>Ga0137403_10006258_pt1 | contig 13655 bp, 11 predicted proteins | sample CZOMad2_1_16fung_FD_122057 | JGI IMG/M metagenome (GOLD analysis project Ga0137403, IMG submission 122057) | Vadose zone soil fungal communities from Angelo Coast Range Reserve, California, USA - CZOMad2_1_16fungal (Hybrid Assembly) | ecosystem: Environmental > Terrestrial > Soil > Vadose zone... | reverse complement strand
CAGACGATCGTGCCGGGCTCGCGCAGGCCAACGACCGCGTCGTCGGAGTATTCGGCCCGGCGACGCGGTCGTGTTTTGCTCGATCCGGGCGGGAACTTCCCGGGGATATGGTTCATTCATGAAGTGTGAAGACCATGACCGCGTACGGCGCCCAGTTCCGCCTAGTAGCCCGGGGCCTGGTCGACTATCTCGCCGGTATCGACCCCAGCGCCGTAGGGTTGGTTGCGGCACTGCTCATTCTGGTGCGGAGTCGGGGTCCCACCCGGCGAAGCTGATCCAGCTCTGGCCGCTCGTTTTCCCGGGCGGTAGCTTCGGACGCCATGTCCGATGTGCCGCAACGCCTCGGGGCGGCCCTGGCCGGGCAATACGCCATCGAACGCGAGCTCGGTGCCGGTGGCATGGCCACCGTGTATCTCGCCCGTGATCTCAAGCACGATCGCCACGTCGCCCTGAAGGTGCTGCGCCCCGAGCTCGCCGCCGTGCTCGGGATCGAGCGCTTCTTGAGTGAGATCCGGGTCACCGCCCACCTGCAACACCCGCACATCCTCCCGCTGTTCGATTCCGGCCAGGCCGGCGGCCTGATCTACTACGTGATGCCGCACGTGGGAGGCGAATCGCTGCGGCAGCGCCTCGAGCGAGAGCGGCAACTCCCGATCGAGGAGGCGGTCAGTCTTGCCGCCGGGGTCGCCAGCGCGCTCGACTACGCGCATCGCCACAGCGTGATCCACCGCGACATCAAGCCGGAGAACATCCTGTTCCAGGACGGCCAGGCGGTGGTGGCGGACTTCGGGATTGCCCTCGCCCTCTCCGCCGCGGGTGGCTCGCGCCTGACGGAAACCGGGCTGTCCCTCGGCACGCCGCAGTACATGAGCCCGGAGCAGGCGACGGGGGACCGGCTCATCGACGCGCGCAGCGACATCTACTCGCTCGCCTCGGTCCTCTATGAGATGCTCGCCGGCGAGCCGCCGCACACCGGGCCGACGGTGCAGTCGGTGATCGCCAAGGTCGTGACGGACCGACCCCGGCCGCTGCGACAGCTGCGGGAGTCCGTACCCCCGTACGTCGAGACCGCGGTTCTGAAAGGCCTGGCCAAGGTGCCGGCCGACCGGTTCCAGACGGCGGCGCAGTTCGTCGACGCTCTGGTGCGGCCGGGCTGGGCGGGCACGCTCGCGACTACTGCTCCGGACGCAGTGGCGGCTGAGCCGGGGCGCCCTGGCCGGCGCGCCGTGCGGGACGTCGCGCCGTGGGCGGTCGCCGGGCTCGCGGCCAGCCTTGCGCTCTGGGTCTCGCTCCGTGCGCGACCCGAGCCGCCCGCGCGGCCGGTGGCTCGGTTCACGCTGGTGCTGCCGGCAAGCGCACCAATGTCGGACGTCCCGGCGGGCACGACCGTGGCAATGTCCCCGGACGGGTCACGGATCATCTATCTGAGCGCCGCATCCACCGGCAACCAGCTGTTCAGCCGTACGCTCGACCAACTCGAGCCCACGTCCCTGACCGGCACGCAGAACGCGCGCAACCCCTTCTTCTCTCCGGACGGACGGTGGGTGGCGTACTTCTCGGGCACCAGGCTGTACAAGCTGCCGCTGGGTGGCGGTCCGGCGGCCGTGGTCGCGGCCGTGCCCGGGCTCGCGTTTGGAGCGACGTGGGGGGCGACCGACACGATCGTGTTCGTCACAGACAGGGGCCTGATGGCGGTGCCCGCCGCGGGCGGAGACCCGCGGCTGCTGCTCCAGGCCGACACCAGTCGCGTCGAATCGTACTTGTTCCCCCACTACATGCCGGACGCCAAGGTGCTGCTGCTGCAGATCCGCACCAAGGGGGTCGACCGGCTGGGGGCGCTGACCATCGCGACCGGCACGCTCAGGCGCTTCGAGCAGGCGGGCTCGAACCCGCGCTACGTATCCTCCGGCTACGTGGTCGTGGCCACGCGGAGCGGCACGCTCTTGGCGGTGCCGTTCGACCCGTCGCGCCTGGAGATCACCGGGTCGCCGGTGCCGGTGGCCGATGGGGTGGTAGTCGGACCGGGTGGTGCGGCGAGGATGGGGATGTCCCGGGACGGCGCGTTCGCCTACGTGACTGGGCCGTTGGCGCTGCGCGACCTCGTGATGGTGGACCGCGCCGGCAGTGCGCGCGTGTTGCCCGCCGAGCCGCAAGGCTACATCGCGCCGCGACTTTCGCCCGACGGACGGCGGATCGCGGTCGAAGTGGATGAGCCGGACCTCGTGAACTCGGACGTCTGGCTGTACGACATGGTGCAGCACACCCGGACCCGCCTCACCTTCGACCAGTCAGCTCACCGGCCCATCTGGACTCCCGACGGCAGGCGCATTGTGTACTCGCGCGGCCAGTTCAGCCAGGGGGACCTGTACTGGATTCCCGGCGACGGCACGGGTCCGGCCGAGTCGCTTCTCATGGCGCCGGAGGACCAGTGGGCCGGTGATATCACGCCCGACGGCCGCACGCTGATCTTGCGATCCGGAGGCGCCGGGCCGGTCCGCTCGATCCACACGTTGTCGCTGCAGGGGCCGCGCACCCCGCAGCCATTTCTCGTCAACCAGTTCGACAACCACTCACCCTCGCTGTCACCAGATGGACGCTGGGTCGCCTACGTCTCCAACGAGTCGGGGCGGCTCGAGGTGTACGTGCGGCCGTTCCCGGGACCGGGGGGCCGCTGGCAGCTGTCCCTCGACGGCGGCACCGAGCCGGTGTGGGCGGCGAGCGGCCGCGAGCTGTTCTACCGCAACGGCGCCAAGATGATGGTCGCCGCGATCACCCTGCGCCCCACGTTCACCGTGGACGCGCGACGCGAGCTGTTCCAAGGGAACTACGTGAACGATCCTGTCTATCGCAGCTACGACGTGACCCGTGACGGCCGAGGCTTCGTGCTGGTGCGATCCCCCAAGCCCATGGGGGACTTCATTGTGGTGTTGAACTGGTTCGACCAGTTGCGAGAGCAGCGACGTCGCTGAGCCGGTCCGGTGAACCCCGGGGCTTGCGCCCGGGGTCAGTCAGATCTCGGAATACAACGTTGGTGGCAAGGTTTCGTGCCCGCCTCCGATAAACCGGTTACGCCAGAGTCCGCTCATCCGAAAGCCCTTGTGGGTTCGAATCCCACCCCAGCACCGCCGCTTGCGCCGTCGAATCGAATCACATACAATCCGACTACGTGCGAAGTCTCCGCAGCGATTTTCGCCGCACCGTGAGAGCCGGGGGTGTAACAACCCTCGGCTTTTGCTTTCGAGTCTCGTCAACCCCGGCTGGCGCCCGGTCAGTTCCGCTCCTCACCTCGCTCCGACGGCCAGCTTGTCGTCCACCGGGATCACGTTCGTGTTGGTTCGATCTCCGAAGCCGACGGGGGACTTCATCGAGGTGCTGAACCGGAGTAGGACGATCATTTCACCGCAAAATCGATCCACTGCTCGATGAGCACGCGGACCCGTTCGCCGTGGATGCGAGCCGGACTGAAGCGCCAGAAAGGAAGCACGGCTCGGACTGCTTCGGAAAAGTCTTCCCGTGGGGAGGACACGACCGCAAAACTCTCGGGTTCGGGGACCCCCAGCGTATCGATGATGATTCGGAACGTGACCCGTCCCCCCAAACCGCTGGCACGGGCGGACGGAGGATAGGGTGGGGCCTTCTGACTCACCGCCGTCGGAGGGTCATCGACGACGTCGGCAGCAAACGCCTGACTCACGGGGTTAGGCACCGTGAAGGATTTGATAATGCGGTCGAAATACGGCTCGAGGGTCGGAAACGAGTCGAGATACGTCTCGGCATTGATCAGGAAACCGCGGTCCCCGATCAGCACGAAGATCTTGCGCGACTTGCCGACCGTGCCGGTTCCCAGCACGTTCACGAGCTCGAGCGCGCGAGTGCCGTCGGCCAGCGCCGTGGGCCGCCGGGACAGGACCTGAAACCCCACCCGCTCCCGTTCCACCGCCATCCACCGATCGGCCAGTTCGTCGAGCGAGCCGACTTTCACGCCGACCGCCGCGTGGATGCCGACGAGGCCGAACGGGAGGGTGGAGGGTTGCTGGATCCTCACGAATTCCGGGTCGAGCGAATCGACCTCCCAACCCGGCGGGTAGGACACCGACCATCCGTACGCGCGACTCGTGTACTGGTGATCCGGCGATGCTTGTTGACTCGCGGCGCACGGTGGATACCCCGCGATCGCGGCGACGCAGAGGAGCCACTCCACGCGATGCACCATGGTGCCCCCTTCCGGAACCGCTTCGCGGCGCACGCGCTCGGCACCCGCTTTACAGGGGAAGGAGACCTCCGCACCCGAGCGTGTAAAAATCGTGCGGGAGTGCGTGCGCGAGAGCTTCCTGTGCCTTCGGATCGGCGCACAACTTCTCGGCCTTGCGATGCAGCTCGGCGGCTTTCGCGCCCTCATAGAGCCGTGATTCGAAGATCCAGGGGCGGTGATGCTGCGGGACGATCTTTCCCGCTGCCTCATAACCGGAGACCGCTCCCGCCGTGTCCCCCATCGCCTCCGCTACACGCGCCAGCTCGAGCAGAAAGAGGTGCCGGTACCCCGGAGGGATGTCCGGAGCACCGAGCCCGGCTGCGAGCCGTTCCTTGGCGTCGGCGAGCCGGCCCACGGAGGCCAAGGCATAGCCGAACACGAAGCTCTCCGCCGCGTGGTGACCAGCCGTACGCGCCGCGTACGGTGGCGAGCCCGAGCGCGTGCCGAGCCGCTTGGCAAAGTCCGGCGGGTACATGACCACATAGAAATGATCGAACAGCGCCCACATCATCTCGAAGTCATCGTAGCCGACCTCCCATGCCGGCCCGAACGAAGGGTCGTGGAGAATGACGACCTTGCGATCGTCGTCGTAGCCGATGACGACCCGGGTGCTCAGGAGGACGCTCTCCTGCCACACCTTTGTCCCGAGCCGGTCACCCCAGGTCCGCAACGTGTCCAGGGCGACCATCTTCCCCAGCACCCCCGACCAGATCCCGGCATATTGGGCCAAGAGCTGTTGCGCTTGGTCGTATTGTTGTTTCGTCAGGTTGGCCCCTCCCGCCAGACGTCCGGAGCCGAGCAGCGTGGCCATTGCCGCCGCAGTGGGCTCAGCGAAATGCGCGACCGGCGTCATGGCGAGGTTCACCACGACCGGAATGCCGCGCGCGACGCTGGAGCGCAGAGAGTCCAGCGTCGCTCCTTCGCCGCCGGCGTTCGTCCACCCCTCAAGCGCGTCGGTGCCTTTTGCCAAGACGCGCCTGTCCTGCCCCCAGTACTCGAGAACCATCGCTTCCGCGGCCGCTGCGGACGGGTTCAGAATCTGCTTGTTGTGATAGTCGAGCTTCGCGGCGTCGCTCCAGCCGATGAACGGCACGCCGGAGATCAACGCATGCGGCGGAAGGGCTGGCGTGGGACTCGTGTGCTGGTGATCGGGCGATGCCTGTTGAGTCAATGCGAACGGTGGATACCCTGCGACCGTGGCGACGCAGAGAAGCCACTCCAAGTGACAGATCATGGTGTCCCCTTTCGGAACCGCCGCGCGACACCGGTCGCGGCGACGATGCGTCGCATCCCACCCTCCTCAATGGAAAGACCGGCGGAGCGGGCTTTCCCCGCTCAGCCGGTTTCGCGATTTGCTCCCCTCGAGGCCTGGGCGATCCGCACATCGCGCCTCGGGGATCACAGCATCTGAGCCGAGGGTGAACTTGTGCTTCGGCCAGACACTCCGCCAGTCCTGGACGCGACGCCCGGGCTCTGAACCCGCATTTCGTTCTGAAACATTGGCTCGCACCGCCATGAGTTCTCCGACGGCTCTAAGTTAAGGAACTCTTTGTGACACGATCCCTGAAGTGGGTCTTGAGAGTAAGATGGGCACACTGCGTCGCCTTCCTCCTGCTTGGTCGAGGCGCCTCCATAGCCCTCGCGCAGACGCCTTCCGGATGTGACGGGCTGACTCCCCAGAGCTGCTACGCGCTTGCGAACAAGTATCGCGACGGCGACGGCGTGGCCCGGGACGCGGCGCAGGCCGTGGCACTATACCAGATAGCCTGCGATGGCGGGCTCGTAGCAGCATGCGGAAACCTCGGCTGGTTCTACGAGCATGGGGTCGGCGTTTCTCGGGACGCGGCGCGAGCGGCGGCATTGTACCAAAAGGTCTGCGACGCCGGGGATGCCCGCGGGTGCAACTACCTCGGCCTGGCTTTCGCTACAGGTTCCGGCGTTCCTCACGACGCGGCGCGGGCGGCGGCCCTCTTCCAAAAGGCCTGCGATGGGGGGAGCGCTAAGGCGTGCTATAGCCTGGGGTGGTCCTACTCGAACGGCTCGGGCGTGCTTCAAGACGCGGCGCGAGCAGCCGCCCTCTTCCAGAAAGCCTGCGAGGCCGGGGTTGCCGCTGCTTGCCACAACTTGGGGGTCTCTTACGCGCACGGCTCCGGGGTTCCTCAGGACGCAGCGCGGGCGGCGGCACTCTACCAGAAGGCTTGCGACGGTGGGGTGGGCGACGCGTGCATCAACCTCGGGACGGCCTATCTGCACGGCTCCGGTGTTCGTCTAGACGCAGCGCGGGGGGCGGAACTTTACAAGAGGGCCTGCGACGGCGGGGCGCTCGCGGGGTGCAACAACCTGGGGACGTCCTACGCGGATGGCTCGGGCGTTCCTCAAGACGCGGCACGAGCGGCGGCACTCTACCAGAAGGCCTGCGACGGTGGGGAGGCCATGGGGTGCACGAACCTCGGCTGGCTCTATGATCACGGCTCCGGCGTTCCTCAGGACGCGGTGCAAGCAGCGGCGCTCTACCAGAAGGCGTGCGACGCTGGGCACGCCGGCGGGTGCAACAACCTGGGGGCGTCCTACGCGCGCGGATCCGGCGTTTCCCGGGAACCCTCCCGTGCGGCGGCGCTCTACCAGAAGGCGTGCGAGGGTGGGGAGCTCGAGGGGTGCAACAACCTAGGGACATCCTACGAGGATGGCTCGGGCGTTCCCCGGGATGCGGCGCGAGCGGTGGCACTCTACCAAAAGGCCTGCGGCGGCGGGGGCGCTCCTGGGTGCTTTAACCTGGGGGCGGCCTACGAGCACGGCTCCGGCGTTCCTCGGAATGCCGTGCGGGCGGCCGAACTGTACCAGAAAGCCTGCGACGCAGGGCAGACCAGCGCATGTGGAAATCTGGAGCGACTCAAGCGATCGAACACAACAAAGCCTCGGCCTTGATCAATCCTCCGCAACGAGGGTTCGTCACCGAGCTGGTGGCGATTTGCGCCGCTTGAAGAATTGAATCGCGCGCTCGTACCCACCGAGTCGATCATTAACCCGACCCTGTACACCTCCGCGATCCCCGGGCTTGCGCCCGGGGTCAGTTCCGCGGCTCACCTGGCTCCGACGGCCAGCTTGCGACCCAGGACCGAATCGCGATCTGCGCCGCAGGTTCAGCGCCGGCAGACGATCGTGCCGGGCTCGCGCAGGCCAACGACCGCGTCGTCGGAGTATTCGGCCCGGCGACGCGGTCGTGTTTTCGGCTTGAACTGAAACCTTGGCGGAGAACGCCATGATCGAGAGTGGGACGACCAAGTCGCCGTGCTGCACGCCGTCGTGGGGACCGGTTTATCTGGCCGACCGGCGCCCAGGTCGATCTTGCGGGCCGCTGTCGGCGATGAATATTCGAGCCTAACTCAGATGCTATGAACCCCGAGGCGCGATGTGGTGTGGGTCGCCTATGCCTCGAGGGGAGCAAATCGCGAGACCGGCTGAGGGAGATACCTGCTCGGCCGGTTCTCTTTTTTGTGGGCAGCCATCTTCGTGGAAGGGAGGCATCCATGATTACGAGGTCCATTCTCCTGTTGCTCGGTGGCGCCAGCGTCGCCACTGCGGGCCCCGCTCAGCAGCCGAGGAAGCCGGACCTCAGGGCAATCGCGCACCAGTTGATCGCGAGCGCCATGCTCCGGGAAGGCCAGAGTGTGCTCATCACTGGGAGCGTGCGCGATGCGGGGTTGATGGAGGATCTGGCGATAGAAGCGCAGAAACTGGGTGCACAACCGCTGCTGGCGATCTCAAGCGAGCGCCTGATCCGGCGGTCCTACGATGAGGTCCCGGCGAAGTACGACGGGCAGGAACCGAAGCTCGAGCTTGCTGTGGCGAAGCTATTCGACGCCCAGATTGCGATCGATTTCGGTGAAACCGAGGGCCTGCTCGCCGGGGTTCCGCCGGAGCGGATCGCCGCACGCGCAAAGGCCGGCGCACCTGTGAATGAGGTCTTCTTCAAGCGCGACGTGCACTTTGTGAACCTCGGGAATGGACTCTATCCCACCGCCACGCTGGGGAAGCGCCTCGGAGTCACTCAGACCCGGCTCGCAACTGTGTTCTGGAAGGCGGTTGCCGTACCACCCGAAAAAATCCAGGCTGCAGGGGAGCAGCTGCGCGCCGCGTTCGCGAGCGGCGGTACGGTACAACTCACCCATCCGAACGGGACGAGCCTGACGTTTGACGTGACCGGCCGCACGCCGACCATCAGCGCTGGCGCGTTGACGCTGGCTCAAGCGGCGCAAGGTGGCGCCGCCCTGCTCACCTGGCTCCCCGCCGGAGAGTTTCAGATCGCCGCCGTGCCGGGAAGTGCCGAAGGCAAGGTCGTCATCGACAGGTCACGCTGGCGCGGCAAGGAGATCCGGGCCCTCACACTGGCCTTCAGCCGGGGCAAGCTGACGAGTATGACCGCCGCTTCGGGTCTTGGGCCGCTCAAGGCTGACTACGATGCGGCGGGCTCGGGCAAGGACCAATTCGGCGCGATCGACATCGGCCTCAATCCCGCGGTCGATCTCCCTCTCGCGAGCGGTGCGATCGTGTGGCCGAAGGCAGGAGCGGTGACCGTGATTTTCGGCAACGACCTGATTGCGGGAGGGAGCAACAACTCGGCCTTCGGCTTCGCAGGACAGTTGGGAGGTGCTTCCATCACGGTGGGGGGAAAGCCGGTGGTTGAAAAGGGTCGGCTCCAGTAGCGCGATACCACGGCGGCGAAGGTGGTGGCAGGCGACGTGAAACGGCGCCTACGTCAGGGTAGGCGCCGTTCGACCAATCCGGGAACTGGAAGGTTAGGCGGTGCCGGACTCAAGCTCGAGCTTATGGCCTCTACCTCTCACGCCCGCGCGGGGCCACCACGAGCATCCCGAACAGGCCGTGCTGCTCGCCGTCGGGGCCTGCAGTGAAGAAGAGGGTATTCGTCGGCCCGTTGTTGGCGGCGCCCTTGCCGAAGCCGAGCGCCCAGAGGCCGTCGATGGCGATGGGCGGCCCTGCGGCGGAGTGGAGCGGGCCGCGGTGCTGGAACTCGCCGTTGCCTTCCAAGCTCCCGGGGTCGAAGGCGTGAACGCGCCCGTTACCGAAGTTGCCGACCAGCAGGTCGTTGCTAAACGTCCCGAAATCGGCGGGCGCCAGTGCCAGCCCCCAGGGCGAGTTGAGTACGCCCTTGGAGGCGACGCGGCGGATTAGGTTGCCGCCCGTGTCGAAGGCGTTCACGAAGCCGTGGCCCTCGCCCGGCACATCGTCGTGCTGGTCCCCGTCCTGCAGCGCGTAGGTCACGTAGATGGTCCCGCCGATGTTCTGGATCCCGAAGGGCGCGTAGCCGGCGGGGAGACCGGGGTCGGTGAACGCGCCGGTCAGGTGGACCGGATTGAAGTGGCTGTCGAACACGTCGACGGTGCCGGCGTGAAAGTTGGTCGCGTAGAGGAAGTCGCCGGTCGCCGTGCTGGCGTTCGCGAGGCCCTTGTACACCGCCCCGCTCGCCGAGTTGTCCGCGGCCATCACCACGGGCCCCCCCCTGAATCCAGAGATAGTGCCGTCCTCGCTCGCGAAGATGAAACGCGCCGGGCTCGTGCCTGTACTGTTGGTCACGACAAAGCCGCTGCCGCCGTTGAACACGAGGCCGGTCGGCGCGCTCTGCTCGCCCCCCGCCCCTGGAACCGTGACAATCAGCGGGATGGCGCCGGTACTGACACTGTAGAGCGTGGAGCGGCCCGTCCCGTTGTCGGAGATCCACCACGGCGTCGCCGGGCCAGAAACCAGCCCCCAGGCGTTCACCAGGTTGGGATCGACCAGGTCCGCCGGCACGGCCCCGTCGGACACCAGGTTGTGCTGTTGGTAGAACGGGGACGCGGGCGGGGCAGCAGGCTTGCCTTGAAGCGAGAACGACGGCGGGGCGAGGGGCGGGGCGGCGATGCGCTCCTCGGCGCACGCGACGAACAGCGCGGCGCAGAAGAGCGGAGGCGCCCGCCAGAGCGAGCGAGTGGACATGCGAACCTCCTCCCATGGCCTCTCGCCCGGTCCGAAGTGGCGGCCAAGCCTGTCCGAGGCACAAGAAAGAAAACGGACAGCAAATGTGCAGGCTGAAAATGAGGCCCGCAACCGCGGAGACCCTGGGGCTGGTTCGTTGGGGTGTCTAGCGCTGTAAGCTCACCTCGCTCCGACGGCCAGCTTGTCGTCCACCGGGATCACGACCACGGCAAACGGGGTCCCCGCGTCGTCGCTCAACTGTGGAAGCAGGCTTCCGAACGGGTTGCCGCCCACCATCGAATTGTCGTAGTACGGCGCGAACACCATCATGTGCGGGTGCCACGCGTCGATGCCCGGCCCCAGCTGCTGGTGCCCGGACCACATGTACGCGAAGCTCACGCCATCCCTGCGCGGCAGCTCGCCGCGGGCGTACGCCGCCTCCACGCGCTGCTGGATCTGGTCCGGGCCCAAGCCCTCGAGCGCGAGCCTGGTTCTCAGCTCGTAGTAGGGCAGCACGGTTCGCGCGGCGGGTGCGGTGAAGCAGATCGGCGCGTGCACCGTCGGGTCGTACACCAGGCCACGGAACTGAGCGGGCGTGTAGGTCGGCGCGCTGAACCCGCGCATCACCACGCAGACGGCGCCGTTGTCTCCCTGGCGCGCCACTTCATATCCGGCGCGCGTCAGGATCTTGATCGTGGCGTGGTCGGAAATCGCCGCAGGGGCCGCAGTCGCGGCCAGCGCCATCTCGGCGGCGCGCGGCATCAGGTACTGGTCGAGCGGAGGGTACCCGGCCCCGGCGCTCTGAGCTCCCACCGCAGCAGCGTTTGCGCTCCCGAGCAACAGGGCGAGCAGCAATCCAGTCGGTTTCATATCCACTAGTCTCCCGTCTCAAAGGTTGTTTCCCCTAATACGGCTGCTGGCTGAGGCGGGATACGTCGGGAGTTCGCGCGCCTTCAGGAGGGCTCGGAGACGAGCACCGAGCTGGCGGCCGCGAGCACCCAGGGGGTGTGCCAGAAGTCGCGGATGCGGGTGATGCGCTCGGCCGCCACGTCGAGCCGGATGAGCGAGTGCGGCGCCCAGCCGTCGGCGTGCTTGTGCAGCAGGATGATCACCGGCTCGCCATCCACCTCGCCCACCGCCAGGCGCCACGGCACCGTGATACGCTCGTAGTTGCCGAAGTAGGGCGAGTCCGCCAGCGTGCCGACGAAGCGGTCCGCCACCCGCAGGCGCGCGTCGGCGGCGATGAGCTCGCGCAGACCGTCCCAGTCGCGTCGATTGAATCGCTCCACGTAGAGCTGCAGGATCCGTGTGAGCTCGGCACTCTGGGCACGGGGTGCAGCGGTTTGTCGCGGCAGCGTCGCGAGCTTCTCGCGGCCCCGATGGAGCGCCGCCTTGACGCCGCCCACGCTCGAATCGACCAGCTCGGCAATCTCCTCCAACGAGTATTCGAAGACATCCTTCAACAGCACGCAGGCGCGCTCCATGGGCGGGAGCGCGAGGACGAGATGCTCGACGGCCCGGCCGAGCGCCGGCCCGGGGGGATCGACGGGCGCGACGCTGTCGGGCTGCGCGGCGCCCGCCTCCGCCTGCTGCCGCGTCTCGTTGCGGCGCAGGAAGTCGATGCAGCGATTGTGGGCGATGCGAAACAGCCACGGGGCGAGGGGACGCGTGTCGTCGAACGTGTCGAGCCGGCGATACGCCTGGAACAGTGCGTCTTGCACCACGTCCTCGCCGTCCGACACCGAGCCCGTCATGCGCGCGCAGTAGCGGTGCAGGCTGGGGCGCAGGTAGCTGACCGTTTCGAGAAACGCGAGGTAGCGGGCATCCGCGGGACCGGCGGGGGCCGGATCGAGTCGATCGTCCATATCACTTTCTACGCAGCTGAGGCCGCTAGGGATACGGACCCTACCTATGCGCAGCCGATCCGGGTCCGAATGCTTTCGGCGGTATCGATCAGCGCTTGACCTGTTCCTTCAGACGACGTGCCTGCATTGATGAAGGCGTTAACCTGATTAACAAACGCGCGAAGCTGGTTACATGCAGCGTTCGCACCGCCTCCATTCAAGCTCTGGATCGCGGCGGTCAGCTTGCTCATCAAACCGTCCCCCTGGCCCCGACTCAGCAAGTTTTCCGTGACCAGAGTTCTAACGTCGTCCATGAGGAGGTGAATCGCATCCTGCGGAGTAAGCGGTGTGCCATTGATCTGAAACGCACCACGCGTCGCAGGTGACGGATCAAGGCCCCATGGCCCTGCAGGACCACCCCCTTGAGTGCCTGCGAGCGTCTCACGTGAGACATCGCCAATGGAGTTCCAGTTCCAACCGGCGAGCACGCCGTCAGCTCCCGCCACCACCGTAAGCCAGTACGGGGTGCCTCCTCGCAGGAGCGGGGAGAGCTCGGAGGTCGCAGTGATGACCGAGGGAGTGGGTGCCAGCCCGCCGACGGGGATCTCTTCGACGACCCCACCGGGCAACCCGCCGGCATCCGCCTGCAGGAGCACGCGAATGCTGTTTGGCCCGCTCAACAACACGAGCGCGACATCGGCGGCGCGGAATGTGTAATCAGCCGAAGGCGTAAACTGCTGCGCAATGGCCTGCTGACCGATGCCGGGACCCAGGAAGCCGTTGATCGTCCATCCATGAGACGGGTCTGCGTCAAATGCCATGCCCGGCCCGAAATTGCTATAGATGACAGCCACCGGGGGTGATACCGTGAAGTCACTCCGAAGCTGGGCGTTCGGTGCGACCACTTCCGGGTGTTCGGCGCATGCTGAGAATCCGAGCGCGAGCGCCGGCAGGAACGTGAGTTTCGTGTATTTCATCCTCCACCTCCGGACAGGCCTAGAAACAAAGACCGGCCAAGCGAGTGTGTCGCCCATAACGGCGGCCCGCAAGGGGGGTTTTGGTCACGCCGTGGCCAGCTCCCGCAGCCGCTCCACCAGCTTCACCATCGCCCACGTGTCGCGCTCGCAGTAATTGAGCAGGTCCTGGCGCACACGATCGCGCTCCTGCCGAGGAATCTTGTCGGCCACGAACAAGAGCCGGGCGATCTCCACGCTCGCCACCCGGCCGTCCACGATCACGAGATCGTGGTAGGTCAGCTCGGGCACGAGCGGTGTGAGGATGTACTTCAGGCTGAAGCTGCCCCTGAAATCGGGGTGGTACACGCAGTTCTTCACGACCGGATGGAGATCGATCAGCTTCGCCTCGAGCGCCGCGAGCTTGGCGGCGAGCTCAGGCACCGCCACTTGCAGCTCCCGGATGCGGGTTTTTTCGAACGGAGTGTACATCACCACGCGGTCGGCGTTGGCGGTGGCGCGCACCATCGCCGCGGCCAGCGGCGGGCGCGCGTCCTCGGGCCCTTCCGCGAGGAACGCGGCGTGCGTGTAGCTGCCGTCCGGCTGCCGCTCGTGGTAGCTGAACTGGGCGGCGGC
>Ga0137403_10006257_pt1 | contig 13660 bp, 8 predicted proteins | sample CZOMad2_1_16fung_FD_122057 | JGI IMG/M metagenome (GOLD analysis project Ga0137403, IMG submission 122057) | Vadose zone soil fungal communities from Angelo Coast Range Reserve, California, USA - CZOMad2_1_16fungal (Hybrid Assembly) | ecosystem: Environmental > Terrestrial > Soil > Vadose zone... | reverse complement strand
CGAGCGTGCCGCCTTGCTCGACAAACTCACGCAACGCTTTCACGCCTGCTTGTCCAAGGCCGCCGGTGTATTCAGGCGGCATCGCGCCTGCTTTGTAGCCATTGAGGATTGTCGTGGGGACTTGGTCCGGAATAACGATAGCGTCATAAGTCGCAATCAAATTTCCATGTCTAACCTTACGGTCACGAAGCGATTCTGGGAAGGATTTGAATATCGCCTGCCGCTCAAAAACCCAGCGTGTCCATCCTTCATCAATAGCGGGAACGTGAGACTTGTAAATCGCTAGCTTTGAAAGCGCCGATGAAATGAGTCGTGAGTCAGGAGTATCTGCCACATGGATGCGACTCACCTGTTGCAATCGCAGGACCTTAAGCGGATTTCCTGAATATTCATGAACTTCGACGCCCATCAAAAGAGGCAGCGAGTGGGCTGTGACGTCATAGGGACTGACCGGGTGTCCCTCCTTGTCTCGAATGTCCGGATACTTTTGGCGCTCGAGAATGGCCTTCGCAAAAGCTCCATAGGGCTGCGATGCTGGAATAAAAAAATCTCCTTGTTCGACACCAGGATGGTCGGCACGTACCGCAACGACACGGTAAATCTCTACCCCCGCGTTAATCAGTGTCCACAGCAATCGAGCCGTCGTGACGCGATCAAAGCTTTGCGGGATCGTTCTCGGCCGTGGCTGGCGAATGATTTCAGAAAAGGTTGAAAGCGATTGCAAATCGTCCCCGTAAAGTGAAACTACAAATCCGGTCAGAGTTCCTTTCAGGGGCGGCCGCACCGCGTCCTTCCCAATCTCATAAAATCTGCTCAACCACTCTTCGCGATTCTCCGAAGCGTGTCGCAACAACAGGAACGCCGCCGTGGTCATGTAGTTTGTAATGTCGCGCAGATGCCACTCGCCGCCGCCCCAGACTGGTCCAAAGGTGGCCGACTCTTTTTTGGGATCGTAACCTTGTTCCCTGCTACGCAACTGGTCAAACTTAACCGTGATTGGGGTGGCGATTTTGCATGAGGCAGTCTCGGAAAGGATTCGCACCCCACCGTGATAGTGCGAGTAGGCGCGAGAGGGCGACCAGGCGTCGTATGTTGAATTGCTCGTGATTCCCTTGAAACCCTGCGCGCGCATTTCGCGCGCCATGAAGTTGCCGAGTTGCGTATAGCCCGCGACGATCTGCTTCGGCACGTTGGGCTCGACGGGCTGCATGTAAGGTGGCAGGAACAGGCGGGACCCGTATTCACCCTGCTGATGAATGTCGTGAACAATCTGCGGATGCCAGACGTTGTGGATCTTATCTACGGTGATTTGAGTTTCAACCTGCGTGAACGCATACCAATCGCGATTGTTATCATGGCCCGTGTACTTGTGATAGAGCTCGGGCGGATCAGTTCCTTCGTAAGGCGTGCCGAGTGTCTTGTCGTACCAGTTTTTGACAATGTCCACGCCATCGGGATTCAAGGACGGCACCAGGAGGATGATCGTGTTCTTTAGGATGTCCTTAATCTCCGGCCGATTTGAAGAAGCAAGTTGATAAGCTATCAGCATGCTCGAGAGATAAGAACCCACTTCTGTCGAATGAATGCCACAGGTGATGAGGACGATCGTCTTGCCGCGTTTGCTTAGTTCTGCCGCTTTGCGGTCGCGGACACCCGGCGGGCCGAGCTTACGCGGGTCTGCCAGCAGTTCCTGAATCCTTTTGTATTCGTTGAGTCGCGCGAGGTTTTCCGGGGCGCTGATCGTCGCCATCACAAACGGTCTGCCCATCGTCGACTTGCCAAGCGTCTCAAAGTCAACGCGGTCACTCGCTTTCGCGAGGGCGGCGAAATACCCCAGCACCTGGTTCCAGCTTGCGAGCTTGCGATCGTCGCCGGGAACGAAACCTAGCACGTCTGCGGGAGCCGGAATACCTGCCAGATGCGGCGTTACACTTCCAAGCGTAACGACGGGACGTGCGTTACCGCGTCCAGGCGGACTGAGTTGGAAAAGAAGTGTGACGGTTAAGAGGAGAGAGACGATTCTTGTTCGCATTGAGTTGCTTGGGTTGCTTCTCTTCGAGCTTACTGGAAAGACGGGGTCAGTGTAATCGAAAACGCGCTGAAGTTTGAAGATCGTTATTCCCGGGGCCGCTGGTGCCCTCGCTTCAATGCACCATCAGAACCGGTAGCGGACCGGGGAAAGCCGCAGCCCGCGTGGGGTGGTGGTAGCGACCTGCCGAACATCAACGCATATTTGGTCATCCGCCGGGCGCCATCTTATGTTTCTTTCAATCCTAATGATCCTTACTATGAGGCCGGTCGCTACCGCTCTCGGTTCTGATGTTTGGACCCCGCGTTTCTCGGCAAATCAGCTTGCCCAAGCGCGGGTGGCCCGTGTAAAGTAGCGGGCGAACTAACCCCTACGCACTCCCCGTTTTAGCAACTTTGTTGGAGGAAAACACGGATGTCTTCTGAAAGCATTCCTGCGAACGAATTCCCAGACAGAGTCGGGTTCAAACCCGATAATCCTTACCTGGAAACATTTCGACCGTACATTCCAGCTGGAGTGCGACTGCGGGAACTCACGCCGCTGCCACTGATTGTCGGAACACTACTTGGCATGGTTTTCGGGGCGTCCTCTCTTTACCTTGTTCTCAAAGTCGGTTTGACTGTTAGCGCCTCAATTCCCGTCGCAGTTATCTCCATCACGCTCTTCCGAGTATTTTCGAAGTTTGGTTTGCGCGATGCGACTATTCTTGAAAACAACATCGTGCAGACCGCAGGCTCCGCCGGTGAGTCAATCGCTTTCGGCGTCGGCGTAACCATGCCTGCGATCATGATTCTCGGAATGGATCTGGAGTTCACCCGCGTGATGCTGGTGGCGATGCTGGGAGGACTGCTGGGAATCCTGATGATGATTCCGCTGCGGCGAGCTTTGATAGTTGCCCAGCATGGTTACTTGAAGTACCCCGAGGGAACGGCGTGTGCGCAAGTCTTAAAGGCGGGAGCTTCAGATGAATCGCGTAGGGCCGCGGCTGCGGGATCGGCAGAGCATGCAGACGCTGCCGACGAGGGTGCGCAAACTGGAGCAAAGACAATTTTCGGTGGGCTGGGCGTCGGCTTTCTGTATCAAGTGCTAATGACCGGCTTAAAAGGATGGAAGGATACGCCTGAGAAGGTTTTTGGCGCTCCTTTCAAGGCCGGTTCGGTTTCCGCGGAAATCTCTCCGGCGCTGTTGGGCGTGGGATACATAATCGGGCCGCGAATCGCCTCCATCATGTGTGCGGGCGGCGTCCTGGCCTACCTGGTCCTGATTCCCGCGATTAAGTTTTTTGGCGAAGGAATGACGACCGTACTGCCTCCGGGAACCGTCCCCATCAGCGAGATGAGCCCATCACAGATTCGCGGTGCTTACATCCTTTACATCGGAGCCGGCGCTGTTGCTGCCGGCGGCATCATCAGCCTGTTTCGATCGCTGCCTACAATCTGGAGCGGCCTCAAGGGTGGTCTTGCCGATCTTCGAGGCGGCCCAGCTGCATCCGCCAACGCGCCGCGAACAGACCAGGATCTCTCAATGAAGTTTGTGATCGGCGGGATCATTGCTCTGATTGGAATGATCATGGCGTTTCCGCAACTGGGATTACAGATAAACATCTTCGTCGCGTTCATGGGCGCCATCCTGATTATAGCCTTTGGTTTCCTGTTCGTGACTGTCTCATCGCGGCTGACCGGCGAGATCGGTTCCTCTTCAAATCCGATTTCAGGTATGACGGTGGCCACGCTGCTGCTTACGTGTTTAATATTTTTACTTATCGGTTGGACCGGCCCGAGCTACTACATCACCGCGCTTTCGATTGGCGGCATTGTTTGCATCGCTTCGTCGAATGGCGGAACAACGTCACAGGATTTGAAGACTGGATTTTTGATCGGAGGAACTCCGAAGTACCAGCAGATAGCGATCCTGATCGGCGCGTTCGCTTCCGCACTGATCCTCGGGCCAATTCTTCTCGTGCTTAACGACTCGGCGACGGTTTATATACCGCGCGTGAGTTTTGAACCGGCAGCGCAGAGCGCGACCCTGGATTCAACCAGGGCAGCTTCATTACCAGTTTACGCCGATCAAATTAAACCGTTGACGCCGGGCGATTATAGAGTGCTAAAGAACGAGCCCGGCGCTGCGGCAGTTGTTGCGGGTCTCGATCCGGGCGAATATCTGGTGGATAGTTCCGGCAAGGTCGTTTACAAAGTTGAAGAAAATTTCCCGGCTACCCTGAAGGTTGATCCCTCACAAGCCGGCGCTCCGGAAAAGTTGAAGGGCCCACAGGCGAACACGGATAGCGGCATGTACAGGCCCTGGCACAAGACCGATACCGAGGGTGGTCCGGCTGGTCGTTACCTGGTGAATGACCAGGGCGCTGTGGTCTACCTGGCTGACCCGGGCATCAACGGCATCCATAGGGTCAGACCAGATGGCTCGGCCGTCACCAAGTATGACGCGCCAAAAGCAACCCTCATGTCTTACATCATCAAGGGAATTCTGAATCGTCAACTTCCCTGGGCGCTCGTGCTGTTGGGCGTGATGATCGCAATCGTGCTCGAAATGAGCGGTATTCCTTCGCTCGCGTTTGCGGTCGGCGTTTATCTGCCACTTTCGTCCTCGAGTCCGATCTTCATCGGCGGCATGATTCGCCTGGGGGTTGATCGTTATTTGCGCAAGAAACTGAAAGACAAAAACCTGACTGAAGATAAATTTGTGGCTGAGACCGACAAGAGTCCGGGCGTGCTAATGGCTTCCGGATACATCGCCGGTGGCGCGCTTGCCGCGATCGTGATTGCGATCCTGCAGGGTGTACCGCGGCCGGCCCTCGCGGCCTTCAACAAGAGCGTCGAGGACTGGGCTACTCTGCACAACCCGCTGTTCCATGGCGCTAATGCTGATATGTTGTCGATGATTCCGTTCCTGATCCTCATGCTCTTGCTATACTTGGTCGGGCGCGAAGTTCTGTTGACGAGTAAGCCCTCCGTTGTGAAGCGGCGCTGATAATGTTCGGCGGATTGCGTTCGAACGGGGTTAACTGACTTTGTACATCCGAGGCGCGCTGCTGATAAGGGGCGCGCCTCACAGCTGAACACAGGAACACAGAGATAATTACAAAGGATTAAGCATTGATGCGACCTTCAATTTCACGTTCACAATTCTTTGCCACGGTTGCGATCATCGGTTTGCTCGTTTGTTTAGCGGCGGTGTCGGTGATGTCGCAACAGCCGCCTCCGCGCTCACCCTCGGATACGGTGCGCGAGTTCTATAAAGCGATGCGCGAGAAACGGTTTCGCGAAGCATTCGACATGTCGATTTATAAGCCGGCGATCGATCCGTTGAAGCTGCAGGAGTTTGAAGATTTACGGCCAGACTTCGAAAAGATGGCGGCGGTGATTCCTGAGCAGTTGAACCTCGGCGGTGAGCAGGTAAGCCGCGATATCGCGACGGTGTTTGTGAAGGTGAAGGAGGGCGATGCTCCGGAACAAGCGCAGCCGGTTACGCTCATCCTGGTTGACGGCGCGTGGATTATTGGCGACAAAGAGAATCAGGCGATTGTAAAAAAAGCCGGCAAACAGTTTTTCTTTAACGCCCGCATCGACACCCACCACGACGAGGTGCAGGCCATGTTGACGCGAATCTCCCTGGCGCAGCTCCTCTATAGTCAGCAACACAATGGCCTGTTTGCGGATTTGGCTACCCTGATTTCGCTGGGTCTGCTACCAAAGGATCTCGAGGGCACGGAGTCGACTGGCTACCGCTTCCACATTAACGCCCCAGCCGGCGGGAAAACATGGAACGCGGCCGCCGAGCCTGCCCAGTATGGTCGCACGGGTCGCCTCTCCTTTTTCATGGACGCAGCCGGAGTAAGGAGCAGCGATACGGGCGGAAAACCTCTGGCTCCCGACAAGAATTAGCCAGGGCTCACTCACAACTAGCGCTTTGAGCCAGCCGGCCAACGAAATCGATCAGCCGGTGAATCTTTCTATTGCGTCCAGGCCTCAGGCTAACTAGAATGGACTTGCGACTGTTCCTAGCCGACTTCCCGGTTCAGCCCCTCCTCAAATTCACGTAAAGACACTTCGGCGGGGGCCGTGGTCTAGGAATGAGATGCCTGAGCGTCGGAAGGGCCAACAGTGAAAACACTGTAAGAAACCATGGCGGAATTCACTCGAGCTATCGTGTCACGCTTGCGGCAATACGTCGGCGATCGTCGCCGTGAGAAGCGGCAGAGAGTGCGCCTGCCTTTTAGTCTCTCCCTATCCTCGCCGGCAAGAAGCCTCAACGGTACGAGACGAATTATCAGCATGGAAGGCCACACCTTCGATCTGAATGCGACCGGATTATCGCTCGTCATTCCTAAGATCACACTGGGCGAACATCATCTGGTAGGAGAAAACCGCAGCTTAAATGTGAAACTCGAATTGCCCCAGGGCCCAATCGACATGCAAGTGTTGCCGGTTCGTTATGAAAGCCTGGAAGAACATGAGTCCGAAACTGGATACTTGATTGGAGTAGAGATTGTCGCAATGCCTAATGGCGATCGCGTGAGGTTTCTGGATTACTATTCGACTTTAACTGGACAAAAGCGATGAGTTTGTGGCGACGTTTGACTGCGAATTGAAACTTAGGCGAAATCCAGCCGGCCAAAAACTTCGGGCACGTGAAAGTAAGGTTCTGATGTGTACGTCGGTTGCCATGCCAAATACCGCTCGTTGCCCGTCCCAACACAACGAAAAAGGTTGACTCTCCACGCATCACCCCGTTCCGGTTTGGGAAGCGACTCGCTCCAGGGAATGCGAATGACAACGGTGATCTGATTCGTGCCAACCTTTGTTTCCACGCTCATTCCTGAATGAAACTCCCAATCAGTCTCACGGCCGCCGGGCGTAAGCTGGATACCCAGGTCTAGCCATTCGCCTGTGGGTGCGGCTTCAAATTCGTAATAACGTTCGGGTGTGTTTGGATCTGGCGCGATGAAGATCTCGCAGACATCTTTGTGCCAGAGGCCAGGGGTCTTTTGGTGAACCTGAGGGTTTGAGTTAACTATCAACGGTTCAGTCTGACGACAGATAAAGCGAACGCTGAGTGACTGGTCTGACCAAAGAATTCGTGCCTCGGCTTGTCGATAATCCGGCGCTATGTTTCCCGACCAGTACTTGTCAATGCGGACAACCTGAGCCTTCTCCCAGTCTGCATTATCAAATTGCTCGCGGCCGATTCTCTCGGTGCTGTAGTTCGCAGCTATGGCGGCTTGCTCTGGCTTTCCTGGTCTGTTGTTCATCTCGGATAATGAGAAATGGCAGTTTGTCCGGAAGAATAGTTCTTCTCAGCAACAGTTAGAACTCAGCCAAACAAATCTCAAGTAATTTGTTTGGATCATCGTCCTGAAAAACGCGAGCGCCCGTTTCTTTCGAGAATTTCCTCAGCAGGTAGTCGGCTTCATCAGCGACACCTCCGGTCCCTGTCAGGCAGCCAATCACTTTCCCCTCATCGTGAGCGATCGTGAATTCATTGAGCGAGCCCATTGCCCCGGCGACAAACAATATAATGTCGCAGGACCGAACCAGCACCACATTCCGTCCTTTCAAGCCAAAACCGGTGTAGACGATCGCGTCGCAGGCATCCAGTGGCAGCTTGTACGCGTCGCGGTGTTCCCGGGCGTTGGCAGCAGGCGAAATTCCCAAATGAAAAATGCCGGCATCATGCGCAGTCTTGCCGATGACGTAAACTATCCCGGTCGTGGCTCCGGTTAGAAGCAACACATCACGCGCTGCGATAGCCTGCGCCAACAAGTTGGCTTTTTCCACCAGCGCCTCTCTGCCGCTCGCCGGTGAAGCATCGCCCGCTGAACCCATTACTCCGACCGTGATGCTCATTTGCGCGTTCTAAACCAAAGATTAGATTTCCTTGTAAAGAGAAGATAAGTTCCGCCCAACTGCAAGAGCGCGATGATGATGCTGAGGCTTCCAGATAAAACATTTCTTCTTACTTCCTGCAGATACGCTGGAATCGCGAATGGGATTCCGAAAAGAACCAATATCAGCACGATAATTCGCGCCCAGTTTCTACCAGCCGCAACCTTGATCACTAAGAATAAGAGGAGACCAAAAAACAAGATCACGATGAGCAGCGCGAGAAACATTGGAGCGCCGGAAGTCCTTTGCGCCAGATGGAACACGGAGTTTAGCAATCCAATCGCCAATGAGGAGGCCAGGAATTGGACTGCTCTCGTAACCACTCGGGGCCGCTCAGCATTCGCGTTTTGTTCAATTGGTGGTTCCATGTTTACTCCTGTTCGGAAGTTCAATTGTTCGTAAGGACTCGGGAACAGTTTCTTCCATCCGCTGGTCCCGATCCTTGTCCCACCATTTCTGCGTGGCAAACCAGGCCACGCCCGGAAACAGAAAGAACGCCCCGATCCCGACCGCGACCGCGCGAGGCGAAAGTCCAAAGCGGTCGAGCAGCTCGCCCGTCGCATAGTTTGAGACTGCCATTGTAAGTGTAAGCAAAGCCAACTCGGCGGCAAACACGCGCCCGCGAAAGTTGTCCTCGACGCCGCGCTGCAGCAACACAGTGGAGAAGACCCAGAGGATGCTACCCCCCGTGTGCGCCAGGCCCAGAACGATGAGTGCAAAGACAAAACTCGTCGCCATGCCAAAAGCCATATAGAAGGCACCGCCGATCAGGAATGCTATTCCGATCGAAGCCTGCATTCGTTTCTTACCTTCGCCTGAAATTCGCCGAGCAACAATCGGCCCCACGGCGGTCCCAATTCCACGCGCCGCAAAAAGAACACCAATGCCGGTGGCCGCACTCTTACCCACGGGAAAGATTTTCTCTCCAAAGACTGCCAGCAGCGTCAAGATCCCGCCGCCCAATCCCCAGGCCGGTTTCACCAGCAGTAGGGCCAGGACGCGCGGCCGGCGCTTTACATATCGAGCTCCTTCAATGGTTTCGCTGATGCCCAGGGCTCGGCTGATGGTGAGTTTAGTCTTCTCGCGCGGCGGTCGTTTGGGCAACCGCACGCTCGCAATCAGCGCCGCCGAAAGCAGATAAGTCAGCGCATCGAGAATGAAAGCGACGTCGGTACCAAACCAACCGGTGACCAGGCCGCCGATAGCTGCCCCGATCGTCAGCATCGCGGACCAGGTCACCGAGGAGATTGCGTTTGCGGCAACCAACTCGCGATCAGAAACAAGCGAGGGAATAACCGCAGTCTTGGCCGGCTCGAAAAAGGTGGAGAGCCCCAGTTGTAATACAGTGAGAAAGTAGATGATCCACAACTGATCTGCGCGGCGAACAAAAAGAAAGCCCAACACGACCACCGCGCGCAGCAGATCGGAAACGATCATGATCGAGCGGCGACTGAATCGATCGGCAACCACGCCGGAAAGCGAACCGAATACAAAACTCGGCACGAAACGAGCGACCATCAGAAGGCCGATAGCGCGGCCCGACCCCGTCAAGTTGAGAATGATCGTATAGAGGGCGATCGTGTCAAACCAGTCGCCCATTTGGCTCACGACCTGGCCAAGCCAGACCTGACGAAAACTACGATTGCCGCGAAGCAGTTCGATGTAACCGGCCGGTGGGATTGCCTCTAACGGGCTGCTGGAGTTTGCCACTCTAGTTGACTCAAGAAACTGATGAGTAAGGCGTCTGAGTGCAGAAAGAAACTGCCACGCACACCGGGGATGCTCATGTCTAGTCGTAAAGACGAAGGGTGCCCGGTCAATCGAACTTTTGTCAACTCAGTGATTGCGCAGTTTGACTGAACTTCTCAATCTGACCCTTCAATGTGACGTTAAATCTATCTCGTGGAATTGATGGAATTTGGGCATTAATCGAATCTGACGAAATGCTCAGCAAGTCTGCTAATTTTAGACAATAGCAAGTCTCGCGCACGCGGCACAAGAATTGAAAAAAGGAATGGCGCGGCTGGGAGGTCCTTGAGGCTTCACGGGCTCTCCGCACGGAGTCCGAGCCGCTAGTTTCTAAAGTCGAGGGCCAGTCAATGTCAGGCAAGTGACTGCCCCTCGATTTTGCCAAGACTCTCACCCCGCGAGGCAGCTCCAAGGCTTGCCCGCTTGCCCCGCTCCAATGGTCGGAGGTGAAGCTGAGTAGCTCCCAGCTTTGCTTCCGGCTGTTGAACTGAGCACTGACGCTTAGGTTAGTTGCGCGGGAAGGGAATGAGGGTCCAGAACGCTTTACTAAGCGCCCGGCGAGTTGAGGAGCGTGGATGAGCCTGCTTGATGTGATTGATTACCGCGCCCCAGTGGGGCGTTATCGCTTTTTCATTCTTGCCGGTGTCGCCTTCATAGTTGCCTGGGCAATTCACCAGGTGTCCTCACTTGCGTTGCTAACCATCACGATCTTCGCCGGCGCGCACCTGGTCGCACTTGCCTGGTCTCGTTTTAGCGCCCGGACGCGCGAGACGGAAGAACTAAACCGCATACACTTCGCTACTGCCGAGGCGCTGTCAACTGCGATTGACGCCAAGGATCAAACCACGCATTGCCACGTGCGTCGGGTGCAGATTTATGCCCTGGGCCTGGGCGAGGTCCTGGGACTTTCGAAGTCAGAACTCGCGGCCTTGAGAGCAGGAGCCTTGCTTCACGACGTCGGCAAACTTGCTGTGCCCGCGCATATCATCAACAAGCCCGGCCGATTGACTCCCGCCGAGTTTGAAAAAATGAAGATTCACACCACGGTCGGCGCGCAGATACTCAGCCGGATTGACTTTCCTTATCCGGTAACGCCGATTGTGCGCCACCATCACGAGCAATGGGACGGGCTCGGCTATCCTGACGGGCTCAAAGGCGAACAAATACCAATCACGGCGCGCATCATCTCGGTTGTCGATTGCTTTGACTCGGTAAGAGAGGATCGTCCTTTCCGTTACGGCATGAGGCGTGACGAAGCGATCGCGTTTCTGTTGCGTGGTTCGGGCAACCATTTCGATCCGCAAATAGTGGAATTATTCGTTAAGCACTTGCCGCGATTCGAGTCGCAGATCGCCGCGGCGGGTTTGCCACAGCAACTGCCGCCAAATGAGGGCCGCGGACCTCTCGCCCTGACGGAAGTTGACATGGCCCAGACCAGGGAGCGTGGAGCGTATATGGCGTACGATCAGATCAAGAGCGCCCACCAGGAGGTCTATGCTTTATATGAGATAGCACGCACCTTCGGATCCTCTCTGGACGTGCGCAACACTGTGGAAGTTCTGGTGGACAAGGTCGCACATGTAGTCCCGTTTGAAACTTGCGTGGTTTACATCTATGACGAATTGAAGGGCTATGCCACCTCTGCTCACGTCGTCGGAAGAAACGCTCAGATACTGGCAACCAGATGTATCGCGCCGGGTGAAGGTGTGACCGGCTTTGCCCTCGCGAATCGCAGCCCAATCAATCGACTTCACCCAAGTTTGGATTTCGCCGGACTCGACATTGAACGCGAATATCGCTCGATGGCCTCGCTACCTTTGTTCAAGGACGAGATGTTGCTGGGCGCGCTGTCAGTTTATTCCGCGGAGCTGGAGTACTACACGGACGACCATATGCGCCTGCTGGAAACGGTTACGAGATTGGCTTCAGACGCGTTATCGAACGCGATGCATCACGCCGAAGCGGAATCGAATGCCCTTACCGATCCACTGACCGGTCTACCCAATGCTCGCCATTTGGCTTTGCGCTTTGATGAGGAGGCCTCTCGAGCGCGACGCTCAACGCGGTCCTTCCAGGTGGTGATGCTCGATCTGGATGACTTCAAGATAGTCAACGACACCTACGGACACAAAGTGGGCGACAAAATGTTGCGCGAGATGGGACGAATCATTCAGGCGCAACTTCGCGAGTACGATTTTCTGGCACGTTACGCCGGCGATGAATTTGTGGCTGTTGTTCAGGAGTTGGCAGGGAATCAAGTTGAAGACTTGCGGAGTCGCATCGAAGCCACCGTGGCTGATTTTTCGTTGCATGTTCGCGGCAATGGCCGGGCGCGGGTTGGAATCAGCATCGGCACCGCAACGTACGGTGTCGAGGGCGAAACCCTGGATCAACTACTCGTGGCCGCCGACCAGGCGATGTACCGGGCCAAGTCGAATCACAAGCTGGACAAAATCTCGAAGCAGGCGGAACCACCCGAACGGCTGGTTGACTTCAAGAACGACAACCTGGCTTCCACTTCAGTCAACTAGATGGCTTCCTTGTTGAGGTAGCTTTAGGGTTGGTTCGGGGTTTCTCCAGCCATATCGTGGCTTTCTGCGTTTTGCAGCGGCAAAAGCCGCAGGCCATACAGCAGGCTGTAAGTTACGAATCTTGACATTCTTATCCCCTTCGCTTTCAATCGCTGGAAGGTGATGCGCGATACAATTCCGCCCCAGCGGAAACGACGCGCAGGCACTCCTGGTCGGTAGCTCACTCGGGCTGGCCAGTCTTCTGCTAGGATTGAAAGCATGCCTTCTGCCAATAAACCCAACCACAGCGCCAGCGTCCTCGTTGTTTACGACGATACCAAGGCGCGAGAGCGCCTTCGCAGAGTATTCGAGAAGGCCGGTTATCGTGCGTTGAGTGCTGGAGACGCTACCTCAGCGCTGCGCTTACTACACAAGGAACCTTGCGATCTTGTCGTGATCGACCTGGCGCTGTCTGGCGTGGATGGTCTGGCCCTTTGCAGAGTTCTGCGCGCGCAACCTGCGACCAGCAAGCTGCCTGTGATTGTTCTATCGGACGGCGATGATGAGAGTCAGAAACTGGAAGCGTTCGCCGCGGGCGCTGACGACTACATCGCCAGGTCTTCAGCTGCCGCCGAGATCGTTTCCATGTCGACTGCCCGCTTGCGAGCTGCGCAGAGAGAATGGGCACTCATCGGAAGCAACCGCGAGCTGAGGTTCCTGGCAGACCTGGGTCGCGGGCTACTGCGAACGCTGGAGCCTGATCAGCTCGTGCGTCGTGTGGCCGGAGCGACTTACGAAGGTACCAGCGCCGCGATGTGTGCGGCGTTTGTGAGTCTGGGCGACAAAGGTGGGGCGGCCTGCGTGTTCGACCGCGAGGGTAGCGCTGAAGATTCGGCATTGTTGCAAGTTGATCGTCTAAAGACCTGGCTTGGGTCATCAACTTCGTCGAGCGCGTTCCTCATAACTGACCGGGACAACTTTTTTCTGCACGACGAAGCTCATGCGGTGGAATACGCGGCGCCCCTTAGGTTTGGAGGCCGCACCAAAGGCGCGTTGATTGTAGCCTTTGACCGGCACGAGGACTGCGACGATACCGTATGCCGGCTGGTTGATGCCGCCGCGCAACAGGCAGCGCTGGCTGCGCACATCTCGAGTCTTTATCAAGCTGCACGCGACGCATCGGCCAATCTGACGATTGAAGTCGAGCGGCGCACTGCAGAGGTACAAGCACAGCGGCGCTTCATCGAGGCAATTATCGATAGCCTGCCGCTCTCGCTTTACGCAATCGATCGCAACTACGAGATTGTTGCCTGGAACCGCAACCGCGAGTTGGGTGAGCTTGGCATCCCGCGCGGCGCGGTGCTGGGAAAAAATATCTTCGGCGTTCTGACTCGGCAGAAACGCGATTTGCTTGAGCGCGAATTCATCGGTGTCTTTGAGAATGGAGAAATCCAGCGCATCGAGCA
>Ga0137403_10006256_pt1 | contig 13662 bp, 12 predicted proteins | sample CZOMad2_1_16fung_FD_122057 | JGI IMG/M metagenome (GOLD analysis project Ga0137403, IMG submission 122057) | Vadose zone soil fungal communities from Angelo Coast Range Reserve, California, USA - CZOMad2_1_16fungal (Hybrid Assembly) | ecosystem: Environmental > Terrestrial > Soil > Vadose zone... | reverse complement strand
TGCACCTCCTCTCCTTCCGCATGCCGCGCGATGATGCGCGCCTTCTCGTAGCTGATCCGCTTCTCGCGCAGCGCCCGGCGCAACAGCGGGATCCGATGCAGGCTGAGCTCGAGCGCGACGCGCTGCGCGACGGTGCGCTCGGCCATTCCCAGCCGCTCCTCGCAATAGTGGCCGAAGCTGGCGAAACCGAGAGGCTCCCAGGCGCGGCTGCTCTTGAACACCATCGCCACGTGCCCGAACACTTCGTCCCAGCGGGTGCGCTTCTCCACCAGCCCCTTCAGCTCCGCGTCGATGCGCCAGGGATCGATCTCCCCGCTGAACTGTTGCGCCTCGAGCGGTTCGACCGCCGCGAGGGCAGCCCATTGGCGGCTTTCCTGTTCCAGCAATTCCTTGAGGCGTTCGAGATCGTCCTCGGGAGCGAAGAGCACGTCGTCAGCATGCTCGTCGGCAGGCGCCGGATGCGAGCCCAGGTATTCCTCTCCCCAGACGGCGACCCGCTGCTTCTTTGTCGCCGAGGCACCCAGGATCACTCCGGCGGCCCTCAATCCTTCGTCGAGCTTGGGCCAGCTTTCGGGCGAGACCTCCGCGCGAAGGTTGACCCACTCCTCCTCGTCCGAGTCGGCCGGCGCCTTCACCGCTACCTTGAGCGATCGGACCGTCTCCCCCTTCGCCCGCAGGATCCATCGGACCTGATCGCCGCCGACCCCACCGGCGCGATGATCTCCGCCTTGCGCGCGCTCAACTCCCCCCGCCGCACCGCCTCTCTCAAGGCCGGCCGTTCCCGGAGCCTCCGCGCCAGCCGCGCCATCTTCACCGCCGTGCTCGCGTTGATGCCCAGCTCTTCCCGGGCGTAGTCGCCAATGTTGGAGTAGCTCAGGTCCATCGCCCGGCGTCCCACGGACAAGGCGTCCAGGCCCTCGCCGAGGGCGACATCGAGGGCGTCGTAACCGCTGGTGACGTTCCGGAGCAGCGCATCCATGGCGTGCGCCATCCAGCAGGCGGTGGCTGGATCCCGCACCCGCGGGAGCCTCGAGCCGAGCGGAGCGGCAGCCTTCGCCACTGCCTCCAGCCTGGCATCGAGCTCGGTGCACGCCTCGGACATGTGATGAGCGTAGCAGCCCCCTCTGACATTCCCAGCCGGCCCGCTGGCGGTGAAAAGCCGCCTGCGAGGCGCGTCACGCGCAGATGGGGCGTCACGTGTTCGAGTGCTTCGAAAAGTTGGCCGGGGTCGGGTGCTCAGCCAGCGGCTGCACCTGGCGCTCGGTACCGGGCCGCGTTGGACATTCGGCCCGCGACCCAAGGCGGATCCCAGACGACCAGAGCCAAGTCCACACGCGTTGCGCATCTGCCGGCGGGCCGTGCCCCCGCCGTCCGTCCTTGACACTGCATCCCTTGACTCTTCGAACAGCCCGGCGTTAGGCCGCCACTCTCTGGGGCGGGCCGCGTTCGCTGACAGCGGAAGGCCGTTCGTCCAACTGATGCGTGCGGAGCGCCGCTGTGCGCACGGACCTGACTTCCAGCAAAGGAGGCTCGATGCGGAACATCAAGACAGCCACCGGTATGTTGGCACTCGCGTGCCTGATCTCCATACGGGTCGAGGCGCGACTGACGCGAATCGTGATCATTTCCCGGGAAGTGGTCGCGGGCGGCGCAGCTTTCGGTGCAACCGGCGCTTACGAGAAGCTGACGGGAACGGCTTACTTCGAGGCGGATCCCCGCAATCCCCACAACGCAGCGGTGTTCGATCTCGACAAGGCTCCTCGCAACGCCGCCGGCAAAGTGGAGTTCTCCGCCGACCTGGTGCTGCTGCGGCCGGTCGACATGGCCAAGGCGAGCGGCACCCTCTTCTTCGAGGTGAACAACCGCGGCAACAAGATCGTCCAGACGATGCTGAACGACACGCCGCCGACCGCGAACAACAACAATCCGATCACGGCGGCGGATTTCGGCAACGGCTTCCTCCAGCGCCGGGGGTACGTGGTGGCCTGGGTGGGCTGGGGCGCCGACATCGCGGCGGGCAGCAGCCGGTTGACGGTGAGCTTTCCCATCGCGATGGAGGCCGGCAAGCCCATCACCGAGCGAATCCTGACCGAGTTCTCCGACCGTAATTTCGGGGGCGGGACGCCGTTCACTCTCCCGCTCAGCGGCGGAAGCGCGTTCAAGAGCTACGCCGCCGTGTCGACGGACCGTGACGCAGCCGAAGCAGAGTTGCGCATGCGGCCGAGCGATTCCCCGAGGCCGAGCGGTCCAGCGATCCCGGCCGGCGAGATCGTTCCGCGTTCGCTGTGGTCGTTCGCAAACTGCCCCGCGGGTCCTCCAGGAACGCCGAGCACGACAGACATCTGCCTCGCCGGCGGTTTCCAGAACAACCGGGTCTACGAATTGCGCTACCGCGCCACCGGCTCTCCCGTGATGGGCCTTGGCTACGTGACCTCGCGCGACCTCGTGGCCTTCCTCCACCACGCGAGAGTAGACGACGCCGGCAACCCCAATCCCGCCGGCAAGATCACCACCACGCTCTGCGACGGAATCTCCTCGAGCGGAATGTATTACCGCGACTATCTCTACCAGGGCTTCAACGAAGACGAGCAAGGCCGGCAAGTCTGCCAGGGCGTGCACATCGACATCCCCGGGGTACAGAAGTTGTTCCTGAATTATCGGTTCGCGCAGCCCAACCCCTTCACGGTGCAGCACCGCGAGCGCTACGTTCCCGACGACAATTTCCCGCGCGCGTACGCCGTCCGGCGAAACCCGCTCTTCGGCCCAGGCGACGACGATCGCGACGAGGGCGACGATGCGCTCGGCGCGCGGGACGGCATCCTCAAGCGGCCGCGCACCGATCCCAAGGTGATCCACACCGACAGCGCGACCGAGTGGTGGCAGTTCCGTTCGTCCCTGGTGGACACCAACGAGGACGGCACGAAGGACATCCATCAGCCGGAAGACGTACGCCGCTATGAGTTCTCCGGCACGCAGCACTTCGTCGCCAAGGGAGTGACACCCACGTTCGGGACGGGCAACCGGCAGTGCCAGCAGCTCTCGAATCCGACGCATTACGGGGCGAGCGCGCGGGCGCTGATCGTGGCGCTCGAAGAATGGGTCCGGCACGGCAAGCCGCCGCCGGCGAGCCGCGTCGCGCGCATCGCGAACGGCACCCTGGTCCCGGAGGATCAGGCGAGCACCGGGTTCCCGCACATCCCGGGTGTCACGTACACCGGCCGCTACAACGGCTCGGGGGACCGCGACCTCGGCCCCCGCGTCGTCGGCAACTCCGGGGTCATCGACAACCTCATTCCCGTCGTCCTGAGCACTCACCGGCCGCTGGTCCCCAAAGTGGACGCGGTGGGAAACGATCTCGCCGGCATTCGACAGCCCGAAGTCGGGGCCCCTACCGCCACGCTGACGGGATGGAACACGCGCACGGCCGAATTCACCGACGGCGACCTCTGCGACCTGAACGGAATGATGATCCCCCTGCACCGGACCAAGGCGGAGCGCCTCGCGGCAGGCGATCCCCGGCCATCCCTCGAGGAGCTGTATGGGACGCATCAGGGATATGTGGACCGCGTGACAGCCGTTGCGCGTGAACTCCAGCGTGACCGTCTGATGCTGCAGGAAGACGTGGACGAGTACATCCAGGCGGCGAAGGACAGCAACGTCCTTCGTTAGGACGCCTTTGGCGGCCGCTCTCGAGTGGCGAGGGCGGCCGCGTCCGGCAAGACCGCGTGCGGTTGCCCCTCTGCGCGGATCACCGGGGAGCGTCAGGTGGCTCGGTGATGGCGCGGCGGATGGACGCAAGCGGCGCACGATCGTCGAACTCGACCGCCGTGCCCCGCAGCGCGACCCCGAGCCTGCGAAAGAGAGCGCCGAGATCGACTTCGGTGGGCGCCGAACCCATCTTCGCGTACAGCTCCTCGAGCACCTTCGTTCCCACCGCGCGGTCCCCGACTTCGAGCGCGCGCCGGAGCGGCCAGCGCTGGGCGATGCTTCCCCCCTGCGCGACCATCGCGCGAAGCGCGTGCTCGAGCCCGAAGCGATTGCCGGTGCGCTCCCGGATCTCCACGTCGGCGAGCAGCCAGAACAGCGCGCCGCCCCAGTAGGTTCGGCCCCAGGTATGCGTCCGATCGAGGCCCTCGTCGCCCTGCCGGGGCAGACCTTGCGGCAGGCCGCGCACGAGATCGCCCCACACCTTGCGGGCGCTCAGCTCGCCGACCCGCGCGCGCGCGATCGGCTCGACGTAGGTGGCGAGGCCTTCCTCTACCCAAAGGTGCCGCCGGGCCAGCGAAGGGAAGCCGAGATGGACCATCTCGTGCACCAGCTCCCAGCTGCGTCGCGCTTCGGCGAGGTCCACCTCGGTGCCCAGGGGGAAGAGGATCGAAGCGCCGCCGGTCCCCCGGCAGCGGCCGTGGATCTCGTGGCCACGCGCAGGCAACACGAGGAGGAGCGCGCCGTCGGCGGGGAAGCGCCCGAAGTATCGCTCGATGAGCGCGGCCGACTCGCGGATCCAGCCGAGCAGCTCTTCCTCGCTCTGGCGGCGCGGCACCTTGGCGATGGCCACGGTGAGCAGGCCCGTCTCCACGCGCAGGTCCCCGAACGCAGCGTAGGGCAGATCGCCCAGCTCGGAGGCGCTGATCGGTCCGCGAGGCAATCCCGCGACGAAGCGCAGATCTTGCGGCGTGGAGACGTTCAGCTCTGCCGTGGCTTTTTCCGGTGTCCGCAGGGGACGCAGGAGCCAGGAGCCGGGAGGTGATTCGACGACGTCTCCGTAGAGCGCTGCAACGTCATCGTCGTCGCGTGCTTCGGCCGCTTCGCGGAGAGCGAAGCGGTAGCGGATCCGGCAGCCTCGAGCGGCGCAGCCGGGAGCGAACCAGGAGTCGCTGCGCCGCTCGAGGCGGGTCTCTCCTTCCGGGGAAAGGATCGCCACTTCGCGAACGAACTCCTCCGCCCCACCGCTGACGCTCAGCTCGCCCTCGCGATCCGGAAAAGGCGGAATCCGCGCTTCGATCGAGAGATCGCGGGCGCCTCCGCTGACCTTCACTTCGTAGTGGAGAGCGGCCGCGACGACCACGGCCGCGGCGAAGGCGGTCATGCCGGGACTTTCGGCTCCAACTGCCCTGCGTACTTCTTGCGCAGCGCACGGCCGAGGAGATGGTCGAGGCTGACCCATCCGGGGCCGGAGAAGAAGAGCCAGAGGAAAGTGAGGGCGTAGAGCGGCTCATCCAGCTCGACGAAGTCGTCGAGCCCGCCCACCTTCTTCAGCCTCACCGCCAGGGTGGCCACCAGCATGTTGATGAAGAGCGGGATGGAAACGAGCCGGGTGAAGAGACCCAGCACGATGAGCAGGCCACCGAGGAACTCGGTCCATGCGGAGAGAGCCGCGTTGAACGCCGGCGCGGGGATGCCCCACCCGGCGAAGCGTTCGGCAAAGGTGTCCAGGTTGTGGATCTTCCCCCACCCGCTCTCGAGGAAGAAGTAGCCGACGAAGAGTCGCACGAGGAGCTGCGGCACCCACTGCGCGTCAGCCAGGCGGCGCAGCGCTCCGTCGATTCGTGCGGGCAGCGTCATGTCGCCTCCGCGGCGAACACCCAACCCTCTGCGAACCAGCTCGAGATGGCACGGAAGGCCACCTCCACCGCATCAGGGCGCTCCACGAACGCCTCGCAGACGGCGCCGAGCGGCGCGCCCGATTGCGCCAGGGCCAGCGCCCTGGCCTCGTCCTGGTCGATGGGCGCGTGCAGCACCTCGAATCCTTTTCTCCACACTGCGACCGTGTTCCGGCGCGCCGAGGGGGGACCTGGCGGGACGCGATCTTCCAGCGCCTGCCAGAGATCGCCGAGATCGTTTTCCAGCTCGAGCACGCGGAGCGCCGGCAGGAAGCGCAGGCGAAGGCGCGGCAGCTCATCACCGGAAAACGCGCGCAGCGTCTCGGGCGGCGCCGGCTCGACGTTCGCCTCCTCGAAGACCTTGGCGCGCGCCCACTCCAGCTCGGCGAGATCGGCCAGTTCGGCCCGCGCGCCCTCCCCGCGCCACTCGCGCAAGAAGCCGGGCAGCTGGAGCCCCAGCTCGGAGAGAGAGGCGTGTCGCGACGGGTGGGCCTTCAGATAATCCTCTGCCATGGCGTAGAACGGCCTGTCGCCGAGGAGAAGAGCGAGTCTGGGAAAGTCCTCGCGCAGCGCATCGATCTGCCGCCAGATGAACATGTCGGCGTAGATGCCGATGCGCGCTCGCGCGTCGAGCTCGCCAGTACCGGCGAGCAGCGCCGAGGGATCGAGGTCCGCGCTTCCGGGCACCCGCGCGGCGAGCTGGTAGAACTGACGCTGCATCTCGGCGAGCTTCACGACGCCACCACCCTGCGGCCTAGAATCTCCGCCTCGATGGCTGCGGCCTTGCGGCTGTCGCCGACCAGAACCTCGAGCTCCGGGATGTGATCGTCCCACTCGATCAGCGACGGTACCGGGCCGAAGCGGGCGACGGCGATCCGGTAGAGATCCCAGACCGACTCGGGCACCTGCGCGTCGTGCGAATCGAAGAGGTAGGCGCCCTTGTCGCTGTGCCCGGCGAGGTGGAACTGCGCGATGCGGTCTGCGGGCACTCCCGCGATGTACCCTGCGGCAGAGAACCCGTGGTTGCGCGCGCTGACGTAGATGTTGTTGACGTCGAGGAGGATGCCGCAATCCGCGCGCCGGGCGACCTCGCCGATGAACTCCCATTCGCTGATCGTCGACTCGCGAAAGGCAACGTACGAGGAGACGTTCTCGAGCAGGATCTGTCGCCCGAGTGCCTCCTGCACTTGCCCGACGCGCTCGACGACGTGCGCCAGCGCTTCCTCCGTGAGCGGCAGCGGCCAGAGATCGTGGACGTAGCGGCCGCCATGGCGGCCCCAGCAGAGGTGGTCAGAGACGATTGCCGGTTGGATGCGATCGACCAGGGCGCGCAGCGCCGTCAGATAGGTCCTGTCGAGCGGATCGGTGGACCCGATCGAGAGCGAGACGCCGTGCAGCGCCACCGGCACCTCGCTCCGCACTTTTTCGAGGGCAGCGACGGGCCGGCCGCCGGGAGCGAGGTAGTTCTCGCTCACCGCTTCCATCCAGTCGACCGGAGGCCGCCCGGCGAGCAACTGGCCGAAGTGCTTCGGCCGGAGCCCGATGCCATGTCCCAGACGCGGTCGCGGAATGCTCATGCGGAACTCGGACCGGAGGCGCGGCCTCCGGCCCGAGACTCCTTACATCTTCTTCGACTCCACGTGGCCGCCCTTTTTCTCGCAGTCCTTCGTGTTCTTGGCCATGGAGAAGCCCTGGCCCTTGCAGTCGTTCTTGCCCTTGCAGTCATGGCTTGCGCTCTTGCAGGCGCCCTTCCCTTTACAGTCGTTCGCGCCCTCGCAGTGTACCGCCCCCTTCGCCGCCTTCTTGCCGGCGAAGGCCACCGCGGGAGCCATGAATGTGGCGAGCGCTCCGGCGATCGCCACGCCCTTCAACGTGCCGCTCTTCATCTTGCGAACCTCCTTTTGATACAGCGCCTTCTGCCAGAGCCATCCGGCCTCCGCGCCGGAACGGCAGTTCGTCTTCGCATGCGGCAGCTGCCGCACCAGCAGTTATTACGCCCGAACGCGTGATCGTGTTTCAGACGAACGGCGCTCCCAACGCGTCGCGTCAGCTCGGCTCGCTTCGCTGTCGGCTGGGCAAGCTCCGGCTCTTCTCGATGAGCCGGACCCCCTGCACCGCGCGAAGATCAACCTGCGCAGTTGCCTGGAGGCCACGCTGGCGGGGCTCGTGGCTGGAGGAGCTCGCGTCGCTCGGACCAGACGACGGGGCGGAGCGTTTTCTTTTCGAGCGGAAGTGGTGTGCGCTACGGTCGCTCGGTGCTCGCGCTCGAAGGCCCCAGCTGACCGCGTATCGGCAGCCGGCGGATTCTCTTTCCCGTTGCCGCGAAGATCGCATTGCACAACGCGGGCGGGATCGGCGGCACGCCAGGTTCCCCGACCCCACCCAGCGGCTTGCCGTAGTCGCCCGGGATGATGTGCACGTGGATCTCCCGCGGCGCCTTTTCCATGCGCGTCACTTCGTAATTGTGGAAGTTGTCTTGCTCCACGCGCCCGTCCTTGAAGCTGATTTCACCCACCGTCGCGAGGGCCACGCCCATCACGCACGCGCCCTCCATCTGTGAGCGCACCCGATCGGGGTTTACGGTTGCTCCACAATCCACTGCCATGTCGACCCGCGGGATCGTCAGCTCACCTTCCTCGTCGACGGCGACCTCCGCGACCGCCGCGATGTAGCTCAGGAAGCTGTAGTGGGCAGCGATGCCCAGACCGTGGCGCTTGGGCAACTTCCTGCCCCAGCCGGCCTTGTGGGCGACCGTCTCCACCACTCGTCGCAGCCGGCCGGTGTCCACCGGGTACCGCTCCGGCGCTTCGCCGTGGTTCCACGCATCGCCCAGCGTCTGCGGCCTGATCTGACGGGCCGGACCGATCACCTCGAGGAGGAAATCCTTGGGGTCGCGGCCGGCCGCCGCGGCCAACTCCGCGACGAACGACTGGATGGCAAAGGCATGGGGAATGTTCGACACCGATCGGAACCAGCCGATCCGCGTGTGGGCGGTCGCCTCAGGGTTCTCGATGCGCACGTTGCGAATCGCGAAGGGCACGTTGATCACACCCATGCCGAGCTCGAAGCCTGCCTCGTTTTTCGCCGCGGCATTGAAGGTGGAGATGATGGTCGGCGCCACGGTGCGATGCAGCCAGGCCACCGGCTTGCCCTTGCCATCGACGGCAGCCTCGAGGTGCTCGACGGATACCGTGTGGTAGTAGCAATGGTGCAGGTCGTCCTCGCGCGTCCAGGTCACCTTGACGGGCTTGCCGTCCATCGCCTTGGAGAGCACGGCTGCCTCGACGCCGTAGTCCGGCATTGACTTTCGTCCGAACCCGCCGCCGAGCAGCGTGACGTGGACGGTGACGTCGTCCGCCGACATCCCCAATCGCTTTGCGACCACGTCGCGCGCGAGCTGCGGCGACTGGAAGCACCCCCACACCTCGCACTTGCCGTTCGCGATGCGCGCAGCCGCGGAGGGCGGTTCCATGGTGGCATGAGCGAGATGAGGGACGTAGTACTCGGCTTCGTGGCGGCGCGCCGCACCCGCGGCGGCGGCAGCAAAATCTCCGTCGTTGCGGACCACCTTGGCGGGCTTGCGCGCCGATTCCTCGAGCGCCGCCTTGAAGGCTACCGAATCGTACCCGGCGTTGGGACCGTCGTCCCAGGTGACCTTGAGCGCCTGGCGACCTTGTATGGCAGCCCAGGTGTTGCGAGCGATCACCGCGACGCCACCGAGCGGATTGGCGACTGCTGGAGGCGGAGTGTCCTCGATCTGCACGACACGCTCGACGCCCGGTACCTTCAGGGCCTCGGCGGGGTCGAAGCTCGCCACCTTGCCACCGTACACGGGAGGACGCGCCACGACAGCGTAAAGCATTCCGTCCAGCCGCGTGTCGATGCCGTACTGCGCCCTGCCGGCGACGATGTCGCGGCCGTCGACCAGCTTCAGCTGACCCTTGCCGATGTAGCGGAACTGCTTCGGGTCCTTCAGGCGCAGCGTCTCCCGCGCCGGCACCGGCTGACTCGCGGCGGCCTTGGCGAGCGATCCATACCCGAGCCGCCGGCCCGTCGGACGATGCACGACCTCGTGGTTCTTCGCATGCACCTCGTTCACCGGCACCTTCCAGCGTTCGGCGGCCGCCATTTCCAGCATGGTGCGCGCCGCGGCACCGCAGCGGCGCATCGGCTCGAAGAAGTGACGCGTGCTCCGGGACCCATCGGTGTCCTGGTTCCCGAAGCGTTTCTGGTCGCCGGGGGCCTGGGCAACTCGTACCCGCTTCCAGTCGGCCTCGAGCTCGTCGGCCACGATCATGGGCATGCCGGTCCTGACTCCCTGGCCCATCTCGGATCGATGGCAGACGATGGTCACGGTGCCATCCTCGTCGATCGAGACGAATGCGAGCGGGTCGTCGACCCACCCGTCGGGCATGTCGTCGGCGCCGTACTTCTTCGCCTCCTCGGCCTTTGCCGACGACGGATATCCGATCGCGAGCACGAGGCCGCCGAGTGACATTCCTCGAAGGAACTGCCGCCGGCTCACGTTGGCCAGGATCAGCTGTCGCACGAGCGATGCATCGCCGTCCGGACGCAGGACAGGATCGACTGGCGGGTTCATCGCGCCCCTCCTTGCTTCGCGGCCACCTGCTTGATGGCCGCGCGGATGCGCGTGTAGGTGCCGCAGCGGCAGATGTTGCCGCTCATGGCCTCGTCGATATCGGCGTCGGTCGGCTTCGGGCTCCTCTTGATCAGGCCGGCCGCGGACATGATCTGGCCACCCTGGCAATACCCGCATTGGGGCACGCCCATGTCGACCCACGCCTCCTGCAAGGCTTTGCCGATGGGGTCGGTGCCGACCGCCTCGATGGTGACGATCTTCTTGTCCGTGACCGCCGCGATCGGTGTGATGCAGGAGCGCACGGCTTGACCGTCGATGAGGACGGTGCAGGCGCCACAGAGCGCCATCCCGCAGCCGAACTTGGTTCCGGTCAGGCCCATCTCATCTCGCAGCGTCCACAGCAGAGGCATCTCTCCAGGCAAGTCGAAGGTCTGCGACTTGCCGTTGATCTCGAGCCGGATCATCGACTTCCCTCCCCGGATCTACTGGATCCGTCGGGCGTAGAACGCGCTTCCCAGGCGCGCCGGCGCGATGCAATCACAAAGCGGAGGAAACAGGAAGAGCAGGCGAGCTCACCGTTCGACGGGCCGGAGCTCGTCGCCGATGCGAATCTCCCCGTCCTCGAGCACGTCGGCGCGCAGCCCGCCGCGGTGCGAGAGCGGATCGAGCAGCGGCTGGGCGACGACACCTTCGAGATACCTGCATGGTTCGCACAGGCGCTTCCCCTCGCAGAGGACGCTGCCGATGCGGAAGCGACGTCCGACCAGCGCGTTCAACGCGATGCCGCGGATAGTGACATTGCGGCGCGCCTCGCCAGGCCGCAGCGCGATTCCCAGGCTTTCGCGCAGGGATTCGAGTACCTCGGCCTCGATGAGAGTAAGAGCGCGGCCAGTGCCCGCCGTGCTGGAGAAGTGACCCCGCCCCGTCGCATACCGGTCGCCTTCCAGGCCAATTCCTGCAAGCACCCGGATCCGATCCGTCGCCCGCATCGGCTCCCCTTCGCTGACCGCGACGTGGATCCACTCGACGCGGCCCGGCCCTGCGCCGTTCGGCATGCCCCCTCATACCAGCTTGCCCGGAAAGGGGGCCTGGTCTTCGACAACTCGTGCCGTTCATCGATGCGCGGACCAGCCTGTAATGTCGGAGCGCCTCGAGACCTCTCCTCTGCAAGGAGGAAACACACGTGGCACGGATCAAACCCCTCGATGAGAAGACGATCCCCGAAGGTTCACGCGAGACCTGGGCGGCCCTGCACAAGAAGTTTGGCAAGGCCCCGAACCTGTTCGCGACCTTCGCGCACTCGCCCGCCGCATTCTCGGGCTACATCGCGTTCTTGTCGGCGCTAGACCGCGGCAAGCTGAGCGCTAGGGAAATTCGCGTCGCTCAGACGAGACGACTGGGGCGGACCGTTTTCTTTTCGAGGCTGGCGATTCGACTAGAGTTGTATGCATGCGGTCGTCTGATCCCGCGCCTACCGCGCTCGACCGCTATTTCCGTCGAATCTTCGGCGACAACGAACCCACCGGATTGGGGTCCGGTTGGGTCGGTGGAATTGCCTCGCTGCTCGGTGGCGCGCTGGGCCTCTTCGGTGTGCTCTGCCTGCACTATCCCCAACTCTTCACTGCGCCTGTCCTTCGATCGTACTACCCGGTGACGCTGCTGCGCGGAGTGCTGCAGACCGTCTTGATCGCGTCGGTGTCGCTGGGACTGTTCAGCGTCGCCCGCCGCCGTCGCAAGGTCCTGGGGCTCACGGGCATCTTCCTCGGGGTCTCGGCCATGGCGTTGGGCGGTGCTGCGGTGCCCCTGCCCGATTCGGTGGAGACGAAGTTCGGCCTGGGCCTCGAATGGTTTGCGCTCAACCTGCTCGTGCTTGCGCTCATTTTCGTGCCGCTCGAGCGCGCGCTTCCCCGCAGTCGCGACCAGCGGGTGTTCCGGCCGGAGTGGACCACGGACGGCGCGCACTTCCTGATCAGCCATCTCCTCGTGCAGGCGTTCAGCTGGGCGGCGCTGTTTCCATCCGGGATCTTACGAGACGCGCTGGTCCCCGAGAGAGGGTTCGCCCTGCTCGGATCGCTTCCGCTGCCGGTCCAGTTTGTCGCCGTGGTGGCGCTGGCCGATTTCACCCAATATTGGATCCACCGCTCCTTTCATCGGCTCTCGTTCCTCTGGCCCCTCCACGCCGTTCATCATTCGAGCATGGCGATGGACTGGCTGGCCGGCTCACGCATGCATCCGCTCGACGCCGTGGCGACTCGAGCGGGCGTGATGACTGTACTGGTGTTCGCGGGCGCGTCCCCCTCCGCGGTGGCGCTCTACCTGGCCTTCGTCTCCTTTCACGCGGTCTTCATCCACGCCAACTTCGGCGCGGAGCTGAGGTGGCTGGAGCCCTTCCTGGTGACGCCCCGCTACCACCATTTCCACCACGCTGCCGAGGCCGAGGCGATCGACAAGAACTTTGCGGTCCACCTTCCGATCCTCGACCGCATGTTCGGGACGCAGTTCCTGCCGGATACACGCTGGCCGCGAGCCTACGGCGTCTCGGACGGCCGCGTCGAGAGCACGTACCTCGCGCAGATTCTCGGTCCCTTTCGCGTATCGAGCTCGAGCGCGTTGAAGTGACTCTGGTCATTTCCGGTCCGTGGACGGCCGAAATGAGCACCGCGTCGTGGCCGAAGGAGGCGTGGAAATCCCTGGACTTGCATGCGCGAGCTGCTTACATGACCCGCTCGGGGGTCGGATGGCCGACGCGACCGAGCTTCTGGAGCGGGAGTCACAGCTTTCCGAATTGACCGGCTCGTTGGAGAGCGCGCGCAGCGGGGAAGGCCGCATCGCGCTCGTCTACGGCGAAGCCGGCATCGGGAAGACGGCGCTCCTGACGCAGTTCACCCGCCTTCATGCGCGGGAAGCGCGGCTGTTCTGGGGCGCGGGTGTTGCCTTGACCGCGCTGTTGGCCATCCTCGGATTGGCGTGGACCTTGTCCCGTCGGATCATCAGGCCGTTGCGCGAACTCAGCAACGATGCGTCGGTGCTTGCGTCCGGCAATCTCAGTCATCGAACCGCCATTGGTGGCCAGGATGAGGTTGGGGCACTTGCCGTTACGTTCAACGCAATGGCAACGGCGCTGGAAGTTCGTCATCGCGAACTCAACGAGGCGCGTGAAGCCGCAGCTTTGGAAGCGAGCAAGCGGTCTTCGTCGGAACAGACGGAGCGGCATGCCAAGGAAACCGTTGCCGCCTTGCAGAAGAATCGCCGCGCCCACGGCCCAGAAGGCAATGGCTGAAACAGCCGTATCAGCCGTGATGCGCAGCACCGCGCCAGCGGCATTCTTGGACCGCACCAGCCCCGCGCCCTGCAGAGCGAATCCCACGCGTAGCAGCAAAGCGGCCACGCCGAATATCACCATCCAAATCGCCATTCAGGCTCCTTCAGAAAACCATTCTGCATTCTGCGAAGGAAATT
>Ga0137403_10006255_pt1 | contig 13663 bp, 12 predicted proteins | sample CZOMad2_1_16fung_FD_122057 | JGI IMG/M metagenome (GOLD analysis project Ga0137403, IMG submission 122057) | Vadose zone soil fungal communities from Angelo Coast Range Reserve, California, USA - CZOMad2_1_16fungal (Hybrid Assembly) | ecosystem: Environmental > Terrestrial > Soil > Vadose zone... | reverse complement strand
ATCGAGCCGCCGATGAAATTCATGTCCATCGCCCCGGCAAAGACGCGGTGACCGCCGACCTTGCCCCGCGCAGTGATGACGGCTTCCGGTAATCCGGTTGCGCGCTGGGCCTGGGAAATGCGATTCACGTAAGGCTTACTGTCGACGAAGTCCAGCGGATCGGTCGAGACTACTTCCGAGTCCAGCTCTTCGCAGTACGCATCGTCGAACAATTTTTCGAGCCGGTCGTAGGCGCCGATGCGAAAATGAAAATTGCAGTGGACGCAAACCTGGAGATTCTCTTCCAGTTCCTTCTTATACAGATGCTCGCCACATTCGTCGCACCGCACGAACACATTCTCAGTGCGAACGACGCGGTCCTTGTCGCTTACCGGCTCGATCTTGCCTTTCTTTTTGCGAAACCAGGGCATAGCGAAACAGAATTCAGAAAATCAGAATTCAGAAGTCAGCATTCAACTACAAGGTTCAATTAAGATTGAGAAAGGGTAGCACAAAGGCGGCGGTTACAGAACCGCGAGCGGCGACCGGAGTCCGCGCAGCGGACGATCCGAAAATAGCCCAGCAGTTTACTGCTGGGAGAGGAGATAGATATTGAAAAGGAAGCCCGTGAAACGGGCGACAGAGGCTACGGAACCGGGAGCGACCGGGTTCAAAGCTCAACTTGGGAAGATTGTGCTGCAAAGAACCACTGACGCGTGAGTTGAATGCTGGCATCCGCTCGCTACGGCTCGCGGTTCTGTACCGAGGTTTCAGTCGTCCGCGTCGCGGACTTGTTGAATAGTCGGACGGGGGATTCCCAGCGATAAATCGCTGGGCTATTTTCAATCGTCCGCTGCGCGGCCTGGTCTGTTCGTTCCTTACGCTTTTGGGTGAGTCGCCTCGACCCACTCTTTCAGCGATCCAACTGGCTTGGATTTCGTGGACAACTTTCCAAGCTTTCTCACAAGCATAGCATCTGCGGCCTTGTTCATTGCGATGTAGTGTTCGGAAGAATGCACAAAACAAAACTGGCGTAAGTTCTTCGGGACGAGTCCGCCTACGAAGAGGGTGAAATCCAAGCCCAAGACCTGGAAGCCATACCGCCAATAATCTTTCTCTCTTTGTCCATTTGGAAACATGAAATACTGCGCCAGTTGATCATCGGTCACAATGCTTACCCACAAGAATACATTCCCCGGAAATGGAGACTCGCCCAAAAGGTAGCTGCGTATCTCATTTTCATACTTTGCGCCCAGCCTTATGCGGGCTGGAGGGGTCCTTCCTGACTTCCACTCATGGACCGACGATTTGAAAAACATGCTTGCGGCAAAGTAGGCGAGCTTTGAGACGTTAACACCTCGTACCGAGGCTGCCGTATACACGGTTAGATTCTCGGCGACGTGCACAGGACTCTCCACGTTCAGAGCAGCTTTTATGGCGAACCCCTCGTTGTGTCGAGAACAGTTTCTTAAAACCCATGACTCTCCGTTCTTATTAAAGAGATCCTCGCACTCTTGGCAGAAAACGTAGTCTCGCACTTGAAGATCCGTGGATATTGCGACTCGGGAATCCATCATGATGGGCGAGTCCCCGTCTTGTGATTTGCGAAGCAGCTTATATGCCGCCTTCGATAAGAAATGACTGTCGCGCAACTCCACGCCCGATCTGCGACATAACTTGCAAGTTCCGATTACACTCATAAGTCCTACCCGTAGGCAATACTAGTGTAGCCTAGCAGTAAGCGGTAGCTCCTCTCAAAACTCAATGCCCTTTTGCGCTCTGATGGCCGCTTCAAACGGATGAATCACTTCAGTCATCTTCTTGCAACTGGAGACGCTCACAAATATTCAACATTCCCGATCATGTCCTTGGGTGTCAGTACCTCAGAAATCAGGATCAGTCCCTCGATAATTTCACGCATTGATTGATTGGCCGTGTAGAACACTATGCCGCAATGATCGCCCTTCTATGCGGCGACGCGAAGGAAGTCCTGGTCGCGGGTGACGATTACGCGTCGTTCCACTCGCCCGAACTGTAAATGGGCTTCGTCGCTTTTGGTTCGCAGGCCGGCTTCAATTGTCGTAGTTACATCGATTCGGGCGCGGCGGAGGGCTGTGGCAATAGCCGGGTCTACGTGTTCGTCTAAGTGGAAACGAATTCGATCAGCTATGGGAGAGGGCTTCTAACTTTGCGCGCAAGCGTGAGGGGTTGTTCTGCTTGAAAGCCTCGGCCAGGGCTTCTTCTTCATCTAGGCTTTGATCAATCTCATCTTTATGATCGTAGTAGTAAGCCATCGCAGCATACACAGCAGCGACCGGAAGATCGTAAGTGCCAGCAATTTCTTCGATGGCGCGACCGAGGCGCCGATGCATCAGCACGACGTCCGCGACCGTGATTCGCGTGCCGGAAATTCTGGGCTTGCCGTTACGAGTGCCTGAGGTTGATTCAATGTAGTCCGACATGGCTGCGAGTATGCTACTACAGAATTGAAACAGTTAGTATCTTGTGCACACGCACCAATAATGAAGCACACTTGTGCCATCGGCGCGCGGTCCGAACCTGGTCGATGAATTAAATCTGGGCTAAGAATCCAGCTGGCAGAGATCAGTAACCGTATGCCCAGTACACGAACAGGATTGTGTTCCAGTACGCGTCGCCTGCCGGTCTGCCTCCACTATCTTGTCCGCCGACAACATATCCCGAAAGACCGTCCACGTTGAATGAATCGGCTTGAATCTGCGATGGTTGATATCCGTTGCCGGGATCATTCGCCATCGTGACTGTCAGCATCTGTTCCGGTGTGGTGTAAGGTCCGATCTCCGTCTGACCGACGACCTTGTTATTTTGCGCGCCGGTGCCGGTCCACTGAATTTGTATACCATCCGGAGTCTCAAACGTAATCTGCTGACCCCACCACCCCGAATTCGTAACACCTGTCAGTCGTATCGTTGAATTAGCGGGTAAGGGAATTTGAATCTTTGTTTCTGCCATTGGATTCTCCTCTCAAAAAGGTTTGCAGACTACCACAGGTCTCCCTGATAGAACCAGTTACAGTCGAGACTGGTGCACTTTGAAGAGCCTGAGCTGGATGCTGGGAGCGCGGACGTCCCCGTTCGCAATGCGCCGGAAGCGCGAGTTGTTTATGTTTATTAGTAAGGTTTGATTATTTCGCGCACAGGTGGGACGAGGACTGTCCGCGTTCCCAGGGTCAGAACTCGATGCCCTTTTGCGCTCTGATGCCGGCCTGAAACGGATGCTTGATTTCAGTCATCTCGGTGACCAGATCGGCAGCTTCGATTAATTCCTTCGGCGCGTCGCGACCAGTGACGACGATGTGAAGCGAGGGCTGGCGCTCGCGGGCGGCTCGTATTTCTGAGAGTACTTCATCGACGGGCAGCATGTCGTAACTCAACACGTACACCAGTTCGTCAAAGACGAGCAGATCGTAATCGCCGCTGCGCAGCTTTTCAATGCAAAGATCCCAGGTCTGGCGGGCGGTCTGTCGATCCTGCTCGGGGTTCTTGGTGTCCCAGGTAAAGCCGTCGCCCATCGTGTGAACTTCGATGCCCAGTTTTTCGGCGGCCACGTGTTCACCGTACCGGTCGTTGCGCGACTTCATGAATTGGACCATGCAGCAAGCCAGATCCTGTCCGGCAGCGCGCATCATCAAACCCAGTGCGCACGTCGTTTTGCCTTTGCCGTTTCCGGTGTGAACGATGAGGAGGCCGCGAGTGTTTTCCTGATAATCAGCGCGACGCCATTTGTATTTCCGTTCGATTGAAGTCATTCCTAAAGTTTAGAGGCGGGCTACTGCCCGCCTTGATTGAAGGAAGATGGCGGGCGGTAGCCCGCCTCTAAACGGACCTGATTACTTGAGTGCGTCTTCCGTCAAATCACTCAGCCCATTCGATCTCTTTACCGCGTCTTGCAGCAGCGGCACGACCCTTTGCTCGAGTTCTGAGGAAGTGCCTTTCAGCGTGCAGCCCGCGGCGTTGCGATGACCGCCGCCGCCGAATTGCTCGGCGATCTTTGCGACGTTGACATCGCCCTTTGAGCGCAGACTCGTGCGATAGACGCCGGGAGCAGTTTCTTTGAACAGCGCAGTCGCTTCAACTTCACCGACCGCGAGCGGGTAATTCACAAAACCGTCAGCGTCTTCGTCCGCCGCGTGCGTCTGTTCCTGCATCGCCAGCGTCTGCCACATCCAGGCGACGTGGCCGGTGTCGTCGCGCTTCGCGGTCGATAGCACCTTACTAAGCAATTCGATCTTCGGCCATTGATAACTGCCGAAGAGGGCCTCGGCGGTCTTGGCCGGCCTTACTCCCGTGCGCACCAGCTCAGACGCGATTTTGAAGGTGCGCTCAGTCGTGTTCGAGTAGTGAAATGATCCCGTGTCGGTGAGCAGGGCAGTGTAGACGCATTCGGCAATTTCTTTGGTGACGCGCACGCCCGTGGCTTTGCAGAGGTTATAGACCATTTCACCGCAAGCCGCGGCGGTCGAGTCGATCCAGTTGATGCTGCCAAAGAGTTCCGTGGTCGAATGGTGATCGATATTGACGACGAACTGCTGATCCAAATCTTCGAGGCCGGGCCGATCCAGATCTGAACATTCAATGATGAACACCGCGTCGAAATGCTCGCCAATTCGGGGCGCAACGCGAATCGTGCCGGCGCCCGGCAATTGTTGATACGAATGCGGCGCCGGATCGCGCATGATCACTTCGACATCCTTGTTAAGTGATTTCAGCAGCCAGAAGAGGCCGAGAGAGGAGCCGAGACCATCGCCGTCCGGGCGGACGTGGGAAGTAATCGCAAAGCGATCCTTTTTTTCAATCAGTTCAACTACCTGGGCAAGCATTTCGTAACACAGACCTTGGTCTGTAACTTCCTTCTAAGAACACAGACTAAAGTCTGTGCTACTTTTCTTTCTCAATTCTCTGCAACAGCGCATCGACGTGGCCCGCTTTTTCTTCAACCGTGTCACGCACGAAGTGAAGCGCGGGAGTATGCCGCAAATTCAACGCAAAGCCAAGTTGCTTGCGTACATAGGGCGCCGCATGGCGGAGCGCGCTCAGCGCCTTGTGGTGTTCCTGCTCGTCGCCCTGGACCGTCACATAGACGCTGGCGTCGCGCAAGTCATCCGCGACCCGAACTTCTGTAACAGTTACCATTGTCAGTCGCGGGTCTTCGAGTTCGTAACCAACAATCTGCGCAATTTCTTCGCGCAAGGTTTCGGCGATGCGCTCGGGACGATGCATAAGCAAGCAGCAGTCAGAAGACAGGAGTCAGAATTCAGAAGTAACCTTGTTTTGGAATGTCCTGCTGACTTCTGTCTCCTGACTCCTGTCTTCTGTTCTTAGAGTTCAGTGGCTGCGATCTTTTCGATTATGTACGCTTCGATCTGATCGGCGGCCTTCACATCATTAAAGTTCTCAAGACCGATACCGCATTCGAATCCTTCGCGTACTTCCGACACGTCGTCTTTAAAGCGTCGCAGAGAGGCGATGTTGCCTTCCCACGCCACCACGCCATCGCGAATCAGCCGGGCGCGAGCATTCCGGCGAATGGTTCCATCTAGAACCATGCAACCGGCGATGACGCCGGCTCGCGGCACGCGGAAGACTTCGCGCACCTCGGCTTTGCCGAGAATCTTTTCTTTCTCGATCTTCTCGAGCATGCCGATCTGGGCCGCCTTAATTTCTTCTTCGACCTTGTAAATGATCGAGTGCAGGCGGATGTCCACGCTTTCCTGCTTCGCCAAATCATTGGCGCGCGATTCGGGACGCACATTGAAGCCGATGATCACCACTGCAGTGGACGCGGACCCGGCTTGCGTCGCCGATGCCAACAACACATCGGATTCGGTGATCGCGCCGACGCCCGAGCGGACAACTTTCACTTTCACCCGCTCGCTGGACATCTTTTGTAGAGTTGATTTCAAAACTTCGACAGACCCCTGCACGTCGGCCTTGAGGATGACGAGCAGTTCCTTGACATCCGTTTCGCCCAGCGCTTCGATGCCGCGTTTGGTCGTCTTAATCAGCGTGCGTTGGCGCTCAGCGGTCTGGCGATGACTCGAGATTTGCTGCGCGCGAGAAACGTCGGCGACGACCTGGAAGCTTTCGCCGGCTTGCGGCACTCCTTGCAGGCCGAGCACTTCAACCGGGGTGGCGGGACCAGCTTCGGTCACCTGCTCGCCGCGATCATTGAACATGGCGCGGACTTTGCCGAAGATTTGTCCGACGATGAATGGATCGCCAACGCGCAGCGTGCCTTGCTGGACCAAAGCAGTTGCGACTGAGCCGCGGCCACGATCCAGTTTTGCTTCGAGTACCACGCCCGACGCCAGTCGAGTAGTGCTGGCTTTCAGATCCAGAATGTCTGAAGTCAGCAGGATTGTTTCGAGCAACGTCTCGAGGTTTTGTCTCTTCTTGGCAGAGACTTCTACCATTTCGGTTTCCCCGCCCCACGCCACTGGATTAAGGCCTTGCTGCGAAAGCTCTTGCCGAACGCGATCAGGATTCGCATCAGGTTTGTCGACCTTGTTGATCGCGACCACGATCGGAACGCCGGCAGCGCGCGAGTGTTCGATCGCTTCAATTGTCTGCGGCATGACGCCATCGTCAGCCGCCACCACCAAAACGACCACGTCAGTTGCCTTGGCGCCGCGGGCACGCATCAGGGTGAACGCTTCGTGACCGGGTGTGTCGAGAAAAACTACGCGCCGTTTCTCATTCGGATTATCAGGGCTCTGCACCTGGACGCTGTACGCGCCGATGTGTTGAGTGATGCCGCCCGCTTCTCCGCCCGCGACGTCCGTGGTGCGAATTGCATCGAGGAGCGAAGTCTTGCCGTGGTCGACGTGGCCCATGACGGTGACGACGGGCGCGCGTGGCACCTCTACATCATCGGCATCGGTGGCGATCAGTTCTTCGAACTCTTCTTCGGCAATCATGTCCTCGAACGGGACAAAGGCCACGTCATAACCGAACCGCTTGCCGAGATCGACTGCGACACTATCGTCTAGTGCTTGATTGATCGTGGCGAAAACGCCGCGTTGCAGCAGCAGACCCACCACTTCCTTAGGCTTAATGCCAAGCTTTTCGGCGAACTCCTTGACCGTTGAGCCCTCAACCAGACGCACCGGTTTTAGATCGCCAGAGACTTGAATTCGCCCGGCGATCCGCTCTTCAAGCGTGCGATGGTCGGGCGGCGGCATAACGTCTCGATCGAGTCTCCCCTTGCCATCGCCAGGCCGCTTGCCGCCACGGGTCGAACCCCGACGCGAGCGTCGCCGGCCCGCATCCGGTGGCGGGATGTAAGTTGTTTGCGGCGTCGCAGTTTCGCCCGGCGTGCCCGTGTATTCGACGCGCCCTCGGGGTGCGCGTTCGCGCGTGCGCGTGGCAGTTGCAGTTGCGGCGGCGGTAGGCGATGGCGCCGGCGCGGGCGCGCGCTCGCCGGGACGAATTCCAGCATTCAATGCTGCCGCCGTGGGTCGCATCACGCGCACTTGCCGGCCGACAGGGGCAGGTCTGGCCTCGACTTGCATGGGTGGTGCGCTGACTTCTTCGATTGGCTCAGGCTCAGTTTCCGGCTCAGCCGGCGGCGGCTCTAAAACTTCTGGCGGCGCAATGTCGGGTTTGGCAGCGCGAACTGCCGGAGCGAGTCGACGAACGACCTGTGCCGGAGGCTGCGCAGCCGCAATGGGTTCTTCGTCCGCGATCACCAGCTCTGGCTCTACGGCGTCTGGTGGCGCGGCTGCCTCGGGAACTTCGGCGACCGGCTCTTCTTCGGCGACCGGGCGCGCAGCCTTTTTGACGATGCGGACGGCACGTTTGACGGCAACCTCTTTTTTCGGAAAGTACTTGTCGCGAATTTTTTCGGCGAGTTCTTTCGAGATGGAGTTCGAGGGGACGCTGACATCCACACCTTCGCGCCGCACCTCTTCAATCAGGCGCTTGGTGTCGATCTTCAGATCTTTTGCGAGATCGTATATGCGAACTTTGGAAGTGACTGCTGACATGCGCTCCTTGCTGCTTGCGAAAAGTGTTGCCTCGACACCACCCTTCGCACGCAGGCTCAAAGAGCGCTGCTACGTTAGGTGTCGCAGGCGAGGCGTACGCTTCAAACCGCGTACGCAAAAAATGTTTGGCCGCGTCAGAAGCATTTCATCGCTTCTCGTCCTCTGTGCCTTCGTCCGTCGCGGCCACATCGTCGGAAGACGGAGCGAAGGGTTGTTCATCTGAAGCCGAAGCAATTGCTTCATCTTCGGCCGCTCTGACGGCATCGGGGTCAACCGTCAAAGACATGTCCGGGGCGGGCGTTATTACATCAGGTCGCAGGTCGCGTCCAGGTTCCTGCAAGAGCAACTCGTCGACGCTCATGGGATCAGCCTCGGTGAGCGCGACGGGATCCGCGGAATCTTCGGCGCGAATCGTTGGCTCGGCAGAGAAAGGCACGCCCTTCTCAACCGCTTCGTCATATCCGGCCGCGGTCATTTCGTCGTTAGGCTCGATCTCGGCCGCCGCGGTAGTTTCGTCGGCTTCAATCGAGGCTGCGTGTTGCTCCACTTGATCGTCGCTTTCAGTGCCCGGTGTTTCTGATTCTTCTCCGGGGGCCTGCAAGCTCTGTTCGCGAATTTGAATGACAGCCTGAGCAGCGGTAAGCATTTGCTCGGCTTGATCAAGACTGACGTCGAGAAACTCAACCAGATCGTCAACCGTGGTGGCGGCCAGGCCGTCGATGTCGTTGACTCCGTGAGTTGCAAGAGCTTCCGCCTGTTGCGCGGTCACGCCTTCAATTGCGGAGAGGGGAACCGGTGCGCCGGATGCGATCATCGCACCCATGGCTTCGGCGACTTCCTTCTTTAATTCCTCTTCACTGCGGATATCGATGTTCCAGCCCACTAGTTTGGTGGCCAACCGCACGTTTTGCCCACGCTTGCCGATTGCCAGGCTGAGTTGATCTTCATTGACGATCACTTCCATCTGGCGATTCTCGATGTCGGTGATCCGCACCTGATTCACCTTTGCGGGTGAAAGCGAGTTGGCCGCAAAGACCGAAGGCTCTTCTGACCACTCGATGATGTCGATCTTCTCGCCCCGCAGTTCGCGAATGATGGCCTGCACGCGCGAGCCTTTCATACCGACGCAGGCGCCGACCGGATCGACGTCGCGTTCGTTGGAGACGACGGCAATCTTGGCGCGTTCACCCGGCTCGCGAACACATGATTTGATTACGACTGTGCCGTCATAAATTTCGGGCACTTCCATTTCAAACAGACGCTCGAGCAGTTCGGGTGAGGTGCGTGAGACTTCAATTTGCGGGCCTTTTGATTCTTTCGAAACGTTGGTGATGACGACGCGGATGCGCTCGCCCTGGTTCCATTGCTCGCCGCGTGACTGTTGAGATCGCGGCAGGATTGCTTCCAGGTTTCCCAGGTCAACAATCATGTTGCCGCGCTCAAAACGCTTGACGAATCCGTTGACCAGTTCGCCCACGCGATCGATGTATTGTTCGTAAACGTTCGAGCGAACCGCATCACGAACTTTCTGAAACAGAATTTGTTTGGCTGTTTGCGCAGCGATGCGGCCGAGCTCTTCCATCGGCATTGGCAGCAGCAGGGCATCGCCTACTTCAACTTCGTCACCGCCCAGTTCGCGGGCTTCATCAATCGATAATTCGGTCGAAGCGTCAGCAACTTCTTCGACGACAACTTTCGACGCGGCCAGCTCCAGGCCGGTTTCGGGACTCCAATCAACCTGGATATCTTCGCCGCCCTTGAATTGCTTTTTCGCGGCCGCGCGCACGGCCTCTTTGATCGCTTCGATTACCAGATCACGATCAATGCCTTGCTCCTGGCATAGGGCTTCGATGTTTTGCGCAATGCTTGTACTCATTTAATGAATTGTATTCCGTGTTTCAGCGCCGGTTGCTATCGATCAATTGTTTATCCAACAACTCGCGTTCCCGTGCCTGACGAAACTCGTTTTCTACGTCGACTTCCAAATTCGCTTTTGCGATCGAGTTGAAAGGGATCGTGACTCGACCGCTGGTTCGATCCTCGAATACCACGTGGTCGTCTTCGATACCGATTATGCGGCCCCGAAAGTTTCGCTGACTGGCGATTGCGACGCGCGTTTTGATTTTCGCGGTACTGCCGGCAAACCGCTCGTAATCGGCCAGTTTATAGAGCCCGCGTTCTATTCCCGGTGACGAAACCTCGAGGGTGTAAGCCGCATGAATGAAATCCTCGACATCCAACACCGTGCCTATTTGCGTGCTCACGCCGGAACAATCTTCGTGAGTTACGCCCCCGGGCTTATCAATGAACACGCGAACAATCGGAGAATTCTCGGGGCCCGCGACCTCTGTGTGGACCATCTCGAGTCCGTGGTCAATCGCAGCCTGTTCCGCAATTTCGCGAATGCGATCTGCAACCGAAGCTGTTTCCATGACCAGGAGCGCAAATCAACAAATTGCGCTACTTTCGCCCAAAAGAAAAAGTGGGCCAAAACCCACCGGATAACCTCCGACGATCCGAGCAAGCTGTGGATTATACGATCCCGATCTGGTTGAAGCAAGGCGCGGTCAGGAGGACGCGCCCGAGGCAAGCACCTGGGAGGACAAGCAGCGGACTCGGGAGTCTATGCCGATTTGTCGTATCGAACTTGCTCAGAAGCTGACGGCAGCGCCGGCATCGAAAACGCATTCATGCCGGCTCCCAGAGCCAATTCCGGTGTAGCGCCCAGCGATGGCGATCGGCGAGAACCGATGTATTGTCGGACCGTCACAGCCAGAATCAGAACCGACAACGAAATCCAAACGACCGACCAAACGATCGCCGGCACGCCGGTCGCATTTGCCATGTTCAGCGCATCGGTCGGGACGGTCGTCGCAAACGGCGATGACAGGAAGAACACAGTTTTCAAATCAAGCAGAGCATTCAAAACACACTGGACCGCGAGAAAGCTCACCAGAAAAGTTGCCACGCGGGCTGAGGCGAATCGAGCTACGGCAAAGAGGCCGGCGGATATCAGCACGCCCGCCAGCAAAGTGAAGGGCAGACCGCTGAGCGAACCCCCGGTTCCGGCCATGACTGGTTTGACGACTCCAAAGACTGTCGTTAGCGCGAACACCACGGCCGCGGAGCCAACCAGAACCAGGCGCGCGGCTACGGACCGACGAATCAGGACCAGGAGCAGCGCTCCATAGGTCATCGCGCCAATGTATCCGGCGCTTGACACCAGCATCTGCGAAAACAGGCCACCCTGCGTGGTGTAGGTTTCACCACTGCCATTCATCGCGACACTCAAACTTTGCACCGAGTTGCCGGTCACGAGCGCGGCGATCGCATGCCCGCCTTCATGAATGAAAGTCACAAAGATCCGGAACGGATAGCTCAGTACCTCAGCGAACGGAATAAACCAGAGCGCAATCGAAAGAATCGCCGCCAGCAGCAGCGTCATTGCCTGGGGGCGCGCATCATTGGAAAGTTGGTATTTCATTGTTGGGTCCCGCTCTTCACCGATTTTGATAATACGAAAACAATCGCATACCGCGTTTGCGTTCCTTACCAAGTTCGCTCCGCGTCACGATCATGAACGTCGATTCGAGTTACCTTGTTCCCTGAGGATTCGATTCGCGACGGTATGCGCCCGACTTGCCGCCCGTTTTCACTTCCAACTGGACGTCGGTAATCGTCATCGACTTATCGAGGGCTTTGCACATGTCATAGATTGTCAGCGCCGCGACTGTGACCGCGGTCAGCGCCTCCATCTCGACCCCGGTCTGTGCGTGCGTCGCGACTTCAGATTCCAGATAGATGCCGTCGTCGCGCAGCTCAGCGCGGACATCGATATGTGTTAGCGGGAGAGGATGGCACAAGGGGATCAGATCGGCAGTTCGTTTCGCGGCCACTATGCCGGCGAGCCGGGCGGTCTCGAGGGGATCGCCTTTCGGAGTTTGATTCCGGCGAATCGCGGCGACCGTTTCAGCTGACATGAGCACGCGCGCAGACGCGATGGCGCGACGAGCGGTTGCCGCCTTTTCGCTGGTGTCGACCATTCTGGCGCGGCCGTGTTCGTCGATATGCGTTAAGTCACTCATGGAAATTTCAGTTCAATACTGCATGGACGATTAGAGTATTTCCGCCCAGCAGCACTTCCTTTGAAACCAGCTCGTCGGTCCAACGTTCCGATCGCTTTTCTTTCGGAGTCAGGTTCGCAATCAGCTTGATTATCCCGACGAGCGGCCAGTACAGCCAGGCGTTTGACTTGGCTTTATCGCGGTGTGCGGTCAAGACTTCAAATCCGTTTTTTTCGAGGATGTAGCGCAACTCAGAATAAGCGATTGGATTGACGTGCGCGGCAATCTCTACGCGGTCATCGTATTCCGCGCGCAAACGTTCCGCGGCGGCGCGCGAAATCGGTTTGAAGTGCGATGTGTAACCATGAATCAACCACTTCAAACGCTCTTCGATATTCAGAATGTTCGGCACGCTGATTATTAAATGGCCGCCGGGCTTGAGCAGGCGCGCGAACTCGCGCATGGCCTGCTGCGGATTCTCGATATGCTCCAGCCCTTCGAGGCACGTTATGTAGTCAAACGAGCGATCGCTGAACGGCAATTCCGCATCGAGGTTGCCACGGTGAATGTCGACACCATCAAGCCGGAAAATCTCAGGATAAAGATCACAACAGCGAACATCGAAGCCGGCATTGATCAAGCGAGCGGCGAGCGCACCCTCGCCGGCCGGTACATCGAGCAAAGGGCCACGCGGAAGTGTTTCGAGAATGCCTACTACCGTATCGTGAATGGCTTCGTGGGCCAGAGGCGAAGCCTGGCGAGAAGGTTTACTCTCAAAAGATGTTGCCGTTGCCGTCATTGAGCAAAAAATTTCGGTTCATTTCGGGCGACAGGTGCAACGCCCGCGAACTACTATCCACGAAATCACACGAATTAGACAAAAAAGGTTCAGGTTATTTGTGTGAATTGGTGGATTTAGCTTTTCTTAGTCGCTTTCAAAGTTCCAGGCTCTAATCTCGCCTGGCAGTCTTACAACTTTCACAATGCTACCCGCCGGCAGCGTTTTCTTTCCCGCCGGCAGGTTGATTAAGGCTGTCGCTTTCGCGAAGGAAACAAAGTCAGAAGAGCCGCCCCACTTTAATGGCTCGGCCAATAAAGTTCCTTGGTCATCCGTTTGGATTACTGCGGGCAAATAACTTTCGCGATCAGCTGAGCCTTTAAGATCGCGTGCGAGTACTGCGTGCTCTTCAGCGAGCTTTGTCTGAGTCGCCCCCTGCATTGCGCGCAGTGCCGTTCGCGCGAACAAATTGAAGGTCACCGTAACTGATACCGGATTGCCGGGTAGACCGAATACCAGTGCATTTCCAAGGCGCGCGAAGACTGTTGGTTTGCCCGGGCGCAAGGCGACTCGTTCAAAGAAAATTTCAGCGCCGAGCTCTTTCAGCGCTGCTTTGGTGAAGTCATAAACGCCCATTGAGACGCCGCCGGAAGTAATCAACACGTCTGACGTTTCAACCGCTTCACGCATCGCCCTTTTCAATTCTTCGGTGTCGTCACCGGCGAGCGGTAGCCTGGCAACGATTGCGTTTGATTGCGAGGCGTAGGCTTCGATCGTGTAGTTGTTTGAGTCGCGAATTTGATCGCGTGCAGGTTTTCT
>Ga0137403_10006253_pt1 | contig 13665 bp, 12 predicted proteins | sample CZOMad2_1_16fung_FD_122057 | JGI IMG/M metagenome (GOLD analysis project Ga0137403, IMG submission 122057) | Vadose zone soil fungal communities from Angelo Coast Range Reserve, California, USA - CZOMad2_1_16fungal (Hybrid Assembly) | ecosystem: Environmental > Terrestrial > Soil > Vadose zone... | reverse complement strand
CGTGCCATGATTTACTTCCGTGGCGGTTACCTTGAACGTATACGTGCCCGGAGTGGGTGGCGTATACGTCAAGCTGTAGGGCCCGGTGGTAAATGTCTGTATGAGAGTATTGTTGACGAAGAAGGCCACCCCGGTGATGGGTTGGCCGCCGTTGTCGACGGTGGCTGTGACTGAGAAAGGGGTCGCCAAGGGGTAGGTAGTTCCGTTTGTGGGCGAAGTGAGCGACACACTGGGCGTTCGGCAAACCAATCTTGGCGGCGTGCTATCCACGATCTCGCACTCCGCAGCCGCGTTCCCCGCAAAGATCGAAAGCCACGCGCCAAGCAATACCATCCTGCAGAGGCGCTTGAGATCTTTGGTCGTTTGCGGCGGGCGGGTCCTTGGACGGACCGCAAAGGCGAAACGCGAGACAAGGCATTCCCTTGAGGTCTTTCCCTCGTCCATGGCTAGACTCCCCTTATCGTTCTATGTCCGGGCACCCACACTGGCGCGCACTCCCTTACGCCGAGTTTCGGCGACTGCCGTGTAAATTACGGAACGATGTTCTGGAGGGTCAATCGCTGCAGAATTTTGTGGAGGATATTTCCGTAACTGATCCTGCGGTATGGAAAAGGAGGAGCCGGGTTGAGGAGTTGCCAGATTGCAACGAACGATTTCCTATAGTTTCTTATAGGGCGCGAAACTAAGAATTTCCCGGCTCCTATAACTTCTTATAGGGGTGAGAAGAAAATATTTTCAGCAGACGGGAAGAGCACGGAGTACAGCGAAGGGATGTTGCAACGGAAACGCCCCTCACTCCTGCCCTCTCCCGAAGGGAGAGGGAGGTCTTTAGTTCGGCGCGATGAGCTTCAGCGAGATGGCTTTACTGACCGCGTGGCGCGAGTTGGCGGCTTCGAGCTTGCGGCGCGCCTTGGAGAGGTGATAGATGATCGTCGCTTCCGACAGAGAGAGCGTCGACGCCACTTGCGCGGCGGTTCTTCCCGTGGCCACCCAGGTGAGGCACTCGCGCTCGCGCTCGGTCAGGGTCGGCGCCGATCCTGGCAAAGGCGCCCCCGGATTCCCGGAGTCAGGTCCGTTCGCGATGGCGCCTGCGACTCTCCGGTGGGCGTAGCACGCTATCAACTGACATTCGGAAAGCGCGTTCGAAATTTCCCGCTCCGCCTCGATTCCGCCGACGCCCTTTATGAAGCTGATCGAGCTCCGGTCTCCGAGGGGCCCGTACACCGCGTGGGTTACGCCCGTGACGATTCCGAATTTACGCGCCGCGGCAAAGTAGCTCGGGTAATGCGAAACCCAGTCGCGCCACAGCACGGGAGTGGCTTCCTGCATCGCACGCTGATGCATAGGGTCGGGCGCAGCGGCGCCGTGCTCCGAGCAATAGTCGAACCAGCCCGCGGGACAGTTGTCCAACCGGATCTCGTGGTCACCGCTGCGGATCTGGGGAAAACGGCCGCGAAGGACGAAATGTCGAAACCCGATCCGCTGGACGATCATCGCCAAGGATTCCCGTATGTCGGCAAGTGAACTCGCCGACAGGATCCTCGTGCGCCACCAGGCGCCGCTTGACATTCTCATCTCCCCGAGCACTATGCGTGCTTTTTTTGCGTGCTTTTTTGATGCGCCGAACTTTTCTAATGTTCGCGCGCGCCGTATGTCAATTCGGCCTATGTGGCATGGTCAATTCGGCTCATACGAGTGATACTATAGTAGAGAGAGAGCCAGACTCTCTGTCGCCGAGGCCTGATTTTTCCGTAGAGAGCCGACGATTTTGCGTCGCGGCCAAACTACAGATTTAATCGCGTTGCAGGATTCGTAAGCGAAATGACAGCTTCGTTACGGCCCTCTGAGGCTAATTCAGCGGCCTGATTGGATTGGCAGCGCTACCCGCCGGCGGCTCGTAGAGAAATTTCCAATCCGAGTACCGCTGGTTTCCCGCAAAGCTCTGGTCCGCGGCATCGAAGTTCGCGGATTTGATCGGGCGCTGTTCGGAAAGGCTGTACACACCTATGATGCCGCCGCCGGGGGCAGCGATGGTTCCCCACTGGGACTTTCCGGTCATGGGATCGGCGTGGACCTTCCTCAGGTAGCGCTGCATGCTGAGGTAGCGCCTGTCTTCGAGCAGGTCTTCGAGCTTTTCCGGGTAGCGCTTCACCGTGCCAGGCGTGCGTTGGTAGTAGAGGGCGATCGCCTCGCGGAACTGGGCGCCGATGTACAGCAGTTCCTTCTCCTTCTCGCGCTGTCTCGACTGGGACGAGACTTCGCTCGTGACTGCGAGCAGAAGGCCCGCGATCGCGACAGCGAACATCGCTACGAGGTAGGTGAAGCCTCCTTGAGACCCGCCTCTACCACTGCTCATAGGGCTTTCCGTCGCGCCCGGCGCCTTTGGCGCCGCTCTTCACGTCGAAGACCGCGCCTTTTTGAGGATCGGCGGGAGGCAGCGCGACCCAGGTCGCGTTGCTTTGGGTGACGGGATCGTCCGGAATGTTGCGCAAATAGCGTTTGGCGACCAGGTCGCCGAGGGCGTCCGGATAGCGGCCGGAATCGGAATAGTATTTGTCGAGGGCGTCGCGCATCAGGTGAAGGTTTTCCTTGAGCACGGTCTCCTCGGTTTTGGAGACGCTGCCGAAGTACCGCGGCGTGACGATCGAGAGCAGCAATGCGATCACGGCAAGCGCCACCAGCAGCTCGATCAGGGTAAAGCCCGAAGCTCGGGGGCTTCTCAAGCTCACCACTCCTTGTAAGGGACCCCGTTCAGGCCGATGCCGCCGTTCATGGAATAAACGTCGAAGACATCCTTTCCCGGCCGCGGCTCATCCGGCGGGCTGTCGAAGCTGCGCAGGCCCCAGGTCGTCTCGCCCGGAGCGGCAGGGTCTATCGAAAAGGGGTCGTGGGGCACTCGCCGCAGGAAATAGAGCTTGCCCCCCGAAGGGCTCTTCGCATTCGGGACGCCTTTGACGAGCACCGCGAGAGAAGGCGGGTAGCCCGATTCGTCCGCCGAACGGGCGACGCGCCCGTCGTCCGCCGCGCGCTTGTAGGCGTCGAGCGCTTCCCGGATCTCGCGCAGGGCTCGGCGCAGGTCCTGCTCCTTGTTGCGCTGCGCGGTCACCTCGGAGAGAGGAAGCGCAATCGAGGCGAGCAAACCCACGATCGCCACCGTGATCAGGAGCTCGAGGAGGGTGAAACCGTTCTTGCGCCTCATTGCGGCGCGGGCCCGAGCAACAGCGAGAGGGGCGGGGGAATCTGCGCCGAAAGAACCTTTCCGGCGTTGTCGGTGAGCGAGACTGCTTCGAGTCTCATGAGCGGAGTACCCGGCGCGCCCATCCCCTGGAATGTGAAGCGCGCAAGCTCGCCCGAGCCCTGGATGTTCGCAGTCCCGGAAATGCTCAGGCTGAGCCGCCCCATCCCTTCCGGCGAATTCGCGCGAAAACCGGCATCGGGGCTCGCTTCGAGCAGCTTTCCGGGTTCGGCGCGCACGAATTGCAGGCGCGAAGGATCGTAAGCGATGTCGAAGCTGCCGTTCTTCAGGCCAGCGGCGGCTTCGATGGTGAGCTGGATGGTGAATTCCTGGCCGAGCGCGAGCTGCGCCGGTGCTTGCAGCGCGACTTTGACGGGAGCGGGTTTGGCGCCGGGGGCGGAGGAGGCGGGTGTAGCGTCGCCCTGCTTTGGCTCCGCGGCCGGCGCGGGAACGCCGCCCTCGGTCGGCGACAGGCTTTGCAGAACCAGCGGCGGCGCGCCGATGACCGCTTCGGTGCCGGACGGGAATTCCTCGAAACGCAGCTCGGGGCGGGCGATGTTCCTCAGGATGCGCGGCGTGATGAGAAGCACGATCTCGGTCTTGGTCTGCGTATTGTTGTGGCTTGAGAAGAGCCGGCCGACGAGCGGCAGGTCGCCGATCCCCGGAACGCTGTCCGCGATGCGGCGGTCCTCGTCGTTGATCAGGCCGGCGAGCACCTGCGTTTCCCCGTCTTTCAGGCGCAACACCGTGCTCGCGTTGCGCGTACCGAGCTGATAGGTCACGGTGCCCGAGGCGCTGCGGATCTGCTGCGCGATGCTGCTCACTTCCAGCCCGACCTTGATGCCAACGTCGTCCTCGAGGAACACGCTCGGCTCGACGTCGAGCTTCAGGCCGACGTCGAGGTAGTTCACCGATTCCGAAATCACGCCCGTCGCGGTCGTGGTGGAAGTGATCACCGGCACCTTGTCGCCGATATGGATCTTGGCTTTCTCCCTGTTTTTTACGCGGATGCGCGGGTTGGCGAGAAGATTGGACTTGCCCACCTGCTCCTGGAGATTGGCGATGAGGAGCGGATCGGTGACCGAAAGCCGGACCATGCTGGCGCTGCGGCTGCGTAGCTCGGGAAGCGTGAGGGTGCCGGCGCCTCCCGCGCCCACGACGCTGGCGCTCGCCTGCGTCGGCCAGCGGATGCCCAGCTGCGTCAGGAGGCTCGTCGCCACCTCCAGCACCTCGACTTCCAGCATCACCTCGGGCTCGGCGAGATCCTGGTTTGCGATCAGCCGCTCGACCACGCGCACCGCCTCCGGCGTATCGCGGATCACGAGCACGTTCAGCTTCTCGTCGACGTACATGTCCTTGGTCTTGACCAGGGCCTTCACCATGTTGGAGATCTGTTTCACGTCGGCGTTGGCTAGGTAGAAGCTGCGCATCATCAGCTCCTGGTAGTCCCTCGCCTTCGCGGGCGTGTTGGGATAGACGAGCAGGGTGTTCTCGTTGAGCACCTTGCGCTCGAGTTGGTTGGTGACGAGGATGAAGCGGATGACGTCTTCGATGCTCGTGTTGCGCACGAAAAGCGTCGTGCGCAGGTCGGGCCGCACCTCGCGGTCGAAGAGGAAGTTCAGCCCCGAGTTCTTGGAGATCATCTCGAACACCGTGCGCAAGGGGGTGTCGCGGAATTCCAGCGTGATCGATTTCTTGAGCGACGCGCCGAGCCGGGGCGCGACGCTCGCGGCCCTCAAGCTCTTCTCCTCCAGGCGCCGCAACAGGAGCTGCGCCTCGCGGTTGCTCGAGTTCTCCGAAAGCACCGCCTTGACCTTCGCGTAGGCGCTCGGATCGTCCCCTTTCTTGAAGCTCTCGTCGGCCTCGGCGAGCAGCGCGCGGTGGCGCCGCTCGATGCGCAGAGACTCCACGCCGGCGCTCGCGCGGGGGTTCGAAGGATCCAGAGCGAGCGCCTTCTGGTAGGCGGCCTGCGCTTCGTCGAAGAGATTGCTTATACGCGCCTTTTCGGCGAGGGTGAGGTAGCGCTGCACGGCGAAATCGCGCTGCTTTATATATTGCTCGCGGTACGACTGGTTTCGAGGATCGAGCCGGTAGGCCTCGTCGATCCTGGCGAGCCCTTCGGGGATCTTGCCGGCGTCGATCAGCTCCCGTCCCTCCTCGTATGCCCGCTGAGCCGCGCAACCGGCGAGGAACAGCAAGGCGATCGACAGCGCGATGAGTCTGGCCATGGCTATCCCTCCCTACTCGGGTTTGCTGATCGGAAGCGTCTGCTTGCTCCCGAGCGGCAGATAGATGAAATCGACCGAAGAGTCGGTGATAGCCTCGACTCGATACGCGCCCTCCACCGTGTCGCCGGCAGCAACGCTGTGACCCTCGCTGTTGTTCCAGAGAAATACGACGGTTCTGTCCCCGTCGATCCACTTGCCGAAGTAGCGGAACGGCAAGGGAGGCGCCGTCGGTGCCGGTGGAGGCGGCGGAGGCGGGAGCGTGATCGCCACGGCAACCGGCGCTGGAATCGGTGCGGCGGCCTTCGAGGCGAAGAGGTCGGTGATCTTGTTGTTCTTGACGGAACGGTTGAGCTTTTCCAAGTCGAGATCGGGAAGACCGGCCTGCGCGGCTGCACCGTTCATGACCGGCGCCGGTTCCGGCGCTGCTTGAGGGTCGGACGAGACTTCTTCGCGGCCCGCCACGACGCTCGCGATAAGGGCGAGAGCCACCACGACCGCCGCGGCGCGGCGGGGAATTTCGCGCGGGAAAAACAGTTTCATGGACGAAGAATATGCAGGCTCAACCGCGCGTCGGTTTCGACCGCGAGGTCGTTGCTGCGCTTTCGCCGAAAGCTCAGCTGATCGAGCGAGAGCACCGGCAACTCAAGCAAGGCGTTCTCGAGGAAGGCGCGGATCTGGGCATAGTCACCGGCGAGCGGAAGAGCGATTTCGTAGCGGTCGAGCTTTCCCGGGCCTTTGAGGAGCTTATACTCGGCCACTCGCAGGGTCAGGCCGCATTTTTCCGCAATCGCGTAGAGCTTGGCGAGCCAGTCCGTGGTCGATTCCTCGCGCTGGAAGAACCCGTAGAACGCCTCGAGCTTCGCCTGGGGTGAACCCGTGCGCACGAAACCTCGGTCGGCCGAGCGGAGCTGCTGCGTCGCCCGTTCGATCGAGCGGCCTAGGCGCTCGCTTTGCGCTTCGAGCGGTCTCAAGCCTGCTTCAAGGAAGACTGCTGTTGCGGCGAGCAGCACCAGGGCGAGCTTGCCGGGCCAGCCGAGGCGTTCGATCGCCGTGTTCAAGGCGCGCAGCATGATGATCAACGAGCCTCCTTCCAGTCGGCGGAAATCGTGAAGGAGACCCGCTGCCGCGCGTCGTTCCGGTCGATTTCGTGCCTGGCGAGCCGGACGTTCTTCAGCGTCTTCTCGTGGGAGAGCCAGGCGACGTAGGTGAGGGCCGCCGGGTAGCTTCGCGCTTCGCCGGTGATGCTCAGTGAGCCCGATCCGGCATCGGGCTCGATCGAAAGGAGGGCGACGTCGTCGGAGCGTGCGGCTTCGAGCGCCCGAAACACGTTGTCCCAGGGCATGGACAGACGAAGTATCGTGTCCTGTGCGGCGCCGAATTCTTCCTTGGACAGGGGGCCGGCCGAGGTCGATGCGGACGCCTCGCGCGCCGGACGCGCGCCCGACAAGTGCGCGAGCTTCGCCGTTCTCGCCTCGATCTCAGTCCGGGTTTTGACGTAGGAATATGCGACATCCGCTGTGAACGCGAGGGCAATGGCGAGAAGCACCCAGCTGATCCTGGCCGGTCGGGGCGCCTTGCGCAGGTGATCGAGCTCGAGGCGGACGGGCTTCATGAGCAAACCATTGCGTACAGGCGTTCGTCGCCTGAGAGCGGCGAAAGCGGCGTGGTGAACTTAAATCCATTGCTCGCCGCCGGCTCGTCGGGCTCGAGAGCGGAAACGAGCACGTCCCTGCACGGTTCAGAGTCGAGCAGAGCGCTTTCCCGCTCCACGATCCGCGGAATCTCTTCGCGCCACTGCGCGCTCGTCTGGCGGGCGCGCACGCTCCGCCACAGTCCGTCTCGCACCAAGCCGAGCAGCAATCGCCTGGGCTCCTGGGCCACGAACCAGAACGAAGACTGCCCGATGGAGGGCAGGGCCCGGTTGAACGCGATCATGAGGTAAGGCTGGATCGATCGGAGCCGCACGCGAGTGTTCTTGAAAACCGCGGCGGCCGCGGCCAGCAGCGCCTTGTCGATTGCGCTCGCGAGGCGCGGATGCGCGGCGCCGGCGTCTGCGACCTGGATATCCCAGTCGCGCGCGCGCGCGCCGTAAGTCTTCTCGAAGTGGTGAGAGGCGTATTCGACCCATTCCTCCCGGCTCGAAAGACCATCGTTCGCGCCGAGCAGGGCGTAGCGCACGAAGTGGTTCGAGAGCACGACGGTCGCGTCGGCAGCGCGCTGCGCGTGAGCCTGCACAAGCTTCGGCAGCGCGGCGACCGCGGCGCGCCACGGCTCCTCGGCGGTTCTGGCGTCGAACGAAAGCGCTCCTTTCTCGATCAGCCGCGGGCGCAGGCCGCGGCCGTAGCGCGCGACGATCAGCCGGTCCGGGCACAGGCCGATGCGAAGCGACTCACTCCACGAGGGTGACACGGTTCGCCTCTTCGAGAGTGGTTTCGCCCCGGCGGACGAGATCGATCGCCGCCTCGCGCAGGGTGCGCGTGCCGGCGGCGCGCGCGGCGTCCTTCAGCTCGCGCGCGGGCACGCGGCTCGCGATCATTCGCCTGAATTCGTCGTTCATCACGAGGAGCTCGCCGATCGCCCGCCGCCCCCGGAAGCCGGTGCCGCGGCAGTGCGCGCAGCCGCGTCCCTGTCTGAATCGGAAGTCCGCGGCCTTCTCCGCGGAGAGCCGCGACTCGGCAAGCAAGCCCGGTTCGGGCCGGGTTTCCACGGTGCACTGCGAACAATTGCTTCGCAGCAGCCGCTGGGCCATGACGCCGTTCAGGGCCGAGACGAAGTTGTAGGCATCGACCTTCATGTGGAGAAAGCGCCCGATCACGTCGAACACGTTGTTCGCGTGGACCGTGGTGTAGACGAGGTGCCCGGTGAGCGCCGACTGGATGGCGATCTCCGCGGTTTCCGGATCGCGGATCTCGCCCACCATGATGCGGTCGGGATCGTGGCGCAGGATCGAACGCAGCCCGCGCGCGAAGCTCAATCCCTTCTTCTCGTTTACAGGGATTTGCAGCACCCCCGATAGCTGGTATTCGACCGGATCTTCGATGGTGATGATCTTGTCGAGGCCCTTGTTCGCTTCGGTGATCACCGCGTAGAGCGTCGTGGTTTTTCCGCTGCCGGTGGGTCCAGTCACCAGGAGCATTCCGTAGGGCTCGCCCGCAAGGCGCCGCAGCGTCTTGATGGTGTGGGCATCGAATCCCAGCTGATCGAGCGTCAGCCCCTTCAATTGATCGGAGAGCGATTGCTTGTCGAGGATGCGCAGGACCGCGTCTTCGCCGAAGACGCTCGGCATGATCGATACCCTGATATCGATGTCGCGCCCGCTCTGCCGCGCCTTGAAGCGGCCGTCCTGCGGCACGCGCCGCTCGGCGATGTCGAGCTCCGCCATCACCTTGACGCGCGAGATCACCTGGTCGGCGAAGTCGGCGCCGTTGATCGTCTCCACCGGCGACAGGACCCCGTCGAGCCGGTACTTGATCGTAAGGCCGCCCGGCGCGGTCTCCAGATGGATGTCGCTCGCACCGGCCTTGAGGGCGTCGTAGAGCGTGGAGTTGACGAGCCTGACGACGGGGCTGTCGCTGTCGGCGATCGACTCGATGGAGAGTTCTCTGGGACCGTCGCGGCGAACCGGATCCGATCCGAAATCGCCGATCACGCCGTCCATCGCGCGCATCCCCGCTTCCTGCTGGGCGAGATAGGCGAGCAGGTCCTGGCGGAACGCGAGGGCGTACTGGAAAGGCTCGCGCACCGAGTCCTCGAGCCAGTCCTGGTTCGCCGCTTCGTAAGGGTCGCCGAGCACGACCCGGAGAGCTTGGTCGCGACCCCGCAGCGCGACGCAGCTTCGCCTTTGCGCTTCGACAAAAGGAATCACGCCGAAGTCCGGCGTGCCCGCGCGCAGCTCGTCGAGAGCGAGGGCAGGCAGCCGGAAAGTCTCGGACAGGCGCTGCATGAAAACCGCCGGCGCGGTGGCGGCTTGCTCGTACAGCAGATCGACCAGCGGACGCGACAGGCGCGCCTGATCGGCGCGGGCGCTCGCCACCTCTTCTGCGGTGAGGGGCATGACTCCCGGGCTCGCAATCGCGTTCACTGGATCGCTCCGGCAAGCTCGAAGATCGGCATGTACATGAGAACGACCACCCCGCCGACCGCCAGGCCGAGAATGGCCATCAAGGCCGGCTCGAGGAGCCGCGTAAACCAGTCGACGAAGCGCGAGGTCTCGTCGTCGTAGAAGCGCGCGATCCGTTCGAGCATCTCGCCGAGCTGCCCGCCGCGCTCGCCCACCGCGAGCATTCGCGTCGCGACGGGCGATGCGAGCCCCGCTCCAGTGAGCGCGGCAGACAGGGACACCCCTTCTTCGATCGACTTCCTCGCCGCAGCGAGCTGCGCGCGAAGGTTCTCGGCGAGCAGGTCCTCCACCATGCCGACGGCCCGCACGAACGGAATTCCTGCGCGCAACAGCATGCCCAGGGTCCGGTACATCCGCGCGAGCTGGTACGACTTGATTCTCTCGCCCATGCCCGGAATGCGCCACAGCCGCCGCAGCACGATCGCCCGCATGCGTGGGTCGGCGGCGACATACCCCAAGCCGATCAACAATCCGCCCATCAGCGCGGCCATCAGCCAACCATGCTGCGCGACGGCGCGCCCCACCGCGACCAGCGCCTTGGAGAACACCGGCAATTCCTTCGAGATGTCGTCGTAGACGCGCGCGAAGCGCGGAACCACGTAGAAAACGAGGAACGAGAGCACCAAGCCGCCGACCCCCGTGAGGATCGCGGGATAGATCAGCGCGGTGACGACTTTCTTGCGAACGCGGTCGATTTCCTCCTGATAGGTGATATAGCGGGACAGCGCTTCCTTGAGGTTTCCGGTCTGCTCGCTCGACTTGACCGTGGCGATATAGAGCGGTGAGAAATGCTGGGGAAGTCGCGACAGGGCTTGGGAGAACGACAGGCCTTCGCGCAGGCTGCCGAGCAACTGCTCGAGCACGCGGCGCGCCTCGGGCTGCGACGCCTTTTCGGTGAGCGCCTGGATCGCCTCGACGAGGTTCAGGCCCGCGTCGATCAGGGAGAGCATTTCGACGGAGAGGAGAGCCGAGGAAAAACGCGAGCGACCCGAGGTGAAGCTGAGGAGCCCGGAAAGAGTCGGCCGCAGCGACAATACTCGGAGGCCCTGGCGGGCGGCCAGTTCCTTCGCAAGCAAAGCGTCGGACGCGCGAAACTCGAGCGCCACGATTTCGCTGCGGCTGTTGACGGCCTTGACGAGATAATTCATGAGGCCGAACTCTCCCTGATTGTTATTTCAACATTACAAGAAATCGCGCTTCGCAAAAAGGGTTCGAGCTTTTTTATTTGGACGATCGACGCAGCGAACGTTCGCGTTCTCGGATTCGACGCGAAACATCGGCGCAAAAATAATCCGCTAAACCAGATAAGCGAGGTAGTGCGTGAGAAAAACGGGGTTAGTGCATTGAATCGCACATTGAAGAGCGCGCCCCCTATCATTTCTTATAGGGAACGCGGAACTTTTCGCTGCGCTTTTCGATTTGCTTCCCGCCGACCTTCGGACCCCTATAGGAAGTGATAGGCAACTGCTCAGAACGAAACAAAAGTCTTCGCCGCGCGTCCTCTCTTTTCCATACCAAGAAATCAGTTATAGAAAAATCCTCTACAAGATTCTGCAACGGTTGACCCGATAGAACTCCCTTCCGTAAGTTAGGTAGCAGTGGCCGGATATCAGCGCAGGGAGCGTGCGCGAGCGTGCGGGCGCGCCAGAACGCAAAACGATGAACGGGAGGCGAGCCATGGACGAAGGGAAGACTTTAGGGAGATGTCCTGGCGTGCGTTTCGCAATTCCCATTCTCCCGATGGCCCGCAAGCCCCGAATGATCACGAACTTTGAGCGGCTCTGGACGTTGGGGCTGCTTGGCGTTTGGCTGTCGATCTTTGCCGGGAACGCGACTGCGTACTGCACATTCGACCGCGAAAATGGAGGGTGGACTTGCTACCCCCCCAGGGTGGGGATCGCCTCCTCGCCAAACGGGATGAACCCTTTTCCGACTTCTTTTTCCCTCACGGCGGCGGTGGACAACAGCGGCGGCGTGGGCGGCAGCATCTCAGTGGCCTTCTACGTCAATGATGCCGTCTTCCAGACAGTCACGGCCGCGCCTTACAGCGTCACCTACACGCCACCCGCTCCGGGCACATACACGTTTCAGGCAGCCGCCACCGATAACAATACTCACGGTACGCGGACAGGGTATTCCAACCGTGTGACGGTGACGGCGGACAATCCTCCCACAATTAGCATCGCTTCCAACGCCTCCACTGTTAACTACCCTGGCAGCTTTACTTTTACGGCGAACGCGTCGGACAGCGACGGTTCCGTCACGGGTGTGACGTATTACTCGAACGGCAGCACTCCGCTTGGCTCGGGGGCTGGCGCCAATTGGAGCCTGACGTGGACGCCCCCGGCGGCGGGCAGTTATAGCATTACCGGTGTCGCGACCGACAACGTGGGTGTCACGACGACCTCGGCGGCGATCAGCATCAAGTCCAATGCCGCGCCCACGGTGAGTATCACCAGTCCTACCGCCGGCGCTGTCTTTCAGGCTCCGGCAACGATCACGATCACGGCCAACGCGGCCGACACGGACGGCACCGTCGCCAAGGTCGAGTTCTACGACGGTGCGACCTTTCTGGGGCAGGGCACTGCAAACGGAAACAATTACGTCCTGACCTGGAGCAACGCACCGGTCGGCATCCACGCGGTCACCGCCAAGGCCACCGACAACAGCGGCGCGGTAACCACATCGGGCACCATCAACCTGACCGTCAGTAATGGGAGAGCAGATCCCGCTATGGTCCCTAATGGCACCGCGCCCTTTGGCGGCAGCCTGCCTGGCGCTGCTTGTCTGGGGCTCTTACTGGATGCTCACCTCCGGCGCTGACGATGAAATTGCAACTCTACAGGATCGCATCAAAGACAAGCAGAAAATGGAAGAGACCTACACAAAAGCAGAGACCGAAAAGCGCTCTGACGCCATCAAAACCTGGAAGGAACAGGAGTTCTTCGTCCTTGAAGAAATCTATGATCTGATTGAAGAAACGGACGGCAGTTTATGGGTGGCGACGCTAAATGGAGTAGCCCATTTGCCGGCTGGCGTTCGTTACCCAAAGTTGGAACCGCCAAACATCAATCTGGCCGGTTTGCTGATCAACGGAGAGCGCGTCGATCCGGGCGAGACACCGCGGATACCTGCAGGACGAAATCAGGTTGAGTTAAGGTTCGCAGCGCTCTCCTATCGTGACCGCAGTTTGCTCAGGTACCAGTACAGACTGCGCCCTCAGGAAGGCTGGACTCTATCGAGTGACAATTTGCCCGTCTTTCGTTTCTACGACCTACGCCCGGGAAAGTACTCGGTTGAAGTCAGAGCTTCAATTGATGGAGTCAAATGGTCTAGGGTGCCCGCGCAGATGAATTTTGAAGTCTTGTCGCCCTGGTATTTGCGTTGGTGGGCAATTGCCCTCTACGTATTGTTGATTGCAATTCTCCTCCTCCTGTCCCACCGCCTTCGCGTCCGTATGTTGTTACAGTTGGAGAAACAACGCACTCGGATTGCGATGGACTTACACGATGAAATAGGTTCGGGCCTGGGCAGCATCGGGATTTTGTCCAGTGTTGCTGCGTCGCAAACGCTTGGCGAAGATCAACGGCAAGAGATGTCAATGAGAATCGCGGAAACAGCCGATGAGTTGGGCACGTCTTTGACGGACATCGTCTGGTCCTTGCGTGCGGATGCGACGACGCTCGAGAGTCTTGCTTATCACCTGGCGCGTCGCGCCGAAAGTTTGTTCGCCAGCGACGCGACTCAATTCACCTCCAAGGTTCCGGACGATTGGCCCGCGGTCAGTCTGTTACTCGCCGTGCGACGAAACCTTCTCTTGATTGCCCTGGAATCTCTGCACAACGCCGCGAAACACGCGCACGCTGAAAACGTTACCCTTCAGTTTGAGCAATCAGCCGGGCGGAAGTGGCTGATGCAAATCGAAGACGATGGTTGCGGTTTGAGCAACGGCGAAGGCAGAAATGGCTCAGGTATGGGAATGGAGAGCATGAAGCGCAGGGCCACAGAGATCGGGGCGGAAATCAGTTGCACTTCAAAGAACGGACACGGAACGATCGTCTCGCTCAGGTTCAATCCCCAGG
>Ga0137403_10006252_pt1 | contig 13666 bp, 10 predicted proteins | sample CZOMad2_1_16fung_FD_122057 | JGI IMG/M metagenome (GOLD analysis project Ga0137403, IMG submission 122057) | Vadose zone soil fungal communities from Angelo Coast Range Reserve, California, USA - CZOMad2_1_16fungal (Hybrid Assembly) | ecosystem: Environmental > Terrestrial > Soil > Vadose zone... | reverse complement strand
TCTGGCCGCGTTGGTCACGATTTATCTGCTGGTTTTTCTTGCGGCAGTTTTCCTTGTCTGGTTAAGTAGTGAATGGAACCGGAGACGACGCGAACGAAAAGCTTTTCGCTTCCGGCTGCGGTGTGTCATTTGCGGCTTCGAGTTCGAAGATCGCACCGATGCCTTGCTCCCACGCTGCCCGCGGTGCGGGAGTTTGAACGAACGATTTAAATTCGAACGTATTTGATTTTAATATGGGAATGTGGATTGGCCGTAACCGAAAAGCCCGCGTGACTTATGGTTTCGACGAGATCGCGCTGGTCCCGGGCCGCGTCACGATCAATCCTAACGAGGTCGATACTACCTTTCGGTTGCCGCGGCGCGAGGCCGCGCCCTTGGACTTGAAAATTCCGATCCTGGCCAGCGCCATGGATGGAGTGGTGGACGTGCGTTTTGCCGTGGAAATGAGCAAGCTCGGCGGTTTGGCGGTGCTCAATCTTGAAGGCGTCCAGACGCGCTACAAAAATCCCTCGGAAGTGCTCGAGAAAATCGTCCAGGCGGACAAGAACGAAATAACTGCCCTCTTGCAAAAAATTTATCAGGAACCGGTGCAGCCGGAATTGATCGGGGCGCGGGTGCGGCAAATCAAGGATGGCGGCGCGATCGCGGCGGTGAGTTCGATTCCACAACGCGCAGCGGAATTCGGTGCCATCGCCCAGGAAGCGGGAGCCGATGTCTTCGTCGTGCAAAGCACGGTCTCAACCGTGCAACATATTTCATCAGAATATAAATCACTCGATCTCGCGAAATTCTGTCGGGAAATGCGGATTCCCGTGATCGTTGGCAACACCGTCGGCTACGATGTGACGTTCGAGATCATGAGCTGTGGACCGGCCGCGGTTCTGGTGGGAGTCGGGCCGGGAGCAGCTTGCACTTCGCGCGGGGTCCTCGGCCTTGGCGTGCCGCAAGTTACGGCCACCGTCGATTGCGCGGCCGCGCGCGACGCCTATTTCAAAAAAACTTCCCGCTTTGTCCCGATCATCACCGACGGCGGGATGAGCAAAGGCGGGGATGTTTGCAAGGCGTTCGCCTGCGGGGCCGACGCCGTTATGGTGGGAAGCGCCTTTGCCAAAGCCCATGAAGCGCCGGGACGCGGTTATCATTGGGGTATGGCGACTCCACATGCGAATCTCCCTCGCGGGACACGGATCAGAGTTGGCGCGACCGGATCGTTGAAACAAATCCTGTTCGGTCCCGCCGAAGTGGACGACGGCAGCCAGAATTTGGTCGGCGCCATCACTACTTGCATGGGCAATGTGGGCGCACGCGATCTGGCCGAGTTTCAACAAACCGAAATCATCATCGCGCCTTCCATTAAAACCGAAGGCAAGCTATTCCAGACGGTGCAAAACGTAGGAATGGGAACGCGATAGGCACAGCGAGTAAATGAGTTAATGATTCAGAGATTGAATCTGTAGCCATTTGCTTCTCCATTCGTTAAATCGTTAAATCGTTAAAATTTGAATGAATAACAACCGCCGCGTCGTTATCACCGGTATGGGTGCAATCACACCCCTCGGCAACGATGTCGAGACTTTTTGGTCGAACTTGAAGAACGGCGTTAGCGGCATTCGTAAAATCGAATCCTTCGACACCTCTGCTTATGATTGCCGCATCGGTGGAGAAGTGCGCGGCTTCGATCCGAAAACTGTTTTCAAGAACCCGAAGGATGTTCGGCGCACCGACCGCTTTGCCCAGCTCGCGATGGCAGCGGCGAAAATGGCGATGACCGATTCCGCCATTGAGATGGCGAACGAAAATCCAAATCGCTTTGGCGTTCTCGTCAGCAGCGGCATCGGCGGACTAAAAACGCTGGAAGATCAATACAGCATTCTGCTTTCCAAAGGTCCGAAGCGCGTTTCCGCTTTCACCATTCCAATGCTCATCAGCAACATGGCGAGCGGGTTGATCTCGATGGAATTCGGAATGCGCGGACCGAACATGTGTATCGTCACCGCCTGCGCCACCTCGAACAACGCCATCGGCGAATCCTGGCGCATGATCAAATTTGGTGACGCCGATGTTTTCCTCGCGGGCGGTTCCGAAGCGGCGATCATCCCCATCGGCCTCGCCGGGTTCGGCGCGATGAAGGCCTTAAGCACGCGGAACGATGACCCCGAACATGCCTCGCGCCCGTGGGACCGAGATCGCGACGGCTTTGTCATCGGGGAGGGAGCAGGCGTCGTCGTCGTCGAAGAACTGGAACGCGCAAAAAAGCGCAACGCGAAGATTTATTGCGAGCTTGTCGGTTACGGCTTGAGCGCGGACGCGCATCACATGACGGCGCCGCCGCACGATGGCGGAGGAGCGGCGCACGCAATGGAACTCGCGCTCGAACACGCGCAATTGTCGGTTGATCAAGTGGATTACGTTAATGCCCACGCTACTTCGACTGGTCTCGGTGATGTGGCTGAGACGCGCGCGATCAAGACTGTTTTCGGCGACCGCGCGAAAAGCGTTTCAATTAGTTCCACCAAATCGATGACCGGCCATTTGCTGGGTGGGGCAGGCGCAGTTGAGATGGCGGCGTGCGCGCTAGCCATACGCGATAGCGTGATCCCGCCCACGATCAATCTCGATCACCCCGATGAAGAATGTGATCTCGATTTCACCCCTCACAAGGCGAGGGAGAAAAAAGTCAGCGTGGCCTTGAATAACTCATTCGGTTTCGGTGGACATAACGCCACCCTGGTGGTGAAAGAGTTTACCAGCTAACGCGCCAGCTAACGACATTTAGATTAATGACGAAACACAGGCTTGAAAGCCTGTGCGCCGCACAGGTCTCCAGACCTGTGTTCCTCGACGTTTACCCTGGTATAACTTTGGAATGAAGAATTCCGTAACTCGCGATGCGTTCCTTGCCATCGCTGCGGTGATTGCTGCTTTGGTCCCATTCCTCAATAAAGCCTTCCACATCGACGATCCGCTTTTTCTGTGGATGGCGCAGCAGGTGTCCCAACACCCGGCCGATCCCTATGGGTTCTCCGTGAACTGGTACGTAAGTGCCAAGCCGATGTTTTCGATCATGCAGAATCCCCCTCTAAACGCCTATTACATCGCGCTGGCCGCGAAGTTGCTCGGTTGGAGCGAACTGGCCATGCATGGCGCCTTCCTTGTTCCCGCGATTGCGGCCGTTCTCGGAACGTTTTTTCTGGCGCAACGTCTGTCGGGTTCACCTTTACTTGGCGCGCTCCTTACGCTTTTCATGCCTGTCTTCCTTGTTTCGGCAACGACCGTAATGTGCGACGTCTGGTTGCTGGCCCTATGGGTATGGTCGGTTCATTGCTGGCTGCGCGGCCTCGAGGAGCGTCATAGCTACTGGCTTCTTCTCCTGGCCTCCCTCCTTGCCGCCGCCGCCGCGCTAACAAAATACTTCGGGGTCAGTCTCGTTCCTCTCCTTGCCGTTTACACTGTGGCCCGGGAGCGCCGCCTCACCAGCCGACTCCTGTTTCTTCTCATCCCTATCGCAATCATCGGCATCTATGAAGCGATTGCGAAAGCAAAATACGGTCAGGGTCTTTTTACCAACGCTATGGTCTATCCCTGGCAAGGACCCGTCAAAGCGGGCAAGCAATTGTCGGGGCAATTTCTTACCGGGCTTTCGTTCACCGGCGGTTGTCTGTTTCCCGCTTTGTTCTATGCCGCCTTCCTTAAATCGCGGAAGGTCCTTATTAGCGGAATCGCAATCTTCTTCGCCCTTCTCCCATTATTCTATCTCTGGGTAGCGCGCGGACTTATTTCGAGGACTGACGTCATCGCGGTCACGGTCGAAGGAGCTTTGTTCGCGACCATCGGAATTGGGATTCTCGCGCTGGCGGCAGCCGATCTCGTCCAGCAAGAAACAGCCGATTCGCTGCTGCTTAGCCTCTGGGTGTTCGGCACATTCTTTTTTGCTACAATGATGAACTGGTCCATCACCTCGCGAACGATTCTGCCGATGGCACCGGCGGTGGTAATTCTCTTAATCAGACAATTCAAAAGCTCCGCAGCTGTAGCTGCCGCGGTCACCGGCGGCAGACGTTTGTCAATTCTGCCGCTGAGGACAGCGGCAGCTACATGGTGGCCGCTTCTACCGGCTGCACTTGTTTCCCTGCTGGTTACAGCGGCAGATTACAAACTGGCCGACACCGCGCGCTTCGCCTCCAAGTCCTTTCAAAATCGATTCCGGGACGAGCCGGGTGCGGTGTGGTTCGAAGGGCATTGGGGCTTCCAATATTATATGGAACATTGGAAGGCGAAGCCATTGGACCGTTCTGAGCGCAGGATCATTTCGGGTGACGTGCTTATCGTTCCATTAAGTAACTCGAATGTCAGTCCGACTCCGCCGGTCCCAACGACTAGTCCTCCCGAACAGGTTAATTACCCTCAGTCTGTCCTGGCAACGATGAGTCCAGGAATGCGTGCGGGATTTTATTCAAGCAAATGGGGCTCTTTACCTTGGATATTTTCGCGTATCCCGCCGGAGCAATATCTCATTTTTCGCGTGAAGTAGCGTGGCGAGGTTTTTCAGAACCGTTTCGTAAATGGATTTGCCGCACTTATATCGCGGGAACGTCCACTCCTCTCCTGGTGCTCTGCCTTCTCCGCTTCCTCAGGGAGAGAATCTGTCTGGCGCCAAAGGCGCGGCATCATTTTAGCCTCGGGCAGCGCCCCAGGAATTTGTATGACTGTCAGCTTCCAGCGCTGAAGGCGCGATTCATTCCCACGCTTTTTCAGTCCATTATTCACGCCATGCCGCAATCCCTCAGCAAAGTCATCATTCACACCATATTTAGTACGAAGAATCGCGAGCCCTCGCTCGATTCCGCCACACGACCCCGTATGCACGCCTATCTGGCGACAATCTGCCGCGATTTGGGTGGTGAAGCCTTTTTGTGTCGGTGGTGTTAGCGATCACGTCCACGTTGTCACCACGCTGCCGCGAACTCTCTCCCAAGCCGAGTTAATCGAACAGATAAAGAAACCATCTTCCAAATGGATCAAGGCCTTCGGGGCTCGCTATCGAGGCTTTTCCTGGCAACGCGGCTATGCGGCATTTTCGGTGAGCCCAAGCCACCTTGAAGCTGTGCTGCAATACGTGCAGAGACAAGAAGAGCACCATCGTACTCACACTTTTCAAGACGAGTACAGAGAGCTGCTGCGCAGACACAACATTGAGTTCGACGAGCAATATGTGTGGGATTGACGGTGATGGACGCGTTGAGTCGCGCCTTCAGCGCTGGCTTATCGTCCGATCACAATTCCTGGGGCGATGCCCCAGGCTGATGTGAGACGCGCCTTTGGCGCTAGGCAGATACCAAAGACGGGATTGAGTGACGGCACTCGCTGCGTTTGAAAGACAGAAGCCGCCCTACCATGAAAGCCACAGGGCCGGCTGCGCACAAAGGCCACAGAATTGCACGCGACACGCGTGCCACTACAGAGCCAAGCCAGGAATTGTTTCGCTTAGGCGGCCGGCGGCGCTGAGTCGGCGAAGATTGGCGCGGCGGTGATATCGGAAGCGTCGAAGCTGAAGCCGTGATTCCCTTTTTGCAGCGATTTTAACAGGAGTGCGACTTGCTGGGCCGTGCCGGTAGAATAGAAACGAACCAGCCCAACCGTCGTCCGCGGGCCAAAGACGGTGATCATGATCGTTTCTTCATCGACCGAGTTCATAAAAATGTGGCTGCCGTTACCCTGGTGATAAAGAGCATTGAATTCCACTTCCCCGATCCGGCGCGCCAGTTCACGCGTCGCAGCAAAAGACCCGGCAGCAAGCGCGGCGATGATGGTCACGTCCATCACTGTCATGTCGCCGTATTGCGAAATGACATTGCCGCCACGGTCGATCACGACCGTTAACTCAGCTTCCGCCTTTTTTAAGAAGTCGGCCAGCACGCCATCGAGCGTTGCCACATCGTCGATGGTAAGGACAGGAATGGCGTTCATGCGACGCTTCGCTGCTGCTCTGGTACAACGTGTTGCTGTCCCGGCTTGGCGGCTCCCGGCGCGGCGGGGCGGCCGGCGTCACTCTGCTTACTAAATTTGTGCAGCAAAATCTGCGAAACGGCGTTCAGGGTGGCGAAAACATTTTGCCCCGTACTGGAGACAACCTCGAAGCTTTGCACCCGCTTTTTCCGGTTGTTCAGGACGTAATCGAGATAATTGACCGGCGCGATGTTTGGCAAATCGCGTTTGTTGTATTGCAAGACGTAGGGGATATCATCGAGCGACATGTTTTGCTTGGCCAGGTTGTCCTCGAGATTTTTGAAACTCTCAACGTTTTCCTCCATTTTTTCCCACTGCGAATCGGCTACGAAAACCATGCCATCGACGCTGCGCAGGACGAGCTGGCGGGTGGCGTTGTAAATTACCTGACCGGGGACGGTATAGAGCTGGAATTTGGTGACAAAGCCCTTGATAACCAGAGCGTTGAGCGGGAGAAAGTCGAAGAACAGGGTGCGATCGGCTGCGGTAGCGAGCGAAACGAGGTCGCCGCGATTTTGCGGATTAATCCGCTGATGGATGTAGCCGAGGTTGGTGGTTTTGCCGCAGAGCGCCGGACCGTAATAAACGATCTTAAACTGGATCTCGCGGCTGGCGTAATTAATGATGGACATGAGGAGTCTCCACTTTGGGATAGGTTCGCGAAAGTTCCTGTGTGATGCGGCCGAGTTCGCGCCGGCTTTCCGCACTCAATTCAACGCCGTTGTGCACCGCGGTCAGGCAAAGATCGCCGGCACCAAAGAATGTCACGGGCGACTTTTCACCGTGGACCGTCATGGAGCTGAGGGGGCCTAGTTGGGTCTCACACATATGTTTTTGCAGTTTCTGGAGCATCGTCGGTGCCATCGCGCTCAACCCTTCCATATGCATTTCGTCCGGGATGTTTCCGGCGATGATCAAGCCATCTGAGAAGATCACGCTACAGGAGGCAACGCCGGGAAGGGCACAGGCTAGTGCGATCGCCGCCTTGGCCTCAAATTTCGGAGCTCCTTCGGCCGGCTTGGCAGTTTCCCACTTTGCGGCCGGACCCATCGCGACGCGGAAAGCATCGACCGGGGCCGAGAGTTCAACTTTCGCAGCGTCGATCTTGGGCGCGGCGACTTTGGGAATCTGAAGGTCTGGAGCTCTTACTTTAGGGACTTCGGCTTCCGCTACTTTGGGGAGTTCTATTTTGGGAGTCTCAGCCTTGGGCACTTCCGGCTTTGATGAAGCGGCAGCGCTTGGGAGCGCTGTTTTCCGACCTTGGGCAAAACGTTCCGCGTCTTCCTTCGCCTTCGCCGAAAACGGTGTCTCGAAAGTTTCATCCGGAGTGGTGACTTCCTGGTCCTCTCGCATGCGAAGAGAGTCTCCGGGCAGATTCGCCAGGACATCGGGCAGCGAAAGCTGCACCGGGGCTTCTACGACATCGGGGAGAAACAGACCGCGGTACTGCTCCGGTAACGCTGTGTGAAAGTCTTTCGGCGGAATCGTCACTTTTCCAGTCGCTAGCTGCGGCGCAATTAACGCCATCCGAAACGAAATCTTCGCGTCTGCCGGCACCGAAGTGACGTCGCCGGCAATCTGCATCGGCGGGAGACTCGCCAGGATTGGGCACAACGGAAGCACGACCATCGGTTCCTGCGTTGGCTCAACTGTTGCGGCAACCGGCACAACCTTCGGCGTCTCTTGAACCGGCGCGGTGGTTGTCGGCGGTGTGGGAGCCGGCGTTTGCGCCGCGACTTTCGGCGGCACAGCCGACGGCGGCATTTGGAATGGAATTCGCGTCGGCGCAGCGGCCGGTGGTGCGGCGGGAGGAACGGGAGGCCCGCTGGAGGCTGGAACTCGCGGAAACGCGGGCCCACCCGTTCCAATCGGCAAAGATTTTTCCGGCTTGTTTTCCGCCGGTGCAGTGGGTGCAACAAAAGTAATGCGCGCCATCGAACCGTCTCGGGTCGGCTCCGTCTCGACACGCGGTGGTGAAATCGTGCGACTGGTCGTGGGTGCGACTGGCGGCGGCTGCGCTGGCGGTCTGGCTGCTGGGGGCGGTTGAACCGGCAGCTTCATCGCTGGCGGCGGTTGAATTGGCCAGCTGGCCGGAGGCGGCCGAATCGCCGCGACCGGAGCCGGCTCGGCCGCAGCGGGCGCGCTCGACACAGGTTCGGGCAGCGGCGGCAGTTCTGTGGTCGTAAACGGCGCCAACTTCGTTCCAAATTTTGCAGATTCTTCCACCATCATTTTCAAGAACGGCGTCTCAACCTGCGCCATGATCGGGTCGGCAGTCTGATCCTCACGAACACGGAGGTGTGAAAGTTCATCGATGACCTTCTTGGCCGGCAACATCACCACCGCGGTATCGGACGGTTGCACGGTGTGCAGGAATATTTCCGGCGCTTGCTGGTAGATCGCTGCGATCGAAATGCTGGGACGGCCTGCTGCCAAACCTTTCTCCACTTCGGCCGCTTTCAACGTTATCCGTCGGCTGGTATCGAAACTTTCGTGCGGTTTGAGATAGCCATTCGGCATTTCCGCAATGACGTCGCTCAAGGCGAGAGAGAGTGTCCTTTCCCCGCGCGGGTCCACTGACACACCTACGCGCGGTCCCAAATCGGGTGGCGCTCCGGCGGACGGGCGCGTCACCGAGATCCGTCGAGTGGCGATCGCACTGGCCGCCAGCGCCGGCGCGCTGGGCTCCGGCGTCATCGTGCGTACCGCGTAAGGCATCACCCGCTTCGCCAGTTTGTCGCTCTCAGGCTTGTCCTGCACTGAGGGCAATGGCGCGAGCCCGGCCGGGCGACGTTTGGCCTCAAATTTCTCCTTTGCCTTCCTAACGAGATCTAGGAACGGGATGGTCATGACACTCAATGATCGTCCGCTGCGACTCGCAATACTTCTTCCAGTGTGGTCTGGCCTTCGAGCGCCTTGTCAATGCCAGTCATGCGCAAGGTCTTCATCCCTTCAGTAACAGCCTGGTTCTTGATCACCGCCGCCGAGGCCCGCTTCATAATCAGGCGGCGGACGGCTTCGGTTACCGTCAGCGCTTCGATGATCGCCAGCCGTCCGAGATAACCGCGACCCTTGCAACGATCGCACCCGCTCCCGCGGTAAAAAACGGTCTCGGGTTTCGCTTCAACTCCGAGCCTCGTGAAAATTTCTGGCTCGGGCATAAATTCCTCACGGCAATTTGTGCAAACCTTCCGCACCAGGCGTTGCGCGCACGTCATCAAAATCGAGCTCGAAATCAGGAACGGCTCGATCCCCATGTCGTCCAGACGCGTGATCGCGCCGGCGGCGTCATTAGTATGCAAAGTCGAAAGCACCTGGTGACCGGTCAGCGCCGCTTTCACCGCGATATCGGCGGTCTCGTTGTCGCGAATTTCACCCACCATTACGATGTCGGGGTCCTGCCGCAGGATCGAGCGCAGGGCCGAGGCAAAATCCAGCCCGATGTCGTTGCGCACCGAAACCTGATTGATTCCGTTGAGCTCGTACTCGATCGGGTCTTCCACCGTCACGATGTTGTATTGCGGGTTGTTCAGCTCCTGGAGAACGGAGTAGAGAGTGGTCGTTTTACCGGATCCGGTCGGGCCGGTAACGAGAATCATCCCGTGCGGCGCGTCGATCGCTTTCCTGAATTTCACCAGCGTCTCCTCATCCAATCCCATTTGGTCGATCGAGCCGGTCAACGCGCTCTTGTCCAAAATACGGATAACGACTTTCTCGCCGTGCGAAGTTGGCAGAACCGAAACGCGAAGATCGACTTCTTTGCCCATTACCTTGACGCGAAAACGACCGTCCTGCGGGACGCGCCGCTCAGCGATGTTCAGGCCGGCCAAAATTTTGATACGCGAGGTGATCGCCAGTTGCAGCGCTTTCGGCGGCGATTCCGCCGGGGTCAAATCCCCATCCACGCGATAACGCAGCTTCAGGGAATTCTGGAATGGCTCGATGTGAATGTCGGACGCCTTTTCCCGGATCGCCTGCACCATTATCAGGTTCACAATCTTGATCACGGGCGCGTCTTCGCTGTCGGTTGCGAGCCGATCGATGTCGATCTCTTCGCTTGCTTTGGCCTGAACCTCGACGCCGTCCGCGGGCTTTTCCGCTTCCTTGACCACGTCCCGCAACGCCTGGTTTATTCCCACCCCGCCATGCACCCCACTGAGGGCCTCGGCCACGCTCTTTTCCGTCGCGATCATCGGCACTACGTCCAATTGGACGCGGCGCTTTACGTCATCGACCGCCAACACATTGGTCGGGTCCACCATCGCGATAAAAAGCTTCCCGTTCAGGCGCGCTACCGGCACCAGCTTGTTCGCCTTCGCCATCTCGCGCGGAATCATCCCCATGATTTCCTCAGGGATCCGGATCCGCGCCAAATTGACCGGCGACACGTTCAGGCAACGCCCCATGCTGAAGGCCATGTCCTGATCCGTGACGAATTGTTTGTCTGTCAGAATCTTCAGCAGCCGTCCGCCTTTTTCCTTCTGAATAGCGGTCGCTTCTTCGAGTTGATTCGGCAGAAGCAGCCCGTCTTCAATCAACACGTCGGCGATACGATCTCCGAAAGTTTTGTTTCTCATCGCGTGGCTCAGGCTTTGGGTTGCAGCCGGTAAACGTCTTGCAGCGTTCTTTCGATCGCCGCCGGTCGGGCCAGATACCACGAGACCGTGTAATCGAGTGATTGCTGCACTGCGGCGCGTCCCGCGGCATCGAACGGATTACAGCATGCCACCATGATGGTGCGGCTGATTAAATCGAATGGGACGCAGAGACGTCCCAGGGTGAGATTATCGGGCAACATCCGAGCCAGTTGCCGATCGAAATCGTAATATTCCAGCGGGATAAATGCCCCTTTCGTCCGATCAATCAGCGTCGAGATAACCTGGTCGATCTTGTCGGTGTCCTCCCCGCCCAACTCCACCAGCAGCGAAGCCGCCAGCGTTTGCCCCTGCAGGTTCTTGTTCCGCTGCTGCACCTTTTCCAGTGCCGCGTTGACCGTTTCTTCCGGGAAAATTTGCTGGACGATCAAAAACTTCGCCAGCTGCTCTTCCCCGCGTTCGTGCAAATTGTAACTCTCGAGTTCCCTCCGATCGAGCCGTACTAGCCCGCCTTCGCCGCCGGCTACTGCTTTCGCGATTAACCCATGCTTCAACCCGCCGCCCAGCGTTTGTCCCGCCGCCTGCAAACGCGACTCGATGTCGCCCAGCATTGCCAGCACTTCGGGCGCGTTCGGGTCCTGCCCCAGCAGCATCTCGCATTCCTGCATCGCCAGCGCGTAAGAACCGACGTTGAAATATGCTTCCGCCAGCTTGCGCGCAGTGCGGAAGGTGTCATCCATCCGCCCGAGTTTGGTGTAGGCTTCCTTTAGAATCTCAAGTGACTGATAATCATCGGGTTGTGTTCGGGTGATGACCTCGAACATTTCGATCGTTTGGAGGATTTGTGCTTGCTCCTCCGGTGACGGCGTGTGTTCCAGCACGTTTTGCCAGAAAAGCTAGAAACATGCCGGGAAAATCATCGATTTTTGCTTTGAAATATTGAACCTGTGGAAAATTAACCGCCGATCAATTCAGGGCCAAGACCACCGGACTACTGACCACTGACCACAGGACTCGGTTTTGTTGTCTCGTGGTCTTGTTGTCTTGTGGTCCAGCGATCGCTCATGCTCGTACTCGTAATCGGATAAAATCGGATAACCTAGAACAGACAACCCCTCTGGATTACACTCCATGCTCCGCTCCCGATGCTCGCTTCCGGTCTTATATCATTGCGCACGCCGGACTCTCGGAGTAATTTCGAAAACCTTGGGTCGACGGTAGAAACTTGCCAAGCGTCCAGTTATGTCCTTGACACAATTGAAAGATGAAGTGGCTCGGTTGCCCTCGAAAGAGCAGCGTGAATTAATCGCTTTCCTGGTTTCTTTGCAGACAGCGAAGGATGAAGAATTCAAGAAAACACTCGCGACCAGAATAAACGATCGTGACCCCGCCCATTGGATCGAATTCGACGAGCTCCAGAAAAAATATAAAGAGTAGTCCTTCCTGATGGAGTATCGGCTTCTTGTCGACCTGGAAGTAATCGAGGTCATGGACAAGATGCCAAAAGCGCAGCGTCGGCGATTTCTTGCCCTATTCGACAGATTACGGGCGTTCCCGAGCAATTATTCAGATTACCATGAAGCCGATGCTGTCGGGCGACGTGTGGAAGTCTGTATCCTTTCGCCCTGGGCGATCCACTACTGGATTGATGGCGCTGATCGGCATGTGAAAATCCTCGCTGTCAGGCCTGCCGACGTCTGAATCCCGCGTCCCTGCTCCCCGCCCCTCGCTCTCTGCCCGCGCTCATGCTCGTAATCGGATAACTGATAACCGATAACCGCCGCAAGCCGCGTCCGGCGGCCACTGGTCCGGTATTTCTGCTCCCCTTTGTCCACCTGATAACCGAGAACGGATAACCGATAACCGAAACGCGCGGCGTTTCGAGCTCCCTGCCCCCTGCTCCCTGCTTTGATTGCCCTCATTTTAGGCTTCTAGTTTCCACAACACCCTTTACAATTTTCGACATGATCCCCCTAAGTCGCGCCGTAGGTCCCCCCGATAACCGAGAACCGATAACCGATAACTGCGCCAAAAGCGCCTCTGCCTTCACGCTGATAGAAATGATCGTCGTTATGCTCATCATCGCTACCCTTGCCGCGCTTATTACGACCGCAGGCTTCAACACGTTTGAGCGCGCCCGCAAGGTACAAGCCAAGAACGACGTCACCCAAATTGTTACCGCTATTAACGCTTTCTACACCGAGTACGGCAGGTATCCGGTCACACTTACGAGCACAACCACGGATGCGTTCTTTGGCACCGGTGCACTCCCAGCCGGCTGCACCAGCTACGGCAACAACGACGTGCTAGTTGACGTCCTGCGCAATAATACCACCGGCGTCAACGGGGCAAACGTCACGTTACTGAATCCCCGGGCAATCGTATTCATCTCGCCGCAGGCGGCCAGAAACACCACGCCGCCGAAGGGCGGCATCAGCCAGACTGCCGGCACGGGGTACGCTGTCGGTGATTACATGGATCCGTGGGGATCCCAATACGCCATCCTGATCGACACCAATTACGACAGCCAAATGACCAATCCTTATTCAGACGCAGACGGCAGCGCCGGCACAGTTCCCCTTCGGTTCGGTGCGATTGCGTTCTCTTACGGCAAAAATGGCGCACGCGGAGGCGGGGCTAAAGCCAGTTCCAGCTTCGCCGACGAGTCAGGCGCCGCAGGAGCCTTCAAAAGTTCGGGGGACGTTCTTTCATGGCAATAGATAAGTCGCTTATGTGGGTTAGTCGTTTTCGCCACTCTTCACAGCGTGCAGCTGGCGCCTGCGAACGCGCCTTTACCCTAGTTGAGCTAGTCGTGGTCATTGGCATAATGGTGTTACTCGCGGCACTCATGGCACCTGCGTTCACCTCCATTAAGGGCGCGGGCGACGTCACCAGTGCTGGCTACACAATCAAGGGCGTGCTCGAACAAGCGCGCACCTATGCAATGGCAAACCACACCTATACATGGGTCGGCTTCTACGAAGAAGATGCATCACAACCCTCGACTAATCCTCCAACTCCGGGAGTCGGCAGACTGATCGTGTCGATCGTCGCTTCAAAAGATG
>Ga0137403_10006251_pt1 | contig 13667 bp, 13 predicted proteins | sample CZOMad2_1_16fung_FD_122057 | JGI IMG/M metagenome (GOLD analysis project Ga0137403, IMG submission 122057) | Vadose zone soil fungal communities from Angelo Coast Range Reserve, California, USA - CZOMad2_1_16fungal (Hybrid Assembly) | ecosystem: Environmental > Terrestrial > Soil > Vadose zone... | reverse complement strand
CCGGATGAATCTGCGCCAGGCGCGCCATCAGCCGGTCGCGCGATACCTTGGCGACGATCGATGCCGCTGCGATCGAAGCAATAATAGCATCGCCGCGGATAACCGCCTCACAGTCGCAGCCACAGTCGATACGATCACGACCATCGACGAAGACGAGCTTCGGACGCGCCGGCAGCGCTACCACGGCCCGCGCCAACGCCCACAGAGAGGCACGCAAGATGTTGTCGCGGTCGATCCGCGCCGGCGGCGCCATCGCGACCGCGACCTCGGCGCAGGCGCAGATCTTGGCGTAGAGCTTCTCGCGCGTTGCCCGGTCAAGTTTCTTGGAATCGTCGAGGCCGCGCGGCACGCGCTGCGGGTCGAGGATGACGGCGGCAGCCACGACCGGGCCTGCCAGCGGTCCCCGTCCGGCCTCGTCGCAGCCCGCGACCGGCCAGATGCCACGCTTTAGCGCCGAGCGCTCGCGACGAAACGTCGGTCGGGGCTCCTCCTCCCCGAGCGGAAGTCGGGCTGGGCGTGCGCTCGCGTCGCGACTCATGCCGCGATGGTGCGGAGCGCGCGGCGCAAGTCAATGCGGTTGCGTAACCGGGTGCGATCTGACGTGAAAAGCGGGGGACAATCGCTCGCGCCCTCAATCGGGGAGCAGCAAACGGCCGTCCGCGGAGAACGGAAATTGCGGATTGTGCGCAACTTCCCAGAGATGCCCGTCAGGATCGGCGAAGTAAGCGGTATAGCCGCCCCAGAACACCGCCTGTGCGGACCGGATCAGCGTCGCCCCGGCGGCCGTTGCCCGCGCCAATGCACGATCCACCTCCGAGGCTGAGGTGCAATTCCAGGCGAGCGACATCCCGCGAAAACCACTGGGGTTCGCCGACGCGATCTCGGCATCCTTCATCAGTTCCGCGGTGAGCCAGAGCGACAGGATGACACCACCGGCCTCGAAGAACGCAACGCCGTCGGCGCCGCGCGACCTGCGGCGGAAGCCGAGCGCCTCGTAGAACGCCGTGCTTTTTGCAAGATCGCTGACGCCGAGCGTCACGAGCGACAAGCATGCGGCGGATTCGTTCATGTCAGAACAGGCTCAGTTGCGCACTCTCGCGCTGCGGGGGCGAGAAATGTTCCGTTGTCAGCTTCGCCCGCGTCTTGTTGAGGCCAAGCTTCTCGCAAGCGGCCTCGAAACGCCGCCCGATCATCCAGGCGATCGGCCCCGTCCCGGTCATGCGTTTGCCGAACTCGGAATCGTAATCCTTGCCGCCACGCATGTCGCGGATCAAGTTGAAGACATGACGGTAACGGTCTGGAAAATTCGCCATTAGCCACTCACGGAACAGGTCGCGCACCTCAATCGGCAGCCGCAGCAGCACGTACCCTGCGCCTTGCACGCCCACTGCTGATGCCGCATCGAGGATGCGCTCGATCTCGGCGTCGTTAATGGCGGGAATAATGGGCGCGACCATGACCGACGTCGGCACGCCCGCCTGCGCCAGTTCGCGCAGCGCGTCGAGACGTCGCGACGGCGTCGCGGCACGCGGCTCCATCACGCGCGCAAGCTTGGGATCGAGCGTGGTCACCGACAGCGCGACTTTGACGAGATTGCGCTTCGCCATGCGTGACAGAATGTCGAGGTCGCGCAACACCAGCGCTGACTTGGTGACGATCCCGACCGGATGGCCGAAGCGCTCGAGCACCTCAAGGATGCGCCGCATGATCTGGTGCTGCCGTTCGATCGGCTGATACGCATCGGTATTGGTACCAATCGCGATCATGCGTGGCGAATAGTTCGGCTCGGACAATTCGCGCTCGAGCAGGCGCGGCGCGTCCGGCTTGGCAAACAGCTTCGATTCAAATTCGAGGCCAGGCGACAGGCCAAGATAGGCGTGGGTTGGTCGCGCGTAGCAATAGACGCAGCCATGCTCGCAGCCGCGATAAGGATTGATCGAGCGGTCGAACGAGATATCGGGTGAATCGTTGCGCGTAATGATCCGGCGCGCGGTGTCGATCGCGACAGTGGTCTTGAACGGCGGCAGATCTTCAAGCCTTTGCCAGCCATCGTCGAATACGACCCGCGCGAGCGGCTCGTAGCGGCCGGAGGCATTTGATTGCGCGCCGCGACCGCGCCTGCGGTCGGCATCAACGGTGACCTCGGCGTCGGGGGGCTGCCCGAGGTCGACCGCGGCTGGCGGGACTTGTGCCGATCCCGGCGGGCCGCGGCGCGCAAAGCCGCCTGCCGGTACAGAGGGGGCTGCCGGCGGGCGTCTAAGGGCGGAAGAGGAACGAGCCATGTCCACCTAATAGCCGAGAATTAAGAACATAACAAGAACATTTAGAGTACATTTGACGTTTGCCGCATGTCGTGGGGCAAGCGTGGCGGCGCCCCATGATATGGTGGCCACTGGGTAGGTCCGGGAGGCAGGCGGGGGCGCCGCAACATGATCAGCGTGGTGATCGGCACACGCGATTCGGAGGTATCGCTGGCGTCAACGTTGGCGGCCCTGGTTCCCGGCGCAGTGGCTGGGCTGGTGCGCGAGGTCATTGTGGCCGACAGCGGCTCGACTGACGCAACCGCAACGGTGGCCGACGTCGCCGGCTGCCGTTTCCTTGCATCAGCAGAACCGCTTGGAGCACGGCTGAGCGCGGCAGCCGCGATGGCACGCGCAGACTGGCTTCTATTCCTGAGGCCCGGAAGCGTGCCGGGCACTCGCTGGATCGACGAGGTTCAGCGCTTCATGCAGGAGGCCCAGCATAGTGGGCCTCCAATGCACGCGGCCGTGTTCCGGCCACGGCCCAGCCGCTCGCGCGTGACCAACGCCCTGACCCTCTTGGCAACTGCCGTAGGTGCCTTGCCACCTCCCGAGCGGGGCTTGCTGATTGCGAAATCCCATTATGACGCCCTGGGCGGCCACCGCGCCAGCGACAGCGATCCCGAGCGCGGTCTGATGCGCCGCATCGGCCGGCGGCGGATCGAGCTTCTGCGCAGCAGGGTGGGAATGCTGGGCGACTGAGACCCGCGGCCATGCTATCAAGCGCCTGGCGCGCGATGTTGTCGCGTGCGCAGAAGAAAACAAAGACGCATCGCGTATCGGGGGGGACGATCATGGCTCGATTCATGCTGGTCGCAATTACATTCATGCTGGCCGCAATGGCCTTCATACCGGCTTCGCCCGCCCAGGCGGCCGAGATCACGGCGGTCGTCACCAATGCTTTGAAGTCAACGCTGACCGAGCTTGCGCCGGCGTTCGAGAAGTCGAGCGAGCACAAGCTCAACGCCACCTACGGCTCGACTGAGCCGCTGAAGGCGCGCGTCGAGAAGGGTGAGCCGATTGACGTGGCAGTCATTGGCGCTGAGGCCATCGATCAGCTGCTGAAACAGAACAAGCTCGTCGCCTCGTCCCGCGTGATCGTGGTCCGTTCGGGCCTTGGCATCGCGATCCGCAAGGGAGCGGCCAGGCCCGATACCAGCACGACCGAAGCGTTCAAGCGCACCCTGCTCGCTGCAAAATCAATCTCGTTCAACGAGCGTGGCCTGACCGGCATCTATCTCTGGAGCCTGTTTACGCGATTGGGGATCACGGATGCGATCAGAGCCAAGTACAAAGACGGTTCCGGCGCCGAGCTTGTCGCCAAGGGCGAGAGCGAGATCGGCCTCACCCAGGCAAGTGAGGTTGCATTGGCGGCGGGTGCCGAGCTTGGCGGTCTGTTGCCAACGGAGATCCAGAACTACACCGTGTTTGCCGGCGCAATCGTTGCCAATGCCAAACAGCCGGCAGCTGGCAAGGCGCTGCTCGATTTCCTCTCTGCCCCGGACACAATCAAGGTCATGAAGGCCAAGGGCCTCGATCCCGCGAGCTGACACACCAAGCAATCACGCCTGGCGTCATTCCAAGACAGGTCACAGCAGGAGGAAAGCCATGACAAGAGCGATGACGGCTGCAACGACTGGATTTGCCGTAATGCTGGCGTTTGGCATGTCGGCCAAGGCAGCCGAGATCAAAGTCCTGAGCTCGAATGCGTTGAAATCTGCGCTTGAGGAGATCGCTCCACAATTTGAGAAGGCAAGCGGACACAAGCTGATGCTGGTCTGGGGCGCGGCAGTCCCGCTGCGGGCGCAGATTGAGAAGGGCGAGATATTCGATGCGACCATCCTCAACACGCCCGGCATCGACGCGCTCGTCTCGCAAGGCAAGCTGGACAGCGCAACGCGCACGCCGCTTGTGCGCTCGAGCATCGGTGTCGCGGTCCGCAAGGGCGCGCCCAAGCCCGACATCAGCACGACCGAGGCGTTCAAGACCGCGCTTCGCAAGGCAAAATCCATCGCCTATGTGGAGCAAGGCGCGAGCGGCATCTATTTGAAGGAGCTGTTCGTGCGGATTGGCATTGCGGACGAGATCAAGTCGAAGATCAAGCTCGCGCCGACCGCCGCTGCCGAGTTCGTCGCGAACGGAGAGGCCGAGATGGGCATGACGCAGATCAGCGAGATCCTGCCCTTTGCGGGCGCCGAGCTGGTCGGCCCGCTACCGGCCGACATTCAGCTCTATACGAGCTTCGCGGGCGCCAATAGCGCGGCCACCAAGCAGCCCGACGCCGGCAAGGCGTTTTTCAAATTCCTGGTCACGCCCGACATTGCCAAGGTGATGAAGGCCAAGGGGCTTGAGCCCGCGAGCTGAAGCACCGCAACGGCCGTCTCACGCGACGGCCGTCCTCACATCGTCGCGCCCCTCGCCTTGGGGCGGCGCAGGTGCTCGTCGAGGCGCGGCATGATCTCGACGAAGTTGCAGGGCCCGTGGCGATAGTCGAGCTGGTAGACGAGAATCTCGTCCCACGCATCCTTGCAAGCGCCGGGCGAGCCGGGCAGGCAGAAGATGTAGGTGGAATTGGCGACACCCGCGGTGGCGCGGCTCTGGATCGCCGAGGTGCCGATCTTGCGGAAGCTGACCATCAGGAACAGCACCGCAAACGCCTCCATCTTCTTTTCAAACAGCGGCTCGACCGCCTCGGGTGTCACGTCGCGACCAGTGAAGCCGGTGCCGCCGGTGGTGACGACCACATCGACGGCGGGCGTATCGATCCACTCCTTCACGCGCGCGCGGATTGCCTCCACGTCGTCACGCACGATGGTGCGCTCGAATACGATGTGGCCAGCGGCCTTGATGCGCTCGGAGAGCGTCGCGCCCGACTTGTCGTCGGCCAGGTCGCGTGTGTCGGAGATGGTCAGCACCGCAAACTTGAGCGGCACGAATGGTTTGTTGGGATCGATTCCAGCCATGCAGCACTCTTACCAATTTCGGTGCGGCAGGAAAGCGAAAGGCTCGCCCTTTTTTCAACAATCCCAGCGAATCAGCTGTCCAAGCGACTCAGCCTTGGCGCCCGAGCACGTTGCTGAGATCGTGATAGATCGTATGCAGGTGCAGCGCCGCCGGATCGACCGAGCCGAGCTCGATGACGAGGCCATCCCCGATCACCCGGTAGCCGAACGCACGCTCGGGCGTATTGGGTCCATACCACGCAAAATGAACCGCCTCGCGGTCGCCTGTGCGCACGCGCAACTTCTGAGCGGTTGCAAGCGGCGACGACAGGTGATCGACCGCATAAGTCTCGATCAGCTGCCAGAGGAGATCGCGCTGCGCCGAGGACAGCTCGGATGCCGGAAGGCCAACCTTGCGCCCGTTGGCGCGCTCGCGCCCCGCATAGGAGAGAATGTTGTCGATCGGCGTGTTCGATATCCGCGCTTTCCCTTGCAATCGCGGGCCGAGATCGCCGATCAGCCGCCGCGCCAACGCCTCCTCGGCCTGCAGTGTAACGAGGCCGGCATGGCGGCCGGAGGTGACGCGATTGGGATTGCACGAGAATGACGAGGGCGAGACCGAGACGATCTGGCCATCCCGTACGGCGATCGACTGGTGCAGATGGTGACCTTCGAGCCGAAAGCCCCAGACACCGGTGTCGCCCGGGGCTCCATAGACGGCGAATGAGAAGCGCTCGGACGAGCGCTGCCCGACGCCGTCGCCAAGCTCCATCAGCACGTCCTGCAATGTCATGACATTGCGTGCCTTCTTGAGCCCTTCCGGCGACATGAGGGTCGCCAGCAGCGCCCAGGCGAGGTCCTTCTGGGCGGCATCCATCTGCTCGAGCCGCAGGCCCGGCTTGGTCACGCTCGGGAAGCCGAAATAGTTCCAGCCGCGCCACTCCCTGCCATCCCAGTCAAACGACGCTGCCTTGCGTTTGTCGGGATCAAGCCCGGCCAAAAACGCCCGCGTGCGTGCGGTGAGCTCGCCGGCGGACGCTAGCCCCGCCTCGGCCGCACCACCGACTCGGGGGATCACACTTGCGCCGACGAGCGCACTCCCGGCGACCAGCACACGGCGGCGATCCGGCCGATCGTGATGCGACATCTCGCAATGCAAACCATTGCGCGACACGGAGTCATTGCGCGACATGGAGCCCTCCCTGTGTAGCACTGCACCGCCGCGAGACATTGGGCCGCTCGGAGCCAATGGCTCAGAGCTGCGCCGTGGGCGCGAACGTGTTGCAGGTCTCTTCCGTTCCTTGCTTCAGGCCGTTGTTGAACCAGCGCTGCCGTTGCTCGGAGGTGCCATGGGTAAAGCTGTCAGGCACCACCCTACCCTGCGCACGCCGCTGCAGCGTGTCATCACCGATCGCCGCGGCAGTGCGCAGCGCGGCCTCGACATCACCGGGCTGCAACAGATGCCAGCGCTCATTGGACTTGTTGGCCCAGATGCCGGCGAGGCAATCGGCCTGCAGCTCGACACGGACCTGGATGCGGTTTGCCTCCGGGGTTCCGCCGCCGGCAGCCTGCTGGGCCGCGTGCGCCCGTGTCAGAACGTCCTTGAGTTTCTGGACGTGATGGCCGACCTCATGCGCGATCACATAGGCCTGTGAGAATTGGCATGCTTTGCCCTCGCAGCCACGAAAGCGCGTCTCAATATCCTGGAAGAACGACGTGTCGAGATAGACCTTCTTGTCGCTTGGACAATAGAACGGGCCCATCGCGCTCTCCGCCCTGCCGCCACAGGCCGCTTCGGTTTGCTTGTTGAACAGAACCAGCCTTGGCGCCCCGTAGGTGCTCCCCTTCTTCGCAAACTCTTCCTTCCAGACGGCTTCGGTGCTGCCGAGCACGCGCGACACGAACCGACCAGTTTCATCCGTCGGACTGCCGGTCGGGCGCGTCTGCGAGGGTGCGCTCGTGCGCGGCTGCTCGCGCGTCAGTATCTCCGCACCGCCAATCAGGAAGCTCGGATCGATGCCGAGCGCCCAGCCGATCAGTCCCAGCACCAGAACCGCGCCGATCGACAGGCCGCCGGCGCCGCCGGGCATGCCACCAAACCCGCCACCGCCCGACGGGCCTTCGCCACGACGATCCTCGACGTTGCTGCTTTCCGGCAGGTCATCATATTGCATCGCCAGGCCTCCTCGCGTGTGCTGCCGCCGTCGCCACCAAGCCTATCGTGGTGTGCAGGAACCGTCAGGCGCCTTGAATATAAGGTCCCGGTCATTTTTGCCCAGTGGTCGGCAAGTTTGATTAAGCCGTTTTTTACCTTGGTGCGGCACTATGCGTGCCAGTCGGTTGTAGGTCCCGCGTCACCGGCCGCGTCGCCTGAGTTCAGAGTTCTGAGTCATGGTTGTGTCGCGTCGCGGGGCGTCCTCAAGGGCGCCCCGCGAAGTATCAGAGCCCCGCGAGAGTGCGCGTATCGTCGTCGGCGACTGCGTCGCTGAGATGGCGAAGATCGCGGCCTCCTCCGTCGATCTGGTCTTCGCAGATCCCCCTTACAATCTGCAGCTTCAGGGCGACCTCAAGCGGCCGGACGACAGTCGCGTCGACGCCGTCGACGACGACTGGGACAAGTTTTCGAGCTTCACCGCCTATGACGACTTCACTCGCGCCTGGCTGATCGCCTGCCGGCGGGTGATGAAGCCGTCGGCGACGCTGTGGGTGATCGGCTCCTATCACAACATCTTCCGAGTCGGCACCATCCTCCAGGATCTCGGCTTCTGGATTCTCAACGACGTGGTGTGGCGCAAGACCAATCCGATGCCGAACTTCCGCGGCCGGCGCTTCACCAATGCACACGAGACCATGATCTGGGCGGCTCGCGAAGCCGGTGCAAAGGGCTACACGTTCAACTACGAGGCGCTCAAGGCCGGCAACGAGGACATTCAGGTCCGCTCAGACTGGACGCTGCCGCTGTGCACCGGCGAGGAACGGCTCAAAGGCGTGGACGGCAAGAAGCTGCATCCGACTCAGAAGCCCGCGGCACTGCTCGCGCGAGTGATCCTCTCCTCCTCGCGTCCAGACGATCTCGTGCTCGATCCATTCTCCGGAACCGGAACGACCGGCGCGGTCGCCAAACTCCTGCGCCGCCGCTTCATCGGCTTCGAGCGCGAAGAAGGTTATGCAACTGCGGCGCGCCGGCGCATCGCAGCGGTCGAGCCGCTGCCAACCGAGAGCCTGGCGCCGTTCATGACGGCGCGCGAGGCGCCGCGGGTCCCGTTCTCTGCTTTGATCGAGCGCGGTCTCGTCTCAGCCGGCGCGCGCCTTGTCGACGCCAAGCGCCGTCATGCTGCACTGGTGCGTGCCGACGGCGCCGTCACGCTCGACGGGACGGTCGGCTCGATCCACCGCATCGGCGCACTGGTGCAAGGGCTCGAAGCCTGTAACGGCTGGACCTTCTGGCATGTCGAGACCACCAAGGGCCTCATCTCGATCGACGCGCTGCGTGCCGAGGTGCGCGCCGGGATGGCGGCTGATTAGTGAGCGCTGCAAACAGCGCTGTTCATCACGCCGCGCGCACCCGGGCGATAAATTTCTCCACTTCGCTCTTGAGACGCACGCTCTCGGTCGACAGGCCCTGAGCCGACGAGAGCACCTGTGCCGACGCCGAGCCAGTCTCGGATGCACCTCGGTTCACTTCGGTAATGTTCGAAGCAACCTGCGCGGTTCGCGACGCCGCCTGTTGAACGTTGCGAGCGATCCCCTGCATGGCCGCGCCCTGCTGTTCGATCGCGCTCGCGATCATGGACGAGATCTCCGAGATACGATTGATGGTCGTATTGATCTCCTGGCTGTAGGCGACCGATTCCCGGGTTGCTGTCTGGATGCCGGAGATCTGCTGGCCGATCTCATCCGTTGCCTTCGCAGTCTGGGAGGCGAGCGCCTTGACCTCGGCGGCCACCACCGCAAAGCCCTTGCCGGCATCGCCGGCGCGCGCCGCCTCGATCGTCGCGTTCAGCGCCAGCAGGTTGGTCTGCTCTGCGATAGCGCTGATGATCTTCACAGCTTCGCCAATACGCGTCGAGGCTTTGGACAGCGCGCTCATGCGCGTATCGGTCTGCTGCGCCTGGCGCACCGCGTCGGACGCGATCTTGCTCGACTCCTGCACCTGACGCATGATTCCGCCGACCGAGGCTGCAAGCTGCTCAGTTGCCGCGGCAACCGACTGCATGTTCTCGGAGGCCTGATCGGAGGCCCCCGCCACGTTGGTGGACAGCGTCTGAGTTGTTCCGGCTGTCTTGGTCAGCGTCTGAGCCGCCGCCTCGAGCTCAGTCGAGGCGGAGGAGACCAGGTCCACCACGTTGCCGACGGCCGTCTGGAATTCGTTGGCGAATGTGTGCAAAGTGGCGCGCTTTTCACCGCTGGCACGCTTTTCAGCCTCGGTTTGCTCGGTCCGCAGGCGCTCGGCCTCGATCATATTGTCCCTGAAGACCTGCACGGCACTGGCCATTGCGCCGACTTCATCCGTGCGTCCGACACCGGGCGGAACGATCTTGACATTTCCGTTCGCCAGCTCGGTCATCGCCTCGGTCATGCGCACGATGGGTCGCGAGATCGAGCGCGCAACCAACGCGCCGAGAAGGACAACGGAAAGGATGATCAACGGAATGGCGAAGCCAGCCTGCATGCTCACGCTTCTGCGGCTGGCCGTATAGGCGACTTCCGCTTCATCTCGGATACGCTCGACCGTTTTCAGCACGGCTTCGATCACCGGGTCGATCGTCTCGTAGGCCTCCAAGGTCGCCCTCTGCTCCTTTGCGAGCACCGTTGCGGCGTCCATCCAGGCAAAGAAGTCGCGCTGATAGGCCTGCAGCTTCTGGGCAAGATCCTGTTTAACCAACGGTGGAAAGGGCGCAGACACGAGGCTGCGCTCAAACTCGATCGCGCTCTTTTTCATCGCCTCGCCATAGCGCGGATCGTGACTCAGCATGAAGTCCAGCTCGTGCCGGCGCATCATCAGCATCGCAACTTCGATGCGAGGATCGTCGAAGTCATTGAGCTTCTTCTCGATCGCCTCGATCGAAGCACGCAGCGCTCCTTCGAGACCCGAGTTCTCGTTCAAACCCAGCTCTTTTTGCACGCTGACGATCGAGGCAAAATGTCTCTCATATGAGCCGAACACCTCGATGATGGAGGTGATCTGCCTCACGAGCTCGGTCTGACCAAGCGATCGAGCGCTGTCTTGCAGCATAGACAGGTTCAATTCGATCGCTTTGCTGACCTCCTTATGGCGCGTCACATAGTCAAGTTCGCGCCGCAGCAGGAAATCTTTCTCCAGCCGCCGAGCATCAAGAAAGTCGACCCGCAGCCTGAGTGCAGCGCCGGCAATCCTCTCGGCATCGTCGCTGGCGGCTCGAAAGCCATCCTGAGCCCAGTTGCCATAGAAGTAGAGCGCTCCAACCAGCATCAGGCCGAAGACGCCGACAGCGCCAACCGCCATGATTCTTCGCCCGACATTGATATTCATGATGGATTGGCACCCGCAGGAATCGGCGACCACAGTAAGATATCGGCGGTATTATTTTAGTTAACCAATAATATACAGCAGATATCAGTGATTTAGTGACCTTCCTGACTGAACGAGCCGAGCGGGCGAGTTGCGATCGCCGCTTCGATGCTGCGGTTGATCCCGCGCCTTTGGCGCTTGCCGATTTTGCTCATTTAGGCGCGACCGCGATGCTTTCAGCATCGCAATCCCCTACCTCGCGCGCTGAGCCCGGGATGGGGCACTGCGGCCGGATGTGCTATTCTGCCCAGCTCGCCTTCGGGACACGAAAGTTTCAGGACACGTTCGTCATGCAGCAGACATTCGATCGCACCGCCGAAGATCTCGGAAATGCCATTCACCTCGAACACGTCAACGTCACCATTCCGGACCAGCGCCTTGCGACGCTGTTCTACGTGGTGGGTCTCGGACTCACGCGCGACCCTTATCTGATGACGTCCGACAACAACATGTGGGTTAATGTGGGAAGGAGCCAGTTCCACCTGCCGGCCGACAGACCGCAGGTGCTGCGCGGTCACACCGGGCTCGTCATCACGGGCCGGGCGGCGCTGCTCGATCGGCTTGCTTCAGTGCGCAAGAAGCTTGAGGGCACTAAGTTCAGCTTCAGCGAACATAACGACTACGTCGAGGCAACCTGCCCGTGGGGCAACCGCGTTCGCTGCTACGAGCCGGATGTCGCGCGTTTCGGCCGCATCACGCTCGGCATGCCCTATGTGGAGTTCGATGTGCCGGTCGGCACTGCGCGCGGGATTGCGGCCTTCTATCCCGCGATGATCGGCACGCCCGCGACTGTAACCAATGGCGACGGCACGACCGCGCGCGTCAAGGTCGGCAAGGACCAGCATCTCGTGTTCCGAGAGACTGACCGCCCCTTGCCGGACTACGATGAGCATCACGTGCAGATCTATGTGGTCGATTTCTCCGGCCCACATCGCCGCCTTGGCAAGCTCGTCAATCGCGAGGACAACCAGTATCAATATCGCTTTCGCGATATCGTCGACCTCGAAAGCGGTCGGCATCTGTTCACGATCGAGCACGAGGTTCGCAGCATCACCAACCCGATGTTCATGCGGCCGCTCGTCAACCGCAATCCGCTGCAGAGCAACCGCACCTATTCGCCCGGCTACGACGGGTCGTCATGGGCCATGGCGCCGGAGCATTTCGACGATCAGCCCGAGCGGATTATCTCCTGAGGTGAAGCGCGGAGCGACTTGTCTCGCTGCCGGATTGTTGGACTACGAGGACTGAAGCTCCTCGCGCGCCGTCCGCGCAATCGTCTTCTGCCGATCGAACTCCGCGCGCCTGCGGCTGATCTCATCCGGCGACAGACGATCGACGTTGCAATAGTCGAGCTTCCAATCCGGGCAGTCGCTCCACAGCAGTGGAGACTGCACGGTGGTCCGCGGCGCCGGCGCCCCCGCAAGCAGGCGCAAGGCGAGATCAAGCGTGAAAGCCTGCGAGGCGTGATCGTGCGGACGTCCCGCGGCGTTGCCGAGCGGAAAGTCCGAGAACAGGAAGCGCGGCACGCCGACATATTCGACGATGTCCTTGGCGCAACCCATCACCACGGTCGCAATGCCGCTCTGTTCCAGAGCGCGCGCCGCCAGGCTCACGCTCTGGTGACAAACCGGGCAATTGGGAAGGAGGAGCGCGGCATCGACCTGATCATCCTTGCAGCGGCGCACGACCTCGGAGCAGTCAACTTCGATCGTCACACGATGGCTGCGGTTGGTCGGCAGGCCATGAAAGCGCGGAGCCATGGAGCCGATCCGGCCAGCGGCAGCAAACCTGCGCAGCTCCGCAAGCGGGAAGTAGGTCCCGGGGTCTTCAGCGCTTGTGTGCGTGCGATCAATCGCGATGTGCGAGATGCGCAGATCGTGATCCGCAGTGGTGTCGCCCGAATAGACCGTGAAGAACTTCGCCGCCGAATTGTAGGGAGCGCCCGGCCCCTGATCGCCTTTGCCCGGCTGGAATGGCGCTGCCGTCGTGATGAGAGTGAGCCGGCACTGCGACAACGGCTTTGCCAGCGGATGGAACGGCACCTGCGCATAGTGCGCCCATCGGTAGGGCGCCCCATAGCCCAGCGCTTGGTAGTAGGTACGAATGCGCGGCAAATACGGGATCGGCGCGTCGTCCGCGGCAGTAAAGCCGAGCTCGCGACCGTCCTCGCTCATCGGTCTCACCGCGCCGCAGTCACTCGGATCTCGACCATCTTGGCGGGCGACTGCAGCCGCGCCTCGATGCAGGCGCGCGCGGGGGCGCAGCCTTGCGGAACCCATGCATCCCAGACCTTGTTCATCTCATCGACTGTGCGGATGTCCTGCAGCCAGATCGTGGCCTGCAGGAGCTTCGACTTGTCTGTGCCAGCCTTGGCAAGCAGCCCGTCTATGGTGGCGAGGATTTCCTGCGTCTGCGCGCCCACGCTCTGGCCTGCGGTCTTATCCGCGGTCAGGCCGGCGAGATAGACGGTGTCGGCATGTACGACGACCTTGCTCAGCCGCGCCCCGACATCGATGCGATTGATGGTCACGAGCCCCTCCCCTTGGATTGGTCCCATTCATATACTCAGCTTGTGGAGCCCTTGTCATGACCATCAAACGATAAAGGCGACGCCACGCGGCACGAAGTTTGCAGGAAGTTTGCAATATGCAAGCCGCAATATGCGAGACTAAGCATCCAGTTTGGCGCACTCGCTCCCGTAGCAGTTGCCACGATAAGGGACCATCACATGAATCGCCGCCACTTCCTGGGGCTCGGCGCCGCCACCACAATTAGCCTCGCCTCATCAAGGGCCTGGGACCAGTCCTATCCAGCGCGACCCGTCCGCGTGATCGTGACGTTTGCGCCCGGCGGCCCCACTGACGTGGCCGCACG
>Ga0137403_10006250_pt1 | contig 13668 bp, 19 predicted proteins | sample CZOMad2_1_16fung_FD_122057 | JGI IMG/M metagenome (GOLD analysis project Ga0137403, IMG submission 122057) | Vadose zone soil fungal communities from Angelo Coast Range Reserve, California, USA - CZOMad2_1_16fungal (Hybrid Assembly) | ecosystem: Environmental > Terrestrial > Soil > Vadose zone... | reverse complement strand
GCGCGGTCGAGGTCGACTTCGACGAGGGTGAGGCCCGGTACCAGATGGAGCACCTCGCGGTGAAAGACTACGGCACGTTGGCGAATGCGCTCTTCGGCGGCGGCGCGCCCGGCCTGCCCGGCCCCGGCGTCGCATCGACCGTGACGTTCGAAGTCCACTGGCGACACGTCCTCAAGACGCAGCACGTCCGCGACGCGACGGTGGGTTTCGAGGGGACCTTCAAGCAGACCGACGCGCACATCGAGTGGTCGATGCGCAATGCCACCGGCTTCCGCTTCGAGTCGAACCCGTCGAACCAGACGACACTGACGGCGCTCCTCGGCCGCGAGCGAAACGGCGTGTTCTTCGATTGAGGCACGAGAGCGGTGTGCGAGGCAGCCGCCGCGGGTTACGTCCGCGCACCTGCGGCAGCTTGTCCTTTCCGGTCAAGCCGGGGAGCGGCTTCCACTCACCGCGGTCGCCGTCCTCGTCAACCAGTTCGGCGGCCGAAGCAGCCTCGATCACTTCGAGCGAGTTCATGCGAAGAACGGCACAATGCCACGATCCCGCATCGCGTTCATCCGGACGCGGGGGCAAATCGCTGAATCGTTGGAGAGGTCGCGCTTCCTCAGAGGAGAAAGATAAGTGGAGGCGGCGGGAATCGAAAACGCCGAGCGGCTGCGCGGTTGAGCACCATTCAGGCATGTTTATGGATGGATCCTCTCTCGAAGGCGTGCAGTGGCCTGGCCGCGCAACCTACCTCCACGATGGCTCAACGTGCCCGACGTGCAGCAGTGTAGCAGCGGACCTTCCGCGAATAGCCGCCGCGCTCCGAGCGGGACGTGCACGAGCCGCCGCACGTCTCGTAGCCGCATTGTTACGCCTGCTGGCTACGTAGGAATGCTCCCGATGGCATGGCCCTGTTGCCTCACGGCCGGGCCCATGGGGCCAGTGGCGCCTGTCGGGCCTGCCACTTCGATGATCTGCGGTCCTTCGATCCGGCGCACGCGGCCAAGGCAACGAACCAGACGGCGAGAATCCTCACGGGCGCTTTGTAGCAGACTTGCCGTAGCTCGAGGCGAGTCGAAAACGGCGCAACGTCGGTCGTAGGACCCCGCCTCGGCCGGTGCCCGGGTTGACGAGCGATCCGGTCCTGGATGATTGATCGCCGCCGGGCGCCGGCTCAACGGGCCCATCCACGCGACCATCGGGGAGGTCTCATCATGCAAGCAATGAGGGGCAATGGAAGTGCGGGAGGCGCAGGCGCTCGGCGATATGCCGGCCTCGCGCTCGCGATCGGTGTGGCAATTGCGTCCGGAGGAGCCCGGGCGGCCTCGGACTGCGCGAGCCTGACAAAAGTCAGGCCGGAGGCATCCACGATCACCTCGGCGGCGATCGTCACTCCGCCGGTGACGATCGGGGGCGCGGCCGTAGCCGTGCCGTTCTGCCGCGTGCAGGGCGTCGCCAGACCGTCCTCCGACTCGGAGATCAAGTTCGAGGTCTGGCTGCCGCCCTCCCCGACCTGGACTGGAAGGATGAAGGTCAACGGCACCGGCGGCTATGCCGGCGCCACTCCCTACGCGCGCCTGGCGCAAGACATCGGCGACGGATTCGTCACCGCCGGCAGCAACATGGGACACGACGGGGGCGAGTCGGCGAGCTGGGCGATGGGCCACCCCGAAAAAGTGAAGGACTGGGGCCTGCGCGCGCACTACTACGTGGCCACGGCGGCGAAGACCCTGAGCCTCTCGTTCTACGGAAAGCAGGTCGAGCATTCGTACTTCGAAGGCTGCTCGAACGGCGGGCGCCAGGCGATGATGATGGCGCAGAACTATCCGGAGCTCTTCGACGGCATCGTGGCCGGCGCGCCCTCGATGTTCTACCCCGACCTGCTCTTCTGGCTCATCTGGACAGGCAAGACCCTCACGCCGGTCTATGGGCAACCGCCCGCATTGAGCTTCGCCACGGCGAGCTCGATCACGCAGCGCGTCCTCGACAAATGCGACGGAATCGATGGCCTCGTCGACGGGCAAATCACCAATCCGCGCGCCTGCAGCTTCGACATCGACGCCCTCGGTCCTGCCGGCGAGAAACTCCTCACCGCGCAGGAGCTCGCGACCGTCAAGGCGATGTACGCCGGCACGACGAGCGAGTCGGGCCAGCAGCGGTACGCGGGCGCCAAGTTCGGATCGGAGGCGAACTTCGATCCCAACTTCGCGGACAACGGGCGCTACGGCCCGTTCGTCGGCCACTACGTGTACTCGCTCGACTGGTCCCTGGCTCAATGGCGGGACAACATCAACTTCTCCACCGTCTACGACCACGCGAAGGAGGTGCTCTCGCCGGTGACGGCCGCGCCGAGCCCGGACATCCGGGCTTTCGTCAACCGCGGCGGCAAGTTGATCCAGTACCACGGCTGGAACGACTCCGTGGTACCGCCGGATGGCTCGGTCGATTACTTCTTCGCGCTGACCCAGTTCGAGCTGGTCCGCCACATGCCCAAGGCGGTCGCCGACCGCTACATCGAGAAGCTCACCCCCCACCTCGTCGCGGGGCTCGCGGAGGCGTTCGGCAAGAGGGTGCAGCAATACCACCGCTTGTTCATGCTGCCGGCCGTCAGCCACTGCGGTGGCGGCACGGGTCCGAACGCGATCGGCGGCGGCGCTCCCGAGCCCACTGCCGCGCTTCGCGATCCCGAGCACCACGTCGTGAGCGCCATGATCCGGTGGATCGAGGAGGGCGACGCGCCGGAGAAGATCATCGCCACCCGCTACGATAGCAGCGGCAACGTCGTCCGGCAGCGCCCGGTCTGCGCCTACCCGGCGCAGGCGGCCTACAAAGGCTCGGGCAGCATCAATGACGCGGCCAACTTCAGATGCGTCACGCCGAGGCTGCATGAGCGCACGGTCACCGCAACGGACATCCTGCTCGTCAAGAACTCGCTAAGGCAGCGGGATCTGAAGTTGCCGAATCGTTGAGGCGGCAGGCGCTCTGCGAAACCGATCGAGGACGGAGCTCGGAATCCTTCGGGCTTCGTCCCCGAGTTTCGAAATTGGTAGGGGTCGTCGACTGCTGGTTCACCACTTGGACACCAGGCCTCCACCGCGTCCAACGCCGGTTGTCCACATGCTCCTGCCGTCAAACAAGAGGCGATTGACGAGGTCGGATTCCGTCCAAGTCCTCCTGGGGAACCAATCCTTCTGCGCCTTCGGGCTCATCGGACCGCATCCTATCGCGCGGGTGAAGCCCAGTACGTATTCGCGGTGGTACATATCGGTGCATGTCGAAGGTGCACTACCGGCCCCCGCAGATCGTCCCTCTCCAGATGAACGCCTCGACGGCGAGCCCGAACCTCGTCCGGGCGATCACGCTCAACCAGGCCTAAGACGAAGACGGTGCGGGTCGCCCTCACGCGCGAGAAGGGAGCGCTGAAGATGAACGCCTGCCGTGCGAGCACCACAGACGCGGGAGCGCGTTGGACAGGTCCTCGCAATCACTCGCAGACGCAGAGAAAAATTGGTGGAGGCGGCGGGAATCGAAGAGACGCAGACCGGATGCGCGAAACCCTTTGCGAGACGCGAACTTCCCTTGCATCCAACTGCAGAAGTTGATGTACTTCGATCCCGCCGCTTCCTCCCTCGTTCCGCCCCATACCACCGGAATCCGCGGGTTCATGGCAACTGTATGGCAAACGGGAGCTTGTCGGCTCTGAGAAGTTCCGACCTGTCCGCCAGACCGGCGATGCGGTGGTAGAGAAGTGCAGCTTGGGCGAGCATCACCTGACGCGCACACAGCCCGCGTCTCGTAGCAGGATTCTGAGCTCGCGGCGACCGTCACGGCGAGCGTCCAACGTCGAGTTGCTCTGCCGATAGCTCGACTTCCGCTTGACGGCGAGCGAGAACGGGTGAGCATCTGCACCGTCGAGAGGAGCCGATGGCCGACACTGTTTCTACTCTATACGCTGGGAAAGATCCGCGTGCCCTGCCCAACTACTCCTTGTCGGAGACGGCGGCGTACTTGCGCATCCCCCGCTCCACACCCCGCGCCTGGCTCCTCGGGACGGGAACGTTCAAGCCCATCCTCGTCATCACCCGGCGATCGCCGCCGACGCTTTCGTTCTTCAACCTGGTCGAAGCGCACGTCCTGAACTTCATTCGAGAGTACCACCGACTGCCCGAGATTCGACAGGCGCTCCGGTACGTGGAACGAGACCTGAAGGTCGAACGTCCTCTGGTACGCAAGGTCTTCCAGACGGACGGCGTGAGTCTGTTCGTGGACCATCTCGGCAAGCTGCTCAACGTATCGCAGGCAGGCCAACTGGCTATGCGCGAAGTGCTCGGCGCTCACCTGCGGCGGCTGGATTTCGACCCCCAGGGTATTGCTCAGCGGCTCTTTCCCTTCACCCGGGCGGGTGCTCACGGCGGCCTAGAGGTCGACGACCCGCGGTTCGTCGTGTTCGATCCTGGAATCGCCTTCGGCCGCTTGGTGATCGCGGGAACTGGAATACCAACTGCAGTCCTCGCCGACCGCTTTGCCGCCGGTGATTTGTCGGAAGAGCTCGCTGCCGACTACGGAATAGACCGTCGCGTCGTCGAGGAGGCGGTTCGCTGCGAGGCCCTGCGTAGAGCGGCGTGAGCTACGTCTTTTTCGTCGACAGGAGCCTCGGCAAACTGGTCATCGCCGGGGCACTGCGCCGCTGGTGCCCAGGTTGAGGTCCATGATGACCACTTTCCGCAGGACGCCCCTGACAAATCTCGGGAGCTGCGGATGCGAGCTCGGCCGCCGGCGACGTCTCGGAAGCAGTTGCAGGCGCATCGCGGCGGCCCTTGAGGTGCTCGAGCTCTTGCAGCGCGCCGTCGAGCGACGCGCAGAACCGCTCCAGGACGGCCCGGCGCCCTTCCTCCTGGCTGGCGCGCCAGATCTGTTCGGCCGCCCAGCGCCGCACGCGCCAGAGACGCTTCGCCATCTTGCCTGCCTGCGCCTCGTCGCCGGCGTTGTTCCTCAGCGCGATCTCGAGCAGTTGCTCGCGGTCCGTCTTCTTCACCGCGTCCACCCGCGCTCGCGCGCCATCTCCAGGGCCCGTCGCAACGCAGCTGCGACCAACGGGACTTCGCTCGGGAAGATCAGCGGGCCACCTCGCCACGGTTTGCGGTCCGATTGCCATCGGAGGGATCCCCGCCGCGGCTCGCTGAAGTGGCGGCTACCTGCCAACAGCTCCCGAACGACGAGCGGCATCCAGCGCTCTGCCAGGAGCTCGGCAGTCCTCGCGACCGGACAGAACTGGCTGTAACCCGCTCTCGCCATGACCCCGGAGGATACTCAAGCCGGGCGGCGCGAAGCAGGCCAGTACGAATTTCATACTAGATGCACGCCCTGGCGCGGGGCGAAGTGGGACCACGCAATGACCGGTCTTTGCCACGACCGGTCCGCGACTGAGGTCCGCTGTGAACACGAATATCCGCGTCATTAGTCTTGGGAGGCAAGCGCGGTGCTTCTTGAGTGTTGGAGCGCTCATGCTCGTGGCCTGCTCGTCGACTGAGCGGTCCGGGCCGACCGCGTCAAGCCCTCCGGAACTCTCAACACAGTTGCTCGGACAGGCCCGGCCGGCACGACCCCTCCGGGGTGACGCGGCATACGCCGCCCCCACCGCGCAGGCCCAGCCGCTCGACCCCTGCGGATGCCGAGAATACCTGTACCAACCTGTACCAAGGCCCTGCACATGGGGATACGAGAGGCTCCAGCGCATCATCGACTTCGCGTAGTCCTGTCGTCGCATCGGACCTCGGTCATGGTTGCCATGAGGGCCGGGCATTTCGCGCACGCGCGAGACGCGCTCTCGATGTGGCGCGTGCGAAAACCCGCGATCGAAGGTCTCGGCGCGCCCTTGTTCAGCAGGAGCGTCGCGGCTTCGGTTTGACATTCGGCCACGGCGCTGGTTATCGCGCCGCCACCCTCACCGACTCGCGTCGCGTCCGCACCTGCATCGAGCAGGAGCTTCATGGACTCGATCTGCCCGCGCGCGGCGGCGGCTTCGAGCGGCAGCCCACCCATGCTTTGCTGATTCGGATCCGCGCCGTGGCGTAGCAACAGTGCGACCAGTTTCGGGTCGTCGCAACGTATTGCCAGATCGAGGAACGAGACGTACAGAGGAGCGCTGGGGTTCACGCCCGCATTCAGCAACGTTTCACTACCGCTCGCGTCACAGCGGCCGATTGCCGCGTTCAGTTGTTCCACGCGCGAGGGGCGCGCAGTCGAACGGACGAGCGTGAGGAGTCCTACGAGCAACGTGGCGCTCAACACGAGCGCCAAGGCGGTGATGAGTCTGCGGCGGATGGCGCAGAATACAGAATTCAAGACGCGCTCGTGAAGAGCGCCGACAGCCAGACGAGAAGATTGGTGGAGGCGGCGGGAATCGAAGGAGCGGCTCGGTGTGGCCCTGCGTAGCCTTCGATGGCCCAACGGGGCCCTATCCCCCTCTGAAGGGCAGCGTTCCGGGCCACGCCTCGTGACCCCCCGTGGCCCTGCACGGCCCCAGATGGGATTGGCACCTGTCCAAACCTGTCCAACGAGAGCGTGTCAGCGCAGCTACCGGCCAATGGACACCACGATGATCGGCAGGATGATGCCGACGATGGACACGCCCACCGCAATCTGCGCGAGGCGCCGCCGTGGTGCGAGCCGCTGAGGGGATCGCAGCGCACCATGCGAATACCGTCGAAAGAAGGCCGAGCAGGAAGATCAGGAAGTACCGAATGTCACCAAGCTGGCCGCGCTGCAAACCTACTCCGAGGGCAAACGCAACCGCGAGCGCGATTCCCGAGAGCGAGATCCACACCCGGACTCGAACCGTCTGCGCCGGATCGGCCACGCTCACGTTGCGCATGATGCCGAAGAGAGCAACGAGCGGAGACGCTCGCGGCTCGCCCCCGAAGCGATTCTCGCGTGTTCGCGAACGACGCGCCAGCGGCGGAGGGCGCGCGGAGCGATCAGCGCTGCGGCACCAGCAGGACGGCGCGGTTGGCGGCGGTGGCGACGATGTTGCCGGCCGCGTCGATGTCGGAGGCCATGCCGATCGTCGCGGACGTGTTGTCGACGAGCCCGCTGAGCTCGACCAACCGCTCGCGGGTGGCGACGATGCCCGCCAGCCGACGCGAGGGTCAGGCCCCACCCCACCGACGGCGACGCCGACGTCGTTGACGGCGCCGAGGTACGAGTTGGTCGTGCCCGGCGGCGTGCCGATGTCGATCAGCTTGCCGTCGACGGCGAAGAAGCCGTGCATGACGTTACTTTGCGGCTGCACGTCGGAGACGCCGACGACGAGCTCGTGGTTGTTGATCGCGTTCGCTTGTCCTCGAAGCCCGCCGAGCGTGCCGAGTTCCTGGATGACGCCGTTGCCCCGGAAGATCACCGCCTCATACCCCGCAACGTGCGGGGCGGAAGCCAGGCCGACCGCCGCGTCGCTTTCGTTCACGCCCCACGCCGACGCCAGCGCCGCGCCAATCTCGAGCACGCCGAGATCCATCGGCGCCGTCCCGTGCCACACCACGGCGCGGCAGGCCGGCGCCGTAGCCGATGTTGACGTAGCCCACGACGGTGCCGCGCGAGTTCATCCGCGTGGCCATGCCGTTCGAGCCGCCCGGCAACAGGTCGAGGTCGCGCAGCACGCCGTCCCTCAGACGGAACGGACGGAACGTCCCCGGCATGGTGACCGCGTAGTTGCCGGCCACGAGCCCGCCGTCGGCGTACCCGGCGATCGAGACGCTGGCGAAGCCGAAGTTGAAGTCGGACATGGCGCCGTCCCAGAAGAACGCGCGCGGGTTGCTCCCGCCCCAGGTGCCGACAACGATGCCGCTCTGGCGGGTGATGAAGCCGCCGGTCGACCACCAGCCACCGTCGACCACGCCGAGATCGACGGCCTGGTAGTGAAGCTGGTCGAAGGCGACGTGCACCGCCAGGTCGCGCGCGACGGTCAACTCGCAGGCCGAGCCCTGGCAGTCGCCGGCGAACGCCGTCTTCGAGAGCGGGTCCGGCATCGCGCCGAGCGACAGCTACGTGCCTTCGACGAAGGAGGCGGTGCATTTTCCGGTCTTGCAGTCGAGCCCGGCCGGCGAGGACTCGACGCGGCCGATGCCGCTCCCCGAGACGTCGACCGTGATCGTGAACACGCGCGGAGGCGCCGGGTTCGGCGTGAACGTCGCGCTCACCTGCGTGTCGCCCGAGAGCGTGAGCACGCAGACCATGCCGGAGCAGGCGCCGCCGAATCCGGAGAACGCGTGATCGGCGTCGGCCATCGCGGTCAGCACCACCATCGCCGAGGAAGCGAAGGTCGCGCCGCAGTCGTCGCGGCAGTCGAGCCCGGCGGGAGCGGAGACGACGCGCCCCGCGCCGCTGACGTGCACCTTCAGTTTCGCGGATGTGGCCGCGGGAGTCGGGACGCTCGGCGTCGATCCGGAACCGGCATTGGAAGGTGATGCTGCGGTGCCCCCGCACGCGGCGCAGACGGCCGCCGCAGCCACTAAGACGGCGCGCTTCATGACTCCTCCCGCGGGAAATCATGCGCACGGGCGCCCGCGCGTCAGTCGGCGGGCGCCCGGCTGCCTGCTAGATCGTCTCGAGAAACTCGGCGTTCGAGCGGAACTCGCCGAGCGACTTCAAGAGCCGCTCCATCGCCTCGACCGGCTTCAGCGCGTAGAGGGCGCCGCGCAGCTTCTTCACCTTCTCGTACTCGTGCTGGCTGAAGTCAGCACACCAACGAGGGGCGGAGCAAGGAGCCGGCGTCCTTGGTTGTTGCCGCCACAGGAAAGCGGGCTCCTATACACGGTCTACCTACCGCGCCTTCTTGGTGGACTTGCCGCGGCGGCTAGCGCGCCGATCCGTTGGAGGCCATTCGATCGGGAGATAGGCGGCAAGCGTCGCCAGATTGCCGTTGACCTCGTTCATGGCGCCGAGCAAACCGCGCCTCCACTCGGGATCGAACCAGTCCCGCTTCGTCTTGCGTTCTTTCTCTTGTTGCCGTTCGAGGTAGGCCTGCAGGTTCTCCAGCGTGCCCTGGATCGAATTCATCGGGAGCGGCAGGAAGAGCTGAGCCGCGTTCTTCACTGGCTCGTCCCACATGGCGATCTGGCCGGCCCGGAACTGCGGCGAGCGCGAGAGCAACGCGCCTGCGCCAACGAGCGCGAGTTCCAACGCCTGCACGGCGTCGCTGCCGTGCGCTGCCGTATCTATGGCTTTCGGCAGGCCCCTGATCCTGAAAGGGCAGGCCCATTCATCGCGGCCGACCTGAACAGGGCTGCCGATCTCCAAGTCGACCTGACGGCGACCGCCCGCGGGCGGAATCCACACGTAACGCCTGTGGGCGATGCGCCGCCCGAATAGGATTGGCGCACGCGGCGCTGCTGCTCCGTTAGTTCTTGTCTGCCGGTGTCGCTTGGACATGCGCGCCACTTTACGGCAGCCGCGCCATCTGCGGACGGTATCGATCCGCAAGACGGCCACGCTGTGGCTTGGTGCCGCCCCTGGTGCCGCTGCCGAAATTCTCTAGCTGCTGTGAGCAGATAGAAAGTGGAGGCGGCGGGAATCGAAGAGACGCGGACCGGATGCGCGAAACCCTTTGCGAGACGCGACCTTGCCTCGCATCCGGCTGCAGCGGTTCATGAACTTTCGATCCCGCCGCTTCCTTTCTCGTTCCGTCCGATCCCGCCGCAGTCCGCAGGCGCGTGGCAACCGAAAGGCAACGTGAACTCCGCTCGGTCGATTTCACTTCCGGACCAAGGATTCGTCACGCGCGCCTCGCCATCCACGAGGCGTACGTTGGCCCTTCGTAGTGCCACCCCTCAAACGTGAGCTTGAACGGCCACCATTCATCGGGCGCGGCAGGTACACCGCCCCAGTCAGTCCGTGCGCGATGACAAGCGCGGCCACCGTCCGCGAACACGCAAGGACCGCTCCTCGGAACAATGCCGTCCCCGCGGAAATCGCCTACCCATGCCTCATGTCCTTCGCGCGGCTCGAACTTGATCCATACCCCCTCGCCGCCGGCCTCTCCGAAGTGCTCCTCCTTGATACTGCCGGATAGCGGCGGCGAGGTCAGAAACGTGGCGAGGGGCAAGTCGTTCGCTCGCATTCCGCAATTCTAGATCCCGATGCGTCCTGCTTGCAGGGGCCAGCGTCCCCTCGCCGCAAAGGAACGTCAAACGGAGGATTGCGTCACGGGGTTGTCGGGGCTACACGTCGCGGTGCGGGCCGGTGCAGCAGGTCCTGGAGCCCAAGACGATGCTCGCCATTGCGCTGCTCGTGGTCGTTGCGGTGGGCTACATGTGGCTGTGGTCGCGGCAGGAAAAACGAATCGCCGCCGCTGCCGCTAAGGTGCCGTTCACAGTCGAAGTTCGCGGCGATGGGTTGACGGTTCATCGAGAGACCTCGACGACCACGAGGATGCGGTGGGAGGACGTTCTAGTGGTCAGGGCGTTCAAGGTCGACTGCTACGGCTACGACAGGATCTACTTCGCCGTGGATTCCACGCTCGATGGCGTAAGGTTTGAAATGAGCGAGGACCACTACCAGTTCAAAGACCTGGTTAGCGCTTTCGAGGACCACCTGCCTGGGTTCGATAGAGAATGGTTCAAGAGAGTCGCGTTGCCTGCATTCGAGAGGTGCGAAGCGGTGCTCTACCTGCGCCGTGGCGTGCTTGCGGACACGTAAACTGCGGCGGGATGGGCTTGCACTAGCCGCGATGACCTTCGCGGTGATGATGTTCCAGCGCCGCCACCTCTACGAGCACAAGGGCGGGGAAGTCGATGAGGAGTATCTCGCCAAGAGCAGCGACAACTCGGTGCGGCTGAAGCAGATCATCCGCGAGACCAGGGACAACGCACAGCGGCTCGCGAACCTCGTGGCGAAGCTCGCCCGAAATCTTCACGACGGCTTCCACGAACTGTTCCCGCCGGAGGCAGCACCGGTCGAGTTGAAGCAGCGCATGGACAAGATGCGCCAGCAGGCAGAACGCGCCCGTGGTGGCGGTCGTTGAGGTTGGAAGGCAATGGCCTGTACTCAGTCACCGAACGCGTGGACCAACGGGACCATGGGCGGTCACACGCAGGCTACGAAGTGAGTGTTCCTCGACAGCGTCTCGACGCTACTCTGATCGGACAAAGTACCCCCGCCGCCCGGAACAGTCCCAGCCCTGGTCCGTGCGATGCTTTCGAAGGCTAGGGTTCTGTTCGGAATGGCGAAACTCTCGGCCACATACTGTGCAAGCGTAGACGTAGCTGCGCCCGCCGCTCGACTTCGACAGCCGATTTCCTGGAGCTCTCTCCACGGCAGGCGCGTGGATCGGACCGGATGAGGTGAGCTCGATGACCCGCTGCGGAACGAACACCTGTTGCGTCACGCTGACGTTCCGAATGCTGCTCACCGTGAATGAGCGCACCTCGCCCCGATGGCGATCGAATGTGTACAGGAGGAGGTCGCCCGCTGAGGACCGACGGAGCGAGTACGGCTCGACGAGGCGACGGCCAAAGTTGCCCTTCTTGTCGGTGTAGTCGAACTCGACGAGAAGCCGATTGGCGCCCGCGAAGCGAATTGCCTCGAGCCCCGCGGTCGGAGTTCCCCAGAACGCGACGCCCCGGGGAGCCTGCACGACCTCGCCTTGGCGCAGTGGGATGACTGCGAGCGGAACGGTAGGAGGAACCGCAGCCGCTTCCTCGGCAGTCCAACCGAATAGCCCATCCAATCTGCTGAGGACCGCGTCGATTGGGGGCAATTGAGGAAGCTGATGCGCCAGCATGCTTTCCCAATCAGCCCGCAACTCGCCCGATTCCCGCACCAGCTGTATGAGCCCAAGCGAAGATGGAGGTGTGATCGACTTCGCCCGACACTTCTCCATGAACAATTCGCGAGTCCGTTTGAGATCGACTTCGTTGCGACGGTTCTCCACGATGAAGACCACGTCGTAGAGATCTCGCGGGCGCGTACGTTCCAATAGCGCGCGCAACTTCTCTCCGAGCAGCTCGGGGAACGAATACGTCTGGATGACAGCCTGCTCTGGGAGGCCATCGGGGTACGCGTGATAGATCGGACGCCGGTCGAAGGGCGGGAAGACCTTCTCATGCTGGCTGAGGTCGAAGGAAACCTTCGGCCAGTTCGGCATCTGGAGAGGGCCTTGGTAATAGACGCGACCCTCGAACGTCTCCTGCCCCTGCTTGTTGCGACGCGGTTTCACGGTCGCGTCGCGGAACTGGATACCACTCAGTTCGTACGCCCTGGCGGCGACCTCCGCCAGGCTACTTCGGATCGCATCTGATGAATACGTTGCCTCCGGTAAGAGAGTGAAGTCCAGGTCCTCGGAAAACCGGTATGTCTCGAAGAAACACTTCTTGAGGCAGGTGCCCCCCTTGAAAACCCACTTGAAGCCGCAATTCGGCGTGCTGGCTGATGGCAGCAAGTAGCCAACCGAGGACGTAGTCCTTCTCGACAACGTCCGGGCGAAGGCCCCACTCAGCTGCACGATCGAGGACGTCCTGCTTGGCGATCACTCGGATCGCCTCTTCGGCCCGACATCAACGTTCACTCGTAGGCCCCAGCGCTTGGCGATGCGCCCAGGAACCTTCACGGCCGGATCGAGAGCCACCAAGCCCGCGGTCTTTTTCTCCATGCAGGCGGCGACCAGAGCGCGTTCCTCGGGAAAGAGCCGCTCCGCCAACCATCCAAGTCGCTTGAACCCCGCGCCGCTTTCCCTCTGCTTCATTCGTTCGAGCAACTTCTTAGGCTGCCAGTGCGAGCTTTCACGATAGGCCCAGAGAACTTCCGCGAGATGTCTCAGGCCACCCATCCAGGCCGGATTTGCGAGAGCATCGGCAAGGGTCAACTCTCGACCTGAAACCATGACCTGCTCGTGTCCGCGCCAGACCGCTTCAGCTCTGGCAACGTGCTCCTTCGAGGTGTGCGCCACGCGAAAGTCCACTCCGAGAAGGTGGACCACTCGGTTACGGACATTTGCCGCTGAGACGACGAACACCGAACGGAAGATCTGCTCGGTCAGTTCCCAATGCTCCGCGGCGCTCCAGCCGCCGATATAGCAAGGTGCGAACAACTCGCGAGCCAGCAGCCAAGGATCTTCGACTGTGACTGCACCGCGCGGATCTGCTTCTAGCGGGAGCACCAAGTAGAGGCCACGGCGAACACGCCTGAGCCACCCCCTGTGATGGTACCGGGCGAGGCGCGCGGCGGCCGCGTTCGCTGACAACTGCCACGTTCGCTGTGCATCGGACAGCGACACGAGTCCACCCCGAGCTAAACGCGCCAGAGCGCCAAACTCCGCTCGACGCTCGCTAGGTACAGTGGATGTGGCTACACCCTCGTTTTCCGTCATCATCTGCAGACGAACTGTACCAAGCTGACCCCGGAATGGCTAGAGGGGCCAGTCTTGGAAATCGACCATGCTTCCGAGCGCCTGGCCCTGAGGCATCCATTCGGACGCTTTGGCAAATTTGGTGGACGATTTAGCAGTAAGTATTTGTAACTATTAATGAAAGCGGAGGCGGCGTGAATCGAACCGGCCAGTTCGAGGCGGGCGACGCTGTCTCGCGGTGGCATCGCGCAGAAGTCCGTGTTCTGTCGAGGGGAAGCGAGGCGTGCGCACTCACATCCCGCGCATGGCACCACCATCCCGCTGGCAGCGTGGACCAACGG
>Ga0137403_10006249_pt1 | contig 13669 bp, 13 predicted proteins | sample CZOMad2_1_16fung_FD_122057 | JGI IMG/M metagenome (GOLD analysis project Ga0137403, IMG submission 122057) | Vadose zone soil fungal communities from Angelo Coast Range Reserve, California, USA - CZOMad2_1_16fungal (Hybrid Assembly) | ecosystem: Environmental > Terrestrial > Soil > Vadose zone... | reverse complement strand
CGTTCAGGTTGCATGTTGAGCACAACATCGAATGCACACTTCAGTCCGCCAAGATCGCCGAGACGCGGCGATTCAACGGTGACATCATTCGAATAGATGGTGATTGGCTCCTGAGCGTTAACTCGTGCGGAAGAACCGAACTGAAAACGTTACCGCGAATCCGCGCCGGTATTTTTTCCCACAACCGTTATTATTCGGCGGCGATTTCCGTCCAGGGATGCGCTTTCATGTCGCGTAGTTCGGATTTTTGCCAGGCCAGTTCGGGGTGCGCGGCGAGGTGTTGAGCGGCATTGAAGTCGCGGCCACACGCATGGCCCGCGGCGGCGGTGAAGGAAAGCATCGCAGCCATCGTCGCGTCGGTAGCTTTGTTTTGCACCGCTCCCGCTGTGCCGTAGGCCGGTTGCCACGCGCCCATGCCGCGCGGCGAAAGCTCAACGTGACCGCACAAGGTGCGTTCGCTGGGTTCGTTTTTTCCAGTGAGTGAATCGACGTGATCCGCTAGAAACTTTTGCGCGGCCGCAACGTCGATCTTGCCTTTATTCTGCCGCATCAGCTGCTCCCAGCGCTTGTGGCGAGCATTTCCACTCAATGCCGGATCCTTCAGGTCGAAGTTCGTTTCTTCCGCAGCCAATTTTGGGCTGATGGGAAAATTCGATCCCACAAAATAACCATCGGTCTTGCGCTCCAGTGTGACGTTCTTCAAACCCAGTTCGAGACTGGCGATTTCGTTTTTCCGGGTGTCTGCGATCAGCCAGTCGTTGGCGTAGCCGCCGTTGTTGCCTTCCTTGAAAATCTTCGCTACCTCATCAATCGAAGCGGAGTACTGCATGGCCTTGCGGGCGCGGACAAATTCAGGGATGCCGTCGAAATCGTAGCCGGAAAATCCGGTGATCGTGGTTTCCGTGATGACGATGCCGGCCGCGTTCACGCCGAAATCGTCGCCACTGTGAATCAATCCCGGCAAGCCGTCCATCACGAAGCGGTAGCCGCTCGCAGGCTTGATGTCGAACGCGATGGTCCAGCGCGAACCATCCATGTAGCCAGTCCAATCGTTATGCGCGATGACGATTTTGCCATCTTTGGTATAACTCCCCGTCGCCACGAACGCGCTGCAATGATCCGGCGCGGTTACGGTTGAGGGCGACGTGATCTTGTGGTCCTTGTCGTACTGCGCGACGTAGTAGCTCCATTCTTCCGCCGCGTTCATGGCTACAACATCCCAAACGTCGAGTTTCACGCCATGTGCGTTCAGGCCATCCGCAATGCCCTGCATCTCGTCGCGGTATTCCTGCTCGATGTGTAGCCACATTACATTTTTCGCGGCGTCGCGATAGAAATTCCAGTCCTTGCCGGTGTCATGGGTCAACTCCAGCAGGAAAACTTTTTGCAGGTCGGCGATTTCAGGAGCCAGCAGATAGCCGTGCTGGTAGCCGATTTGTCCGGGCGAGCCGGAAAGGTGCACTACCGTCCATCCGCTGACCGGAGGTTTGCGCGAGGAGCCGGCGAGCAGCGTCTCGGATGGCGCCGCAGCCGGCGCAACTGGTTGCTTGCTGCGGGAAAGAGCAAATGCCGTAGAACAAATTGCGATGAGCAAGAGAGCGAGAGAAACAGCGCGACGCATGAATGCCTCCGGGGAAGAGAAAGAAAAAGTAACTCGCGGAGCAAGGATTTACAAGCCGCCGGCCAGCGATTTGCGGATCAGCGCTGAGCAGCAGCTCCGCGGAGTACTTCAAGATTTTCTCTTGCCAGTGCGTTGCCGGGATCGAGTTGCAAAGCTCGATTCAAGTGCAGAATGGCCTTTTGCGTTTCGCCTAGTTCGGCAAATGCCGCTCCTAGATTGGCTTCCGCGCCGGCATCGTCGGGTTTGAGCTTTACGGCAGTCGTGAGCTCTTGCACCGCCGTGGGAAAATTTCCCGCTGTGGCTTGTGCGATTCCCAAGTTGTAGTGAGCGTCAAAATATTCGGGACGGGCGGTTGCGGCGGACGTCAGATGCGCGATGGCTTCCGGGATTTGATTCGAAGCGAGAAGCGCGCCACCCAGAGCGTTCTCAACTGCGGCGTCTCCAGCGCGAAGCGCAAGCGCCGACTGGTATTGCTGCACGGCTTCGCGAGTTGCGCCCCGCAATTGCAACATCGCTGCGAGATTATAGTGCGCCTCAAAATCATCGGGATTATTCTCGATGTGATGTCGCGCCAGTGCTTCCTGCAGAATCATCCGCGGATCGCGGGAATCGGCGGCAGAGGCGACAGGGAGAACTTGCAGCCAAAGGTGCGCCATTTCGTCCACTGCGCGGTTACCGGCGCGCACGCGCTGTGGCGGATTATTGGGATTGGAAATGTTGTCGCTGGAGTTGTCGTAGCGGTAGCGCATCACCATCGTCGTTCCGTGCGGCAGCAATTCCGGCTGAGCGAGGCGAAACACCGCCTGCCAGTTAAGGTCCCAACGCGCGATGTGAATGAGCGTTTTCTCCGTGCCATCGGGAAATCGTGCCAGCGCGAGCATGTCGCGGCAAAGATAGTGAGCGTGAGGATAAATCGCGAGCAGTTGCGCATCCTCCGGTAGAGTGAATTCATCGCTCACCAGAAAATCACTCTGGCCGGCAGGAATGTCGAGTGCGCGATCATTGTCCAGTTGCAGCAGGACAGGAAATTTTGTTGCGGGCTGGTTCGTGAAATAAATCCCGATGGATGGCTGAATGGATTCTGCTTTGCCGGAAGGCTGCAAATGCGTATTCAGGACCAGATCATTGCCCGGATCGAGGCGTAGCGCCAGTCCGGCCGGTTCGATAATGGGTGGACTGCCCGGCTTCCAGAAAAGAAAATGTCCGTCCGGGTCGAATGACTCCGATTCGATCTGCAACTCCATCCCTGGAAAGCCGCTTCCCGGCGATTTTTCCTGTCGGCGCGCGGACTGCGTGCGATCCACCAAAAGATTTGCATGATGCACCAGGCGTTTTTCCCCGGGATGAATTTCAATCGCCCGTATGAAGCGCGATGAATTTAACGGCGAACGAAAAATAAAATTCCAATAGACATCGCTGCCATTTGCAGGAACGGCGAAGGGTGCAGTCGCCTTCAGCACCAGGTCCGGCGTCCCCAATTGCCAACCAAAAGTGAACTTTGGCGCTGGCGGAAGTTCGTCGGGATTTCCTTGCAACGCTCCATCGGCAACCCATTTTTGAAACAGCGCAATTTGTTTGCCGGAAAGATGTGAATCATCTTCCAGACGCAAGCCGTCCTGCGACGGCAGCCACGGAGGCATCAGATGCCGGCTGGTAACGTCGGCGATCTGGCGCGCGTGAGACTTAACGTCGCCGTAGGTTATGAGCGGGAACGGTCCCGCTTCACCCGCATGGTGGCAAGGTGCACATGAGCGAAAAACGATTGGCGCAATATCATGCGAGAACGTAACGCGACTTGGTATTTGCTGTGAATTTGGTTTCCGCTCAGCAAACGATACTGCGACGAACGAAGAAAACAATATTGTGACGGCGAGAAATCCTGCACGAATTTGCTTGATCGAAGAAAAATTCATTTCAGGTCGGAGATATAACAACCGACGGCGTTCGCATGGTCTGAAACGGTCGGCTTGCCGTCGAGCGTGTTGCCAATAGCGCTGTCGAGTTCGTGCGTGGTGGGCGCGGCGCGCGAACGCCCGAAATCCTCGTACCAGTTATCGATTCTGCCGTGGTAAACGAGTTTGCCCGCCGAATCAAACACCGCGGCTTCCGGAGTGATGGTGGCTTGCGCCCGCTTCACGAGATCGCGATGAACGTCACGCAGCGCTGGAATCGCAAAATGGAATTGTTCATCATGCGTTCGAATGCGGCTGGCAGATTCGCCGGCATCAGGGTACACCAGCCAAAACTCTGCTTTACCCTGGAATTTTTCATGCAGCTTGCGAATTGTCGGCGCGTAGCGATTGGAAATCGGGCAATCGGTTCGAACAAAGAGCAGTACCACCAGGCGACCGCTGCTGGACGTGAATGGATCGACAGGTTTGCCGTCCAGATTCTCCGCCGATGCGCTTCGCACCGTTTGCGGAACACTTGGCAGCGCGCCAAATCCACAAAACAAAAATGCCATGCAAATAATTTTGCGCATCGGTATTTGCAAGGAATACATAACAGCGGGAAACGCCTCGTGCAAACAACCTCAATTCTACACGCTTCGGAGGAACCCGCCATTCCAGTTTGCCGGTGCGCAACTCCCATTCGAGCCGCACGATCCAGCCGTGGCGAATGCCGCAGTGTAGTAAGAGCCGCCGCATTCACCAAAAATGAAAAACTTCGGCCTTTACCTGTACCGAGTGACAGGTTTTCGTGGAGCACAAATTCGTTCCACGCGTCCCGGCAGCGCGCCGCGGAAATACAATGAAAGGGTGGATACGGAGGCGAACCGATGAAACGTTTTATCTACTCTCTAATTGTTGCGGCCGCGCTGACTACAGGGGCACTCCTCGGCGCTCATTCGGCTTTCGCTTTTCCGGATGCGAAAGGCACCAGCGTGCTCACTGGCGTGGTGATCGGCCCGAACGATAAACCAGTCGCTCATGCTGCGGTAAGCTATCAGTCTTCCGGAGGGAACGCCGCGCACGCGGTGCACACTGATGCCCAGGGGCGATTCACGATACACAAATTGCCCGCGGACAATTACGACCTGCGCGCCTCCGCCAACGGAATTTTTTCCGAGTGGGAGAAAAACGTCACCATCCACAGCGGACAAACGCGCAGCATCACGCTGCACCTGATCTACGCCAAACAAATGCCCAAGGTGGCAATTTCCGCCAGCAAGAACAACTAAGCACGGCTCGCGGATTACTCCTGCAACAGTTCCGCCAGATCGTGCAGATCCGTCGCAGAGACATCTGAAATCGCGCAAAATTCCATTCCATGCGCGCGCGAATAATTCCACTGGAACCCGTTGCGCGTTCCGGTGGCGGGAATCGCCGAATCGTTCGCCGCTGCTGGCCACACAAACACGCTGATGTAATGTTTCCGCCTGCCGTACACCAGCACCGCAACGCTGCGTCCATCCAAAACGTCCAGCCTTCCGCCCACCAGGGGAAATCCGTTTTCCGCCAAATCTTTCACGGGAGGAACATAATCCAGTTTGCCGTTGAACCACGGCTTTACCGTGTGCTGATCGGTCGAAAGAACGTCCGTCAGGTGACCCGGCTGAAGCGAACGCACATGCGCGTCAATGACTTCGCTCATCATCGCGGTTTGCTCGACACCCGGCTTCCCGCTCAGTATTCGCTGCACGCCAAAATATGTAATCGCCATCAACAGCACGATTACCGCACTGGCCGCAATCCAGCGAAAAATCGGCACCCAGGTCCATTGATAATCCGATTCCGTTTCAGTGTTGGCAATTTGACGTTGGATTTTTTTTGCCAATCCAACTGGAGCTCGTTCATACAACTTTGCCGCGCGCAGCGAAGCGCGCAGCGATTCTTGTTCCTCCAGTTGCACAATACATGGTGAACATGATTCCAGGTGCCGTTCAAATTCCTCCGCGCGAATCGGATCAAGCTCGCCATCGAGGTACCCATGCAGCAACGCTTGCGAGATTTCACACGTCACGGTGCACCTCTTTCCCGCCTGCATCAGCGCCGCTTGCAGGACGAAGTAGTCGTTTCAAACCGTCACGCCCTCTGGCTAGGGTAGACATCACCGTGCCAATCGGTATCGAAGTGATGGTGGCAATCTCCTTGTAGGAACAGCCTTCCAGCTCGCGCAGCACCAGCACCTCGCGCGAACGAGCCGGCAAACTTTCCAGCGCGCGCATCAGTCGTTCCCGCTCATTCGAGGCCACCGCTGCCGCCTCCGGCGTTTGCGTTGCCTGCCCTTGCGCCTGCAAATGAATCGTTTCGTCGAACTCTGTCGTCAAGTCTGCCCGGCGGTTTTTCTCCAGCCAGCTGTAGCACGCGTTACGCACAATCTGTAGCAGCCACGTGCGCGCGTCCGTCCCGTGAAATCCCGCAATGAACCGGAATGCGCGCACCAGTGCGTCCTGCGTTACGTCCTCAGCGTCCGCGCGGCTGCGTAGCAGCCACCGCGCCAGGTTGAACGCGGCATCCTGGTGCGGCATAATCAGCCGCTCAAACCGCTGTCGATCCGCAGGCTCCAGCACGCACGCTCCTCGTCTCCATAACTATAGACCGCCCGACTGCTGATTTTATTCCCAATTCGGTTTCTTGCCATGCCGGTATTTGCCGGCCTGGCGTTGGGCGGACGATAAAATTTGAAAAATGGGTGGCAAGGAAAGGACTTACGGACGCGTTTTCTGCCGGGAGTAGTGGGCCGAGTGGGTGTTGGTGATTGAAAAGAAAGGGGTTGTGCGATCGTCATTCGAATTGGTGGGGACGAAGCGTAAGCGAACCGCTCCACCGTGCCGAGATAAATGCCATCACGGCTGGCCTAACAGGCACCCATATTTTCCTGGTGCCTCGATGTGACGAACGGACCTGATGGGGTCGCGAAGATTTTTCGCAATGGGCGGAGCCAGGCGGTACGGCTGCCGAAGGAATTTCGTTTCGAGGGAGATGCGGTGCGGGTACGGCGTGTTCCGGAGGGGGTACTGTTGGAGCCGCTGGTGCCGGACGTCGAGAAGTGGTTCGCGAGGTTGGATCAGTTCAAGGGAGAGCCGTTCATGAAGGGTGGGCGGAAACAGCCAAAAGCGCCGAAGCGCAGGATTTTTGAGTAAGCCAGAGATGGACTATTTCCTCGATACGAACGCGTGCATTGCGCTGATCAAGGGAGATCCTGGAGGTGTGCGCGCACGATTGAAGGACGTCGTCGGGGGCGGCGCGCAGATATGGGTGTCGTCAGTGGTGGCATTCGAGCTGTGGTATGGTGCATCCAAACGCCAGAATTTCGAGCGCAACGCGCTGCGGCTGAGAGATTTTTTCGGCGGTGGGTGGCGGGTGGCGGACTTTGACCAGGAAGACGCGCGCCGCGCGGGAGAAGTGCGAGCGCAATTAGAACGAGAGGGGAAACCGATTGGCGCGTATGACGTATTGATTGCGGGGCAGGCTTTGCGGCGCGGACATACGCTGGTGACGGCCAATACGAAGGAATTTGCGCGTGTAAAGGCATTGCGCTGGGAGGATTGGGCGAAAGGTTAAGAATAGAAAGGCCAGCGCTCGCAGACTTAACGGCTGCGGCGCTTGGCTGGAGGCCTGACCCCTAAGTTGCGGAGGCGCGTTGGGCGGCGGCTTTGAAGAGGGCGAAGGTAGCGCCTTGTGGGTCGGCCATGATGGAGATGCGGCCGATGTCCTCGAAATCCGTGGGAGGCAAGTGGAGTTTGGCGCCGAGATTTTTGGCTTCGGCGGCGGTGGCGTCGCAATCGGAAACGGTGAAGTAGGCGAGCCAATGAGCCGGGGTTCCAGGCTGGCGGTGAGAGGCGGGAGGAATGCCGCCGATGAACTCTTCGCCGTTCTGAACGTGCCAGTAGTTGTGTGCTGGGTCTTCGTCTTCCTTCATGATGCGCCAGCCGAAAAGTGCGGAGTAGAAGTCTCCGGCGCTGGCCTGATCGGGTGTGCTGAGGTCGGCCCAGCAGAGGGTGCCGTGCGCGCCGGCGATTCCGGTGCCGGGATTTCGCTTGGGCTGCCAGAGGGAGAACACGGCGCCGGGGGGATCCTGCAAGACCGCCATGCGTCCGGCATCCATGACGTCGAAGGGCGGAGCCAAAACTGTGCCTCCGAGTTCGGCGGCGCGACTGGCAGTGGCGTCGGCGTTTTGAACGGCGATGTAGAGATTCCAGTGCGGAGGCACGCCGCGCTGAAGCTGGTCGGGACGAAGCGTGCAGGCGGCCGCGGCGTCGCGCCCCTCGAGCTGGAAGATGGTGTAAACGCCATCCGGACCCATGGGAATGTTGTTGGCGGACCAGCCAAAGATTTTGGCGTAGAAGGCCTGAGCGGCGACCTGGTCGGTGGTGGCGAGTTCCACCCAGCAAAAGTTTCCCGGGGCATGTTTTGCGATGTGTGGCATGGGAGGAAGGTACTCCGGAGCGAGGGAGTAGGCAAGGGGCGAAAAGCGAGCTCACAGTTCACAGTCGAAAATCAAAAGTTGAAAAGTAAAAGCGAAAAAGGGATTTGCCACAGAGTCACAGAGGAATGCAGGAGATCGTGAGCAGGCCGAGATCGTCCCGACAACGGAGTCGGGATAACTCCGGACTTGCACTTGCTGGCGGATTTTGGGGCAAGGGGTGGGTCTCTAAACTCTGGTCTAGTTGCTAATCCCTGGTCCCATGAAGCCTCTCGCAGCTTTCTTCGCTCCTGCGGGAATAAAACCGCTGGTGCCTGGGTCTCCCAATATGTAGCCGATGCGCAAGCGGCCATCGGTCATATCCGGCTGACACCAGGAGAACCATGAGCGATAAGAAGCACGATGAACTCTTGATTGACCACAACCACGATGGCGTCGACCGCCGCGGGTTTCTGAAGTGCATGGCATGGGCGGGCACCGGCACTCTATGCGTGATAAGTGGTGGAGTCCTGAAGTCTTTTAGCCTGAGCCGGACGTTTAATTCCGGCGGCCTGGACGATCTCGGTGCAGCGGCGGCCAAAGGCGAACTGCAATTTGTGCAAATCAGCGACAGCCACATGGGATTCAACAAGCCCGCCAATCAGGACGTGGCTGGAACGCTGAAAGCGGCTGTCGAAAAAATCAAGGCGTTGCCCAATGCGCCGGAATTTTTATTGCACACTGGCGATATCAGCCATCTTTCCAAGCCAGACGAATTCGACGCCGTGGACCAGATCCTGAAAGATACCGGCAAAGAAGTCTTTTTCGTTCCTGGCGAGCACGATGTTTTGAACGACGAAGGACGGCAGTTTCTCGATCGCTACGGAAAAGGATCATCAGGCGCCGGCTGGCGCAGCTTCGATAAGAATGGCGTGCACTTTGTCGGCCTGCTGAATGTGATGAACCTGAAGGCGGGCGGACTGGGCACGCTGGGCGCGGAACAACTGGAGTGGCTGGAAAAGGATTTGCAAAGTCGCTCGAAGAGCACGCCGATCGTGATTTTTGCGCACATTCCGCTGTGGAGTGTTTATCCGAAATGGGGCTGGGGCACAGATGACGCCACCCAGGCGCTCAGCTACGTGAAAGGTTTTGGCTCGGTAACTGTTTTGAACGGGCACATCCACCAAATCATGCAAAAGGTCGAAGGCAACGTGACCTTTCACACTGCGGCGTCAACCGCATTTCCGCAGCCGGCGCCGGGTACCGCCGATTCGCCCGGGCCGATGAAAGTTCCCGCCGAGCAACTGCGCAAAGTTCTTGGCATCACCGACGTGAAATTCGTGCGCGGGCAAAATGCGCTCGCGGTTGTGGACTCCAACCTCGCGTAAGCGAGCAAACGGACTCATTAAAAATAGATCTAAGGAGAAGTTTTGTGAAAAACGTGGTCAGGATATTTCTGTTCGCTCTACTCTTGGTCGTGGCATTTTCGTTCGCCGTGGTGAAAGGAGAATCCAACTACACAGTAGCGCAGGCCGCGGCAAACGAAGTGGAAGTGAAAATTGATAACTTCAGCTTCGGCCCGCAGTCCCTTTCGGTATCGGCCGGCACCAAAGTCACCTGGAAAAATCGTGACGACATTCCGCACACGGTGGTGAGCACGGAAGGAGTTTTCAAGTCTCGTGTCCTGGATACTGACGAAACGTTTTCTTTCACCTTCGATAAGCCGGGAACCTATCCCTATTTCTGCTCGGTCCATCCCAAGATGACCGGACAAGTGGTCGTCAAGTAAGTGATCGCCAAGCGAACGCTAAGCGGGGACCCGCGGTGATGCTGAATCCATTTGATCTGAAGGCCGCGCTGCTGGCGAAACATGCGCAGCATGTGGTGCTGATTCATTTTCCGATTGCGCGGTATCTTAGCAGCACACTTTTTGACCTGGTTGCGCGCGTTTTTCGTAAGCCCAATTTCAGAGAAGTCGCAGGCTGGAATTTTCTTTTCGCCGCCGTGATGAGTATTCCGACCGCCGCGACAGGGATTCTCGCCTGGCGCTGGGCTTTAGAGGGACAGCACCTGAAAGGCATCCTTCGGTTGCATCTCTTGCTGGGTTGCGCGGTGGTTTTTGCGCTGTTGCTGACGGTTTGGCTTCGTTCTCGGCTTCGGGCGCAGGCTGAAACGGGTAATGCCACGGCGATTCTGGCGATGGAGTTGATCGTCGGCGCAATGATTTCGCTGACGGCTCATCTTGGAGGGTTTCTCAGCGGCGTGCATGGTGGCTCGTAAATTCGCATTTCGAGGCGACCATGAATGCGCGTAGTACTACCCATAACATGCTGATTTAATGGTGGTTAGCTATGCTTTCCGCTTAGTGGTAACTAGGGGCTCCGTACTAAGACTTGGGTACCCTGTCCTCTGGCTCCGACGGCCCATTCACAGAAATGCGCGTTGCCAGTAACTTGTTACAACGGGTTGGGGGCCGCGCGGGGACAGCGGCTCCGCAAGGGGCCGTGTGCGAGCTACCCAACCCGCTTCTGTTCCTTCGGCGATGCTGTTCACACAATATTCCAAATCCTAACGCGATGCTAGCGCGCCTTCGAGCGGCACTTCGCAAATACCCGCGGCATTCTGCTTGCATCTGATATGGCTGCGAGCGAATCGAGAATGCTTGGAATCAATAACTTACGACTGGTTAACAGGTCGGGAAGGGCTGCGACTGGACTGTTCTCCCGACAGCCGGCAGTTAGCGGCTGGTCGACTGCAGGCTCCTGCGGCCTCGGCCGCAAAGGCCTCCTAGCTATCGCCATCGTCGCATTTGCGGCCCTGCTCCAACCCGTCGCTTGGCCGTCGGTGCCCAACTCAGCGGAGGGCAATCGCAAAATTTCCGAGGCCTTCGAAAAATACGTTCGAACGACCGACCAGCGCAACGATTCCGAACTGCAGCGCGGGATTGATTTGCTTTGGATCGATTCGCTACCTGCGGCGGCGCGAAAGAAGGCTTATGCAGACCTAAGGGGTGGCCAAGTCGAGTTGGAGCAACGCACCACGCGGGAAACCGGACGGGAGATTCCGTGCCCGGGCTGCATGATTCACCATTGGGAAGGCCTGGTGTTCATTCCTGAAGCGCGGCTTGAGGACGTCTTGCGCGTGCTGCAAGATTACGATCACCATGCTGAATATTACGCACCTGATGTTGCGCGATCGCGGATTGACGCACGCGACGACGACCACTTTCGAGTTTTCTTGCGGTTCCGTCGACAGAAAGTGATCACCGTGGTGCTCAACACCGAACACGCTATTACCTACTATCGAGATGCGACGTTTCGCGCGCACAGTCGCAGCAGCGCCACACACGTGGCGGAGGTGGAAAACCCCGGCAAGGCCAACGAACGGGAAAAGCCGCGCAAAGAGGACAACGGCTTTCTATGGGGCATGGAAACGTGGTGGCGCATGGAGGAAAAAGATAACGGCGTGTATGTGCAGAGCGAAGTAGTTTCGCTTTCGCGGGATATTCCCGCGGGATTAGGTTGGATGATTGGGCCGTTCGTGACAGCGGTGCCCAAGGAATCTTTGACGTTTACGCTGGAGGCGACGAAGAAAGCGGTGCTGTCGCGACTTCACACGAAGAACTCAAACTGATTTCTTTTGATTAGCTGCGCTGCGATTTCTTTGCCGCGGCGGCGACCAATAGTTTTCGCAATTCGCGCGCATGCGTATCCCAGGAAAATAATTTTGCGGTTTGTAAACCGTTCGAAGCGATTGCGCTGCGTTGCTGGTGATTGCTGGCGAGTAAGCGGATTGCCCTGGCCAGTTCTTCAGTGTTCTCCGGATTATTCAAGACAATCGAATCTTTATCAGACGACAGCCAATCGCTTACTCCCGCGGCTAGGCTGACGATCACCGGCAATCCACAGGACATGGCTTCAACAACGGGCAGGTTGAAAGAGTCCTCAAGGGAAGGCGCGACAAGAGAATCGGCTGCTGCATAAAAGATTCTGACATCCGACACCGGCGCAAAAAACTGAACGCGTGCCGTGAGGCCAAGTTTTTCGGTTTCGGATCGGAAAATTGTCTGCTCGTCCCGCCCAACCACGAGCAAACGGAACGGCAGGTCTTTGCAATGAGAGCAGGCGCGCAGCAGAGTATTGAGACCTTTGTTTCGCCAGTCATTGCCAATGAGCAGCAGAACGAAATCTTGTGGCGAGAGATTCCACTCCTGGCGGAATCGTTCGCGTATTGTCGAGAGCGCCGCGGGTGAGAAGTGGACCGCATCCACGCCGTTGGGAATTACTGTGACGTCATGGCGGTCAAAATAGCGGGCCAGTTGGGCGGCGGTGTGCCGAGAAACAGCAGCGAGAGCGACGCGCGGGTTTTGGTACAGACGACGCTCCAGACTGCATATCAGTGCATAGTAAAGTTTTCGGTGCAGGGCACGGAGACCGCGGCTATTATGCGTCTGCTGTAATTCGGCAACACGATGAAAAACTGCGTGCACCAGAATAACGTCGGCATCGGTGGCATTGATGCCGGGCGAGAATACTACATCCGGCGTGATGCGGGCGGTACGTTCTTGCCGCCAGCGAGTCCAGCGGTTCGCTAACCACCAACCGATAAATTGAATGATGTGAGGCCCGGGAAGAGCCTTTACTTTGTGCCAGATAATTCTTCCGTGGTCAGTTTTTTCAACCGAGGAGTCTGGCTCGCAGTTCAAGTCGCTTACTTTTTGTGCATAGAGCTCAATCGTGTCTCCGTGCTGCGTGGAAAGGCGATCGAGCAATTCCGCCATACAGCGCTCGGTACCGTGTTGACGGTCCACGAAGGGAGAAATTACTGCGATGCGCACGTCAGTCGGCTCGCGCGCGCTGGCAACGGGTATTTTTCCACCGAGGTTGTTGGAACGGGGGCACGTTTGAATATACCGCAGAAATCCCTGAGCGATGTTGGGGACCGATCACGAATCTACAAAGCGAAAAGTGCAGGCAAGATTCTTCGCCCTACTTCGGCGTTTTTCCGCTGGGCTGCACGCAATACAGCGTGATCTGTTCGCGAACGCGGTTGCCCTTGCTGCGGTTTCCGGAAAAACTTTCCACTTCGCCGGAAGCGCATGGCCGCAGCACGCCGTCGTTCTCAAGACGCGCAAGAGAAGCAGCTAGCGCCCGAGGATACTCCGGCGATTTCAGCAGCCATCGAATCTGGCGGCGTGCAAAAAAACTCGCCCACGCGGCGGAAGAATTCAACAGCGGCGGATTCATTTCCCAACTGTCCTCCGGGTCGCCGTTGAAGAAGGGAACACGCACGTAGTACAGGTGGTGAAAGAAAATCAGTGCACGGCCGGGCTGGCCGAGCCGCTCGACCTCTCGATTTACAAATTCCGAGCGCTGATAGTCCGGCGAATTAGCCGACAAATAATTTTCGGCAGTAGTGTGGCCTGCAACCGCGGACCAGGCCGCGCGCGAATAAACAGCCATTGCCCCGAAGCCGGCGAAAATAAATCCCCCGAGAGTCAGCAAGGACAGCGCTCGCAGAAGCCGCCAGCGTTCTCGCGTGGCCAACGCCAGTCCCGCGATGCTCGCTGCAAGCGCTACGGGCAGCAGCGGCAGCAGAAATCGTGACATGGCCGAGGTTGCGCCGATTCCCAGCGCGCTGAGAATCCAAACTATTAACACGGTTTGTCCTTCAGCGTTTTTGCGAAATTGCCAAATCGCG
>Ga0137403_10006248_pt1 | contig 13669 bp, 13 predicted proteins | sample CZOMad2_1_16fung_FD_122057 | JGI IMG/M metagenome (GOLD analysis project Ga0137403, IMG submission 122057) | Vadose zone soil fungal communities from Angelo Coast Range Reserve, California, USA - CZOMad2_1_16fungal (Hybrid Assembly) | ecosystem: Environmental > Terrestrial > Soil > Vadose zone... | reverse complement strand
ATCATCAACGCCACGCCCGTCGGCATGACGAATGCCGAGAGTCCATTGAAGGAGAATGAGATCCAAGCGAAGGTCGTGTTCGACATGGTTTACGATCCTGTCGAGACCCCGTTGCTCCGGATCGCCCGCGCAAAGGGACTCTCGGTCATACCGGGCGTTGAAATGTTCGTCCACCAGGCGGCCCGGCAATTTGAAATCTGGACCGGCAAGCCCGCCCCCGCCGATGACATGTTGCGCGCTGTAACCATCGCTCTTCAAGAACGTGCCGGCGCGAGGAAATAGCCGTTAGCACTTGGCATTTGGCATTTAGCAAAGTGAGTCGAACCGCGAAAGCGTTGGCCAACTGCAAGAATGCCAACTCGCCAAGTGACCGGATCCAGGCTGCTTCGCAATTTGAGACCGTGGCAACGAAATTTCTCGATGCAAATCTCTCAACAAAGGTTGCAAAATCACAAAGCCTCTTATAAAATCGATTCATGAGCGCTGCTTTCGCGTTCATCTCGTCGTAACAATCACTTTCTTCCAGGTAGGAAACGCATAACCCTAAGCTAAAAAAATCTAAAGGGGTGCCCAGACCCCGGTGCAATTCGGAGAGAATGCATGGCGTGGTACGCGTACTGCCTCACGGAACACCCGACCCTCACCAACGGTGTTCGCGCCCGTCGTCCCTACGTTTTAGATGGAATCCAGGGCGTGAACGGCGCCCCGGTCATGAGCTATCCCAGCGGTGAATTCGCTGTCATTGTCAGCGAATACGACCGCGCAACCGCCAAACTCGACGAAAAATCCGTTCTTGAGCACGCTCGCGTAGTCAGCATGAGCTTCCGAACAGCCGTTGTCTTACCCTTCCGGTTTGGAACGATCTTCGACACCGAAGACGCCATCCGTCAGGCGGTTCGCTCCAACCGGCGTACTTTCTGCGAGAGCGTCGCCCGGCTTCGCGGCAAATCCGAGATGCGGATCAAACTCGTCCTCCGCGACGGTTCCCAACGCGGAAAACTGGAAGAGATCGTGCTACCCGATACTGTTGGCCGCGAGTACCTGGCCAAGCTTCGCGAGAAGGCCTCTCGTGACCGCGAGCGGCAGACCAAGGCTCGTGCACTCTCCGTCCAGGTTCACAAGCTCTTCAATCCGCTCGAGGAAGAGGTCAGTTGCAAGAAGGTGAATGCCGATGGCATGCTCCTCGACATCGCCCACCTGATCGACACCAAATCCATCGAGAAGTATCAGAACCGCTACAACACCGCCGCCAAACAGCTTAAGAACTGTGAAATAGTAGTGACCGGTCCCTGGCCACCTTACCATTTCCTTCCGGAAAAGCTGCGGACCGTCGCCGGCAACAGCTAACCGTTTCAATGAGTTTCGCTAAGCCCCCTTTCGAGGGGGCTTTGACTTTGTAGGACGAAAAGTAGCCTCATGCAACCAATGTGCAGCTTTATGCATTTGACCAGCGACAGTGAGGGTCCCTCACCAACCCGTCGACCGCTAAACTATTGACCCTAAAAGACTGATTTTGCACAGCTTCTGGAAACGGAGTGCCCTGCCGGCCGGGTTTACCATTTTGGTTCCGCAAGTGCACATTCACGTTGCAACCGAAGAGGTCGCAACCGCTTTGAGCCACGTCACTTTCTTCAACGTTCTCGACATCTCTCATTGCCGTTGGACGTCCCCCAAACGGCGCCACACCAGTCGCCTCTGACTCCTGCCAACTTTGCCTCTTTGAAAAGGGTGGCCCCGACAAGGGGCCGCTTTTTTGTTGGCTCACATCCTGTACCCTTGCCGTTTCCGATGAAGGCCGTAAGAACGCCGCAGTCCCACTCCCTACTGACGTTTGTTTTTCGTGCACAAATACGCCACTCCAGGCGAAAACAACCAGCCGTCCCCCGAAAACGACGCCCTTGTTGCCCCAATGCACAAGGATCTCAGTCGCGAACTTGCCGAGCGTTTCCATTCCTCCGAAGATATCCAAACTAAGTCAAGCACCTCGGCGATGAGTTGGGCCGCTTCGTCGCCGGGGGAATAATGTCAGAAAGCACAAAGTATTTGAGCGGGAAGCGCCAATCGTACTAGTTCAGATTGGTCCGAAGTACACCGCGGTCTTGACGGACGGGCAGTCTCGCGTGTGCCCGGTCGAACATTTCTGAGCAGCACTCCTGAGACAGGTTTTATCTTCACTATCGCGTTACCCTTTGTGCAGAGGCCAAAGAACCCTTAGCTGTTTAAGCCTAGTCACACGAGGACCCCGATGCTCGCTTCCAACGATCACGAATTACGGCGCAGTTCGAGAGTGCCGGCTAATGTTCCGCTGCGCGTCACTGGCCTGGAGCCGAACGGCCAGTTCTCCGAGGTCTGCGAGACACTGGTCGTCAGCGCTCATGGATGTGCGCTCCGCTTCCCCGTTCGATTGCATGCCGGAAGCGCGCTGCGGCTGCATACTAAGGAAGGTCGCCAGACCACGGCCTACGTAGTTGCATGCGAGCCGCTGGGGTCCGACGGGCAGAGTTGGAGGCTCGGTGCGAGACTCGACCGGCCGGAAAATTTCTGGGGATTGGAAGCTTGTCCCGAAGATTGGCGAGTGCTCGAGATGCCGGCGCCCGCGGCTCAATCGTCCTCGGGAAAACCGCCGGCGGGCTCCGTGGCCATCCACAAGCCGCAAGCTCGCTCCGCGTCGTCGCAAGCCATTCTCGACAAGATCGAAGATCAACTCTCCGAAGACCGCTTACGACCCATGCTGGCCAAACTTGTTAAGCCCCTGCAGGCAGAGATCGGCGAGTTGCGGGAAAAGCTCTCGCGCGATGCCAGGCGCAACCGCTTTGAAGTGTCGCTCGGGCAAATTCCTCCTGAAGTGGAACAGAAGTTGTGGGAGCGCCTGCGGGAAGACCTGGGGGCACGCGTTCTCCAGCAGACCCGGGAGCAGTCCGCAGAGGCGCTCGGATCGGCGAAAACTACTATCGAGCAAAAGATCGGCGAAGCGCAGGCCGAGTTCCGGCACCGGCTCGCCGGAGAACTGCATGCGGTTGAACAACGGGCGCAGGCGCTATCACACGAACTCGCGACGGCGACGCGACAGCAAGTTCGCGCAGGAGTCGAGAAGCTCCAGCGGCAGGCACTGGATGGAGGAGCCCAACTCACAGGACAAAGTGCCGAACTCTTTACTTCGTTGGAGAGCCGGCTCCGGGAGGCCCATGAGACTCATCGGCGGGAGATTGAAGAGATCCAGGCTGATCTCGCAGCGAAGTCATCTCAACTTCAAGCGGGAGTTGTGGATTTGGGCCGAAGGATCGCCACGCTGAACGAGTCCGTGCGGCGACTGGAGTCGGACCTTGACGCGCACCTGCAAAGGGTCGCCGGCGAAATCGTCTCCGACGCGCGAACTCAACTCGAGAGCGCGGTGGGCGTGGTGTTGAAAGACCTGCAAATACGGGGCTCGAATGAAGTTGCAACCCGGCTCGACGAAGCATGCGGCCAGCTGAGAACGATCCAGAACCGGATTGAGAATTCATTTTCCGGGTCGTTGAAATCTCAGGGTGCGGAAGCTGTGCAATCGTTCGTGCGGGAAATCGAGGGACTCGCGCAGCAATCCGTGGAACGGTGGCGGCTCGCGCTCGCCAAGCATCTTAATTCGGTGGCTAGGACTTTGGGACAGGAATTTCGGGCGGACGGGGAGTCTGAGAGCGAACAGAATCACGCTCCGACGGCGGGATAAGTCCACGAGTCGTCGCCTCTTACTTCAGCCCCAGCGACCGGAGCACGCTCTCATCCGGTACGGCTTTGCCATCTTTCTTCGTAACCACTCCGAATGAGCCCGAGTAGTCCCACATCGTCCAGCCAATGCCGTTGCGCTCGAGCGCGGTGCGAACATCACGCAACCAGGCGGCGCGGTCTGCTGGATCGGAGAATGTCCGGTAGACGCCAAACTCGTTGCAGACAAGGGGCACGCCGCGCCGCCGCGCCCACTCGGCGGCTTGTTTCATCTCGGCTTCAATGCGGGTGGCGTCCCAATGATCGCGGCCGTAGCGGATGACGCGAAGACGGTCGACCTCGCTCGGCACCAGTGATGCCGCCTGCTCGGCCGATTCGGGCGTCGAAGGATAATGCAATCCCTTTAGCCAATGCCAGTAGTATTCGCCCCAGGTTGCGCCCTGGTGGGTGAAGATGTGCGGCTCATAGAAATGGAAGTTGTAGATCACATTCGGATCGTGCAGCGGCTCCTGAAATAGCAATTCATCGTCGTTCGACCAGCGCGCCCCGGCGGCGATGATAGTGTGCTTGGGCGCGCCCTCACGGATTGATGCGGCGAGCTTTGCCTGCACGCCCAGCCAGCGATAGCGGTCGGTGAATTCAGGTTCATTCAGGATCTCGAATATGACTCTGTCGGGATCCCATGTGGAATAGTGCTGCGCCACGGCGCGCCAGAAGTCGGCGAACTGCTCCACGAAAGTGTCGTCTTTCGTGAGACGCTGCTTGAAGTCGCTCTCGGGATGCATATCGATGACTACGACTAGGCCGTGGTCGAGGATCATCTTTACGGCCGAATCGAGGTAGCCGAGATACTCCGGTGGGAGCTTTTGCGGCTGGTTCATCGTGAACATGGGCTGGGGATTTACGCTCAGGCGCACGTGGTCGAAGCCCATGGACTTGATGAGCGCGATGTCGGCGGCGGTGGTCCAGGTTTCGAAGTGTTCGCGAGTGTAACCGCGATTGTCATAGACCTGAGCGAACCATTCGCTGAGGTTAATTCCGCGCCGCAGGTGCTGGGCGCGGGCAAAGGCCGGGGAGGATCCCGCTGTGCCCACGGCTTCGGCGGACGCGTGTGGCACGCACACAACAGTAAGACACAGGACAACTACACAGCACAATTTACCGAATGCGGTCATCGCAGGTGATCCTTTAAGTGACGCCGAACTTTTCTCCGGTCTATCCGTACAACCGGTAGGGGCTCACGAATGATCGCTGCTACTTTATCAAGGACGCTGTGCCGCGCAACACTCATCCTTCCCATGCTGGCACTGCCGTTGCGCGTTGGGCAATCTCAGCAGGATCGCAGAGTCGATATTGGAGAATGCCGGCTGCACATTTCGGAATCGGGTAGTGGCTCGCCGGTAGTCGTGTTTGAGTCAGGCCTCGGCGAGGAGTTGGCTACGTGGGGAGATGTTCAGCCTGCAGTAGCACGGTTCGCCCGCACTGTTTCTTATGATCGCGCCGGGCTTGGGCAGTCAGATCCATCTCCGCGGCCCAGGACTCTCGTTGCCATGGCAGCGGATTTGCACTCTCTTCTGCACGCGGCAAAAATTCCGTCTCCGTACATTCTGGTCGGCCACTCTCTAGGGGGAACGCTTGTGCAAGTCTTCGCGCATTCCTATCCGACGGAGGTGGCAGGACTGGTCCTGGTGGATCCCGAAAGCCGAAGCCTGCTCGACCGACTGCGTTCGCGGATGACGGCAGAAGCATGGGCAGCTCGGCAGAAAGCCCTTGATGAAGCGATGCCCAAAATGCCCCCAGCGGTACAGGCAGAAATGAAGGCCATGATGGATAGTGGTAGGAACGCGGGCGACGTTTTTCCTTTGCCGGACGTGCCTGTCATCCTGCTCACCGGCACCAAGAAAAACCCTGAGTTTCCCGGAAATCCGCTGGAGCAAGACCTGAAACTCGAGCTTCACAATGAACTGCTCGCGAAAACTCCGGGGAGTAAACATATGCTGGCGCCGGATTCACGTCACTACATTCAGAATGATTCTCCGCAGCTGGTCATCGACGCCGTTCGTGATATTGTGACCCGTTGGACTTCCACGGCGCAACCGGTAATTCCCAAGCGCTGAACGTCCGGTCGCCTGACGCTACGGGAGTATCGACAAGGACGATCCCATTCATGCTTCCCTGCCAGCGCCATCTTTTCGATATTCCCGAAGACGTTGCATATCTGAATTGTGCTTACATGTCGCCGCTGATGCGGCCTGTGATTGAGGCAGGCAACGTTGCGCTGGCGCGCAAGGCGCATCCGTGGGAACTGACTCCCGATCAGTTTTTTACCGGGTCGGAAGAATTTCGCGCGACGGCGGCGCGGCTCCTCGACGCACCGGCAGACTGTGTGGCGATAGTTTCGTCGGCGAGTTATGGCATCGCAACCGCAACACGCAATCTGCCGGTCAGCAAAGGACAAAGCATCCTCGTGCTCGAGGAGCAATTTCCGTCGAATTACTATGCGTGGCAGCGGCTGGCCGACGAGCACGGCGCCGCGCTCAAAATTGTTGTGTGGCCGGACGACGGCGACTGGACTGCGGCGGTACTGAATTCTGTGACTGCTGATGTGGCCATCGCGGCCCTTCCGCATGTGCAGTGGACAAGTGGCGGAACGCTCGACCTCGTGCGGATCGGAGACGCTTGCCGGAAGATTGGCGCTGCGCTTGTGCTCGATCTCACGCAATCGCTCGGCGCGCTGCCTTTCAGTGTGCGTGAGGTGCAGCCTGATTTTGCTGTGGCGGCCAATTACAAGTGGCTGATGGGGCCCTACACGACTGGTCTTCTCTACGTCGCTCCCAAATGGCATGGCGGACGTCCGCTGGAAGAAAACTGGATTCAGCGTGAGAACGCGCGCGATTTTGCCAGCCTAATTCTGTATACCGACAAATACGACGAGGGCGCGCGCCGCTTCGATATGGGCGAGCGCTCGAACTTCGCGCTCCTGCCCGCCGCTACGCGCGCGATAAAGCAGTTGCTCGAATGGGGTGTGGCCGAGATCTCGGAAACGGCGGGAACACTCAACCGGCAATTAGCGGCAGCCGCTGCGGAAGTAGGTTTTTCGTCTCCGCCGGAGGACCTTCGCGCTCCGCACTACCTGTGTCTGCGGAGGAAAGCTGGCATCCTTGAGGAATTGCCTGACATTCTCGCGCGCCAGAAAGTGTTCGTCAGCGTGCGCGGGAGTTCCGTCCGAGTGACACCTCATGTCTATAACTCGGCGACGGACGGTGACCGTTTGATTGCCTGCCTGCGACAGATTGCAGGCGGTTAGGCATTTTTGCCACGCTAAGAAAGACGCGGCACGCCGCGTCCCTATTCCAGTTTATTGGCGTCTACTTTAGTTTATTGGCGCGCTGCTGCGCGAGCGAGGCGGCTTCAGTTGCCGGATTTTCCTTCTGAACCTGGTCGTAGATGCGCTTGGCTTCGTCTGGCTTTTGCCGTCCTTCGTAGAACTGGGCTAGTTCGAGCTGCACGGTGATTTTGTTGACAGTGGTGGTCGGCTTGTCGATCAGCTGCTTATAAAGCTCGGTCGCCTGCGCGTCTTTGTTCTCGGCGCGAAACACTGAAGCCAGGGCAAACCTTGCCAGCGCGGCCAGATCTTTATTGGAAGATTTCGCTACCTCCTGCAGGTTGCGCTCGGCGGCGGCGTAGTCGCCGAGTTGCGATGAAGTCAGCCCTACGAAATAGCGCGCCATGTCGGCGGTGCGAGTGTGGGGATATTTATCCACGATGGCCTGGAACTGTTTGCGGGCCTCGGTGGCGCGTTTCTGGGCGGAGGCGAAGCTTGGGAAACCGGGCTGCGCGGGCACTCCGGCGGGACGCACCTGCTGTTCGAGCACCCGGGTCGCAGCGCCCAGTTCGATGCTCGCCTTTTCGTCCTGCGAATTTATGTAGTACCAGCCGCCAAAACCGATCAGCGCCACCACGGCCACGACAATGCCCGCGATGAGTAGTTTCGACTGATGCTCGACCGTCCAGTGGACAGTCTGCTCGGCCGCATGGAGGGTCGCCTTGCTGAAACGGTCTTGTTTCAGTTGATGCCGGGCTTCTGCGCGCACAATCTTCCTTCTTCGCTTAAAAGTGGGGTGACAATCTTTTAGTTTAGCAGGGCGGTTTTGCGAGCGTCAAAAGCGGGCGTGAGCGGCGGGTTACTTCGCGCTCCCTGCGAAACCTCTGCGGCTTCCAGGAGCTTTTAACCGCAGGGGTCGCGCGAAGGGAGGCAAGGAAAATCTTGCCTTGTTTATTGCTGGTGGTCGCTGGTGCTGGAGTCGGCGCTCCCGGAATTCGTTTTGTCGGGAGACATCCGGTGATGGCCTGCACCGTGCATTCCCCCGCTCTGGATCTTTTCCTTCTGTTCTGGAGTCAGGGTTGCCTCCATCTGCGATCTGGAAGCCATGCGGATCTCTCGCGTCTTTTGTCGCTTTTGTTGGGTACTGAGAGTGCTGTCGCTTTCCAGGCTTGTCAGTTGCTTCTCTTCGTCCTGAAGGATCGGCCTGACTTTCTCTTTCTGATCGTCGGCGAGGTTAAGCTTCTTGCTGAGTCTCTTCAGCCTATGTTCGGCACGGTCGCCACGCATGTGCTTCGGACCGGCTGTGCTCGGCCCTGGCTGACTCGAGTCCTGGGCAAACGCGCCGAAACCGGCAAGCAGCACGGCCACCAAAAGCATCCTGAACTTCGCCATGGTTCTTTCTCCTTCAACGATTGCGTATCAGACAAATGACGCTCAGGAGGGTATGAACCCCGGTCGGCGAGAAAAGTTGCATGGCAGGGCAAAGCAATAACAACTGCGGCGGACAAAGTCCGCCCTGAGCGAAGTCGAAGGGAGTGTCCACCCCACACTCAGTGGGTTGTTTCGAGCAGGCCCTGCTCGGCTTTTTCCTGGCACTCTATGCAATGGCGAGTCCAGGGGACGGCTTCGAGGCGTTTCGCGTTGATTTCTTTCCCGCAGGAGACGCATTCACCGAAGCTGCCTTCGCGGAGACGGGCGAGCGCGCCGTCCACCATCTGGAGCAACTGGCGGTCGTTGTTGCTTTGGCTGAAGAGAAATTCCTTGTTGTAAGAACTGGCGGCGCGATCGGCGATGTCCTGGGTGGCCTCATCATCCGCGCTACGGCCGTCCTGCTGGTTGCGGGTCACCATGTGGCGTAGTTCTTTCTGCCGCGTTTCCAGCCTCTTTCTAAAATATTCCAACTTCTTCTTGTCCATGATTGCCGCTCTCAGAGCCCTTCGTTCGCGTTAAGCCAAACGAATATGGTAAGCGCGTTGCGAAGCAGGCGTCAACTGGGGGAGGTCAAGCGATTGCAGAGGTGAGAGGTCAGATTGCAGAGGTGAAAATCTCAAAGAGCGAACAATACAGCGTGCCTCATGAGTTGTTCAGCTCTGCAATCTGACTTCTCACCTCCGACCTCACCTACCTCGGCAGCGGATCAGGCATGGCCGCGAGCGCGTATCCCATCACGGCCATGGCGGCGGCGTTTTCGCGCAGCTCTTGCGGATCGACTTTGTCGAGCGTGTCGGCGGCGGTGTGGTGGTAATCGAAATACTTGCGGCCGTCCTGAATGATGCCGAGCCCAGGAACACCGGCTTCGACCAGAGGCTCGATATCGGATCCGGGGCTGACATTAGTAGGACGCACAACCGTGGCACCGACGGGTCGCAGCACCTCAAGGATCGGGCGCAGCGTCGACACCGCTGCGGGCGACAGTTTTGCGGAAAAGCCCAAGGGGTGGGCGGCGCCGGCGTCGCTTTCAATGGCTGCAATGTGATTCATCATCTCGGCGGCGTGAGACTTGGCATAGGCGGCGTGCCCGCCGCCGCCGTTTTCTTCGTCCATCCAGGCGATGACGCGAAGCGTACGCCGTGGCCGGATATGCAAACGCTGCAGCACTTCGGCGGTGGCCATTGAGATTACGACACCGGCACCGTCATCGATGGCGCCGCGACCGAGGTCCCACGAATCGAGATGCCCGGAGACGACGACGATCTGCTCGGGATGCTCACTCCCCTTGATGTCAGCGACGACGTTGTAACCGGTCGTGTCGGGAAGGTGCTGCGGAGTGAGTGTGAGGTGCATGCGCACGCGACCTCGCGTGGCCAGATGCTCGACGAGGTCGGCATCTTCGGCGGCGAGAGCGGCAGCGGGAATGGGTGCGGGGTAACTGAATCCGGTGTGGGGCAGACGATACTCCGCGCCTCCAATGGAACGGACGAGCGAGCCAGCGCCGCCTAATGCCGCCACCGCCTTGCCACCGTTACCGCGATAGACGACGGCTTCTCCATAGGCGTCGAATGCAAAGCCAGCGTGGGCTTTGCGCTTGTCGTAGCGAACATTGAAGAGCACGATCTTGCCGGCGACTTTGTCGCGGCCGAGCGCGGTGAGTTCGTCGAAGCTGTGGACTACAACTACATCGGCGGTGATGCCTTCGGCCGGAGTCGCCGTGCCTCCGCTGAGTGCAGTAAGAATGATCTTCTGATTCACCTGGGGTGGCTGGCCGGGAAATTCCACCAGTTCGGCTCTTTCCTCGCCGCGTACCCAATGCGAAACGCGCGCCTCTTCGAGGTGAACGTCCAGGCCGAGCTGGCGCATCTCGGAGGCGACGTACTCCGAGGCGGCTTGGGCTTGAGCCGACCCGGCGAGACGGGGGCCGATATTCTCGGTCAGGTGGGCGAGTTGCCGCCAGGCGTAGTCACTGGCGAGGGCGGCATCGCGCACGGACCGCAATTGCTCGAGCAGTTCCTTGGGAAGAGGAGGCGGAGCGACCAGCGTAGTGCTGGGCTGGGCTTGCGGCCAAGCCGGGAGGCTCAGGCAGGCAAACAAAACGAGACTCGGGAGTGTTTTCCTCATAGCAAGTGCATTCGAGAATACAGGATCATTCGCGTTGCATACAAAGCGAACCCCGATGTCTTGATCCAGTCAAATCTTCTGTGCCTTCCACTTCCCTCGCTTGAACAGCACCGCACTCGCCACCGCGATGGACCCTTCCGCAACCACAATCGCATAAAACACACCGTTGGATTGCAACCGCATCGAAATAGCCAGCCAGTAAGCGAGCGGAATCTCGAGCAGCCAGAAGCCGAAGAAATTCACAATGGTCGGCGTCACTGTGTCGCCGGCGCCATTGAATGCTTGCAGCATGACCATGGCATAGGCGTATCCAATATTGCCGTAGCTGACAATGCGCAGACACGTCGCCGCCAGCGGAACCACCGCCGGGTCGTGAGTGAAAAGCCGCACGATCGGTTCTGCAAAGAAGACGAAGAATATGCCCAGCGATCCCAGGAACAGCATGTTGTACAAGCCCGTGCGCCATACTGCTTGCTCGGCGCGTTCCGGCTTTCCCGCTCCCAGGTTCTGGCCGACCAGCGTAGCCGCCGCGTTGCTCAGCCCCCACGAAGGCAGAATCGCAAAGACAACGAATGCGAATGGCGATGGTGTAACCCGCCAGGGCAGACGCTCCGAAGATGCTCACGATCCGCACCAGCCCAATCCAGCTGGTGTGCGCGATGGCGAACTGAAGAATGCCCGTCAACGAAACCCGCACCAGCCGCAGTAGCACGCTCCAGTTCACCCCCAGCTGCTGCCTCAGGATACGGATGCGCTCTGTCCCGCGCAGCAGCCGGTAAAACTGGTAACCCACGCCGATGCTGCGTCCCGTGAAGGTAGCGAGCGCGGCACCGGTTACGCCCAGACGCGGAAACGGCCCCCATCCGAAAATCAGGCAGGGATCAAGAACGAGATTAATAAGGTTCGACACCCAAAGCAGCCGCATGGCGATGGCCGCATCACCCGCGCCCCGAAAAATCGCATTGTTGAGGAACAACAGCAATATCGCCCCACTGCCGCCCAGCGCGATCCGAGCGTAGCCGCCGCCCATCGTGACGATGTCGTTAGAAGCCCCCATCAGCCGGAGCAACTGAGGTGCGTAAATGAAGGCAGGGAATCCCGATCGCAACTGACGTGATCAGTCCCAGCACAATCGCCTGCACCCCGGCTACCGCAGCGCCCTCCGGATCTTTCTCCCCAATGCGCCGCGCCACCATCGCTGTGGTGGACATGCTCAATCCGATGCCAACCGCAAAAATCAGGCTCAACAACGACTCAGTGAGCCCCACCGTCGCGACCGCGTTCGCGCCCAGCCGTCCCACCCAGAACACGTCCACCACAGCAAACAGCGACTCCAGCACCATTTCCAAAACCATGGGGACCGCGAGCAGCAGAATCGCCCGGTTCAAACTGCCGGTCGTGTAGTCCTGATGTGATCCGCGAATCGCTTCCCATAAAGACTCCCACAAGCTGCGCGGCGGGGAGGGGGGCGGAGCGTTGATGGTCGAAACCGCTTCCATAAGTACCTGGCAAGCTTTCTACGCGTCGCTTCCGATCGAGGAAGCGCATGATTGCGTGCTTAGACTGAGTGTAAGTCGAGATATCCGCGCGAGCGGATTAGCAGGATGGCAAATTAGACACGGTCAAACATCGCAGAATCCTTAGCGAAACAGCCGCAGTGAAAAACATTGTAGCCAGACCTAGAGGTCCCGGCAATGGAAAAACTCTAATCCAAACTCCCCTGTTCGATCACGACATTCTCGTGCACGATCAGCCGATGCGCGGCCATCTCCCGCAAGCGCGGCAGCACGCGGCCGACGTGCTCGTCGGTATCAACAAAGCTGAGTACGACCGGCAATTCGCCTCCGGCCTCCACCAGATGAGCGGTGTGGACCCGCCCCCGCCCGAGAAATCCCGCGACCGCATGCAAAGCCACCGCGCCGAAGACGTTCTCTTCCCGCAAATATTTCAGCATCTCCAGATGCAGCGGCCGATGATGCCAGGAGTCGCCTTCCGTCAGATAGATCGTGACTTGAACCGCCATAGCGCCTGCCATTCTACAACCCGCGAGCGAGCGCCGCGCCCGCCAGCACTGCGGTCAGGCACAGCACGTTGCTCGCCACAGCATTGAGAACCACGAGCAACCACTGCCCCTGCTCGATCAGCGCAAAGCTCTCAAACGCATAGCTTGAGAATGTCGTATACGATCCGCAGAATCCGACCGCAACCAGTAGCCGCCAGCGCGGGTCGAGCAGTACCCGATCCGTCGAGTACACGAGAAAAAATCCCAGCGCCAGGCTACCTGTGACGTTGATGAGCAAAGTGCTGTACGGGAAAGTTGCGGAAAAATTCCGGGCGATCAAACCGCTGAGGAAATATCGGGCGCTGGCTCCTACCACTGCGCCCGTGGCGATCCAGAGATAGTTCAAAATGAAGTCCTCCCACAGAGTCTTGTCGAAACCGCTGTAGGAGTTATCAGCCGGAAGGCGGTTAACGGCGAACCCCATCGCCTGTGCTGAGTATACCGGAAGGGATCGAGGCCACAATTTGAAACAAACCCAACCAGTGCCCCCAGACAAGCAGGGATTTTACAGACCCTTGACCTGCCCATGACACCCGTAGATATTCGCGCGGATAGGCTGGTTGCGGATCGAGCCCGCGGTACTAAATCACCGCAACATCATTTCTGAACATGATCGGAGTGTAAAACATGGCACGCGAAAACTTCCCAGCCACTGTGGCGTCCACGATTACTGAGCCATCAGCCAAAGAAAATCTCTCTCCATCCCCGAACGACGTCAAGCGACGGTCTTTCCTGAAAGGTCTCGGCGTAGTCGGTGCGGCCTTGTCGGCCGGCTCGCTCCTGACCGGCGAAGCCGAAGCGCAGGATCGTAGCGACACCATCACCGTGGGTGATGTCGCCATTCTGCGCTTCCTAGCCGCGACTGAACTCATCGAGACCGATCTCTGGCAGCAGTACAACGAGCTTGGCGGCATTGCAGACAGCGAAGTTCCCGGAGGCAGCGGCAGTCGCCTCTATACCAAGGCACTCGAAGTCCTTGACGGAGACATGCCTCAGTACATTCACGACAACACCGAAGACGAGAT
>Ga0137403_10006247_pt1 | contig 13669 bp, 14 predicted proteins | sample CZOMad2_1_16fung_FD_122057 | JGI IMG/M metagenome (GOLD analysis project Ga0137403, IMG submission 122057) | Vadose zone soil fungal communities from Angelo Coast Range Reserve, California, USA - CZOMad2_1_16fungal (Hybrid Assembly) | ecosystem: Environmental > Terrestrial > Soil > Vadose zone... | reverse complement strand
GTCTTGCGTGCGAGCGAACGTTTCGTGCCGAATCGGACCATCATCAACGTCGCAAGAAAAACGATGATTCCACGAAGGGAAATTTGAACAAACGTCAAATCGTGCGGTTCGCCGCCCAAACCGAGCAATGTTTCAAAAAAGTTCCAGAATGCATTCATAGAATAAGAGTCTATCGCTGGAAAAAAATTTGTCGCGGGCATGCCGATTTTGAGCAGGGGTAGGCCAACGAAATACATGGGACTCATTCGGCTTATGAGATCCATGACCTAATCTGAAAGGCTGGTTTCGTTTCCGGCTCGAGTTTACAGCGCTTGCACGAGAAACTTTCGCATGGCATAAGACCACGCTCGACCGGTCCAAAACCGCCCAGAGCACATCGAATTATGCCGACGGTCCCACCTCCTTCCCGCGATGCGGCGCTCGAAACGCGTGTGTTTTGGGAGCGATTCAAATACCAGATCATCGCTGCGCTAATTATCCTTCTGATCGCCCTTGTCGGTTTCACAGGTTATCGGTTTTATTCCGATCGCCGCTCTGCCACGGCATCGGCGTTGTTAGCCAGCGCAAAGGGCGCGCAAGAATACGAACAGTTGATTGCGCGTTACCCGGATACTCCCGCTGGGGCCGATGCTTATCTCCTGCTCGCCGAAGTTCAGCGGCGTGAAAGAAAGTTCGCAGAGGCGAATGCCACTCTTCAGGTTTTTATCACGAAGAACCCAAATCACGAATTTGTGAGCACGGCGCGAATGTCGATGGCAGCAAATCTGGAATCGATGGGAAAAAGCGACGAAGCGCTGTCGATGTACCAACAGATAGCATCAAGCTATCCAAACAGCTTCAATGCCCCGCAGGCGCTGCTTTCGCAAGTGTACCTTTTGAAAGCTAAAAACCGAACTGAGGAAGCGCGCCGCATTTGCGAGACCATTCTAACGCAATACCGCACGAGCTTTTTGGCTGGCGAGGCGTTCCAGGAATTGCGCTTATTGAAACCGAGCGGACCTTCGGAGTCAGCAATGGCACCAACGATCCCACCGTTTTTGGCGCGCCCGTCGGCGGCAGAACCGCAAGCGGCGCCGACCACTCCACAGGCAGCCCCCCCGCCAGATCAAAAAAACCCGAGATAAATACTCTCGTGTTCAGGTCACATGCCGGGCATGAGACTGATTACCGTTTCGAGAACTGGAAACGTTTGCGCGCCCCGGGCTGTCCGGATTTCTTTCGCTCTTTCATGCGCGGATCGCGACGGAGGAGACCCTCGGTCTTCAACGCGCCGCGCAAATTGCCATCCACTTGAAGAAGAGCGCGCGCAATAGCGAGTTGCACCGCGCCGGCCTGTCCGGTCGCGCCGCCGCCGCTGGCATTGATCGAAAGATCGTAAGCATTGACGGCCTTTGCAGTTTGAAGCGGTTGCAGCACCACGTTCTGCAATGGCGTGGTCGGAAAATAATCTTCAAAGCTTCGCCCGTTGACGTCGATCTTTCCACTGCCCGGCGCCATCCGAACCCTGGCAACCGACGTCTTGCGGCGGCCTGTGGCAGTGAATTCCTGGGTCTGCGGCATAAGATTCCTTTCAGGCTAGTTTGACCACGTCTGGTTGCTGCGCAGCATGGGGATGAGAGTCGCCACGATAAACTTTAAGTTTTCGATAAATTGCGCGACCCAGCCGGTTGTGCGGAATCATTCCACGCACGGCGCGCTCGATCAGTAATTCCGGGTGCCGAACGCGGCGCTCCCGGACATTCTCGGATTTGTGACCTCCCACGTATCCTGAAAAACTCATGTAGCTTTTCTGGTCCTCTTTTTTTCCAGTCAACCGCACTTTCTCCGCATTGATCACGACCACAAAATCGCCCGTATCGACGTGCGGCGTGAAGATCGTCTTCTCTTTGCCGCGCAGTAAGTTGGCTGCCTTTACCGCGACCTGGCCCAACACCTGGTCCTTGGCGTCGATCACCCACCATTTACGCGGGACTTCGCTGGCTTTTGCCGAAAAGGTTTTCATAGAGCGGAAAAGGCACGAAAACTACGGGCGAGGCCAGGGAGTGTCAAATCTTCGCGGTGGACAATTCCGTTGCGCCTCGAATCGTCCATTATTTTTCAAGGCCGGGCAAATGGCGACTGGCCATTTTGCAGGCGCAACGGCATAAATCCGAGTTGGCGGCTGACACAGCCGCTCTACAATTGTAGGGCGTTTCTGTGAAACGCCTCGCACAATGAATACCACTTCCACAAAAACCGCGATCACGCCGCGGCGCGACGAAGACTTTCCCGAATGGTATCAGCAAGTCATCCGCGCGGCGGAACTGGCCGAGCCCTCGGATGTGCGCGGCTGCATGGTGATTCGTCCCTGGGGGTACGGCATTTGGGAGAATATGCAGCGGCAGCTTGATGCGATGTTTCGCGCGACCGGACATCGCAACGCATATTTTCCACTTTTTATTCCGCTTAGTTTCTTCGCCAAGGAAGCGGAACACGTCGAAGGTTTCGCCAAAGAATGCGCTGTGGTCACCCATACCCGGTTGGAGACGGATGCGGAGGGAAAATTGCGGCCGGCGAGCGCGTTGACCGAGCCGCTGGTGGTCCGGCCCACATCGGAAACGATCATCGGCGCCAGCTACGCTAAATGGGTGCAATCCTACCGCGACTTGCCGATCCTCATTAATCAATGGGCGAACGTTGTCCGCTGGGAAATGCGACCGCGTCTGTTTTTACGCACGACCGAATTTCTCTGGCAGGAAGGACACACCGTCCATGAGAGCGAGGCCGAGGCGCGTGCCGAAGCGAAGTTAATTCTCGAGCTTTACGAGCGGTTCGTCCGCGACCATCTAGCGATTCCGGTTTTCACCGGCGAAAAATCGGAGAGCGAACGTTTCCCCGGCGCGGTGCAGACGTTATCCATCGAAGCAATGGTGCAGGACCGGAAGGCAATCCAGGCTGGCACCTCGCATTTTCTCGGCCAGAATTTTGCGCGAGCAAGTGGCATCCAATTTCAGAACCGCGACGGCAAACAGGAATTTGGCTGGACCACAAGCTGGGGCGTGAGTGCCCGCCTCATCGGTACGGTGGTGATGGCCCACAGCGACGACGACGGCCTGGTGTTGCCACCGCGGATCGCGTCAACGCAGATCGTGATTCTGCCAGTCACGCCAAAGGAAGAAACGCGGGCCGCGGTGCTCGAAGCTTGCGATAAACTCGTGAAACGGTTGCGCGAGAGACGGTTTTTTGATCTTCCGATCGAAGTGGAAGTCGATCGTCGCGATCTCGGTAGCGGAGTAAAGAATTGGGAGTGGATCAAGAAAGGCGTGGCATTACGCGTCGTAATCGGGCCGCGCGATCTCGACAAGAAGTCGCTCGAAGTCAGCCGGCGTGATCAACCGGTGAAGACGAAGGAGTCGATGCCAGTGGAAGAGTTCGTATCCCGCGCGCCGGAATTTCTCATGTCGATCCAGAACACTCTGTTTGAGCGGGCGAAAAAATTCCGTGATGAGCACACCCGCATCATCGATTCGAAAAAAGAGTTCTACGATTTCTTTACTGCGAAAGATTCCGCCAAACCGGAAATTCACGGCGGCTTCGCCCTCGCGCACTGGAACGGCTCGCGCGAAGTCGAGGAACAAATCAAGAATGACCTCAAAGTCACCATTCGCGTCGTTCCGCTCGATGAAACATCTGACCCTGGCCGATGCATTTTCACTGGGGAACCAAGCGCGCGGCGCGTCGTCTGGGCAAAGTCGTACTAGGCTTCATCCGCTGTGGCGGCGGTCTGTGACCGTCGCAAACTTCCCCACAAACATTGGCGACGCTCACCCGCCTTTCGCAAAAGCTTCGGCGTGGCAGGCAGAGCTTCGCGACCCCTGTTATGACACGCCTCGGAAACCTAGCCCCTTGGCTATTGACGGCGCACTGCGCTCCTGTTTATTCCCGCAGTCGCCGTGGAATTGAAGCTTTACAGTCGCGAATGGTGCTCGTGGTGCATTGACGCGAAGGAGTATCTCACCGAGAAAGGGTACCGCTTCAATACCATTGATGTCGGCCAAGATCGAGAAGCGTACGCGGAAATGAAAAAGCTTTCCGACCAGACTTATGTTCCAACTTTTGTGGCGGGCGACAGGATCCTGGCCAATTTCGATACCGATCAGCTCGAGAAATTTCTGAACGAGCATCAGATCAATCCCTAATGCTTTTTGGCCTTTTCCTGACGCTCGGCGTGGCGGTGCTCAGCATCGCTTTGCGCAGTTATCAAAATTCGTATGCGCAGAAAGCGGGCGCGCTTGGGATTCTCGTTGCCACTTTCCTCGCCATTTATTTTCTTACTAACAGCTGGGTATTGGGTATTGCCGCCGCGGTGAGCTGGCTCTTTTTGCCGTGGCTGGAAATTCTCACTCGAATTCGCGCGCTTCGGCTGCCTAAGGAAAAACAACTCCGGCCAAAAAGTCCGCCATCTTCGGATACTTTCCCTGCGCTAAGGGAGATCACGCGCGAGATCGAGGACGAAGGGTTCGTGCATGTGGGTGACGCCGGGTGGGACTGGGAGGATTACCGGCAGTTTTTCCGCTTGTTTTACAAGGAGGAGGACCGAACGCAGGCCGCCATCTGCCTGAACGAACAGCATGATCTCTCGTTTTATTACCTGCGAATTTCGTCGCGCACGAAAGACGGCATCACTTGGACGACGTGGAATTATCCGCTCTCCTACGGTTTAAAGCTCACCCCGCGGTTCCGCATCAATCGCCAGCGGCCGGATCAATCATTCTGGCAGCTTCATCAAAGCCATCGCGATTTTCTGCGCCGGAACGGGGTGAATGCGAACATGATCGACGCGCTTGATGAAGAGCGAATTCAAACGGAAATGGAAAACGATTTGCGCGATCAAATCGCGCACAACATCGATCAGGGCGTGCTTAAGCAGACTGCGACAGGCGATGTAAAATATTCCTGGCGCGGCATGATCTATCTTTGGTGCCAGTTTCTGGTCGATCTGGTGCGGCTGTAAGACCCAGGCAAAATCGAGTGAGCTGTAGGACTGCGTAGTTCTCGACTCACTCTAACTTGTCATGTGCGTTATACCCGCGGAGTCTCTTTGCTCGCGCGCAGTCTCTCTCCATGCCCAGATTTCAATTTTGATGCGAGCGATCAACCGACGGATGCCTCGCTGACTCTGCCACTCGTGCGCTCTCTGTGCCAACAACCGCAAGAGGATTCTGTCGTGCTCCTTAACGTTTCGGATAAGATCTCTAGGATCTCGGGTAGCAATTATCTGCATGAGCGTGGTGTCATCTGAAATCATAGTACGCAAAGACTTTTTCTGCCTGTTTCTGGTTGGCTCGCTCAGACCTTCATGATCTCAGCTTCTTTGTGCTTGAGATGATCATCGACGGATTTGACGAAGTGATCGGTCAGCTTTTGCACTTCGGCTTCCAGATCGTGCAATCCATCTTCGCTTAATTCGCCTGCGGCTTTGAGTTTTTTTGCCTCGTCGAGCGCCGTGCGCCGGTTGCTCCGAACGCGGACGCGCGCTTCCTCCGCCATTTTGCTGAGCGAACGCGCGAGATCCTTGCGGCGTTCTTCTGACAACTCCGGGATCGGCAGCCGAATAATCTTTCCGTCAACCGCCGGCATGATGCCGATCTTCGATTCCTTGAGAGCCCTCTCGATATTGGGCACCGTGCCCGCATCGAAAGGCTGGACAACAAGCAGACGCGGTTCCGGCGTTGTGATTAGCGCGAGTTGCTTCAGCTTCATCGTCGATCCGTAGGCCTGCACATCGACATTCTCCACCAGCCCAGGCGAGGCTTTGCCGGTGCGCACGGCAGCAAATTCGTGCACCATATAGTCGACGCTTTTTTCCATCGTCATCTCGGCTTCCAGAAGAATGTCGTCTCTGCTCATGCTGCTGAAGTTTTACTTTGGTTCCGGCTCATCGCAAACCAGGGTCCCGACTTTTCGCCCGAGCACAGCGTCGCGGATGTTGCTCGGCTTGTTCATATCAAAAATCACGATCGGGATCTTATTGTCCATGCAAAGGCTAAACGCAGTCGAATCCATGATCTGCAATCGTTTTGTGAGCGCTTCAGTGAACGTGAGGCGATCGTAGAATCGCGCATCTGGGTGAGTATTTGGGTCTTGATCATATACGCCGGCGACTTTGGTGGCTTTCAGGATGACTTCGGCATGAATCTCGCTCGCGCGCAGCGCGGCAGTCGTGTCGGTTGAAAAATAGGGATTGCCTGTGCCAGCGGCGAAAATAACAACCCGACCAAGTTCGAGATGGCGGATGGCGCGGCCCAAAATGAAGGGCTCGGCCACGTTTTTCATTTCGATGGCCGTCTGCACGCGTGTTTCAACCCCCATTTGAGTAAGCGTGCTGCGTAACGCCAGCGCGTTGATTACAGTCGCGAGCATACCCATGTAATCGGCCGTCGTGCGATCCATGCCGCGATGCGACGCAGAAACACCGCGCCAGATATTTCCTCCGCCAATTACGATCGACACCTGAACACCGAGATCGCGAACATCCTTTATGCGCTCGGCGATTTCGCGCACGACTCCCAGCGAAATATTCTCGCGACCGCCGCGCTCCTGGAGCGCTTCGCCGCTCAACTTGAGCACAATGCGTTTATAAGCTGGCGCTTCCGTTTGCATGGCAGCGGAAATCAAAACAGAAGACGCCGATGTTTGGAAGGCAAAATGCGGTGCTCCCGGAATCAACGTGCCGTCTGCAAAATCCACGCGTGTCCCCGCAGAAACGCTGCAGCATCCATCCGCCGCTTTCCCTCCGGTTGCACTTCATTCAGCGACAATGCGTTTTTTCCAGCGGCCACGATCAACTCTTTCTCGCTTCGCAAAAATTCGCCCGGCTTTCCGCTAAGATCGACAATTGCTGCCGAAAAGATCTTCAACTTTCGTACGCCAGGCGCGGCAATCTCAGTAAACGCTCCCGGCCATGGATTAAACGCGCGAATTTTTCGCTCAATTATTTCGGCGGGCTCGGACCAATCGATTTTGCCATCGTCGCGAGTCAGTTTCGGCGCATAGGTAGCGAGCGCATTGTCTTGGGGAATGCGCGGCGCATTGCCGTTCGCAAGCATTTGCAAAGCCTCGAGCAATGTCTCCGGCGCAATCTGCGCCAATCGATCATGCAATGAGCCGCCCGTATCAGTCGGCAAGACGTCGATCCTGCGCTGCAACAGAATGTCGCCGGTATCGAGGTCTTCAGCCATGTACATCACCGTAATGCCTGTTTCAGGATCGCCCGCCGCGATCGCGGCTTGGATCGGCGCGGCACCGCGCCAGCGCGGCAAAAGGGATGCATGCAAGTTCAGACAAGCAACGCTCGGAACCTCAAGCACTTCACGCGGCAGGATTTGTCCGTAAGCCATCACAACAATCGCATCCGGTTGCAGCGCGCGGATTTCTTCGATTGCTTGTCGATCTTTGATTCGCTCTGGTTGCAAGATCGAGATCGTGGTTCCCGCAAGCGCCCTCTTTATCGGCGGCGGCTCGATTTGCTGAGCGCGTCCCACCGGCTTGTCCGGCTGGGTAACGGCTCCGGTGAGCTTATGCTCGCTTGATCGCAGCAGGGCTTGCAGCGTCGGCACGCCGATTTCGCCCGCGCCGATGAAAACGATGCGCATGCCGAATTACGGCGTCAGCTCATGAACTGGCGCGGATCGGCGCCGTCCGGCGACCGCTTGCGCCATCAATTTTTCGCCGGCAGTGATCTCACGCCGACCGACCGACGATCCGCACCCGGTGCACAGGTAATCGTAAATCTCCCGGTCCGGCAGGACTAAAAGCAATCGCTCGCGCACCGGCATCGCAGCTTTGCATTTCTCGCAGTAGAGGCTCGAAGCGGTGAAATTTTCAAACTGCTGCTGGTTCATACACGCCGTCGTTCACGCTCTCCAGGATGTCGAGCAGAACTTTGGCGGGCGGCTGAGTCGCGTCAACCACGGTGATCAGCTCTTGCGGGTAATGGGAGAGCACCGGTTTTGATTCCGCTTCATAAATGTCGAGGCGGCGCTGGATGACCTGGTCATTCGCGTCGTCGAGGCGGTTGTCTTTCAAGGCACGCTTCTTCAGCCGAGAAAACAGCGTTTCATGGCTCGGACAGGAGAGATGAAACACTTTTTTTACGTCGATCATCTCCTCCATGATTTTGGCCTGGCCGATATTCCGCGGAATCCCGTCGAGCACGAGTGTATCGATGTCTGGCTTGAACTTGTGCGTCTCCACCGCGGCATCGATCGCTGCTCGCCAGAGCTCGACTGTGATCTCATCGGGCACGAGCTGGCCTTTGCTGGAGTATTCAAGGAAGGCTTGGCCAACCTTCGTGCGGGTGTCGATCGAGCGAAATACATCACCGCAGGCGCAGTGATAAAGGCGCGGGATTGTGCCCAGCGTTTTGCCCTGCGTCCCTTTGCCGCTGCCAGGCGCGCCAAAGAGGATAAAGGTATTGTATCTCATCATGGAAATCCGTTTATACCGCAAATCGACCCAGCAACACAACAAACTTAAAAGCCAGAATCAGAGTCAGTTTTTTAACCACGGATGACACAGATACCACCGATAACAGAAACTCTCTGTATCCGCGAAATCCGTGCAATCCGTGGTTGAATTCCTGGATCGCTTAGTTCGAAGCGGTGACCGGATCGACGTTTACTCGTCGCCCTGTCCGATCGAAGCGAACGTTGCCATCGATCAGCGCGAAAATCGTGTAATCGCGACCAAGCCCAACGTTTTTTCCCGGTAAAAACTTCGTCCCGCGCTGGCGCACAATGATATTGCCCGCGACCACCATCTCGCTGCCAAATTTTTTTACCCCCAGCCGTTTGCTGACGCTGTCGCGACCGTTCTTAACACTGCCTTGTCCTTTTTTGTGAGCCATGACGAAAAGTTAGGAGTTGGTGTTGAGAGTTGATGGATGGCGGCCGCTTTATTCCTTGATCTCTTTCGCCGCAGTTTTCCTCGCGCCGACGCTGATGCTTTTGATCTTTACCCGGGTCAGCTTCCGGCGGTGTCCGACCGTGCGATGATAACCTTTACGCCGTTTAAATTTGAACGCGATTACTTTTCTGTCTTTGCGCTGCTCGACGACTTCGGCGGTAACTTTCGCACCTGAGATGAGCGGATTGCCGTGCGTGAGGTTTTTCCCGTCCGCATACATCAAGACATCGCCGAACGTCGCGGTTTTACCAGCTTCGATGGCAAGAAGATCGACATCGATCGTGTCGCCTTCCGCGATGCGATACTGCCGCCCGCCAGTCTTGATAATTGCGTAAGCCATAAGCGCGCTTCCCGGAGAAAAGCCGCGCAAAATCCCACAGAACCGCCGCCTTGACAAGCGGAAATGCTGTAGCCGCCGACCTCTGGGCTGGGGGGCGTTAGGGTTTTGAACGGCTTAGCGCTACGCTTCGCAGAGCGAACCATCTTACAATTGCGAAATCACCAGCACGATCTCGCCCTTTGGCGGATGCGCCTCATAGTGGGCAAGAAGCTTGCTAGCGATGCCGTGGCGGAATTCTTCGAATTTTTTCGTGAGCTCGCGTGCGACGCAGAGTTGTCGATCCGGGATGATGCCGGTACATGCGGCAAGTGTTTTGGTCAGGCGATAAGGAGATTCAAAGAAGATCGTGGTTTCGCCACGCTCAGCCGTTGCGCGTAATTCGCGCTCGCGTTGGCCGCTTTTGACTGGAAGAAATCCACCGAAGTAAAATCTCTCAGTTGAAAATCCGGAGCCGACTAGCGCGGCCAGAATTGATGACGGCCCGGGAATGATCGTGAGAGGGAGCCGGCGCTCGATGCATGCACGAATGAGGCGCGCACCCGGGTCGGATAGCGCCGGCGTTCCGGCGTCCGTGATTAGTGCAACATTTTCGTCCGCGGCGAGGCGTTCAACCAGTTGCGCGGTGCGCATCGCTTCATTGTGCTCATGATAGCTGACCAGCGGCTTTTTGATTTCAAAGTGCTTCAGTAACATCCCGGAATGCCGCGTGTCTTCAGCCGCGACCACATCGACCGATTTCAGTACCTGCAGCGCGCGCACGGTGATATCGCCAAGATTGCCGATCGGCGTAGCGACGACGTAAAGCATGGCGCATCCTCCGATAGGAATCTCATGTACGCCAGGGTCTCAATCGTGCCACGCCAATGTTGCACAAAGCCGAGTCGGCGCCGTGACGCGAATCACAGGAAAGGAGGCATACATGAGAAGAAGCATTTATTTGTTGGCGCTTGCGCCGCTTGCGTTGGTTGGCTGCGGCAGCGAACCAGCAACAGTAACAACCACGACAACTACACAGGAAGTGACCACAACCGGCCCAGCCAGAGAGGTGGTGGTGGCCAGGACTCCGCCGGCAGTTCGCGTGGAAACCCAAACCGTGGCGCCCGCGCCCGGATATATCTGGACGAGGGGTTACTGGCGGTGGACCGGATCCGACTATGTGTGGGTGCCAGGGACTTGGGTGGTGCGGCCCAGGCCGACCGCGGTGTGGGTGGAAAGCCATTGGGTGCGTCGCCCCGGCGGCTGGGTGTTGATAGCGGGTCATTGGCAGTAGTCGTTAAGCGCGTAAACACCGATGACGGCAGACTATTGCTCGAAGGAGTCTTTAAATTGTTGCCCGTGTGATCTAATTTCCGGACGCGTTTTACCGCGAATAAATCCCCTCGGTCGCGAACGCGTGGCGAGACGTTGTCTCATCGAATTTGTGTCCATTGGTATTCATTCGTGGTTTAAAACGTCAATTCCTGTGGCATTGTGTGGAACGATCCATGGTAGTGTTCACAGACTATGAAACCAACGGGTCCGTTCGCTGCTGGCAGGAAGCGGTTTCCGCAAACTGATTACTTCTTTCATTCAGGCTTTGGCGAATGGCGCGGCCATCCCTCGCCTTACGACGGAGAGGACAGATCGGAATTCCGCAATTTTTACAATTTAGGACGTGAATTCCGGATCGAAGCCGCACGGGAGCGCGCCAAGGAAGGGGCTGTGTTTGCGCTTATCGTTCTGGCGTCGGCATGGCCGGTGATCTACATGCTCGTGACCGTCGTCGAATTACTGAGCAAAGGGCGCCCGTTGCACTAGCAGTACAACTTGCCTGTGCCACCTCTTGCCGCCCTGCGCGGAATCAGCGTTTCGGCCAAAGAAACTCGTCGCGGTACTGCGGTGTTTCTTCCGGCGCGAAACCGTGGCGCGTGATGTTTTCGGTCATGACGCGTGGTACTAAAAACTGCAGCAGATAATCCGTGCCACCGGCTTTGGTGCCGCCGCCACTCATCTTGAATCCGCCAAACGGGTGCCGGCCCACCACGGCGCCGGTGCAGGAGCGGTTGATATAAACATTGCCCGCTTCAATTTGCGCTTTCGCGCGCTCGATGTTCGCGGGACTGCGCGAGAAAAATCCGGCGGTGAGCGCGTAGTCCGTGCCGTTGGCAACCGCGATTGCTTCGTCAAGATCGCGCACTTTCAAAACGCTGACCACCGGTCCGAAAATCTCTTCGCGCGCGATACGCATGTTCGGTTTCACGTTGGTAAAAATGGTCGGCGGAATGAAAAAGCCTTTTGGGGGCACATCCTCACGCTGGTATGCCAGGGTGGCCTCAGACTTTCCAATCTCAATGTAATTCAAGATCCGGTTATAGGCGGTTTCGTCGATCACCGGACCGACGGTGACGCCTGGCTCTTCCGGATCTCCGACACGCACGCTGGCGGCGGCCTCTAACAAGCGCTCCATGACGCGATCGTAATTCTCTTCGAGCAGAATCAAACGCGATAACGCCGAACATTTTTGGCCCTGATAACCGAATGCCGAGTAAGTGCAATCGACGATGGCTTCATCAAGATCGGCATCCGAATCGATGATGACGGCATTTTTGCCGCCCATTTCACAGATGACGCGCTTGAGTTCCCTTTGACCGGGCCGCGTGATTCCGGCGCTTTCCCAAATTCTTAACCCGACTTCGCGTGACCCGGTAAACGCGATAAGATCGACATCTTTATGATCGACAAGGTGCGCGCCCATCACCGAGCCCTTGCCTGGGAGATAGTTCAGCACGCCGGGCGGCACGCCGGCTTCCTCAAGGATTTCCATCAGCATCGCGCCGCAAACGGCCGATTGCTCGGCCGGCTTCATGATCACGGTGTTGCCAGTAACAAGCGCCGCGGTCGTCATTCCGCCGAGGATTGCGAGGGGAAAATTCCACGGCGCAACGACAAAGGCGACGCCGCGCGGCCAGTAATGATAATAACTTTCCTCGCCGGGAACCTGCTGCGTCAGACGCGGTCGTCCAATCCGCCGCATTTCCTGGGCGTAGAAAAGGCAAAAGTCGATTGCCTCGCGAATGTCCCCGTCGGCTTCCGTCCACGGTTTGCCGACCTCAAAAACTTCCAGCGCGGAAAGCTCGAAACGGCGGCGCTCCATGATGGCCGCTGCGCGTTCCAGCAGCTGCGCGCGTTCTTCAAATGGAGTCCACCGCCATTTTTCGAATGCGTCGCGAGCGGCCTTGACCGCTCGCTCCGCTTCCGCAATTCCGGCCTCGGCGACGGCGCCCACGACATCGTCGGGCGAACTGGGATTAATGGAGGCAATCGTCTTGCCGGTGAAGACCTTTTCCCCGTTGATCACGAGCGGATATTCCTTTCCGAGCCGCGTCCGCATTTCACTCAGCGCTTTGCGCATTCTGTCCTGGTTTTCCTGGTGGACGAAGTTTGTAAGCGGCGCGTTTTCATAGGTATCTCCCGGAGGTGTATCGAGGGAACGGCTGTGAGATGGATGTCGATCTTTCATTGCATTTGTGGTCACATTATTTGAGCGCGGTAGCACGCCATTTCGGCTCTTCCGCAAAAGTTCGCATGGATCGCGCAATAATTCTTGCTCCGAAACATTTTCGGCGAATTTTGCGCGCAGAAATCCTTCATTCGAAGTGTTCTCGAGCAAGCGCCGAACGAGATAGGACATGCCGGGCAGCAGTTCGCCCACCGGGCAGTATTCGCGGACGCGATAACCCATTTCGACGAGGGCGCGCTTAATTGGGCCAGCCATTCCATAGAGAAATTGAAATTCGAAGCGGCTGGGATCGATTCCCAATTCGTCCGCGAGCGCCTGTGCATGCGCGATGCTCCGAACGTTGTGCGATCCAAACGCGGCGGTAACAATCGATTCGTTTTCAAACAAGATTCGCGTAAGCGCCTCGAAATTGACGTCGCTTTCGGGCTTCTGAAAATAAACCGGACAATCCCAGCCATTCTGGCGCGATTTCGTTGTTTCGTAGTCCCAATATGCGCCTTTGACCAGCCGTACAGCGAACCGCGTTCCGCGGGCGCGACCCCACTCAATCAGGTCACGCAGATCCGCGTCAGAATCTCGCAGGTAGGCTTGGATAACGATTCCCGCATGCGGCCAGTCCTTAAACTCTTCCTCTGTAAAAACGGTTTTGAACAGTTCAAGAGTACTATTTTTGTGCGCATAGCTTTCCATGTCGAAATTGATGAATGCGCCCAGCTCTCGCGCACGACGCAAAAGCGGCCGCAGCTTCGGCGCGAGATGGGCGATTGTCTCCGCCGGGTCGTCCGGACTAATTTGCGAATAAAGCGCAGAAATTTTAACCGAAAGGTTTACAACCGGGAAAAGCTCCGAATTGTTTTCCAGGGCGTCGGTCCAGTTTTTTGTTT
>Ga0137403_10006246_pt1 | contig 13673 bp, 13 predicted proteins | sample CZOMad2_1_16fung_FD_122057 | JGI IMG/M metagenome (GOLD analysis project Ga0137403, IMG submission 122057) | Vadose zone soil fungal communities from Angelo Coast Range Reserve, California, USA - CZOMad2_1_16fungal (Hybrid Assembly) | ecosystem: Environmental > Terrestrial > Soil > Vadose zone... | reverse complement strand
TTCCACCACAAACAAATTCTGCGCAAACGCCCACTCCCCATCAATCCACTGCCCCTCGCATCGAAATCCTGTCCGCTCCGCCATCCGCACAACTTCTCCAGCCCGATACTTGTGCGAGCTTTCTGTCCAAATCGTTTCGCCCTCTTTGAGTGTTAATCGCAACTTCGCGGCAGGGATTTCCACGGATTGTTCCTGCATTGAGCGCAAATGCATCTCAATTCTCTTGTTTTCATCGTTCCAGCGTGCTTCGTGCCGGAAACGCGACAGATCAAAATCCGCCCCGAGTTCGCGATTGATCCGCGCCAGCAGATTCAAATTGAATGCAGCGGTAACGCCCGCGGGATCGTTATATGCCAGCAACTGCGCTGCGACATCCTTCTCCAAATCCGTTCCCAGCAGCAGAGCATCGCCAGGTTGCAGAATTTCCCGAACCTCGCGCAAAAAAACATCCCCTGCAGCGCGGTCAAAATTCCCAATCGTGCTCCCCAAAAAAAGCACCAAAAGATGATCGCCTTCATCACGCCCTTGCGCCACAGCCTGCAGCCCCTCCAAATACGGCTGTTCGTATCCGACCATGCTAACCATGTCAATCTGTCCCAACTCCTTCTCGCAAGCTGCCAGCGCTGCGGGCGAGATTTCAATTGGGAAATAATAAGTTCGTTGCCTACGCGAAAGGGCCTCCAGAATCCAGCGCGTCTTTTTCCCGCTGCCGCTGCCAAGTTCCGCGACATGGATCGGTGAAGGCAGCCGGTCCACAATTTCCTGCGCGTGAGTCTGTAGTAGTCGTGCATCAGCCCGGGTCAGGCCGTATTCCGGCAAGAGGCAAATCGCCTCAAACAATGCTGAACCTACCTCGTCGTACAAATATTTTGACGGCAGCTCGCGTTGTCCGGGCTTAAACAGCCCTTCGCGCACCGCCGCGGCAAATTCGGACACATGTCGGGCTGGAAGTGTTTGGAAGGTCAGCATGAACGGCTCCCGGTAGCTTGGGTGTTGGTGGTCTAGTCCTCGACGCAACGGAACGTTGCGTACACATACGGGTAATGCGGCTGGAACCAATTGCGAAATGACCGTCGCAGCATACAAGCTGCTGTGCGGGGTGAGCCGCCTTTCATGACGTAGTGCTTGCCATCGAAGAAATTCGCAGAGTATCCGGGATAAAAAGGCATCGGTGAGAAGCCGGGAAACGGTTTGAATTCCGTGCGCGTCCACTCCCAACCGTTGCCGAGCAAATCGTGAACGCCATGCGCGCTAGCTCCCCGCGGGTAGGAGCCGACTGGGCTCGGATCCCAATGCATGAAATCAAAATTCCCATAGCGGCCGTCTGGCTCTTCGTCGCCCCACGGATACTTGCGCTCCACTTCGGAGTCCGAGGTGGAGTAGGCAGCGCGATGAAATTGTTCCTCGGTCGGTAACTTGCGCCCCAGCCATCTTGCGTATGCGGTCGCTTCCGCGTGGCTCACGTAGACTGGCCAGTCCATCGGTAGTTGGATGTCTCCAAACATGGTTCGATACATCCACAAATTGCCTGAGCGCCGCCAGAAAGCCGGATGCTGGACATCCTCTTTTTCTTTCCACGCCCATCCATCAGCGTCCCATAGCGACGGCTCCGAATATCCTCCGGCCTGCACAAAGGACATGAAGTCGCGGTTTTTCACGTTGTAGTTGTCGATGGCGAAGTCCGCCACACGCGTCTCACGCGCCTCAAATTCGTTGTCCCAGCCGAATTCATCGCCGTTCACTCGCCGTAGCCCTAGCGTCGCGCGGCCCGCAGGAATTTCCACCAAGTGCGATTTCGCCCGCGGCGTCTTCCAGATGGTCTCCTGGGTCCTCGGAATTTTTTGCTCGGCAGGGAGTTGTTGCAGCATATACGCGAGGGTTTCCGCGTGCATTAACCGATGTTCGACTGCCACTTCCAGCATGGCCGCCAGTTGCGGATGGCCATCAGACGGGCGCCGCAACGCGCGAACAATGGCCTGATCCAACTCGCTCTTCAATTGCTCATTGTAACGGTCGACTTCACCGCGCTTTGGCCAATCCGACGGCTGATCCGTAGGCAAGCCGCCACCCACCGGGTCGATTCCGAATGCAAAAAGTTGATCAAAAGCAGGATGAAACGATTGCAACCCTAATGCACGCTGCGCCAACAAATTCCAATCGAAGGCTTCCACGTGCCCAATGTAAAAAATAATCCGATGCCGCTCGGCGATCGGGCGGTCGTAAATCGAGTCTTCGCGTACTATGCGGAACAATTCGTCGGTGCGTTTGCGGGCATTTATGAGACGGGTGTGAAGGTCATGCCGGATGCGGACAGCGCTAGCCGTGGCTCCCATGCGTGTTTCCCCTCTCACTTGGATGCGATTTCCAGTCCGACGATTCGTGAAAATTCGACGTTCGGGAGGCTGAGTGAACTATTATGTTCGCTCCCGGCTGCGCCGAGTGTCAATCCTAATGAACCTGAAAATCGCCTCAGATAACGTTCACCCTACCATTCAGTTTCAAAACGTGACATACAGCATTAACGGTAGTGTTCATCACACGATTGTTAAAGAAATCAGCCTTTCGGTCGATCCCGGCCAGACCCTGGTGCTCCTCGGTCGCAGCGGTAGCGGTAAAACTACCCTGCTCAAGCTCATCAATCGTATGCTCGTTCCCACTACAGGCCAAGTCGTTGTCCGTGAGCGACCGACTACCGAGTGGGAGCCCATCCAGCTCCGCCGCGGCATCGGCTATGTTATTCAGGAGGCAGGGCTTTTCCCTCATTTTACCGTAGCTCAAAACGTTGCTCTAGTCCCTACCCTTGAAAATTGGGATGCGGCGCGGATAACAGGTCGGGTCAATGAACTCCTTACGTTAGTCGGGCTTGAGCCCGCCCAATATGCTTCCCGCCGACCACATCAACTCTCCGGCGGCCAGCGCCAGCGCGTCGGCGTTGCGCGTGCCCTTGCTGCCGACCCGCCAATCCTTCTGATGGACGAACCCTTCGGTGCGCTCGATCCCGTGACCCGCGCCGAGCTTCAGCGCGAATTCAGCGCTCTGGCGAAGCGCCTACGCAAGACCATCGTTTTCGTCACGCATGACCTTCGCGAAGCGCTCTTGCTTGCGTCGCGCATCGTCCTGTTGGAAAAAGGACGCATCGTTGCCGATGCCACTCCTCAGGAATTTCCTCGCATCGATCATCCCGAAGTACGCGCCTTCACCGCGTCTCTTGCTCCCCTGTCCGGTGTGCAAGCATGAGCGCTTGGAGGTTTTTCCTCGAGCATCGAGCTGAAATCCTCGGCGCTACCGCCAATCATCTGACTCTGGTTTTAATTGCCATGGCCTTTGCCATCGCTATCGCGGTGCCGCTAGGTATGTTCATCGTTCACCGCCCCACGCTGCGCAACGTCGCTCTGGCCCTCGCCAGTATTTTTCAAACTATCCCGAGCCTCGCTCTCTTCGGTTTTCTCATTCCGATCCCCTTCATCGGCGGCATCGGTCGTCGCACCGCAATCGTCGCGCTCGTTCTCTACGCTTTGCTCCCCATTCTCCGCAACACGTACGTCGGTCTCACCGGCATCGATCCCGCCGTCCTCGAAGCCGCCGAAGCCATGGGCATGACCGAGTCGCAAATCCTTTGGCGTGTTCGCCTCCCGCTCGCTCGCGCGGTCATTCTTGCCGGCATTCGCACCGCGACGATCATCACCATTGGCGTGGCTACCATCGCCGCGGCCATAGGCGCGGGCGGACTCGGCACCTTCATCTTCCGCGGCGTTGCCATGGTTAGCGATGCAGTCATCCTGGCCGGCGCGATTCCCGCCGCTCTCCTGGCCATCGTCGCCGATATTGTCCTAAGCTGGGTAGAGCGCCGCCTGAGAATTGCATGAGCTTCGCTTTCGGGTTTCCGCTCTGACTCCGACCTTTGTCCCTTTTCTATGTGACCTCTGTGCTCCGCTCTCCATGAACTCTGTGTTAAATTCTCTTCTCGTTCAATCATGCACCTTTCCTCTGCGTTCACTCCGCGTTCTCTGCGCCTCAGCGTTATCTTTTTCCTTCTTCCCTCCCTCTTCTGCGGCTGCAACAAGAATCAAAGACCCCACCTCACTATCGGCTCCAAATTTTTTACCGAGCAAGTAATCCTCGCCGAACTCCTTGCTCAACACATCGAAGCCCGCACCGGCGTTCACGTCGATCGCAAATCCAACCTAGGCGGCACCTTGCTCTGTCAAAAAGCACTGCTGGCCGGCGACCTCGACCTCTACGTCGAATATACCGGCACGGCCCTGACCGCTGTCCTCAACGAATCTCCCAGTGCAGATTCCCACGACGTTTACAATCGCGTCCGGCTAGGCTACGCCCAACGTTTCAATCTCGAGGTTACCGAGCCCCTCGGCTTTGAAAACACCTTTGCCATGGTCGTTCGTGGTGATGACGCCCAACGCCTGCACCTGCGCAACACCAGCGACATCGTCCCCTACGCCCCCAAGATGCGCGCGGGTTTCGGCTACGAATTCCTCGAGCGCCCCGACGGTTTTCGCGGCTGGAGCCAGCTTTACGGTCTGCATTTTGCCGCCCCGCCCAGCGTCATGGATCTCGGCCTCATCTACCGCGCCCTCATCGACAAAAAAGTCGACATCGTCGCCGGCAATTCCACCGACGGCCTCATTGAGGCGCTCCATCTAGTGCCGCTAGTCGACGACAAGCACTACTTCCCGCCTTACGACGCCGTCCCCATTGTTCGTCGCGACGCCATTGCAAGATTCCCGCAACTCCGCGACGCGCTCTCCGATCTCGCCAACAAAATCTCAGCCGAAGAAATGCGCCATCTCAATTCCGAGGTCGACGCCAACCAGCGCGATCCCGCCGCCGTAATCCGCGCCTTCCGCGCCTCCAAGTCCCTTTAACCTCGGCGCTCCTTGTGGCATAGCCAATCCTGGCGGTGCTCTGACGACCGAGCCGCACCTGACAAAACTCAATTCCGCGACGGACGTCATTCACGTTTCCACAGCAGTGCTTTGCGCGCCGATTCTCGGGTATTTTCCTATGTACCTGTGCTGCAAATTCTGGCGTCTGACACTAGAGGAAGGCCCTGCCCGTTTGGCGAGCCGCACATTTTTTCTGGAGGAAGCTTCATGAAGAATCTTTTCACCTTGCTCACCTTGCTGCTTGCTCTTAGCATTCCCGCGTTCCTGACAGCCGGTGGCGCTAGCGCTCAGCGTGAAGGACAGCAGGGCGGCGGCGCTCGCGATGTCGGCCACGGTCACGTCCCTTCTCACGGTCCTCCTCCCGCACACAACGCCGCGCCGCGGGGCTCAGAAAATCGCGCGTCCGAAAACCGCGCGCCGGAAAGCCGCCCACAGGATGATCATCGCTCCTTCCGCGATCGGCCCAGTCATCCGGAAGCTCCTCACGTCCATCACAACGACCAGTGGGTCGGCCACGATTCAGGTCGCGATGATGCCCACTATCACATTGACCATCCTTGGGAGCACGGCCGCTTTACCGGCGGCTTTGGCCGCGGTCATGTGTACCATCTGGGCGGCGGAAATCGCGAGCGCTTCTGGTTCGGCGGCTTCTTCTTCAACGTCGCCCCCTACGACTACGGCTACGTTGGCGATTGGAATTGGGATGGGGATCCGATTGTCATTTACGAAGATCCCGACCACGACGGCTGGTATCTGGCCTATAACTCCAGGCTCGGCACATACGTCCACGTCGAGTATCTCGGTCCGCGATAAACAAACGCTCGACGATTCCTAGCCTTCCTGGTCCTTCTTCGATACAGTTGCGCGCATCGAGGAGCACCGGATATGGATGCCCCAAAGAATACCGGCAAACAAGCCGGTTTGGCGGCGCTGAATTTAGTCTTCGTCCTTTTAATCCTTTTTGGCGCGCAATCGCTGCTGCGTGGCCACATCAGCAACATTGCAGGCCTCGCCATTCTTTCCCCGCTAGTGTTTGGTGCTTATCTTCTCGGCTATCGCTTCGTCGAACGCCGTCGCCCACCGGAATTCGCCGGTTTGATTTCACTCAAGGAATTCTTCGGCGGCCTGGCGCTTGGCGTTACTTTGTTCTCTGCGGTGATTGTCGTTCTATGGCTTCTTCGCGTGTATCATCTGCAAACAATAGGAACGACTGCCGGCCTCGGCGCGGGTGCGTTGAGTGCTTTGCTCGCCGCCACGGTCGAAGAAACACTGATCCGCGGTTTCCTCTTCCGTATCGTGCAGATGCTCGGCGGCACTTGGATCGCCATCCTCGTCTCCTCCGCGTTCTTCGGAGCTGGTCACGCCTTCAATCCGGGCGCCACTATTACAAGCTCCATAGCCATTGCTCTCGAAGCCGGAGTGCTCCTCGCCGCCGCTTATGTGCTTACCGGTCGTTTGTGGTTTCCCATGGGCCTGCATGCCGGTTGGAATTTTTCGGAGGGCTCTGTATACGGACTCTCGGTCTCCGGTTTCACCGCAAAAAACGCGCTCACTCATGGAATCCTGCAAGGTCCGCTAATTCTCACCGGCGGCTCGTTCGGCCCGGAGGCCTCCATAATCGCGGTCATTTTATGCTTAGGCACTGCGGTTCTTCTGCTGTGGCGCGCCGCTAAGATCGGCCGCATACAGCCGCCGCTCTGGTCACGCCACAATTCGCCAGTCGCTTTGAGCGCGTCGACAGCAGCCGAGTCTTCGGTTCACCCGAATCCTTGAGCACTTCTTCATTCAGACTCATCAAAAATTATTAATCTTCCACAAAATGGCAGGAGTGAGTCTTCAGCACAAGCCACACCTTTTTCTCGGTGGCGAGTTCCAACGCTCGCACCGCGCCCGGCGTCACATGGACGGTGAAAATCACGCCGCAGTCCACACGCGCTACCACCAACGCGCCGCGCCGTTCCAAAGATGTGATCTGGCCCTCCAGCACGTTGCGTGCGCTCAACCCTTTTGGCGATTCGGTGGCCAGCAAAATATCTCCGGCTCGAATCGCTATACGCACGCGATCCCCGGGAGCCGCGTGACCCAGCGGTACTTCGATCTCGCACTCTGCATCCGCAAGGCGCACGCGCATAACGCCGTCCGGCTCCCGCAAATCCAGCACCGTGCCGCTCAACAGGTTTTCAAATCCTGCCGCCTGCGCCAATCGCCTGCGCCGCGGTGCCTCCAGTACTTCCCGCGGCGTTCCTTCACTCACGATTTTCCCGTGCTCGAGCGCAATCATTCGTTCGCCGAGCGCGTCCACCTCCTCGCGGCTATGCGTCACGTACAGAATCGGAATTTGGTGTGCCGCATTCCACGCCCGCAAGTCGTCGATAATCGATCCCTTCAGCTCGGCGTCCAGCCCGGTAAGCGGCTCGTCCAGCAACAGCACACGCGGCTGGGTCACCAGCGAGCGTGCCAGCGCCACTCGCTGCTTTTCGCCGCCGGAGATTTCCCGGGGCTTTCGCTTCCGCAGAGGTTCCACGTGAAACATTTGCAGAATTTCCGCAACCCGCGCGGCTTTCGCCCGTTCTGCAGTGGCTGGTAAGCCGAAGGCGACATTGCCCTCTACGGTCATGTGGGGAAATAGCGCCAGGGTCTGAAACACATACGCGATGTGTCGCTGTCGCGGCGGCGCATTCAGTTTTCTTTCGGAATCAAACAAAACATCGCTCCCGATCGCGATTCTCCCGGAGTCTGGCTGCGTTAACCCCGCGATGCAATCCAGCAGCGTCGATTTACCCGCGCCAGATGCGCCAAAAAGGATGGTGATGCCCGGCGGTACTTCTATAACCACATCCAGCAGAAAGGATTGGTTTCCATCGCCGAAATGGGTTTTTCGTACTTGAGCCGCCAGCGTTTGGCCGCTCACTTGGCCGCCCATGGCAGCACCGCGCGCCGCCCCGCACTCCGGTTGATTCCATATACCGCCGACAGAATGGCGAAGGAGATCAACAAAAGTAGTAATGCTGTGTGGCTGGCGCCCGCATAATCGAGAGACTGCGCGCGATCGTAGATGTCTATCGAAACGGTCCTCGTGACCCCGGGAAGGTTGCCGCCGACCATCAGCACGACCCCAAATTCCCCCAGCGTATGCGCAAAACTCAGCACCACCGCGGTTATGACGCCCGGGATGGACAGAGGCAGAACGACGCGAAAAAACGTGCGCAATCGCCCCGCGCCCAGCACCGCGGAAGCATCCAGCAGTTTGCGGTCTATCGTTTCAAAGGAGGCGATCAGCGGTTGCACTGCGAATGGCAAGCTATACAGCACGGAAGCAATCACCAGGCCCGCGAATGTAAACGCCAGTCCGTGGCCGAACGCCGCGGACCACAATTTTCCGAGCGCCCCACGCGGCCCCATCGCCAGCAGCATGTAAAATCCCAACACGGTCGGTGGCAGCACCAGCGGCAACGCCACAACCGCCTCTAACAAGAATTTCCACCGCCATCGCGAATAGGCCAGCCAATACGCGAGCGGCACCCCCACTACAAAAAGAATCGCAGAAACGCTCAGTGCCAATCGAGCCGATAGCAGCAGCGCCTCAACATTCATTAGCGTGGATTGCTCGTCGCGCCGGGAGGTGGCGGCATGAAGCCGTATGCTTCCAGAATCTTTCGCCCACCGGCACTCTTTAAAAATGCCAAAAAGGCTCTCGCTCCATCCTTATCTTTCGCGCTCCTCAGGATGACCGCGGCTTGCTCAATCGGGGGATGCGTGTCCTCGGGGATTTCCCAACGTTTGCCATCTCGCATCGGAGGAGATACCGCCAGCGACAACGCTACGATTCCTGCCTGCGCGCTACCCGCCGCCACAAATTGCGCTGCTTGCGCGATATTCTCCCCGTACACCAGTCTTTTGCGAACCTGCTCGTACACGCCGGCCTTGCGCAGCGCCGCCACCGCCGCGCGCCCATAGGGCGCATGTTCCGGATTCGCGATGGCAATTCGTTCAACGCCTGGCTGCAACAGAGCTTTCCAGCCCAATCTCGCTAAGTCGGCCCGCGCATCAGGCGGCATCCAGATTACGATCCGCCCAACCGCGTACTCATAAACCGTTCCCGGCTCCGCCAAGCCTGCAGCCTCCAGCTTTCGCGGATACTCGATATCCGCTGACAAGAACAGATCGAAGGGTGCGCCATTCTGAATCTGCGCAAAGAAATTCCCGCTCGAGCCGTAAATCACCGCAACCCTTTTGCCAGACTGTTTCTCGTATTGTGTGCCCAGCTCATCCAGCGCAAATTTCAAATCTGCCGCCGCTGCCACGCGAATTTCTTGAGCGTGCGCAGCTCGACCGATCAGTAGTGCCGAAAGAAAAATCAGAAATCGAGAAAGAATCCTCACAAGATCACTCAGTTTTATAGATGGTTTGGTCCAGCCGCGCTCATACCCGCAGAATCATCACTTCCGTGGACTTGATCAACGCCGCCGCACGCTCTCCGGCCTTCAGCCGCATCTCCTTAGCGGCATCCGCGGTGATGATCGCGGTGATCTCCTGTTCGCCAATCTTCAGCCTCACTTGCGCGAGCAGGCCGCTGTACTTCACATCCACAACACGGCCAAACAATTGATTCCGCCCGCTTATCTTTCGAAAGTTACCGCGCCGCGTCTCAATATCTCCGCGTTCCAGCTTTTTGGGAAACAAGCGGTCGATCTCGCTCTCCGGGACCCGGTGGTGCCCGCCCGGTGTCTTGGCAGTCTTGAGCTTTCCGCGATATATCCACTGCTTGAGTGTTGGATAACTGATGCCCAAAATGTTAGCCGCTTCGCGCGGCGCCAGAAGCTTCTGCAAGGCGCACCTTCCACGCGATAGAATAGCCCACAGAGAAACGACATTTCAATACGTTTTTATACGATTTAGTAGCCAGATGAGTTTGGACACGAATGGCCGCGACTAATTGCGGAGAGGTTTACCCGTCTTCAGGGTATGAGCGATGCGCTCCTGGGTCTTCTTTTCCCCACATAGTGAAACGAAGGCCTCGCGCTCCAAATCCAGGACGTACTGCTCGCTGACCATTTGCGGCGCAGTCAGTGCGCCACCAGCCAGGATGTTCGCCAACTTGCGTGCCACTACAGCGTCATATTCTGAAGCGTACCCACCACGGAGCAGCATATGAATACCCATCTTCGCGGTTGCAAGAAACTGCTCGCCAAGCACTTTAATCTGGGTCGTCTGTGCCCCTTCCTGCCAACTCGCGGCCGCCGGCCTGTACCCACCGCGTGCCAGGCTCAGCGCCACTTCCTTCGCATCTGCCACGAGCCTATCGCGGTTCATGGATACGCCATCTTCGCGCCGCAAGAAACCCAGTTCGCGCGATTCTTCCGCGCTAGTCCCGACCTTGGCCATCGCGACGGTTTCAAAAATCGGTCGCAGCGCGTGGAACAGATCCAGATCCTCACCGCTCGCCGCGCGCTCATTCGCGCGAATCAGCATTTCCTTCGATCCTCCGCCGCCGGGAATCAATCCAACGCCGGTCTCCACCAAGCCGATGTATGCCTCGGCCGCTGCTTGAATTCGCGCGGCATGCAGACCAATCTCGCATCCGCCGCCGAGCGCCATGCCTTGCGGCGCGGCCACAACGGGCTTGGGCGCATACTTAAGCGCGAGATTCACATTCTGAAATTGCTTCACCGCCATGTGAACCTCGTCCCACTCCTGCTCTTGCGCCGCCACCAGCACCAGCATCAAATTCGCGCCGACAGAAAAATTCACCGCGTCATTGGCAATCACCATCGCGTCAAAATCACTGCTCAGGCGCTTGACGCCCTTGTGCAACATGGCAATCAAGTCCGCGCCGATAGCATTCATCTTTGCGTGAAATTCGCAGCAAACCACGCCATCGCCCAGATCAATCAGGCTGGCCCCGGAATTGCGCTCCACTTCACGGCCCGCTTCCTTCAGCGATTTGAGAAGCAGCACTCCGCTCGGCGGCTCCACCGCTTTCGCGGCCCCGCCCGAAATACCAAAAACTGTCGTCTTGCCCTTTAGTGATTCATAAAATCCGCTTCGACCACTTGCCAGCAACTTTTCAATTGAACCGGGCAGTGCACGTCCTTCCTTCTGCACGTGCTCCGCAAAAGCCTTGACCCCGATCGCGTCCATTACCTCGAAGGGGCCAAGTTCCCAGCCAAAGCCCCAGCGCATCGCGCGATCCACATCCGCCACGCTCTCAGAAATCTCCGGCACGCGCCGCGCCGCATAAAGACAAGTCTCCGAAATCGAGCCCCATAAAAATTGTTGCGCCTTATCGCCCTTTTGCCCTTCCACAATCGGCGCGAGCAACATCCGCAACCGCTGCCGCGTATCATCAATCGTCTTCCCATTTTCGATCGAACCAAAACGAGCTTTCTGCCGCGGCCGGTACTCCATGGTGTGTTCATCCAAGGTCAGAATTTCTCGCTCGCCGCTACCCTTCACGCGTTTGTAGAATCCTTGTCCCGTCTTGTCCCCCAACCAGCCTCGCCGCACCATCTCTTCCACCAGCACGGGAACACGGTACGTCTCGCGCGATTCGTCGTTCGGCACCGATTCGTAAATGTTCTTTACCACATGCACCAGAACATCGATTCCCACGATGTCCGCGGTTCGAAAGGTCGCCGATTTCGGCTGCCCAATCGCGGGCCCCGTGCACGCGTCCACCTCTTCTATCGTCATCCCCAGGGTGCCCATCAATCGCAAGGCATTCAACATCGAGAACGTTCCGATGCGATTGGCGATAAAATTCGGCGTGTCTTTCGCGATCACCGCGCCTTTGCCCAGCCTACGGTCGCAAAATTCGCTTAGCGTCTCGATCACTTCTGGCGACGTTTTCGGCCCCGGAATTAGCTCCACCAGTTTCAAATACCGCGGGGGATTGAAAAAGTGCGTGCCCGCCCAGTTCTGCTGAAAATCCTCGCTCATGCCTTCCGTAATCGAATGCACCGGTAAGCCGGAAGTATTGGTAGTAACAATTGCGCCCGGTTTGCGAACCTCCGCCACGCGAGAAAGCAGTTTTCGCTTGATCTCCAGGTTTTCCGCCACCACCTCGATGATCCAGTCCGCTTCCGCACAGCGCGCCAAGTCATCCTCAAAATTTCCTATGACCACGCGCTCCGCCAGCGCAGAAGTGAAGAATGCCGCGGGCTTGGATTTCTTCGCTGCCTCCAGCCCCGCTCGCACAATCTTATTGCGCTCTCCAGCAGGCGCATCGGCCGGCAAATTCGGCGGAACGATATCCAGCAAAATACACGGCAGCCCAGCATTAGCGAAATGCGCCGCGATGCGCGAACCCATAGTGCCCGCGCCCAGCACCACTGCCTTCTCAATCCGACGTTTCATGGATGCTCTTTTCAGGAAATCAGACGGCAGGACAGGTTACAAAACCAGCATTCCCCGGTCAAACCAGATGCCCACGCCCAGCCAAGTAGTTCTAAAATGAACGCAGCATGCTCGAAGACAAAGTGACCAACGCCCTCGATTGGCTACGCAACGCGAAAGACAAATTTCGCTCCTTTGCCACCAATGAAGAGCGCCCACCCACCGAACGTCCCCGCGTAGGGCTTGCCTTGGCGGGCGGCTTCGCGCGCGGCATCGCACATGTTGGTGTGATTCGCGCCTTGATCAACGCAGATATTCCCATTGACTGCGTTGCGGGCACCAGTGTCGGAGCCCTGATTGGCGCCTGCTATTGCGCAGGTGTTCCCCTCGAAGATATGCAGCGTATTGCCAGCGCCACCAGCTTCGCCGATTTCGGCCGCTGGACGCCATCCTGGCTTGGCTTGGCCACCAACCAGCGCATGGAAACCTATTTTTCTCGTTTTACCCATCTCAAAACTTTTGAAGAGCTGAAGACGCCGCTTGCCATAGCGGCCACCGACATTAATGCCGGCATTTCGGTTTACTACACTCGCGGCCAAATCACCCCGGCGCTACGCGGCTCCTGTGCATATCCCGGCCTGTTCGTACCCATTCAATTTGAAGGCCGCACTCTTGTGGACGGCTTCCTCACCGCACCGGTCCCCGTCGAAGGCGCGCTGCTGCTTGGAGCGGATGTTGTCATTGCGATCTATCTCGAGGCAGGAAATTTGGAAGATCCGCGCACGGTTGCCGACGTCATCAGCCGCTCCTTCAACATCATCGCGCGTCACGGCGACATCGCATGGCGCCAGCAAGCCGACATCATTATCGAGCCGGATGTGAAATCTTTCGTCTGGGACGATTTCACCCGCACCAACGACCTCATCGCCGTAGGCGAAGCCGCAACGCAGGCCGCTCTGCCCGAAATCAAAGCCCTGCTAAGCGGCGAAAAGCGCGACTCCCCAGCCGTCAAGGAAGCCTAGCCGTCAAGGAAGCTTAGACACTTCCACTTGCACCGGCTGCCCTTCACCCTTCCCACGCTGCGTCAGCCAAGCTCCGAAGCTCTCCGCAAAACGCTCCGGCGTGACCCGGAAGCTTACTTCGACCGCCCCGTTCTCCAATGGCAGCGTATCGTCAAATTCCGCCGCATTCGTGAAGTTCCGCATGCAAAACTGATCCAACCATTCCAGCGGACATGTTCTCCGCTCCCCACGAATCACCACCTCCACCTTGAACTTCTGCGCGTACACGTCGCCATCATACCATCGCGGCGCGCGCTACCTCCTGGTGCGCGAGTGCCAACCAGCGGGCCGATGCCCAGCAAAATCATTCCGGGGAAACCCAATCTCCTGCACTGGCATATAGCTGGAGTCCAATCGCGTACATTCCGCCTTC
>Ga0137403_10006245_pt1 | contig 13673 bp, 11 predicted proteins | sample CZOMad2_1_16fung_FD_122057 | JGI IMG/M metagenome (GOLD analysis project Ga0137403, IMG submission 122057) | Vadose zone soil fungal communities from Angelo Coast Range Reserve, California, USA - CZOMad2_1_16fungal (Hybrid Assembly) | ecosystem: Environmental > Terrestrial > Soil > Vadose zone... | reverse complement strand
CGCCAACAATCAGGTGATAGAGGTCCTTTTGGCACAACCCTTGGCCATGAACATCATCTTCACGCGAGCTTGCAGCTGCACCTGGAAGCGGGAGCGCAGCGGACGCTGGAGGCCGTCGGCTGCAAACCCTTGCTTGCCTCTGGATGCCGCCGACAATTCTTACACCGACAGAGCACCACCGCTTATGCAAAGCACCTTGGAATGCCAGCTCCTTCTATGGCTTCTTTGAGCATCTGCAACTCTGCATCCTTCCCTCGCAGTCCGCCGTAGCACAGCCCCAACACACACCGATGCCATATGCTGGAATGGGCCAGCCCAACGACCGTTGCCGTGACTGGCATGCTCACTCCACACTTAACGTAAGAGATTATAGATTGGGCGTGCGTATCGAGCACGCGAAAACTTGTGCACCGCTCCCACCCTGCTGAGTCTACTGATAAAGGCACAATGACTGCCGGGACGTATCTGCCGAGCGTCAGGATCAAGTGCGGTCTTTGCACGGCAATCTGATACGCGAGCAATGCTGGGCATTGTTGCACAAAGCCTGGACTGCGCCCCCCAGGAAAGTGGCCTGTAACTTTGTAGTTGCCCGCCCGCAACCCTATATACACTTCGGTAAAGAGACACGAGGAAGGAGACACACAGGCTTAGTCGAGCAGCCACAAAAGGGTTTTCCAGGTGGGACTCTTGAGATTCTCGCCGCGATGAGCCAGCGACCAGAGATACCCAACTTCTATATCAAAGTCATGTCTGAGTATCATGACTTGTCCGATTGGCATAGACGGCAGAGGTGTATCAGGCTCCGTACCCCACAGCCCTGCCCCGCCTGGGAAAAAGGCGGTGCCTTCGATGCGCTGGGCGACAGGAACAACCCCATCCGGGTATCGTGAAATCTCCCACAGTTTGTCGAATAGCCTGTCAACCGGATGCAGTTTCTGGATATGCACAACTCGTGATAATACCGAATTCGAAACCGAACGCTCAGGTTCAGCGGCGGGGCGGACCTACCACCGACTTTTGACCGGGCCATCATGCTGCAACGCGCCACTGGCGTTAATATTCACTATTGCTCACTAACCATTGATTTTCGTCATCGCCTCTAGGAAGCACCGCTCCAGGATGACATTTCGCATAGTTCCGGGCTTGAGCATAAGTTTGAAAGAGTAACTGAACTGACGTGGCTTTCCTGCTTTCCTTCTCGTGAAGTGATTCGGGTGCACGCGGGATGAACGCGGGGCTCAGTGCCGGCTCGATCATCTGTGTCTCCTGGGTGGATAAGAGGTCCACCGTATAGCCCTGAGAGCGCAGCTCCAGCACCCGCCTCTGGATATAAGCATACTCCGCCTCGGTCTGAATCGCCTGCAGGGAGCCGGAACGCCGGAATTCAATGTCATAGCGGAGTTCGACTTGCAGGCTCTTGAAGATCTCCAGACTGCCCATGGTCAGGTACGATTCCAGGTTCGGAACATTGCCCCAACCGATGGCTCCGATGGCTCCGGCATTGACACCCGACGCCTCAGAGGCGATATCGTTTCGTTCCAAGAGTGTCACATGGCGTCCATACTGGGCTAAGTGATAGGCTGTCGAGGCGCCGGCGATACCGCCACCGCTAATCATGATCTCCGTCTCAAGCATGTACATCCTCTCTCTACCTGCACTCTGTCTGCATTCAGGGACACAGGCCCTCGGCGATCACACGCCTGAACGACACCAGGAATGAACCCCCAGATTCCATTCACCCATATGCCTCCACGTCAGGACCCAAAGCGCGGCCAGATAAGCTTGAAGGCCAGCCCCCACCCCACATAATAGAGGCCATCAACGCCGCCAGCGCTGACGCCTGCCCCATCTCGGTGCTCGCCACATACCGCCACAACAGCGGGCCCATCATGCTGTCCGCTCCCTCCAAGATCAGAGAGCGGGTGAACTCGCGGAAGGTGCCGATGAAACTGAGGAGCCAGACGGCGAGAGTCGTGGGCAGCAGAATCCGTAGATGGCATTCACCTTTGTGCCATTGCAAGCGCAGCCATACTCTCAGAATCATCCTTAAGGTTCCGTCGTCGCGCCGCTCTCGCAATGGCCGCAAGACTATCCAGCGAACGATAGCTCCTCATCATGACAGGCGAGCATTTTACTATCGCGCTCGCTGGCTCCGGGGAGTCTATGCAAGTTTGAAGAATTCAACAGCGTTCCCGGCCCAGATTTTGTCCCGTTCCTCCGTCGGAACATCGGCGTAGATCTTGTCGATGAGCGGGCGGGAATTGGGCCACTCGCACTCGATATGTGGGAAGTCGGTGGCAAACATGATGTGGTCTACCCCGATATGCTGCCGTAATTCGATGGCCACCCGCTCGTATTGCACGGTGAAGTAGATGTGCTCTCGCACATACTCGCTGGGCAGGCGCTTCAGGGGTTTGAAGCCAAGCATGCTCTCGGCCCAGCCGATGTGGCGCTGGTACCACAGGTCCGCGTGCTCCAACCAGAATGGGACCCACCCCAGACGTGTCTCGGCGAAGAATACCTTCAGTGTCGGGAAGCGGTCGAACACGCCGGCCAGCACCAGTTGCGTTATGCTCACTGCCGGCCCCAGACCAAAATTCGTCAGCCATTCGAGGAAGGGCCGTCGGATGCGCGCCATGATCTGCGGATCTTCCTTCGGATATTTGAAAGTCGGCTGCGAAGCACGTGCCCCGGTTCGATTAAATGCGACATGGACCGTGACCGGCATGTCCATATCCACGGCGGCGGCCCAGAATTTGTCGTCTTCTGGCGTAGGGTAGCCTTTGCCATTGGGCAAGGCCCCGAGTTGGATACCCTTCAGCCCCAGCTTGGCGCAATGCGCCATCTCGGCTACGGCGTCGTCGGCGTTGGTGATCGGCATGACCCCCATGCCGATCAGACGATCGGGCGCCACCGCGCAGTAATCCTCCGCGAGCCAATCGTTGTAGGCGCGAATGACCGCCGTGTACACCTCATCGTGGCTGATGTTGCGCCAAAAGGCGGGGCCTGCCACCATGGCTGGGAACAAAACCTCAGCGTCCATACCGTCGATATCCTGTTCTTTCACCCGTTGCTCGGCTGACCCTGTACCGGCGGCATCTTCCACTTTGATGCCGAATGGCTGCCATTGCCCCGCCGGCCGGCCGGCACGCAGGTCGAGGAAGTTCGCTTCCAACAGCGGTTGCCCCTCGATCATCAAAGCATCGCCGCCGTCCGGCAGATGGATGGAGTGCGGGGCGCGGTCGCGATACTGCTGCGGCACTCGGTGCACCCACCGCTCGGGTGGAACTTCCAAATGTCCATCGCTCGACATCAGCTGATATGTTCTTGCCATGAGAACCTCCTTCCGGACGCAATCGCCGAGGCTGCTGCCACGCGTCCCGAGATCCTGTATAGGGCTATACCGGCGTACCAACGTGGTCGTTATTATACGCTCACGAACGCCTGAGCAACTACAATCAATTCTTCAAGCCTCTCCTATTCCGATCTGGTCACTCAACTGCCACGAATAACATGATGATCCTCGTGCCCAAAGCGGGGGCAGTCGGGAGACGATGCGGGGCGACCAGGCACGGTCATTTTCAGACGAACTGGCGCTGGGGGAAAAATTCCCTTGACATCAGCCGCCTGTAATGCGACACTGCGGGCCAATTTGACACATTGCCGCTATATGGGTAAGGCTCACGGGAAGAGGGTGTGATTCCCTCACGGGCGCGCCACTGTGATCGGGGACGAAAGCCAACAGGACCAGCCACTGGCGGACACGCTGCTGGGAAGGCGTTGGCGAGTAGGATGATCCGTTAGTCAGGAGACCGGCCTATATAGCCCTGATGAACACTCCTTCGCGGGTTGAGGAGCGTGCAGCATGGCTCTTGCAAAAACCCTCACCACTTCCACTGGTGGGGGTTTTGTTTTCCAGCCTGCCGAACCTCGCCGTCGGTTCCCCAACCGCTTCATCTGCATCGGTTGGCTGGCGTACTCAGGGTGATAAGACCGATGCTAGAACAACACTAGGCCCGGATGTTCAGAAGCTTCATCGGTATCTGTCAGCAAACCAGACCGCACAACGGTATGGAGTTCGCTTGGTGACGATGAAGAGGCTAGCGCCCGGGTTGGGATGAAGCGGCTATTCAGGAGTGGACGATGACGGAACGATTGGTGGACCTGATGGATCGGACGTTCAGCGCGACGGAGCGAGAGGTGATCTACCGACTCGTCCGGAGCCGACGAGATATCCGGCAGTTCGCGCCCGATCCCATTCCGCCGGAAGCGCTGCTGCGCATCCTCGAAGCGGCGCACCACGCCCCATCGGTGGGCTTCATGCAGCCCTGGAATTTTATCTTGATCACCTCGCCGCGCCTGCGGACCCAAATCAAAGCACTGTTCGAGGAGATCAATGTGGGGGAGGCACATCGGGTCGCTGATCGATCCCGGCAACAACTCTATCGGAGTCTCAAGCTCGAAGGGCTGCTTGAATCGCCGATGAACATGGCGGTCACCTGTGACCGGCGACGGGGCAAGCCATTTGTCCTGGGTCGCACGCCGGTGCCGGATACCGACATCTATAGCACCTGCCTGGCCATCCAGAATATGTGGTTGGCCGCCTGTGCGGAAGGGATCGGCATCGGCTGGGTCAGCATTCTCGACTATGGCAAAGTGGAGCGCTTGTTGGGGTTACCTGAGGGCGTGCAACTCATCGCCTATCTGTGCATGGGCTTTCCACGCGAATTCCGTGCCCGTCCCATGCTGGAAGAGGTAGGATGGCGGTCGCGGATGCCACTTCAAGGGTTGATTTATCAGGACGGCTGGGGCCAGCCGTGTGAATGGTTGCCGAGGGAGTCTGGGGCTCTAGATGAAGCTGAACAGCCATGAGGGGGGACGGTCATGTTTGAGATCAGTGTCCTGGGCAGGAAGGATTTTTGGGTGGTGACGGGGATCGTCATGGTCGGGATCTTTGGGTTGTATGCGCTCGCGCTCGATCAGGGATTACTGCTATCGCTATTCCAAGGGGCTCCGGCGTTTGACATGAACCTGATCCATGAGTTAATTCACGACACCCGGCACGCCGCTGGCTTTCCCTGCCATTAACAGCGATCCCGTGACCAGGATACGGGCCATGGGATCGCTGGGGTCCGTCCTCAAAGCGGCGGTCGTCGCAGGGCTCATCGCCGGTGCGATCACAGCGGGTTTTCATACGCTTCTGCTCGAACCGCTTATCGAGCGTGCCATCGATCTCGAAGAACAGGCTAGCCACCCCCCCGGGCAAGCCGTGCAAGCGCCCCTTATCGATCGGCCGACGCAGCGCTGGGGGCTCGTGCTCGGGTTCGTGCTCTATGGTGCCCTGTGGGGACTATTGTTTGGCCTGGTGGCATACGGTATCCAGACCTTACGGCCTGCTGCATGGACCACGGCCCGATTCGGGTTTACCCTGGCACTGCTGCTTGGGTGGTCGGTGGCGATGTTGCCATTTCTGAAGTACCCGGCGAATCCCCCCGGGGTCGGAGAGGCTGCAACGATCGCCTACCGGCAAGGGCTCTACCTCGGATTCCTTGGACTGTCGGGAGTCGGCACAGCGGCGGCCGTGGGGGTACACCGTTGGCTTAAGCGGTCGGCACAACTCGCCTCTACTGGTCTCACGCATGCGGCTATGGCGGTGGCGGTCTACGTCATCTACGTGACTGTCGTTTATCTGGCGATGCCAGCGAACCCCGATCCCGTGGAGATGCCACCCGAGCTGGTATGGCCATTTCGGGTCGTCGCTTTCTTTGGGCTGATCCTGTTCTGGGCGGCTCTGGGAGGGGCCTTCGTCTGGTTGTTACGTGACTCCTCTACTCCCTCTCCTGTCATGAGAGGGTTGGAGTGAGGGTGGTTCAACAGCTTTAACGTCTCCCTCCCCTGACTCTGTCCGACAGGGAGACGGAAAGATATGACAATGCCCCTCGCAGGGCAACATTTCTTTGTCGAGGCAGGGGTCGTAACACATATGTATAGGACACCAGATGGAACAAGTCCACGGCGGCAACATCTATGACATGGCCCAGCAGTACAAGATGCGGGCAGATGCGATTATCGATTTCAGTAGCAACATCAACCCTCTCGGCCCCTCGCCACGGGTATTACGGGCGTTGCGCTCACATCTGCGCTGGATCAGCAGCTACCCAGAGATCCATGCTCAGGGCCTGGTCCGCCACCTGGCCCGCTTTCATGGCTTGCCGGAGGAGGCGATCGTCGTCGGCAACGGCTCGACGGCGCTCATCTATCGACTACCCTATGCTCTCCTGATGAAAACCGCTCTGGTGCTGCACCCAACATTCAGCGAGTATGAGCGGGCGTTTGGTTTGGGGGGGTGCCGCATCGACATGGTGCTGCGCGACGAGGTCGATGGCTTCCGTCCGCCGTGGCAACGACTGTTCGAAGCGCTTCGCCGGGGCTATGGTGTGGTCATGCTGTGCAACCCCAATAATCCCACGGGCGATGTCATTGCGAAGGACGAGCTGGAGGAATTCGTTGAAGAGGCGGCGCGCCTGGGAACGGTGGTGATTGTGGATGAAGCGTTCATGGATTTCCATGAAGACGCCACACTGAAACACGAGGTGTTGCGCCGTGGCAACCTGATTGTGCTGCGCTCGATGACGAAATGCTACGCCCTGGCCGGACTGCGCCTGGGATTTTTGGTGGCCTCCCCACCGCTCGCCAAACGTGTCCGCGAGGCTGATGAACCGTGGTCGGTGAGCGCCCTGGCACAGATCGCCGGACGTGAGAGTCTGAAGGACCGGAACTACTTGCGTCGAACGCTCGAATTGATCGCCACCGAGCGTCAATACCTGTTGGAGCGACTGGCGGCCATCCCCGGTCTAATGGTCTATCCCTCCGTGACGAATTTTCTGCTGCTGAAAATCACCCGACCCGGCTGGGATGCCCCTCGTCTGCAGCAGGGCTTGATCCGGCATGGGCTGCTGATTCGTGATTGTCGTTCCTTCCCCGGCTTGGGAGGGGGCTTCATGCGCATTGCCGTGCGTGGGCGAAAAGATAATAGTCGACTCCTGAGCGCATTGCAGCAAACGTTTGAGAGCTAGAGGCGCGGTAGGCCGTACCACCACGTGCGGTCTGTCCACTCTGCCCATGGGATATATTATGATCCTCTTGTTTTCACCAGCAGATACCGACCTCTTGACGGCCCTGGCGGCGAATCGACAGCGTCCAGCTAGCACGCCGGCGATCCGGCCATTGCAGCTCAACGACTATCAGGAACCGGAGGCTCTCGAGCGTCTCTTCACATCTTTGCCACATCCGCCGCTAGCGGTGGTGTTACGTCTCCTCGGCGGCAAATCGGTGTTTGCCCGTGGATTCGAGTGGCTCAAGGCTCGTTGCCAGACCGATGGTATTGCCTTCCTACCGCTGCCGGGGGACCCGCAGCCAGATCCCGAGCTCAGTGCCGAGGGTTCACTGCCGCTGCGCATTTCGGGCGTGGTATTCGACTATCTGATCCGTGGCGGTGTGCCCAACTTCGTCAACCTGTCTAGCTTTCTCTCCCAGGTGTGCAGTGGAACAGATGCGAACGCCGCGCCCCCGCAAGATCTGCCCTGGGAGGGTGTGTATCATCCAGAGGCACCGGCGGGGGAAGATGCCGAAGCATGGTTGACGGCTCGTCACCAGCCGGAGGCTCCGACGGTTGGCGTGCTGTTTTACCGAGCACAATGGGTGTCGGGCGATCTGGCGTTTGTCGATGCGTTGATTCATGCCATAGAAGGGCGCGGCTGCAATGTCATGCCGGTGTTTTCGTTTACGCTGCGGGATGATGTGACGGCGGCCGATGGCTTGCCCCCGGTCTTTCGGCGTTATCTGTTGGATGCCGACGGCCGCTTGCGGATCGATGTGCTGATCACCACGCTCAGCTTCTCTGGGGCACGGGTGCGCCTGAGCGAGGGGCCAACGCACTCGGCGGGTCTGATGCTCGATGCGCTGGGGCGTCTCGACATGCCAGTCCTGCAAGCCATCCTGGTGGCGGTCTCACGACGTCAGTGGGAGGGGAGCAGCCTGGGGCTAGCGCCGCAGGATGCGGCCATGAAGGTGATGCTGCCGGAGTTCGACGGCCGCATCATCAGCGTGCCCATCGCGTTCAAGGAAGAAGCCTCGCGACATCAGGGCAGTGAGGCGGCCGGAGGATTAGGCTGGGAGCCTAGCGATACCGCGCCGCAGCTCGACAGCCTGCCGCGCGTCTACGTCCCCGACCTGGAGCGCACCCGGCGCCTCGCCGGCATCGCCATGCGTCTGGCACGCCTCCGGCGTGTGCCGAACGCCCAGAAGAAGATTGCCCTGATCCTGAGCAATTACCCCTCGAAACATGCGCGCATCGGCAATGCGGTGGCCCTCGATACTCCCGCCTCGGTGGTAAAGATCATGCAAGCCCTGCGGCAAGCAGGGTATACCGTCGGTGATTTCCCGGAGGATGGGGACCAATTGGTGCACACGCTCATCGACCGCTGTGGTCAGGATGTGGAGTTCGTCACCGAGGAGCAGATGCGCCAGGCGGTAGGGCACGTGCCGGCTGAGACCTACTGCGACTGGTTTGCGCGGTTCCCCAAGCCGGTGCAAACCGCCATTCAAAAGGCCTGGGGGCCTCCTCCGGGCAACGTCATGCGCTGTGGAGAGACACTCGTTATCCCCGGGCTGCAATACGGCAACGTCTTCATCGGCGTACAGCCGGCCCGTGGCTATGGAGATAACCCGGTGGCAATTTACCATAGCCCAGACCTGGCTCCCACGCACCAGTATGTGGCGTTCTACCGCTGGTTGCAGGAGATCTTCCAGGCCGACGCCATCGTGCATGTCGGCAAGCATGGTAATTTGGAATGGCTGCCCGGGAAGGCCCTGGCCCTCTCGGAGGCATGTTATCCCGATCTGGTCGTCGGCGAGCTGCCCTTTATTTATCCATTCGTTATCAACGATCCCGGTGAGGGCAGCCAGGCCAAACGCCGTGCGCACGCAGTGATCGTCGATCACCTGATCCCGGTGATGACCACAGCGGATACCTATAACGAGCTGGCCAAGCTGGAACAACTCATGGACGAATATGTCCGGGTGCAGGCACTCGACCCCGCCAAACTGCCTATCATCGAGGCGCAAATCTGGCAGTTGGTGGAAGAGACGCGCATGAATCAGGATCTGAGTGTGGACGAGCGTCCGGAAGACTTCAGTGCCTTTCTGCAGCACATCGATGGCTACCTGTGCGAGCTTAAAGACAGCCAGATTCGCGATGGGCTGCACATCCTCGGCCGCATACCGGAACGGGACGATCGGATCAATCTGCTACTGGCCCTTACCCGCCTGGAGAACGGTGAGGTGCCCTCGTTGAGACGGGCGGTCGCGACGGGCATGCACCTGGACTATGACCGCCTGCTGGCCGACCGCGGGCAACCGGTGCGGACCCTGGCGCCGGTGGTGCAGCGATACGCGGACGGGGGCCCACTGCGGACGCATGGAGATGTGCTGGAAGCGGTGGATCGTGCATCCCGGACTCTCCTCGAGAGGTTCGACCAGAGCGACGACAAGACGAACGCGATCGACCACATCGTGACCGCTGTGCTCGGGGCCTCTCAGCCGGACGTGGCCCAGGTCCTCCACTTCATTCACAACACTCTTGACCCCGCCCTGCGGCAGACCAGTGATGAGGTCGACCACATTTTGCGGGCCCTGGCTGGAGGATTTGTGCCGCCTGGCCCGAGTGGGGCACCCACTCGTGGCTCGGCCAGTATCTTACCAACTGGGCGCAATTTCTACTCGGTTGACGTCAAAACCATCCCGTCCCCTGTCGCCTGGGATGTCGGACGTCGTCTCGGCGATGATTTATTGCAGCGCTACTTGCGGGAGGAAGGGGCCTACCCCCAATCGGTCGGTATCGTGGTCTGGGGCACCGCCACCATGCGCACGCAGGGGGACGACATCGCGGAGATCCTTTATTTGTTAGGGATTCGGCCGCGTTGGCAGGCCGAGAGTCGGCGTTTGCTGACGTTGGAAAAAATTCCGCTGGAAGAACTCGGACGTCCACGCATCGATGTCACCGTGCGCATCAGCGGCTTCTTCCGCGATGCTTTCCCCAATCTGGTGGCGATGCTCGATGGGGCGGTGACCATGGCCGCCGAGGCCGAGGATGAGCCGGTCGAGCGTAACTTCGTCCGCCAGCACTATCTCCGCGACCGAGCCGCACGGCTGGCGGAGGGCTTGAACGAGCGCGATAGTCGCCGTTCATCGCTGTATCGTGTCTTTGGCAGCAAACCGGGCACCTACGGGGTCGGTATGTTGAACCTCATGGACCAACGCAACTGGGAGACGGATGAGAATTTGGCGCGGGTGTACATCACCTGGAGCGGCTATGCTTACACCGGCGCCGACACCGGTGTCGAGGCAGCTTCGACCTTTGCGGAGCGCCTCAAAGAGGTGTCGGTCGCGGTGAAGAACCAGGACAACCGCGAGCACGACCTGTTCGATAGCGACGACTACTTCCAGGAGCATGGCGGCATGATTGCCTGCGTGCGGGCCTTGACCGGCAAAAACCCGGTGGCCTATTTTGGTGACAGCGCTAACCCAGCGCTGCCCAAGGTGCGGACGCTGGCCGAGGAGGCGGCGCGGGTGTTCCGCACGCGCGTGGTGAATCCCAAGTGGATCCATTCGGTGATGCGCCATGGCTACAAGGGGGCCTTCGAGATGGCGTCGACGATCGATTTTCTGTTCGGCTATGACGCCACCGCCCAGGTCGTGCAAGATTGGATGTACGAGGGCGTGACGCGTGCCTACCTGTCCGACCCGGAGGTGCGCAAGTTCCTCGAAGAGAAAAATCCCTGGGCCCTGAAAGGCATGGCTGAACGCCTGCTGGAGGCCATTCAGCGCGGCATGTGGGAGGAACCCTCGGAGGAGATGAGGCAGCTCTTGGAACAACTCATCCTGGATACCGACGAGCTCCTCGAGGGTCGCAGTGAGCAGGAGCCCACACCATGCTGACCCCACCGCTTTTTCCCTTCACCGCCATCGTCGGCCAGGAGCCGATGAAGCGGGCCCTGGTGCTCAACGCCATTTATCCGGCGATCGGTGGCATTCTGATCTCCGGCGAGCGCGGCACGGCGAAATCTACCGCGGTGCGCGCCCTGGCGGTGCTGTTGCCAGAAATCGCTGTAGTGGCCGACTGCCCGTACTCCTGTGATCCGGAGCGTCCCGACGAAGCGTGTCTAAGCTGTCGGGAACGCCAGGCGCGGGGTGAATCATTGCCGGTGACGATACGCCAGGTCCGCATGATCGAGCTGCCCGTCGGCGCCACGGAAGACCGCATGCTCGGGACCATCGACGTCGAGGCCGCCCTTCAGGACGGCACCTATCGCTTCGAGCCTGGGCTATTGGCGGCGGCGCACCGCGGCATTCTCTATGTCGATGAGGTGAACTTGCTGCCCGATCACCTGGTGGATGCCTTGCTCGACGTGGCGGCCTCTGGGGTGAACGTCGTCGAGCGCGAAGGCATCTCGTTTGCGCACCCGGCGCGTTTTATCCTGGTGGGAACGATGAATCCTGAGGAGGGAGAGCTGCGGCCGCAATTGCTCGATCGCTTTGGCATCACGGCTGAGGTGCTGACGTTGCGCGATCCGGATCTACGCTACGAAGTGGTGCGGCGCCGGCTGGCCTTCGAGCGTGATCCCGCTGGGTTTCGGCGGGATTGGGAGATGCGGGAACGGGAGGAGGCCGAGTGTATCCGCCAGGCCGCCGATAGCTTGGGGAAGGTAAAGCTTGACGACGGATTGGCCCGGGCCATTGCCGATCTTTGTGCCACGGCGGGTATCGACGGCCTGCGCGGGGACCTGGTGATTCATAAGGCTGCGACGGCACTGGCCGCCTATGCCGGGCGCCTGCGGGTCAGCGAAGAGGATGTGCGGGAGGCCGTAACGCTGGCACTGGCGCATCGCCGTCGCCGTCGACCGTTTGAACCACCAGTCAACTCACCCCCGAAGTTGCCGCCACGACCGCCTGAAAATCAGGCGCCGCAGCCTCCAACGGAGCGCGAACGGCCGACACCAGAGACGCAGGGCGCAGCAGCGGCCAAGCCCCAACAGGCGCAAGATTCACGTCAATCTCCCCCGCCACAGCTGTCCCACCTGCAGGGAGAGGGTCAGGAAGGACGTGAATCACCGGGAGACGACGGCCCCGAATGGCACTTTGCTCCGCGCGGCGATGGTATGTTGCCGCAGATCGCTCTGCAATCGCGCCCACGCTCAGACCAGACAGGTACACAGCGAGCGGGCATCGATCAAGGCAATCGCGGTCCGCGCATTGGCGCACGGCGGGCCGACACGCGCATCGAAGGATCGCTGGCACTGGATGCCACCATTCGCGCCGCGGCAAAGTTCCAGCCACAGCGACGCCGGGCCTTATCTGCTACTGCCACCTCAACCTCAGCCATTCCTAATCGTCGACTCCTCATCCGCCGCCAGGACTGGATGCTCAAACTGCGTCATACGCCTATACAACATCTCTATATCCTGGTTGTGGACTCGAGTGGCTCAATGGCCGCCTATCAACGTATGGCACAGGTGAAAGGCGTTCTCCTCGGCCTGCTGCGCGACGTGTATCGCCACCGCGATGGCGTGGCGGTCATCGCATTCCGTGGGGCGCAAAGCGAGCTGTTGCTGGCACCGACGCGCTCCCCCGCGGCCGCGCAAGCCTTCCTCGAAGCCTTGCCGACCGGTGGACGTACACCACTGGCTCATGCCTTGTTGCGGGTGGAGGGATTGCTGACCAATGAACGCCGTCGTCGGACGCCGTGGGTGCCAATCCTGATCCTCGTGACCGATGGGCGACCGAACCGTGGTCTGACGCGCACCGATCCGATGCAGGAAAGCTTGTCGATTTGTCGTCGTATAGCCGCCACTGGACTACAGGCAGTGGTCGTGGACACTGAGGTCGGGGTGATTCGACTGGGCTTGGCCAGCCGACTCGCCGGGGCGCTTGCCGCGCCGTATGTGCGACTCGAACACTTGCTCCGGGAGCAGCGATAAGTCAGGTTGGCATCGACTAGCTACATGACGTAGGATGGGCCATAGGATAAGGGAAGTATGACATAGTGCTCTGGCAATCATAGCATGATCGAGGAGACCGTATCATGGAACAGACCGCTGGCGACAATGTCGTGGTCAACTCTGATGGGAGCCGCACAGCGTATTACGAGGTGCCAACGGACTCGGAAGTCCTTGAGCGCCTCATGCGGGAGATCTTCGAGCAGCATTGGGATGGCATCTGTGTAGGGCCCATCCTGCAGGGTGCCGCCTATGAATTAATGTACAGCAAACCCCCGAAGGTGACGCTGGGCGCTGGGTATCTCACAGTGGATACCGGCGACTACCATTTTCACCTGCACATCGGCGTGCCAGAGGGGGAGCGTGGATCAACCACCGATCCAGAGCTGGCGCGACAGCGAAAGATCTCCCGAGCGGTGTTCTTCAGCGAAACGCGCGAAGGGGGTAAAGGGTGCCTGCCGGGAAGCTGGGGTTTCCGGATGTGGAATGGTATCGGTGAGCAGATGATCACGATTTACTTTCCGAACCCCTACTATGACAAGACGGGGATGCTGAAGGAACCACTGTTGGATCGCCTCCAACTCTGGGAGCGCATGCGCGATGAGTATGCAGTTGCCA
>Ga0137403_10006244_pt1 | contig 13676 bp, 9 predicted proteins | sample CZOMad2_1_16fung_FD_122057 | JGI IMG/M metagenome (GOLD analysis project Ga0137403, IMG submission 122057) | Vadose zone soil fungal communities from Angelo Coast Range Reserve, California, USA - CZOMad2_1_16fungal (Hybrid Assembly) | ecosystem: Environmental > Terrestrial > Soil > Vadose zone... | reverse complement strand
ACATGCGGGGACTGGAGGGATACCAGGACCCGGCGCTCGTCAGCCTGGAGACCGTGGCCGAGCTGGGACGCGAGCTCGACGCGCGCGAGAGCCGTCTCTACGAGGAGCTGCTCCAGCGGGGAGGGCCGAGCGATATGGCCCTGCTCGCCTACACCTCGGGGACCACGGGCGTGTCGAAGGCCGCGATGATCAGCCATCGAAACCTCCTGGCCATGGCCGCGGGCGTCACGCAGGTCGATCCGGTCCACGAGACCGACCAGATCGTGTCATTCCTGCCATTCGCCTGGGTGGGCGAGCAGCTCATCAGCGTCGCGATCGCGCTCCACGTGGGAGCCACCGTGAACTTCCCGGAGGAGCCCGAGACGCTGCGCGAGGACTTGCGGGAGATCGGGCCCCACGTGATGATCGCGCCGCCGCGCTTCTGGGAAGCCATCTGCTCGGAGTACCAGGTGAAGATCGCCGACGCGGGGCTCCTCAAGCAGGCGGCGGCGCGGGCGGCGCTGGCGATCGGCGGGCGCGTGGCTGCGCGCGAGCGCGGCCGCGCCTCGGCGGGGCTGGCCGGGCGCGCGCTCTACGGGCTGGCCTATCTCCTGGCGTTCCGGAGCATGCTGGACAAGCTCGGTCTCTCGCGCATCCGGTATGCGTACGCCGGCGGGGCCCCGCTCGGCCCGGAGATCTTCCGGTTCTTCCGCGCCATCGGGCTCAACCTCAAGCAGGTGTACGGTCAGACGGAGACTTCCGGCATCTGCGTGGTGCATCCGGACGGCGAGGTCCGGGCGGAGACGGTGGGGAAGCCCACGCCGGGGACGCGGATCCGCATCTCGGACAGCGGCGAGGTGCTGGTCGCCGGCGACAGCGTGTTCCGCGGATACTACCAGGACCCCGACGCCACCGCGAAGGCGCTCGACGACGGCTGGCTGCGAACCGGGGACGCCGGCTTCCTGGACGAGCAGGGCCACCTGGTCGTGATCGACCGGCTCCAGGACGTCCTGCGGCTGGCCGACGGGTCACGCTTCTCGGCGGCGCTCATCGAGAACAAGCTGAAGTTCAGCCCCTACATCCGGGAAGCGGTGGTGATCGGCGAGGACCGGGTGTACGTCGTGGCGCTGGTCCAGATCGACATGGGCACCGTGGGGAACTGGGCCGAGGCCAACCGTCTGCCCTTCACCACCTTCAAGGACCTCTCGCGCAAGGAGGAAGTGTCCGCCTTGATCGCGGAGGCGGTGACGCGCGTGAACCAGGACCTCCCCCCGGCGGCCCGGATCCGCGGGTTCGCCCTGTTCGACAAGGAGCTGGACGCCGACGACGACGAGCTCACGCGGACGCAGAAGGTCCGCCGCTCGACCATCCTGGTGAAGTACCGGGACATGATCGAGGACCTGTACGCGCACGGCGAGCGCGAACGAACCACGGCGAAGCCCATCGGCGCACCACGATGACCGACCAGCTCGTCTTCATGCTCCAGCTGATCATCACCGGCATCGCGGTGGGCGGCGTGTATTCCCTCATGGCCCTCGGGTTCGTCCTCATCTACAAGGCCTCGAGCGTGGTGAACTTCGGGCCGGGCGAGCTGGTCCTCTTCGGCGCGTACGTCTCGTGGGCGACGATCCTCCACATGCGGTTTCCGCTCTACGTGGCGCTGCCGCTCACGCTCGTCATCGCCATCGCGCTCGGGCTCGTCATCGAGCGGGGGGTGCTGCGCCCGCTCATCGGGCAGCCGATCATCTCCGTGATCATGGTCACCTTCGGGGTCGCCAGCGTGATCCGCGGGTTCCTGAACATGACGTGGGGGAGCGACACGCGGCCGTTTCCCGTGCTGTTCTCGCCGGAGCCCTTCCACCTCGGGCCGGTTCCGGTGTCCCCGGTCCATCTGTGGAGCTTCGTGGTGGTGATGGCCCTGCTCGCGGCGTTCTCGGTCTTCTTCAGATTCTCCCTCACCGGGATGGCGATGCGGGCGACGGCGGACAACCAGCAGGTCGCGCAGTCGCTGGGGGTGAGCGTGAAGCGGATCTTCGCGCTGTCGTGGTGCATCGCCTGCGTGGTGTCCACGCTGGCCGGGATCATCCTCGGCAACGTGCGCGGGGGCGTGGACTTCTCGCTCGCCGACCTCGGCCTCAAGGTCTTCCCGGTGGTGATCCTGGGGGGGCTCGACAGCGTGGCGGGGGCCATCATCGGGGGCGTGCTGATCGGCGTGCTGGAGAACCTCTCCGGCGGCTACCTCGATCCCATCTTCGGCGGCGGGGTCAAGGAGGTGGCGCCCTTCGTGATCCTCGTCCTGATCCTCATGCTCCGCCCCTACGGCTTCTTCGGCAAGGCCGAGATCGAGCGAGTCTAGCCCATGAAGTGCGGGGGGTTCAGGGTCAGCTACCGGAGCGACGAGCGCATCTTCGACACCGCGCTGCCCATCGTCGGCCTCGTCCTGCTCCTCGCCGGCCTCGCGGTGTTCCCGCCCTTCGCCACGACGTACTGGATGGACGTCCTCAACCGGATCGGCATCGCGATCATCGGGGCGATCGGGCTCAATATCCTGCTCGGCTTCACCGGACAGATCTCGATCGGGCACGCCGCGTTCCTGGCCGTCGGCGCCTATTCCACGGCCATCCTCGAGGTCAACGTCGGGTTGCCGTTCTTTCTCGCCATCCCGCTGGGGGCCCTCATCACCTCGGGGTTCGGCCTGATCTTCGGCATCCCCTCCCTGCGTCTCAAGGGCCTCTACCTCGCGATCGCCACGCTGTCCGCGCACTTCATCACCACCTTCGTGATCGTGCACTGGGAGAGTATGACCAAGGGCGTCGTCGGGCTGTCGGTGCCGCCCGCCGTGGTGTTCGGTCTTCCGCTGGACTCGGACTTCCGGATCTTCTACCTCATCTACGCCCTGGTGGTTCCCGCGATCCTCTTCGCCAAGAACCTCTTCCGCACCCGGGTGGGCCGAGCCTTCATCGCGGTGCGCGACCGCGACGTGGCGGCTAGCGTGATGGGCGTGAGCCTGCTGCGCTACAAGCTCCTCGCCTTCATCGTCAGCTCGTTCTACGCGGGCGTGGCGGGGGGGCTCATGGCGCATCACTCGCGCATCCTCTTCCCCGACTCCTTCACCCTGCTCGTGGCCATCGACTACCTGGCGATGGTCATCATCGGCGGCATGGGCAGCATTGTCGGCTCCATCTTCGGGGCGATCTTCATGACGCTCCTGCCCGAGGTGCTGAAGCTCACCGCCACCTCGCTCACCGGGGTTTACCCGCAGGCCTTCGGCTTCATCGCCTCCGTGCGGGACGTCGTGTTCGGCCTCGCCGTGATCTTCTTCCTGATGTATGAGCCCCTGGGGCTCGCGCGCATCTGGGTGCGCTTCCGCAGCTACTGGCAGCTGTGGCCGTACTCGTATTGACCCCTCACCGAAGGAGGACGCTATGAGCCGTGCGCTTGGCCCGCTCTGCGTCGACTTCGAGGCGGTGCGTCGTATCATCCCATCCATTCGCTTCCTGTTTAAGCTCACGCTTATTTCGCGCGAGATCTTCCATCAGTTGAAACACCGACTGGCGCTTGGACTCAAGCTCGGCCGTCTCCAGCTTGCTATCGGCAAGCCGATCCACCGCTTCCTTGAACTTTCCACGTGGCCCTTTCGAGCTACGGAGCGTGTCAAGAGCTTCCCTAACGGCCTTTGGAATTTTCTGTCCACGCGTTCCACCTGTTACGAGACCGATCTGTGCCTCAAGACATCCCTGCATCGTACGTTGGCCCTGATCATCAAGTGCGACATCGCCGAAGGATTGCCCTTGCTGAACCCAAAGCGTTCCCCAGATGCCCGGCTCACCTCCGCCCCTGCCGCCGGCAAAGCCAAGCAGGCGCTGAAGCTCGGCCTCGGCAGCATCATCCTCGAACAGCCTGTGATCTGAGCAGGTTAGAGTTGCCTTCCCCGCTTGCCCCGCGAAACGCTTGTGAATGATCCAACTTTTACCATCAATGTCGAAAGCGAGTTTTACCTCAGGCACCGTGCCGTTGACGAAGTGGCGAAACGCCTTCACGTGCGCGGCTGCGGACTTGGCTTTCTCGAAGATGACACCGTTGATAGCCTCCAGCAGGGTGGATTTTCCCAACTCGTTTCGCCCCACCAGAACATTGACATTGTCGCCAATGTTTTCGACACGGAAGGTCCCCACGAATTTGCGAAAGTTGGTAAGCTCAATCGATCGGATCTTCATGACCGTGCCCCCTGACGAAGGTGCTCAATGTAAAGACGCTTGAGAGCGAGGGCCGCGATGAGCGCCTGGCCTTTGTTTGACATGTCTGCCGCCAATGCCTTGAGACGGTCGGCGGCGACACGCACAAATCCCGCATGATCGATTTCGTCGAGGTCTTGCTCGGTCGGATTAAGAACAAGGCCCGCCTCGTCGAAGCGCAGCCCCCGGAGCGCAGCCCCAACGCTCTGTAGGATTCTTTCCTCGAACGCCCGACGCCCCGAAAGCGATACCGCGCCTGTAACCCGGAGATCGACGACGAGTTTGCTGAGGTCTGAGTCAAGCGCGCGAAGCTCGCTTTCAAGCAGATCTATTTGTGCATCCTCGGTCAGAGTCTTTTCGAATCTGTGCCATTGATAACGGCCTGTCGGGAGCGACGAAACAACCGGCAGCCCTTTTGAACCGTTGATTTCGACGAGAAGCGCTGAGCCGCCGTTGCAATGCGAGGTCACGGCATTTGGCGGGAGCTTGAACTGATCCGGCTCAGGCGTGCCGCTGTACCAGCAGCGGTCATTGATCCGCATCTGCCGATGCCAGTCGCCCATCGCAAGATAGGATAGACCAGCGCTATCCGCACGGCCCGGTGACACGTAGTTGCTGGCTTCGCCCTCTGATCCAAAGCCTTGAATCGAGCCGTGTGCCATGCCGATACGCATCGCGCCTTCCGGCGTGACCTCCTCATCCATATAAGCCGTGAGATCGTCCACGCTTGAGGTAAAACGAAGGGGCGCGGGCAACAGAAAGACGGGAACGCCCCCATCGTCCGCGATCTGCACCGCACCCGGCCGGCTATGCAGCGTCACATTCGAGGGGAGTTGCATGCGGACAAGACGATCCCAGAGCCCGTTTTCGCGGAAGTGGTCGTGATTTCCGGGCATGAGATGCCATTGAACGCTTTTGAACGAGCGCATGTTCTCAATCGCCCGCGCCAAGGTCTGTTGGGACATCTGTTGTTTTTCGTAGATGTCGCCGGAAATGAAGACCGCTGTTGCGCCGGACTTGACCGCAGCCTCCCCGAGGGTCCGGACAACGGCCTGACGCGCATCCTGCAGCGCGCTCGCGACCTCCGGGTCGAAATAACCAAATACCTTGCCGATCTGGAGATCGGATGAATGGATAAATTTCATTGTAAGCCCTACCCTTATTTCTCGTTAGAGTAGAGAACAGGGTGATTCTCGACCAGCGGGAATGCTCAGTTATGCCCGTTTTCGTTTCAGCCTTCTTTCCTGGGAATCGACTGGCTGGACCGGCTGATACGCTGTTATGGGGCCACGGCGCCCACGTGACTCGGATTGACGGTGTCGAACTGCTGCGTTTGCCGAACGGACGCGAAACACCGCGCGGCCGCGCTCGGACTCTACGGTCTGCCCGATTAAGCGGGCGCCTACCACTTCGGTGATCGTATGCTCGTCTAGTGCGACTTAAGTTGCTTGGCGGGAAACTTCTTTTGCCAGGCTTCCACCAGGAAAGCGAAATGGTGCTCGCGGAATGGATGGTCAAGCGCTCGATGCGGGAATCGACCCTTCTATATCCGCGCTCTCTGCCGTGCGCGTCACCCGCAAGCTCACCGGCGCGACTCAGGAGTGTGCTTGTTCAGGCCTCGCAAGCGGGCGTTTTCCCGATGTTTTGCATCTCCCAACCCGTATGGATCTATTCACCCAGCGACTGATCGTATCGGTTTCGGCTAGGGGATTATGCCATTTTCCGGTGTGTTACTCGGATTGCACTCGAAATACGCGAGGAATCCGGCCTATAGTCGCCTTAAAGAGTAGACGAAGTGGCAATGCGTGCTTCTGATTCGGTCGAAAAAGCGCGTTGCCAGTGTAGCTTACTGCGTTTTCGTCTTCTGCGAAAACGATTCGTCTATCGAACAAGACCTGGCACCTCGAAATCGACGGAAAGCTTCCCGACCAGATGATGACAGCATCGCTACAGAGAACTCCGCTGCTCTCAAGCACGCCGGTCGCAGCCTTGGCGCGCTTTTTCTTTTGGGCAGCATTTGCTTGAACGAACATAACTTGAGGCAACGGTGACCGGAACTCTAAAAATCACCTGCACAGCGGCGGACAACGTCAACGTCGCGTTTTATCAAAATGCCGTACCGATTATCCGCGACCTTGCTGTCGAAAACGCGCTCGGCCGCGATCTGACCGAGATTTCCGTCCATCTGACGGCGGAACCCCCGTTTCTCACGCCCGGCGTCTGGCGCATCGAGCGCATCGCCGACCAAACCATCCACCATATCCGCAACCTCGATCTAAAACTCGATCCCTCGTTTCTCGCCGGTATTAACGCGTCGCGTCGTGGCGAACTGCGTATCCAAGTCCAGGCCGCCGGGACCGTGCTCGCGGAGCATGCTGTCGAGATCAACCTGCTGCCGCCGTCCCATTGGGGCGGCGTCAACTCGGCGCCGGAGCTGATCGCCGCCTTCGTCAGGCCGAACGATCCGAGTATCGACGTCATCCTGCGCGAAGCCTCCGACAAGCTCGCCGCCGCCAGCCGCGACGAGGCCATGGACGGTTACCGCAAGCGTACCAAGGCCCGCGCCTGGGAGATCGCTGACGCGATCTGGGCGGCGCTGGTATCGCATTCGATCGCCTACGTGTTGCCCCCCAAGAGCTTCGAACGCTCAGGTCAAATCGTCCGCGGGCCAAGCGACATCCTTTCTCGCAAGGTCGGCACCTGCCTTGACCTCACGCTGCTCTACGCCGCTTGCCTCGAACAGGCTGGCCTTAACCCGGTCATCGCGCTGACGGAAGGCCACTCCTTTGTCGGCGTCTGGCTGGTGGACGAAGATTTCTCCAGTCTCGTGATCGACGACCCGCAGATGCTGCGCAAGCGCGTGCAACTCGAGGAAATGGTCGTGGTCGAGACCACGCTCCTGACCGGGTCGCACCCGGCCCGCTTCAAGCAAGCCGTCGCGGCCGCCCGGAAGCTGATCGCCGAAGACGCAGCGTCGCCGTTCGAACTCGCGGTCGATGTCCGGCGCGCGCGCAGCGCCAAGATACGCCCGCTCGATCTCTCTGGTTCGGCCGAACCCGCCATCCGTCCTGTCGCCGCCACCGTGACGGCCCAGGAAGTCGGCGAGATACCGCAATTCGAAGAGGACCTCGACAAGCGCCGCGAGCCCGTGCCTGAGAGGAACCTCGACCGGCTTGAGATCTGGAAGCGCAACCTTCTCGACCTCACATTGAGGAATCGGCTGCTCAATTTCAAGGACTCGAAATCCACTATCGCGATCGAGTGCCCGGACCCGGCTGCGCTTGAAGACAGCCTTTCCGACGGCGAACGCTTCAAGCTTCTCGGCAAGGCCACCGTGCTGGACGGAAGCGATGGTCGCGACACGGCGCTGCTCGCCAGCCGGCAGAACGAGGACGCTCGCAAGGACTTCATCCTGGACGCGATGAAGCGCGGCGATCTTCACGCCAATGTCGCCGAAACTGAACTCGAAGGGCGTCTCACCGATCTCTACCGGTCCTCCCGGCTCGCCTTCGAGGAAGGCGGCGCCAACATCCTCTATCTGTGCCTCGGCTTCCTAAAGTGGACGCCACAGGACGGCGCAGGCCCCTACCGCGCACCGCTGATCCTCATCCCGGTACAGCTTGAGCGCAAGAGCGTGCGATCCGGGTTTCGCCTCGCGCTGCACGAGGACGAGCCGCGCTTCAATCCGACGCTGATGCAGATGCTCAAGCAGGACTTCGACCTGTCGATGCCCGAATTCGACGTCGAACTGTCACAGGACGCCTCCGGCATCGACGTCGCGGGCATCTGGAAAGCCGTCCGCCGGCACATCAAGACCATCAAGGGTTGGGAGGTCACCGAGCAGGTCGCGCTCGCGACCCTGTCCTTCACCAAATACCTTATGTGGAAGGACCTCGTCGACCGCACCGAACTGCTCAAGCGCAATCCGGTCGTAGCCCACTTGATCGACACGCCGACCCATACGTACGGCAGCTCTGGTAGCGGCTTCATTGACGCGCGTACCATCGACCAAGTCATCGATCCCATCGACCTGTTCGCGCCGCTCTCGGCGGATTCATCGCAGATCGCGGCCATCGTTGCAGCCCAGCGCGGCGCCGACTACGTGCTCTTTGGTCCGCCCGGCACCGGCAAGAGCCAAACCATCGCAAACGCCATCACTAACTGTATCGCACGGCAAAACCGTGCTGTTCGTCTCACAGAAAACCGCGGCGCTCGAAGTCGTCAGGCAACGCATGCAGGCGATCGGGCTCGGCAACTACTGTCTCGAGGTCCACTCCACCAAGGCACAGAAGTCGAGCGTGCTGGAACAGCTAGCGACTGCCTGGCGCGAGCGAAATCTCGTCACCGAGGAACACTGGTCGAACGCTGCCGGCGATCTGAAGAAGAAACGCGACCAGTTGAACCGCCTGGTCTCGGCGCTGCACCGCAGGCGCGCCAACGGCATGACGGCCTACGAAGCCTTCGGACGCGTGGTCGCGGACCGGGGCCGTCTAGCCGACATCGGACTGACCTGGCCGACCGGGACCGTGCATTCGCCCGAACTCCTCGCCCAGATGAGGGAGACCTGCGCGGACATCCGCACCGCGCTAGAAGCAATCGGCGATCCCGCCGTGCATCCTTTGCAGGGTGTCGAACAGACCAGGTGGAATCCCGCCTGGGTTCAGACCCTCCAGCAGACGGTCGATCGCCTGCAGGTCGCGCTGCAGCAGATGCGGATCGCCGCCGATGAGCTTGTCGATTCGCTCGGGCTGAACGAGATTGCCGACGACGGCCTGCTGCCGCAACTCGTCAAGCTCGTCGCGCTGATGCTAAATCCCAACGCCGCCGACGGCGCGCTGCTTCTCACCGACGAGGCTTCCCAACGTATCCGCGCGCTGACCTTGATGGCCGACACGGTCGGCCGCATCAATGAAAAGACGTTAAAATTGTCGATCCGTTACGATCTGAAGGCCGCGCGGCTCGATCTTCCGACCTTGCAGCAGGAATGGACCGAAGCCTGCGCGTCGAACATGCTGGTGCGCAACGGCCGCAAGAAGAAGGTCCGCCTTCACCTGAAGCCCTACTGTCCGGACGAGGTGCCCGACGAGATCAGCCGCGACCTAGTGGTGCTGCACGATATCGCCGATTTGTTGCGCGAGCTGGAAGGCCTCAAGCGACAATTCCGGGGCTTCGAGCGCCTGTGGCGAGGCATGGACAGCGAGCCGTCTCGCATCGCGGCCTTGATCAAATGGGCCAGGGATTTGCAGACCGCTGTCGACACCTTCCAGATCGATGGCGTGCAGCCGGAGGACATCCGAGACCACGTCGCTGGACTTCTCACCCACGACATTTCGCGCTTTCGTCCCGGTGGCCAGGTGCGCAAGGCCTTCGAGACCATGCATCAGGCATTCCCGGCGATGCATCAGGCGGCCAGGGAGCTGGGCGTCTGTATCGGCCTCGATCGGCCCGAAGAGATCATCCGCCTCGAATCCGGATGGATCGGCGATTTGCTCGACAGGACCGCTCGATGGAAGGCCAACGTCGTCAGGGCCCCGCAATGGGCGACCTGGCGCGCGGCTGCGAAAGCGGCGCGTGACGCCGGTCTTTCCCCGTTGGTCGACGCCCTCGAGGACGGACACGTCACCGGCGACGAGATCGCAGGAGCGTTCGACTACGCCTATGCGCGATGGGTCGCCGAGACCATCGTCAACGAGGACGAGGTACTGAGCGGCTTCCTCGCCGAGAAGCACGAGGTCGCCATCGAGGCTTTCGTCGCGGCCGACACGAAGGTGGGCGACCTCGCCAAACAGATCGTCAAGGCGCGGATTGGCGCCTCGGTGCCGACCCAGACTAATTTCGGCAAGGACCCGGAATGGGGCACGCTGGCGCGCGAAATCACCAAGAAGGCCCGGCACATGCCGTTGCGCCAGCTCTTCGGACGGATCCCGAACGTTATGACCCAGCTCGCGCCGTGCGTCATGATGAGCCCGCTGTCGATCGCGCAATATCTGCCGGCAGAGGCCAAGCCTTTCGACGTAGTGATCTTCGACGAGGCCTCGCAGATTCCGGTATGGGACGCCATTGGCGCCATCGCCCGCGGCACCCAAGTGATCATCGTCGGCGATCCCGAACAGCTTCCACCGACCAGCGTTGGCCAGCGCGGCGTCGACGACGAGGACGACGACGGCTCTACGGTTCAGAGCCAGCAAAGCATTCTCGACGAATGCCTCGCCTCGAACATCCCGAGCATGCGGCTGTCCTGGCATTACCGAAGCCGCCACGAGAGCCTGATCGCCTTCTCCAACGCAAAATACTATCGCGGCGAACTGATGACCTTCCCTTCTCCCGTGACCCGCGATACGGCCGTGCGTTACGTCCACGTTGAGGGCGGCGTCTACGAGCGCGGCGGTGCCAAGGTGAACCGCAAAGAAGCCGAAGCGGTGGTTGCCGAAGCCGTGAGGCGCCTGAAGACGTCAACCCAGTCGATCGGCGTCGTCACCTTCAACGGCGACCAGCAGCGGCTGATAGAGAATATGCTCGACCAAGCTCGCCGTAGCGATCCGGCGTTAGAGGCGCATTTCGACCGCAACCAGACTGGAGAGCCGGTTCTCGTCAAGAACATCGAGAACGTGCAGGGCGACGAGCGCGACGTTATTATATTCTCTGTCGCGGTCGGCCCCGACAAAACCGGCCGCATCACCGCGCAGATATCCTCGCTCAACGGCGAGGGCGGCCATCGCCGGCTCAACGTCGCGGTCACCCGTGCGCGCAGCGAGCTTCTGGTCTTCGCGACGCTTCGTCCCGAGCAGATCGACCTCGGACGCACCAGCGCCAAGGGCGTTGTCGACTTCAAGCACTTCTTGGAATTTGCCGAGCACGGCGCGCGCGCCATCGCCGAGGCCTTTTCGCCGACCGGCCGCGCAACGGAATCGCCGTTCGAGGATGCCGTGATGCGGGCGCTGGAGGACAAGGACTGGGAAATCCATCCCCAGGTCGGCGTGTCGTTCTTCCGGGTCGATCTCGGCATTGTGCATCCGGATTTCCCGGGACGTTACCTCGCTGGCGTCGAATGCGACGGCGCAACCTACCACCGCTCCGCGACCGCGCGCGATCGCGACCGCCTGCGCGAAATGGTGCTGAACGGTCTCGGCTGGAAGATCAGAAGGATCTGGAGCACAGATTGGTGGATGGACGCTTCATCGGCAGCCGAAAAGATTCACGCGCGGCTCATCGCCGACCTTGACTTCAACCGCGCGTCGCGGCCTCCCGCCGAAACCGCGAAGGAAGCCCTCGATACTGAAGCGCCGGTAGCCGCTGAGACGGGCGCAACGGCTGAGGACGATGGCCCCCAGGGTGGGGAGGTTGCGCCTTCCGGCAAGGCTGCGAAACCCGAGCCGGAGACCACGACCCGAGCGATCGAGCTGGAGACGCAAGAGCCCCTGCGGTTTCCCTCGGAGCCGGCGAACGACCGCGACCCTGTCGAGCAGCCGAGGATCTACGCGCGCGGACCGACGCCGGCGGCCCCAGACCCGGCTACAACGCCTGGGAACTATGCGAAGGCCGACCCAAGCACCGTCGCCGCGCCCGATCGCGCGCGTTTCTACGACGTCACCTACCGCGGCGCTCTTCGCAACATGATCGACCATGTGGTCGAGATCGAGGGACCGATCTATTTCGACGTCCTGATCGACCGCATTGCCCGCGCCCACGGCTTCCAGCGATCGGGTGAGACCGTGCAGCGGATCATCCGTGCAGCGCTCGGACGCTCCCGCTTCCCAGCGACCCGCGACGGCGACCGTGAACGGGTTGACGGGCCTAATAGCTTAACCCGACCCTCTTTTATCGAGGCTCTCCCTCGCACGCTTGCGATGCACCGCATCAAAGGTGAGAGCGTTCTCGATTAGATAGTATCCTCATTGTCGGAGGTTATGGGCAAGGCGCACAGGGTAGGAGGGTTGCATGTCGATCTTAATCAGCCAGCCTGGTGATCGTACGGCGGTTGCGGTGGATTATGGCGGTTCGAGGATCACCGATGCCGTGGCATGGGAACCTTGCGCCATTTGGCGCTAGGTTCGGTCGCAGGTTTGAGAGGAAATCGGTCGCCGCGTGCGCGCTGGCGCGTGGGGCGCGGACATTTTGGACAGCGTTCATGGTCATTTTCGTCGCCACGGAAACGAGCATAAGGCGATCACGAGGGTTCGACCGTAACAGCCGGCAACGGCAACGGGGTAGCGTCTTGAATCCGTTTCAGTGCTTGCTGACGCAACTCGATGAGTTGGTCTTGTTCCTCCGGACCGCAGATAAAAGTGTTGTTCTGGACGCTTCCGGTGTTGATGGTGGCGACTTTGCTCCCTGGGGTTTTGAAGGTCTTGGGCATGTGGGCGCGCAACATTTCAATCCTCAAGCGGTTATCGACCTTCCTGATGTGCCCGACCATTATCCCCTGCCAAAAGACTGGTTCACACTCCCCTTCAATCGCGCTTTTCATGGTCACGTCGTGGAGAAGTTCGATGGCGTGTTGCTCGGCCTCCTGACATTGCTCGTCGAACTCGGGGTCGATTTTGCGATGGCGTTGGGTGGTTTTATTCGAGACGCGCGCCGCGCGACAACCGAAGATGTCGCTGCGTGAAAGAGAAAGGACAGCCAAATAACGTGGTCGCCATTGCAAAGCGTAATTGGCTGCGCGCTTGTTCCCACTGTCCCTGAGATGGTCAATGTAAGCCGTGGTTAAACACCATTTGGCCTCAAGTTCCACGCCAAACTCTTTTGCCAACTTCGCTGCTTTGTGCTCGGCAGCGATCAGTGCTCTCGCGCCGCCTTTGAGTATCTCGTTTGTCCAATGAGTGAGTGTGCCGAGTTGCTTGGGGTCGGGAGCAGGAACGGGTTTGACGATTAGTTCGTGGAGCTTGTTGTCCTTACGATGACGTACTCCTGGGGCGCTCTTTCTCTTTGGTGCTTCATCCTCATCCTCGAAGTCGTCATCGTCTCCGGCATCAGGAAGGTTTGGTTTTTTGTTCCTTGGCATCCGTGGCTGTTTGCTACCTCAACCGGACAGGCAACGCAATGTGAAAAGAAGTTGTTGACGCTTAGGACTCCAATGTGAGACGATAGGGGTAATCGGGAACTCCAACTCCCGTCAAAAAGAAAGAAATCAAATGCAATCAGCAATGTCGGACACGGAGAAATCCAAGTCCATTCTCAAGTGGCAAGCGTTCTCCGACCGCTGCCAAATCAGGAAAGCCGAACGCGCAAAGATCAAAGAGCGCCACGACAACCGTTTCAGTTCTCATCTGACTCGACTGCTCAAAAAGGAGGGCAAATGAATTACGCCGACATCAATCGCAACATGACGTTGCCCGAACGCCAACGCTCGCTGTTCAACATCATCAGTGCCGCGCAAATGGCGGCGAAAGAGAGCGACGCCAAAATCATGGTGATCTATGCGCCGATTTACACCGATGAGTATGGTGAATCGCTGCACGT
>Ga0137403_10006241_pt1 | contig 13679 bp, 11 predicted proteins | sample CZOMad2_1_16fung_FD_122057 | JGI IMG/M metagenome (GOLD analysis project Ga0137403, IMG submission 122057) | Vadose zone soil fungal communities from Angelo Coast Range Reserve, California, USA - CZOMad2_1_16fungal (Hybrid Assembly) | ecosystem: Environmental > Terrestrial > Soil > Vadose zone... | reverse complement strand
CGGGCGAGATAGCCAATCGTGTGCGTGCCTTTCAACCGTGGCCGGGCACGTACGCTGACTCTCGGGACGGGAAGCTGATTATCTGGCGCGCGACCGAGGCGACCGGGCCGAAGTCGGAGACAAATGAATCAGGCACTATTCTGAGTGCTCACCAGTCAGGTGTGGCAGTAGCCTGTGGCGCGAACACAGTCCTTCGAATCGAAGAGATTCAGCTCGAGGGAAAACGAAGAATGCCGGCGCGTGACTACATCAACGGCGCTAGATTGAGAGCAGGAGACCCCATATTTCAGAGCTAGACTGGTTCTGTGGGCGGGTAGCCTTAGACGATAGTTATGCGAATCATCAGCCGCGCTCTCCTCGCATTTGTGTTAACCTTGCCGGGTATTTGCATCGAGGCAAAAAATGACAGTTCTAAAGGTCCCATCGTCAAAGCGGAGTTCATCTACGAACAAGCGCCCTTCCCTTCGTGCCACGCATCAACCATCGCAGAGTCCACAAGCGGCCTGGTTGCGGCTTGGTTCGGAGGCACGCGCGAGAAGAGCCCCGACGTTGGGATCTGGATTTCAAGACGCGACAGGAACGGGTGGTCGAAAGTAGTGGAAATCGCCAACGGCGTTCAACCAGCCGGCGGGCGTTACCCTTGCTGGAACCCGGTGCTGTTTCAGCCCGCGCGTGGACCGCTGTTGCTCTTCTACAAAGTCGGGCCAAGCCCCAGCGCGTGGTGGGGCATGCTCACGACTTCCACCGATGGCGGCGCGAGTTGGTCGAAGCCGCGGCGACTGCCCGATGGCATTCTCGGCCCCATTAAGAACAAACCGGTCCAGTTGCAGGACGGCTCGATCTTGTGCGGCTCCAGCACTGAGCACGCGGGCTGGCGCGTTCACTTGGAGCGCACAACAGACCTCGGCGAGACCTGGCGGAAGACCGAACCGCTGAATGACGGGACGCAATTCGGCGCCATCCAACCGGCGATACTGGTGCATCGCTCAAGCGAGATTCAAATTCTCTGCCGCAGTCAGCAGCGCAAGATCACCGAGAGCTGGTCATCGGACGGCGGAAGAACCTGGAGCGCGATGAGGTCGACGCCGCTTCCGAATCCGAGCTCGGGCATCGATGCGGTGATGCTCAAGGACGGCCGCGCTTTGGTCGTATACAACCACACCGAGAGAGCACGCAGCCCGCTCAATGTGGCGGTTTCATCCGACGGCAAGACCTGGAGGGCGGCTCTGATATTGGAGGACCAGCCCGGCGAGTACTCATACCCCGCCGTTATACAGACCGCTGACGGATTGGTGCACGTCACCTATACCTGGAAGCGCGAACGAATCAAACACGTCGTGATTGATCCGCGGAAGCTCGTGTTACGCGATATGCCTGAAGGGCGCTGGCCGGAATGAAAAAATGGTTCGGGTTTCTGGTTTTTGGTTTGTAGTTTCTGGCCGCGGTGAAACGTTAACAAACGCGTACACGAACGCATGGTTGAAAAGGTTAGCTGCTTGGAACTAGAAACCAGAAACCAGAAACTAGAAATCCGAAGAACCTACAAATGGTGGGTCGTCGCCATGTTGTGGTTCGTGTGTTTTTTCAACTACGCCGACCGGCAAGCGATCTTCTCCGTCTTCGAGCTGCTCAAATCGGAAATGCATTTGAGCGACGTGCAGCTGGGCATCGTCGGCGCGTCGTTTATGTGGGTGTATGCCGCCGTCGGGCCGATCGCCGGTCTGGTAGGCGATCGAATCAATCGCAAAGCTCTGATCATAGGCGGGCTCGGCTTCTGGTCGCTTATAACGATTGCGACCGCGTTCTCGACAAAGTATTCACACCTTGTCTTTTTCCGCGCGCTGGAAGGCTTCGGCGAGGCATTTTACTTTCCTGCGTCTATGTCCATCTTGAGCGCCTTCCACGGTGCGGGCACCCGTTCGCGTGCGATGTCGATCCATCAGTCGAGCGTCTACGCAGGAACAATCGCCGGGGGAAGCGTCGCCGGAGTGCTCGGGCAGCATTACGGCTGGCGTTCGAGCTTCTACCTGTTCGGCTCGCTGGGCATCCTGCTCAGCGTTCTGCTGATCGTCCTGCTTCGCGAGCCCGCTCGCACGCATTCAACTCAGCCGGCTTCCAAAGAGCCCCGACTGTCTGATGGCCTGGGCAAAGACGAAGCTGCGATCAATCCTGTACAACCTTCCCTGCTTGGCGTGAGTGCGGAGTCCTTCGCCGGCCGCGTCGCACGCATACTGAAGGAAGTGTTCAAAACGGCGCGCGAGCTGTTCGCTAACCCTATGGTGCGAATCCTTACTGTGGTGTTCGTCGGCGCGAACTTTGTGGCGATGATTTTCCTGACGTGGATGCCGTCGTTCCTCTATCGCAAGTTCAACCTCAGCCTGGCGATGGCCGGCGTAAGCGCGACCGCCTATTTGCAGATCGCATCGGTGCTCGGTGTGTTGAGCGGAGGAGTTCTGGCGGACCGGCTAGCAAGAACCAACAGAGGCGGGCGGATGCTAACGCAAGCGATAGGATTGACGCTTGGAGTTCCGTTCATCTTTCTAGCGGGATGGACGTTGTCGGTTCCGGTTGTGATTTTGGCGCTGACCGGGTTTGGATATTTCAAAGGGCTTTACGATGCGAACATCTGGGCCTCGCTTCACGATGTAGTACCGCCCGAGCGTCGAGCCTCAGCGGTCGGCTTCATGAACTCCGTAGGTTGGATCGGCGGCGGAGTCGCTCCCGTGGCGATAGCCGCTGCAAGCGAGCGCTTTGGCATGGGTGCGTGCATAAGCGCTAATTCGGTGATCTATCTTCTCGTCGCGGCGTTGTTGTTCTACGGCATCCGAAGGCACATGTGGATTTCACGCTTGCGCCCCGGACAAATCCAGCCAGCCGTGGCAAGCGAGTCGTAGTAGACGGACTTGCCTCAGCCTGAAACAGGGCTGATCACCAATTCCTTAGGGCGCCGCGACTCCGAGTTGAGCCTGTACGGTTTGAGAAATCTTCGAGCTGTGGCTATGCTGGTGGTTGAGGCTAGAGGCTTGAATGCCACGAATCACGGGGATTCCGGGACCGTATCGGTTCTTCTTCACGAGTTTCGACTGCAATGAGCCTCCGCACGTTCACGTTGAGCGCGAGAACAAGACCTGCAAGTTCTGGGTCGAGCCGCTCGGATTCGCCCGCAACTACGGTTTCAGCGCCCGGGAGTTGAATGTGATTCGACGGATGATCGAGAGGCATCGAGCCTCGATTTTGGAGGCCTGGCATGAACATTGTGGCTAGCAGCGAACCGCTAGTGCAAAATGTGCGAGTCACCGAGGACGAGATCATCGCAGAGCTTGCCGACGGTCGCGTGATCAGCGTCCCGCTCGCGTGGTCCTGGCGATTGTCCGAGGCAACGCCAGCGCAGCGCGCCAACTGGCGGCTAATCGGAATGGGCCAAGGCGTGCACTGGCCAGACATCGATGAAGACCTCAGCGCTGAGGGTTTACTTCACGGCGTTCCCGCATACCGTCCGTCTTCCGCGGCAGCACAGCGCAAGGGAAGCCGGCGCAAGCCAACTAACAAAAGCGTTCCTGCAAGGCGCGGAAGCCCTCAACCTCGGTGATCTCCGCCTCCAACCCGACGGCCCGAGTGATCACGGCATAAGAAATCAGAAAGCGAACTCTCTTTCGTGTGGCCCGCGTCAACGAAAGACTCAAGGTTAAGACTGACTTTCAATTCATTCAAGCACGCGGCGCAAGGCCGCTAACATCTGAGCTTTGTTTGGTCCGCCGATGGCCTCCTCTGCGCGTTTTTGCATCGTCGCGTCCTCGCGATAGATGCCCAGCGTCGCAATCGCGGCAGTAGCCATTTTCACCTCACCGGTTTCCAAGACCGATATGAGGAAGTCGCGTGCTTCTTGAGATCTCGTCAAAGCTATTGGAAGCAGCAAGGTTTGCTTGAACTCGCGATCAAACGTGGTGGTCCACTTCTCCTTCAACAACTCGAAGACTCCGGGCAACCGTGACTCCGAAAGCGCAAGCGCGGCGTGCTCATAAAGCAAGGGATGTTTTTGATCGACAAACCTGGCTACGAATTCAAACGAAGCGCTCGGCGACAGCGCCATCAACCCGCTTAAGCACTCGGCGAGCACGGCCGGCTCCTCGTCTCCTGTCAGCACCTTGAATCTCAGAAGCGGCGCGGCTGTCGGCCCGCAATGACCGAGAGCTCCGGCCGCGCCTATCCGGGCGTCGGCCTCTTTGTCGGCGAGCAATGCAGCCAGTTCGTTCATCGCGTCAGGGGAACCTATCTGAACCAGACCCAATCCGCAGAGCGCCCTCAACGGCGCGGCTGTGTCCGAGCGCCCGCCCCACGTTGGCTCGTGCTGCACATGCCGAATACCGGTGCGATACAGATCCTCGTCATCGCAATCAGCAGCGAGCAGCGCTTTCACGACGGCGGTCTTGGCAGCGCACCCCTTGTCAGTCTTCGCCGGGTCAATCATGAAGCGATGAAAGGCCGCGATGAGATCGGGGACGAAGTCGTGATCTTCGATATGAGCGGTGATCTCCGCCGCCTTGGCGACGATGAGGCTGGTCTTGCTGGCAAGATGTTTTCGAAGTTGCTTGCGAGCTTCGGGAGTATCCGGCGACTTGCTGAGCGTCGCAAGTTCGGCGAGTCGGTTTTCTAATAACGCTGACTTGGCCATAGTTTCTTCTTCCCGGGCAGATGATCTTTCTACAAAGGACTCATCACATTTTCGGTCCTGGACATAAGAGGCGTAAAGAGTCCCTTGCACAAAAATGGTTGCTCCGTTGCGCTGTCAAATGTCAGTCAGGACGTGGAAGCCAAAGGAGGGAAACTTTTCTTATCCGACTGGTTTCGCAGCTACGACATGCAGTTGCAATCTGTATGATCGAGTGCGTCCCCTATTCTCAGTAGCTATCGCACGTGCGCCGGCTCGTCCACCAAAGCGGCGACGGCAGCGGTGTCATTCCCGTCGTTGGGCGCCGGTCTCAACCGGAGAATCCTGGTCATCACATTGTAGACCTGAACGTTTTCAAACGGCTCGATGACGACACCCTTCTTGAACGCCGAGCCGTGCGCGATAAAGATCGCCCGCATCGACGGAAGCTCATTATCGTAGCCGTGCCCGCCTCTCAAGCCGTTCTTCGGGTCCTTCGCTTTTGCCTCATCAAACTTTGCTCGCGTAGTTAAGGTCCATCCTTCTTCAGGCAGCACCAACAGCGGAGCGATGCGCGGGCTGTTCGAGTAATGAAAGCGCGCGGGTACTTCCGCTTTGCGATAGAGCTTCGCTTGCGGCGGCATTCTGGCCTTCAGCGTTGTATAGATCGCATCCTCCTTGCCGGCTTTTGGAAAGATGCTGACGATCTCGCTCGTCCATAAGATTCTCTCCGCCAGACTCGTATCAAAGAGCTCGTCCAGGATAATTGCGTTGTTCGGGTCCTGCGTCGCCATGCCGTGATCGGAGACGATGATCAGGTTGACCTGCGCTAATATCCGCCGCGCCTTGAGTCCGTCGATGAGTCTGCCGAGGTCGTTGTCAACTTTGAGCACCGCCTCGCGTGTTTCTACCGCGTCGGGGCTGAAGTCGTGCCCGGCATTGTCAACATCGCTGAAGTACAGAGTCAAGAAAGTCGGGCGCTCCGCCGACGGCAGATCGAGCCAGGACAAGACCGTGTCTACTCGCGCCTCGTTGGTCACCTTCCCGTCATAAGGCTTCCAGTAGGTGGGCCGCGCGCCCGCTATTTCGGCTTCGCTTCCCGGCCAGAAGTAGGGCGCGGTTTTCTGCCCCTGTTTTTCAGCGGTGATCCAGATCGGTTCGCCCAACCACCAACGGCCATTCTGAACTTCCTCGCGATTGCTCATCGTGAATGTGGCGTTGAAGCCTTTATCGAAAACGTTGTTCTCGACGATACCGTGATTCTGTGGATAGAGCCCGGTGGCGATCGTGTAGTGGTTAGGGAAAGTCTTGCTTGGGAACGATGGAATCATCCACTTCGCTTGTACGCCGTCGCGAGCCAGAGACAAGAGAGTCGGTGGATGGTATTTCTCGAGATAGTCGCAGCGGAACCCGTCCAGCGAAATCAAGATAACAGTCGGCCGCAGGTCCCTGATCGACGTCGATGGAGCGCACGCCGAGAGAACTACAGTGAGCAACACAAATGCGATGAGAAGCGGACGTTGAAATATCGTTGAGATGTTTCTTTTCATTGGTCCTATCGATTGCGGGTTTTGGGTCAGCAAGGCTCGGCCGATTAATTCGAGTCAGGAAAGTAATAGGAATGAACAGAATATGCAACTTCTCTTCGCGGGCCGCGTTCATTTGTGTTAGATTTCTTGTGCACCCCAAAACGCTCGAGCGAGGATCGACTTAGTGATCACCACCGCCGGGAAGCTGGAACAACTCCAGGCTACAATTGAGACTGTTATTCACGGCAAGTCCGACGTAGTTGAACTTGCGCTGGTCACGCTGCTGGCAGGCGGGCACTTGTTGATCGAAGACGTTCCGGGCGTCGGGAAGACCACGCTCGCGCAAACTCTCGCGCGAAGCTTTGACTGCACCTTCCAACGGATTCAGTTCACTTCGGATATGCTGCCGTCCGACATCGTTGGATTGGAAGTCTTCAATCAGCGGACAAGCACATTCGAGTTCAAGTCGGGGCCGATTTTTGCCAACGTGATACTCGCCGATGAGATCAATCGCTCGACTCCCAAGACCCAATCGGCGCTGCTCGAAGCGATGGGCGAGGGACAGGTCACCGTCGAGCAGGAAACGTATCACTTGCCTCGGCCGTTCATGGTGCTCGCTACCCAGAATCCCATCGAGCATCACGGAACCTACCCGCTGCCCGAATCGCAGCTCGACAGGTTTATGATGCGGCTGCGAATGGGCTATCCCGACTCGGAAGACGAGAAGACGATCTTGCGGGAGCAGACCCTGAACTCCGCCGTAGACCGCATTGTCCCCGTGATGCACAGCGACGGTGTGCTTGAGCTGCAACACGAGGTGCGTGAGGTGACCGTGGACGAGGCCCTGATTGACTACCTGATCCGCATAGTTCGAGCAACTCGTGACGCCGACATACTCGACCTCGGCGTGAGCCCGCGCGGAAGCCTGGCACTTTACCACGCAGCCCAGGCGCTGGCGTTTGTCGAAGGCCGCGACTTCGTAATCCCCGATGACATCAAGCGGCTGGTTGTTCCGATATTCGCTCACCGAATCGTAGTGAATTCGCGCTATTCCACGGGACTGCGCCGCTCGGACGAATCGCAAGCCGCCCTCCTGGAAATTCTCAAAACCGTCAACGTGCCGCTGTGAGGTGTGAAGTAGTATGAATCGGCAAGCGTGGCGCGACTTCTTCATCACGGTCTTCCTTCTCGGCCTGGCTTTCATCATTGCGCTGCTCAGCTCGGTCGCCGCGGATCAGCAGAGCACACAAGTTGCGGCGATCGCCGCTGCAATCTCTCTGGTGCTGGCGCTGATTGGGGCCTTGTACATCATTCCCCGGCTCGCGCGAAACGTTCGGCTTGATCTCCTTCGCTTTGCTATCAGAACCAGCGTCACGGTCGAGGGTCTGTTGTTTATCGTTTTCCTTATGATCATAGGCTTCGCAGCCTGGAACAACGGAAACAATCTTTTGTACCTTGTGCTGTCGGCAATGCTCGCGTTCCTCATAGCCGCGAACTTGATCGCGCGCGTCTCGCTTGCGGACGTATCTATTCAGTTGCGTTTCCCCGATCACATCTTCGCCGGGGAGCCGGCGAACATCAGTGTGACGCTTCTCAACCACAAGCGGTTCATGCCGAGCTACAGCCTGATGGTTGAGGCTCTGGCGGAAGGCGAAGAAGAGGAAGAAGAAAAAGGCGAAGGGGAGACGGGGAGACGAGGAGACGGGGCGAGAGAACGGGTCGCCCCCTCGCCCCCTCGCCTCCTCGCCCCCTCGCGTTCTTCCCCCGTCGACCCGCCGCTTTCCTCCTCGCGGAGCGGCCTCAGCAAGCTGGCCTACTTCGTGCTCGCGCCGGCGGGTTCGAGCGCCCGCCAACGCATCGAGCATACCTTCAAGGTCCGCGGCCGATATCCAATAACCGGCTTTCGCATCGCTACGAAATTCCCGGCAGGTTTCTTCAAGAAGTGGCGCCGCATCGACGCGACCGGCGAAATACTGGTCTATCCCAAGCCGCAGCCCCTCGACGATTTTTATCATGCGCTACCGATGCTCGCCGGACAGATTGAGAGTCACGGTCGGGGTTCGGGCGACGATCTGTACGCGATTCGTCGCTATCAACCTTCCGACCACATGCGCTACATCGATTGGAAAGCGACTGCGAAATCGATGGCGATGATGGTGCGCGAGCACATGCGCGAGGACGAGTGGCGGCTGACGATCGTCTTCGACACCGCGTTGCCGCCCGGTTCAAGCGCGTTAGCCAGAGCGGCGGCGACTTCCAACAAGCCTTCCGGCCAGCCTGCGGAGGAATCCGTCAGCACCAGCGCCCAGGCAGAGGTGGATGAATTTCGGGAGCGATTCGAGCGAGCTGTGCTGATGGCGGCGTCGCTTGCCAATCACTTCATACTCGAGCGCGCCGAGGTCGAGTTGATAACCACCGGCGAACACCACCACGTGCCCTCAGGCTCGGGCCAGGAGCAGCTCTACAAGATACTCGCATCGCTCGCGACGCTTCAGCCGACTGAGCCCCCGGACGATGGTGCTCACGTTGAACAAGCACCCCGCCGGCGCGGTTGGAGATTTCTAAGAAGGTCTCCGAGAGAGGCCGTTTCAGAGGACATGCGCAATCCAGCCGGCGAGCCCCGCAAATCAAACGGCGGGACCGCGTGGCGATTGCTTGACGAAGTACCCGTGCTTCGCGACGAGCGGCGATTCAAAGTGCTGATCACCTCGGCAAGAAAGGGGACCATTCCTGGGCACGTGTGGCGCAGCGCTCACGTTGTCTTTATGGAAGACCTGTGAAGAAGAGGTCAGAAGTCAGAAGTCAAAGGTCAGAGGTGAGAAGTCAAAGGTCAAAGGTCAGACGTCGGCTCGGAGGTGAGATATGAAACTGAACTCGGCGAGAGATTTCGAAGTTTACACGCCTCTGACTTTCTTCTTCCCTCTGACTTCTGACTTCTGACTTCTGACCTCTGACTTCTGACCTCCGATTTAGTTATGGAAGCTTATTTCAGAACAACCTCATATGCGCTTGTCACCACCGCGTTTCTGGCTATAGCGCTTACGGGCTCGCTCGACGGCATATCGATCGTGCTGTACTCGATCGCCGTCGTCGTTTGCTTCTATCGAGACGTGCGCGGTGCACAGCGACTGAGGTTGCGCGAGTGGATGTGGCGTGCCCTCAGCATTGCCTATGTGCCGTTCGTCTTCATAGACGGCGCGGTGATCAGCAACAATCGAGTCCTCGCGCTCGTTCACATGACGCTGTTCGTTTCGGCGGCAAAGCTGTTCCAGAACAAACGCGACCGCGACTGGGTGTTTCTGTACCTGATCGCTTTCTTTCAAATGCTGCTAGCCGCCGGCCTGACCTTCAACGCTACATTCGTGGCATCCCTCGCAACCTTTCTCTTCTTCTTCATCTCCACGCTGGCTGCGTTTGAAATCCGACGTGCGCGCCGCGAGGTGAGCTCTCTCGAAGATGAGATCGTCACTCCTTTGCAGCAACCGCAACAAGTCAAGTATCGGGCGAACGACGACGTCGCGCACGCCAGAAAAAGCAATCGCGTTCGGTATCTTCTCGGCGCGTCGTTCGCACAGATAGTGATCGTCGCGGCGCTCACGCTGCCTTTCTTCTTTCTGATTCCCAGGGTCGGCGGAGGCGGCGTCGCCGGAGGCTTGAGCGGAGCGGACGCCATCACTGGATTTTCAGATCGCGTAGAGCTGGGCGAAGTCGCGTCAATCAAGAAGAGCCCGCGCGTTGTAATGCGCGTGCGGCTGGACCGTAAACCGGCACGGTATCTTCGGTGGAGAGGCATCGCGCTGGAGCACTACGATGGCCGGGCTTGGATCGTGATAGGTAGCCCGGGCCGACGGGAGGCAACCCACCAGGATCGGAGTTCTTCAGGGAGCTTGGACGCTGACACGGGCTTCAACCGCAGCTACATTTTAGACAGAGTACCTGCGGATAACCAGTCAACCGTCGAGCAGATGATAGTCCTCGAGCATCTGTCGACAGACACTCTGTTTGCAGCTCAAAGGGTCTTCAGATTGCGGGGGCCGCTTGCGACCATCTTCAAAGACAGGTTAACAGGCGCGCTTTCCTCTCAGGGTTTCAAGGGACGGACGACTTACATTGTTTCGTCTGACGTAAGCGTTCCGACCGAGCAGGAGCTTCGCCTCGATACTCCCGCTTCATCTCCCGAGAAAATTAAAGAGATCTACCTGCAAAAGCCGCCCAAACTGGATCCTCGAGTATCGCAACTCGCTCATGACATAACGCGCAATGCGGCGACGCCCTACGACAAAGCACGGGCGATCGAGAATTATCTGAAGACTGAGTTTCGTTACACGCTCGACCTGAAGGCGGCAGACCAGGATCCGTTGGCGGAGTTCCTGTTCAAAACGCGCGAAGGTCACTGCGAGTACTTCGCGACTGCGATGGTGATAATGCTGAGGACGCTTGAGATTCCCGCGCGGATCGTCAACGGGTTTCAGATGGGCGAGCTCAACGACCTCAACGCGATGTACACGGTCCGCGAGAGCGATGCTCATTCGTGGGTCGAGGCGTACTTTCCGCGCACAGAGTCGTGGATCGAGTTTGATCCGACCCCTTCGGCAGGCATCAACGACTACAGCCAGGGCGGGTTGTTCGCGCGGTTGAGAAAGTACGCCGACGCGATGGAGGTATTCTGGCTCGACTACATCGTCACGCTGGACAGCGACGAGCAGGCTTCGATCATGGTCGATCTGCAACAACGGCTGCTGAGCGTTAAGGATCGCTTGCTCGTTTACTACATCAGTGCGAAGCTCTGGACGCGGAAGATGCTCAGCAAATTGATCATCAATCGGCGCTGGAGCATGGGCGAGTTGCTCATGCTTGCAGGCGCGCTCGTAGTGCTGGCTCTATCGTTCGTGTCGTTGTACGTCGTCATCGCCTACAGAAAGCGCCGAGGTCTTCCGCCGACCGGCTATGGGCCGTGGTGGCACAGGCTTTTTGTTCTGCCGACCTGGCGGCGCAGGCTGGCGAGGCGCGAATATCGACAGTCGGCGGTGCTCTTCTACGAGCAGATGCTCGCTATCGCGCGGCCTGCAGGTCTGGTGAAGCAGCCCGATCAGACACCGATTGAGTTCGCGCACGCTTCGGGGCTTTCACCTATTCGCGAGATAACCACGCTTTACAATCGCGTACGTTTCGGGGGCGCTCAACTGGATCAGAGCGAGACTAGGCGCGTGTCGGATCTGCTACGAGAGCTGAAGCAGAGCGTTCGCAGCAAACGATAGCGCGCCCTGGGAGCGAAAACGCGAGGGGCTGACGGGCAAGGGAGCGGAGAAGGATTCTCCATCTTTTTCATTTTCTATTTGCCATAATTTGCCATTTGATATTTGCATTGAATGGTTCTCTTCAATAAACAATAGAAAATAGAAAATGGAAAATAGAAAATGGACAATGGACAATCCTCCAGCACCGTCGCCCCTCGCCCCGTCTCTCCGCACCGCAAGGCGCCACTTTAGCGTGCTCCTTGCCGGTTAGCTGACTACTTCCGAATTTGACAATCATCCTCGCGCCGAAATAGCATGCCTCGGGTAGTAGGAAAGGCCAGTGGTAATGAAAATTTATGATGTGACCGTTCCCCTCTCAAAGGAATTGGTAGTTTATCCGGGCGATCCACACGTAAAGATCAATCGCAGAACAAAAGCTAATGAAGACGACGCGAAATACAATCTGAGCCGTTATTCTTTTAGCTCACACGCTGGAACACATGTCGATCCACCGTTCCACCTGATCGAGGGAGGCATCACGGTGGACAAGCTTCCCCTTGAGCTGCTGATTGGCCGCGCGCGAGTGGTCGAGGTGACTGCTCCAGTCGTCGATGAACGCGTGCTCGAGGAGTTCGATTTTACCGTTGATGCTCGAGTGCTGTTCAAGACGCGGAACTCGTATCTGTGGAGCCAGCAGACCTTCGTTAAGGACTATGTCTACATAACGCCCGGTGCGGCTCGCTCGCTGGTCAACGACGGCATCAAGGTGGTTGGCATCGATTATCTGTCCGTGGACAAGTTCGACGCTGCACCGGAGACGCACATGGTACTGCTTGGCGCGGGCATAATAATCATTGAGGGACTCGACCTCCGTGAAGTTGAGCCCGGTGACTACGAGCTGATCTGCCTGCCGTTGAAGGTCAAGGACGGAGACGGCGCACCCGCTCGCGTCGTTCTGCGACAAAGCTAAAACATTTGGTCCTATAGATCCTATTGGTCCTATTAAGTCATGAAAGACGCTGAACTGATCAATTCTGTCGCAGCTCACAGAGTCTTCGCCGTAGTGCGGGCCCCGTCTGCCGAATCGGCGTTGCGCGCAGCAGAGGCGGCGATCGTTGGCGGGATCAAGCTAGTCGAGGTTGCTCTTGCTACGCCGGGCAGCTTCAGAGTGATCTCAGACTTGCGTCATCGCTACGGGGATCGCGTGTGTGTAGGCGCGGGCTCGGTGACGAACCACGATCAGATGGACCGCGCGATCAAGGGCGGAGCGCAGTTCATATCGATGCCTCACACCAGCGCGACGCTCGTCGAAGCCTGCCGCCGCTCGCTGGTGCCGCCCGTGATTGGGGCGCTCACTCCATCCGAGGTCGCAACTGCGTGGGCGATGGGTGTGCCGATCGTGTCCTTGTTCCCGGCGGCGTCGATGGGAGGGCCGGAGTACGTTGAGGCGCTCACGTCGCGGATCAGCGATATTCGACTTGCGGTTGCAGGCGGAGTTGGCTCCGAGAACATCGTCGACTATTTCAGCGCCGGCGCCTTCGCGATCGCGGTTGGAAGCCGCTTGTTCACCAGCGGCGATCTGAAGAACGAAAACTACGCCGCGATAGCCGAGCGCGCTCGCGGGATCGTCCGTCTGGCCGGCGTTGCGTGACCGGCGAGATCGATTCATCGACTCTTGTCAGCCGCCAGTCAACAACCAATACGGTTTTCCTCAATACGAAATCGTAGACGTTCTGCCAGGCAACCTTTGGACTCCACAACATAACCTGCAACAGCGACTTGAACTTCCAGGTACGGCAAGCTTGGACACACGCGGCACGGCCCTTGCCCTTCTGAATGAGCGCGGCTTAGTGAGCCGCGAAGATCAGCAGGGGAGAAACAAAATGCTTTCAATGAGCAAGAAAATATGTGTTGCGATATTGGGGCTGGCGCTATTGCTGAGCACCACAGCGTCCGCGAACGCTCAGTCCTTTGGCGGTAGAATGAGCACCCACGAGAAGGCCGCTTACATCGGCGGAGGAGCGGCGGCGGGGGCTTTGATCGGCGGCCTGTTGGGTGGCAAGAGGGGCGCGGTCATCGGCGGGTTGCTTGGGGCCGGCGGGGGCACGGGCTACGTCTACTACAAAGGCAGGGAAGACGACCGCTACGGCCGATACTACGGCGCTCGCACCTACCGCGATAGTCGAGTCTATGATTACAATAGGCGCTCCGACAATTGGAGCCGCGATGATCGACGCTTCCGGGATCGGGATCGCTGGAGTCGCG
>Ga0137403_10006240_pt1 | contig 13680 bp, 14 predicted proteins | sample CZOMad2_1_16fung_FD_122057 | JGI IMG/M metagenome (GOLD analysis project Ga0137403, IMG submission 122057) | Vadose zone soil fungal communities from Angelo Coast Range Reserve, California, USA - CZOMad2_1_16fungal (Hybrid Assembly) | ecosystem: Environmental > Terrestrial > Soil > Vadose zone... | reverse complement strand
GCGACCCGAGGCCGCGCGAAGCGTCGTGGAGTGCGGCTGTCCCTCTGCCGCTTTTGACCGACGAAGCCGCCGATGGCCTCGGAAACTTCGAGCGAGTTCGGTGGCATCATCCCGCTTTCCAGAGCTTTGATTCTCCTCACGTCGGCGGCTAAAGAGTCCCGGCAATTTTCAGATAGGCTCTTAGCCGCGTCACATTTGCTCGAGGGTCTCGATTCCGAGCACCTCCAACCCCTGCTTCAAAACCCGGCCAGCCAGATGGCACAGGAGCAAACGGCTGGGGCGTTGCTCCGGCTCGGCTTTGAGCACTGGGCAATTCTCGAAAAACCGGTTGAAGTGTCCCGCAAGGTCATAAAGATAATTGCACAGAAAATTCGGTCGATATTCCTCGGCCGCGGCTTCGAGCACCAACCCGAAATTGAGCAAGTGCTTCGCGAGCGCCGTTTCCTCGGGAGCTTCTAACTTGATCCCCGCTCCCTGGGCGGTGAGCTCTGAGTCTTCAATTTCTCCTTTCCTGAAAATGCTGCGAATCCGTGTATAAGCATATTGAAGATACGGCGCGGTGTTCCCATTCAATGCCAGCATTTTCTCCCAACTGAACACGTAATCGCTCTGACGATTCGGCAGCAAATCGGCATATTTGATCGCGCCGAGCCCCACCACGCGCGCGATTTCGCGCTGGTGCGACGCCGGCAACTCAGGGTTCTTTTCCGAGACGATCTTCAACGCCCTTTCCTCTGCCTCGTCCAACAGGTCGGACAGTCGAATTGTTTCACCCGCTCGCGTCTTGAATGGCTTGCCATCTTCTCCCAGAATCGAGCCAAACCACACATGCGCCAGTTTGATCCGCGCTTCGGGATGCCAGCGGCGAAAAATGGCGAACAGTTGCTGGAAATGCAACTGCTGCGGCCCACCGGTCACATAGACGATCTCGTCCGGATGCCATGTCTCGATCCGATGGGCCAGTGTCGCCAGGTCCGTGGTCGTGTAATTGAAAGCGCCGTCGCTCTTCTGTATCAGAGCGGGGTTGCTCTTGAGTTGGGGGATGTCTTCGAAGAAAACGGCCATCGCTCCTTCGCTTTGCCGCGCGATTCCTTTCTCGAATAGTTCCTGCACCAATGGCTGCAGCCGAGGATGGTAAAAGCTCTCCCCCAGAGTATGGTCGAAGCGTACTCCCAGCCGATGGTAGATTTGATCGAACTGTGATTGCGAAAGCGCGATCATCTCGTGCCAGATGCGCAAGTTTTCCGCATCGCCGCCTTGCAGCTTGACCAATTCATGGCGCGCTTCCTCAACCACGGCGTGATCCTCTTCGCCGGCGGTGTTAACCAGTTTGTACAGCCGCTCCATTTCGGCGATCGGGTCTTTCTCCAGCGCTGCCCTGTCCAGGTGCTTTTTCCAGCCGACAATTAGTTTGCCGAATTGCGTACCCCAATCACCGATATGATTGTCGGTAATGACGAGGTGTCCCAGCAGCCGCAGCAAGCGGGCCAAAGCATCCCCCAAAATCGTCGAGCGGATGTGGCCGACATGCATTGGCTTGGCCACATTGGGCGAACTGAAATCAAGCACTGCGGTTTTGGGCTGCGCTGTTTTCTCGAAGAAAAGACTTCCGCCTCGCACGGCTGACTGCAAGGCTGTTGCGAGCGCCGCCGGTTTGAGCCGGAAATTCAAAAAACCGGCCCCGGCAATCTCCACCGGTTCACTCCACTCGGTCACCTCCAGTTTTGCGAGTACGTCGGCGGCAAGCTGGCGCGGATTCAGCTTGCGCGATTTCGCCAGGGAAATGAGAGCGCTGGACTGGTAATCTCCAAACTTCGGGTCAGGGCACGGCCGCACCAACACGGTTGAGGTATCCGCGTCCGGCATAACAGCGGAGACTGTTTCGCGCAAACGCTGTTCAATGAGCTTGTGAGGGAACACGGGCTGAAACAGATCGCTCCACGATTATGGCTTTTTGCCTTGGTCGCGGATAATCTGGAGCATCGCATCTGCAGTGGGAGCTTGTTCGAGTGCCTGGCGAAACTCGGACTTGTGCAAGAGCTTGGCTATGTTTGCCAGCGTGTGAAGATGCTTCTGAAATTGGCCCTGGGGAACCAGAAAGAGCATCACCAGGTTCACCGGCTGATTGTCCAACGCATCAAAGTTCACCCCTTTCCGCGAACGACCCAGGGAACCGACCACCTCATAAATCAAATCCGTCGAGGCATGGGGAATGCCGATGCCGAACCCAATGCCGGTGCTCATCGAGGACTCGCGCTTCTTGACCACGGTGGCGATGGCTTCATGATTTTCGGCCTTTATCTTGCCGGTGGCCACCAGGTTATTGATCAGTTCGTCAATTGCTTCCCAGCGGTTTGTGGCCTGCAAATCAGTGATGATTTGCTCGCGCGTCAGAATATCGCCTAAATCCATAGCATTGGAATATCCGCCGGGGCATTTCGCCTGAACCCGCCGGGCTTTTCAACTCAATTCTAGAGCCTCAGCATCCACAAGACCGCCGCCTGGGTCGAATGCATCCACCACCGAAGAGCTGTCGGCACATCCACTTTGGATGTCAGTAGCGGAATTCCGACTAATAGCACGACCACATTTCCCAGGAAAATCACCACTGCGGAAAACAAATATCCCTGATCGGCAATATCAGACTGCTCGTTTTTCAAAATATGCCACGTAAGCGTCACATGGAAACCGTAGGCCGCCCCCAGCAACAAATGGAACCAAACCAGGTAATTGCGCCAATTCCAAACCCAATGCCCCGCGGCAAACACCAGTACGACCAGCACGGCATAAAGAGGAAAAAAATAAGGCGCCAATGCAATGATGAAATTGTTCCTGGTCACCACGACGTGGCCGCCCTCGCTCGAGGCCTTGAACTTCTTTACACGGCCGCCGAGCAACCAGGTCCAGAGTGCGTGTGTCAGTTCGTGGCCGAACACGTAAACCCACATCGGTTTGGGCAGCAGCAGAAAAATCGCCAGCCAGCAGCCCGCCCCAGCCAGCGTGGCTACCCAAACTACGTCCGCCGTGCCGCTGGCCCGCAGCACGAGCCACAATGCAGACGCCGCACCGTAACATACCGGCAGCAGCAGAACGGCAATAATCATTTTTGCCCATTTCATGCAAGGAGAGAAGGGCCGGGAGCCAGGATCAGGCGCCAGAGAAAAAGAAAGATCGGCGATTCTGTATCCGAAATCCTGATTCTCCAAGGCAAGTGAATCGAGGCTTCCGGCTAGCCCTTGAACTTCTTTGCAACGAGGCTCGCATTGTGGCCGCCAAAACCAAAGGAGTTGTTCACAATCGCATTAACCTTCATCTGGCGCGCTGTGTTGGGAACGTAATCCAAATCGCATTGCGGATCGGGCACTTGATAATTGATCGTCGGCGGCACGGTGTCGGTTTCGATGGCTTTGGCGCAGGCAACCATCTCCACCGCTCCTGCTGCACCCAGCATATGGCCGGTTGCGCCTTTGGTGGAACTAACCGCGAGTTTGCGAGCGTGGTCTCCGAAAACCACCTTGATGGCCTCAGTTTCGGCAATGTCTCCCTGCGGCGTGGAAGTGCCATGGGCATTGATATAGGAAATATCCTGGGGATTGAGCCCGGCATTGCGCAACCCCGCCCTCATGCAGCGGACCGCCCCTTCCCCGCCTGGAGACGGCGCGGTCAGATGATGCGCGTCAGCCGTGTTGCCGTAACCGGCGAGTTCAGCGTAGATGCGTGCGCCGCGCGCCCGGGCGTGCTCGAATTCTTCCAGCACTAACACCCCCGCACCTTCCCCCATGACAAAGCCATCGCGCTCTTTGTCAAACGGCCGCGAGGCGTGCTGCGGATCATCATTGCGCGTGCTCATGGCTCTCATCGCGCAGAATCCACCAATCCCGATCGGCAGGATCGTAGCCTCGGCCCCGCCCGCCAACATGACTTTGGCGTCGCCCATTTTCACGGTACGCCAGGCTTCACCGAGAGCGTGATTGGCGGTGGCGCAGGCTGAGCAGGTGGCAAAGTTCGGTCCGCGAAGGTTGAAATACATCGAAACCAGTCCGGAGGCCATGTTCGAAATCAGCATCGGAATCATGAACGGCGACAACCGCCCCGGACCGCGCTCCAGCAGGATCTTGTGCTGCTCGGCGGTAGTCTGCAGCCCGCCAATTCCCGATCCGATGAATACCCCACATTCATCAACTTCCGTCTTATCCAGGTCCAGCCCTGAATCGCGCAACGCCTGCCAGGCCGCATACACGCCATATTGCGAAAACCGGTCAGTGCGCCGGATTTCTTTGGGCGAAGGAAAGGCCGGCGTCGGATCAAAATTCTTAACTTCCGCGGCAATTTGGGTGTCATATTGGGAAACGTCAAACGCCGTGATTTTCCCTACACCGCACTTGCCGGAGATCAGGTCAGACCAGAAAGTATCGAGCTCATTGCCAAGCGGCGACACCACCCCCAGGCCGGTGATCACCACCCTGCGTTCTGTCCAGTTGCTCGGCATAAAATCAAACGGGGCAGCTTAAGCTGATCCCAGTCCAAGCTGCCCCGAAACTGTTTGCCTTGCCATTACTTTCCCTGCATGTCTTCGATATACTTTATGACATCCCCAACGCTTTGCAGCTTCTCTGCCTGTTCATCAGGAATTTCATGGCCGAATTCCTCCTCCAATGCCATGACCAATTCCACGGTATCGAGCGAATCGGCCCCGAGATCCTCAATGAACTTGGCATCGGGCGTCACCTGATCGGCGTTCACGCCCAACTGTTCGACAATTATATCTTTGACTCGTTGTTCAATACTTTTATCAGCCATGGTAGTCTCCGGTTCTATTTTTGCAGTGTGTCTATGCCACGATTGCAGACCCGTCAAGCCCTGAATGGTGAAATATTCAAAAAGAAAAACTCACATCACCATGCCTCCGTCCACGGTCAGGACTTGCCCGGTGACGTACTGCGCACTTGGCCCGGCCAAAAACAGTGCCGCGTTCGCAATGTCCTCCGGCAGCCCGAACTTTTTCATCGGGACGGTGCTCAGGACCTGAGCCCGTAATTCAGGGCTCAATCCCGCGGTCATATCGGTTTCGATGAATCCCGGCGCCAGTGCATTGACCGTGATGTGGCGCGAGGCGAGCTCGCGAGCAACCGACTTGGTAAACCCGATCAGGGCCGCTTTACTCGCGGCATAATTGCACTGGCCGGCATTGCCGATCAACCCGATTACTGAAGACACGTTGATGATCCGTCCCGATCGCTGTTTCACAAAAACCCGCGTGAAGGCCTTTGTGAGCAGGAAGGCGCCTTTGAGGTTGGTGTCCAGCACCGTGTCCCAATCGGCCTCGCTCATCCTCATCAATAAACCGTCGCGCGTTACACCCGCGTTGTTGACCAGGATGTCCACTCGGTCGATTTCTTCGAGGATTTTTTCACTGGCCGCGGTGACTGCGGCCGCGTCCGCTACGTGCAGGGCGTGCGGCCACGCTCGCCGGCCCAGCGCGCGGATCTCGCCGGCAACCTTTTCTGAGTTTTCGGCTGTACGCGACACGCACACGATGTCTGCGCCTTCAGCGGCGAATTTCAATGCGATGGCACGACCGATGCCTCGGCCAGCGCCAGTAACGATCGCGATTTGATTGGCCAGTTGGTTCATAGCGGCGGTGTTTTAATCATGAATTGCGGCAAATGCACACAAAAAAATACCGGTGTGATGGCAGGTAGGTCGCGTCTGTCCTCAGGCCGGCGTAGCCGGAACCAAAGTTTTGGAGTGCGGCGGCAAGCAAAGCGCGACGCCGCTTTTGTTACGATTCCGAACTCCTCAAGTCATCGAAAGCGGCGCGCTGACGCAGACGCCCACCCTCCGCCGTCTCCCAGGCATTACGGCAAAAAGTGGGAAGCTTGTCACCCCTGCCCGGCTCTGTTCTAATCTCACGCCATGGACGCATTTCTCGCAGCCGCCATTGACGAAGCAAAAAAAGGGCTTGTCGCCGGTGGCATTCCCATCGGTTCCGTCCTCGTGTGCGATGGAAAGATCATCGGCCGCGGCCACAATCAACGAGTCCAGCACGGCAGCGTAATTCATCATGCCGAAATGAATTGCCTGGAAAATGCCGGCCGCCAAAAGGCATCGGTTTATAGTCACTGCACGCTCTATTCGACACTTTCACCATGCCCAATGTGCAGCGGCGCAGCATTGCTCTACAAAATTCCACGCATCGTCATCGGCGAGAATTTGACATTCAAGGGGCCGGAGGATTACCTCCGCTCTCAGGGTTTGGAACTGGACGTGCGCCAGGATCCCATGTGCATTCAGTTGATGAGGAATTTCATTGCCGCGCATCCGGAACTTTGGAACGAGGATATTGGAGTGTAACAATTCGGTACGATTTGAAATCGGCTCGAACCTATGCTTACTTGAGGCAACGAGTTGAAACTAACAGGGGATTAAGTTCACGATGAAGATACAGGCTGGGGGTGAAACACTGCGCGTTTCCGAAATCAAGGAACTAGGCGCAGCCAATGCCGATGCGTTCCGAGATGAAGTGCGGGGCGCGCTGGCGGACGGCCAAAAACATATTGAAATTGATCTCTCTCAAACGGCCTTCATCGATAGCTGTGGCCTGGGCGCGTTGATCGCGCTGCACAAGACCGCCTGCAGCCGCGAGGGTGCCGTCCATCTGTTCCATCCCCAACCACCGGTGCACCAAATTCTCGAGCTGACCCGGATGCACCACATTTTCCAAATCACAAAAACTTGACGAAAAATAGTAGCTTCCGACATGAGCAGGCGGACGAACTCACAAGTCTGGGTGAGAAATCCGCTCCTCACGTCAGCGGCTGCCATTTCTCCAGACACGCTCTCAGCGTTTTCTTTTCGCGAGTTGCGCCTTGAGATAAGTATCCGGTGGCGCCTGTTGCCAGGCCGAGAACCAAATGTCACCCAGCATCTGGCCGGACTTGGACAATTGTCCTTCGAGAAATGGTTGGCCTTGTAACCCGGTTTCTCCTTCGCCTGAGAGTTTCCCGTCTTTGTCGAGCTGATAGAGCGGCTCGAGCAATTTGTGCTGCTCCAGGACAAAGGTCATCGCTGCCTGGAACATTTCTTCAGGCTTGGCTGCATGCCCATTAAGGGCGACCAGTTGCGCCGGACGCAGTTTGTTCGTCAGCTCTTTCACATTTGCGCCGCCGATTTTTGCGAAGTAGCCGCCATCAATCCAACTGTGAAACGATGGTTTGGTGGTGTAGTGATGCGGGTTCTCACCCACCCAGCCGTGATGATGGATGGTGGTGTGCAAGGGCTGGGAGGCGTCGCCGACGTAATGGCCCATAACCCCCATCACGTAAAGAATGTCCTGCTGGGCATTGGCGACCTCCTCTGGCGTACCGCCGTCTTCCTCGAAGGCCTTGAGATACGAAAAGCATGATTTGAGCTTGCCGTATGATTCAGTAATGGCCCAGGGCAGAAATCCCAACAGCTCGCGCGTGTGATCTTCATTTTTGCCCGAGTCAATTTGGGGAAACTTTTCCGGGTGGGCCTTTCGAGCCAGGGCCAATTGCGCCACGAAATCATAGCGAAAGACAGGTAGCATCTCCGGATTCAGGCCGCTGGTCTCCAGGCCTTCGAGATCGATGTAATGATCCGGGCCATTGCAATGCTTCAGGGACAGGTCCGGTGTGTTCCGCCAGCGGTCCGGTTCGCCGGCCAGAAAAGCGACGCGCTCCGCCGCTGCCGGCGCCCGCACGAAGGATGGAAAATTAGTCGGCAAAGAAGCGAGGGCCAACTGGTTAACAGTGCGATGGCCTTCGTAATCCCACGCCAGAGTTGAATTAATTCCAAGCCTCCCAAGAAGCAGGATACCTATGGACCACACTGCAAGTTTTTTCATTCGTCGTTTGCGATTAAGAAGAAAGTTTAGTGCCTTCGGAAGGGCGGGAAAAGACAATTTAGGCGCAAGTCTCATTGGGGCGCGTCAGTCCTGCCAGCCCTCTTTGACCACTTCTATTTCTGGTTGAACCCGGTAGCGAAGCGGAAGGATTCCACATAATGGCCGTCTTTTTTCTCGTGATGGCTGTGATAGTAGTCCTTGAGGCGGGCCAGATTCTGCGGTTCCCAATCGGGGCGATATTTCGTCATGGCAGGCTCGAATTGGCTGACCTGTTTGGATATCGATTCCAGTTTCAATTCAAACGTGGGATCGATGTTGACGAAATAATTGGCTTCATTGGTCGTCGTATAGAAGAAATAAAGATTCGGGACGGTGTAAGGTTGCAGTTTATCAACAAGCAGGTGTTCGGGATAATAGAGATGAAACTCCGCCGCGCGCACGGCATCGATGGTGTTGAAGGCGGCCATGCGATGGTCGGTCTTGTGCCAGCGTTCGTACCACTCACCAGGATCGACTGCGAGAACGGCGTCCGGTCGATATTGTCGGATGATTTTGGTGACCTGGCCACAGAGCATTTTGGGCGGGACGTACTCCAATTCGCCGTCATCGTGTCCCAACCAAATAACATTTTCCTTAGGAATGCCGAGGACAGCGCAGGAAGCTTCTTCCTCAGCCTTGCGGATGCGCGCCAGGCGCTCGGATGCCATGTCCTGATCGTAACTGCCTTTATTGTCGTTCGTATATATCACCACTACTACCCTGTTCTTGTTTTTGGCCAGCAGAGCCATGGTGCCGCCCACGGCGAAGGTGTCATCGTCCGGATGCGGCGTGAAGATCAGGACGGTTTTGTTGGTGTAATTTTCGAGCCGTTCGGCGGCACAAGCGTTCAAAGCTAAGACGAACAACGTGGCGGTTAGTAGGAGAGTCAATTTTTTCATGGTATTAGCCGTCGGGTTAAAGAAGCGGCATTTTTATCTCCGCACAACTCATCATCTGGCCGGACGCAGGCCTGCGCGAAACATTTGCCGGGCTTGTCGCCAGGAATTGGTGGCAGTGCATCGCTCGATCAATGAAATATCCAAGTCTGGCAAAAGTTGGCTGTTGGAGAGAGGTTTATAGGTGTCCGATTGGCCCAGCACGAAGATATCCAACTTCTTGCCTCGCCAAACCCAAACCTCCGGCACTTTGAACCGACGATAGATTTCCAGCTTGGGAACGCCGCCGCTAGTGAGGGCAATCTCCAGCACCAGGTCCGGATATGGTTTGTCCCGGTCGATGCACCATGACTCATCAGGCTCGGCCCCAACTTCTTTCGGATCGAGTCGCATAGTGGCTTGGCCGCGAGGGATTACCTCAATTCCCAAGTGCTCGAAGTAGATTTCCAGAAAGCCCGCGATCCATTTTTTAACTCTCTCGTGTTCATTGGAGGTGGTCGTGATTTCAAGTTCCCGATCGAGGTAATACAGCCGCGGGCTCGGACGGTCATCCCCCAGAGCTTTGTCGAAAGCCAAATAGCGGTTCCAGGAAACTCCGCATACGACCAGCCGTTCCTCGGGCTGCGCCCCATCAGCCAGAGGCTCTGGCCGAAGCAATTCCGCCGCGGGAACCTCGGGGTACTTCAGCACTGACGAAAGCATCAACATACGATACCCACGCAACAAAGGCTCCGCAACACGCAAGCTCGGTGAATTGGTTGCGTCATTGGGACGGCACCGTTTTGAGTTTGCCGAGCATTTCATGGAGTTTCACGAGACTGTGATTGAGCATGGCTTCGCCGGCGCCGACTTCCGTTCGGGTGGTGAGGCTGTTGGCGCCATAGCCGCCTTCGACCGCCGCTCGGATGGTCGGGAAATAACCGTAGTAACCATTCGCATAGCCGACAAAAAAGGCGTCCTCGACGGGGCAACGCGCCCGGAAATCGATGGCGAACTCGACAAAAGGTTCGCCGGGCATGGCCATCAGCGCGATCTCGTCGTTGATCAACAGTGTCATGACGTGGCATGGGACGGGCGAGACAAGCGAGCGCCGATAATAGCCGGCGGTGCGGGCATCCACTCGTTTTTCGATTGCGGGCATCACCTTCTCGGCATCCCAACGCAAATTGAAATTCATGGTGTCGAGGGAATACTTTAGCGAAGGTTTCTCGGGCGCGCGAGTGGTGATCGTTCGAGAAACGCGCACGGCTTCCTGACCGAGTTGCTCGCCGGTTTCTTTCATGAGGCGGTCAGCGTCTTCGGCTAACGGAGTTTTGTCGAAGTAAGGGTTGATGTCGCCGGGGGCCGCCTGGAGAAAGAAGCAAATAGGAGTTTTGTCGAAGTGTGCTTCGACATAACGAGCCATGGCGCCGGGATAATCGGCGGAATAACGTAAATTATCCGGACCGAAGACTACCGGATGACATGAATAATTAACCAGGATCGCGATTGGCTTGCCGGAGGCGTCATCCACCCGAATGATCCCAACGGTGGGATCGACCGGGTGGGTAGGAATTTTTGTCGCGTTTCGCCAGAGCATTTTGACGGTGCCGTCCGGCTGAACAAAGCGGCGATTGTGGCCAATCAACGTCTCGCCATAACCCGTGCCAATGCGTGCCGAAACAAGTTTGCCCGCGGCCTCTTCTATGGCCTTGGAAATTTTATCCTGAGCTTCGGTTTCCCACGGCGGAATCTGTCCTTCGGGATATTTGTCATCGATGATTGGCCCGGAGTGCGTGTGCGATGCCATGAAAAAAACCTGATGCACGCCGGCGGATTTTTTAACTCGTTGACGGACAGAATCCATGAATGGCGGACCAAAAGAGCGTCCTAAATCCAAGGTAACCAAAGCGACGCGGTTGCTGGCATCATCCATTACCAGAATGCGTGCGTAGAGGGGATCGAGAACGCTCTTGGCCGGCCCCTTCCGGTCCGAATACCCCCACAGCGCAAAATCGACTGGCGGGGTGATGTCAGTTTGGGCAACGGCCGCTTTGAATTCTGCCGCACTGGTTGCGGTCGTGCCAATGAGCAAGAGCAACAACGGAGCAACAACGCAGATGAGAATTTTTGTTTTCTGTCCACGGTTCCAGCAAGCAAGTCGTAGGTATTTCTGTAAGCCCTTTCCCCTCACCCCAGCCCTCTCCCTTGGGGAGAGGGAGCACCGCCGGCCGATCTTGCGCAAATCCAACGCGCTTTCATCACGCGAGAGTCTGGCTGCGATTCTCCCTCTCCCCAAGGGAGAGGGCCGGGGTGAGGGGGAAGGAGCCGTGGAAATCCCAGACGCCCTCGATCTTTGCGATTGTCGTATCAGATTTGTTTTCATGGCTTCGGTGTTCTGTTGATAAAATCCAAGGTGTGCTGCGCGATTTCTTCGCCTTTGTCCTCCTGTAGAAAATGGCCCGCACCGTTAATTGTGACCTCCGGTTGTTCTCTTGCAGAGGGAATCAATCTGCGGAAAAAGCGATCGCCGCCCCGCGTTACGGGGTCACCATCGGAAAACATGATCTGCACCGGCTTGGTCCAGGTTGACAAGCGCCGGCGCGCCTCTTTCATTTCGGCGGCTCCGGCCATGTCGGTTGAAATCGGCACCAGCCGCGGGAAAGCGTGCATTCCGGCCTTATGTTGCAGGTTCGGGAATGGCGCGTCATAGGCGGCCAAGACATCGGCCGGAAGATCTTTGCCCGTCGCGCAGGCCTTGCGCACAACCATACTGGCGACCAGATCGGGCGTGCGGAGGGCAAAGGCGCGCCAGGCCATGAAACCGTCCGGCATTTTCTCTTCACCCGTGGGCAATCCGGTATTCATGATCACCAGGCGGGAAAATCGTTCGGGATGCTGTGCCGCCACGGTCAACCCGATCAACCCGCCCCAATCCTGACAAACCAGCGTAATCTCCCGCAAATCGAGTCTTTCGATGAACGATTCGATGGTTTGAAAGTGCAGCTTGAAACTGTAGTCCTCGATTCCTGTGAATTTGTCCGAGCGGCCAAACCCGATAAAATCTGGAGCGACCACTCGCTTTCCGGCTCCGACAAAACGCGGAATCATTTTGCGGTAGAGAAACGCCCAACTTGGCTCACCGTGCAAGCAAAGGATGGTTTCACCCTTTCCTTCATCCACGTAATGGATCTTCAACCCGTTCAGTTCCACGAACCGCGCCGCATGGGGAAAGTCGGGCAGATTGACGAACCGCTCGGGAATGGAATGGACGACCGGCATACGCTCTTATGGGGCTCTCGCTGGCGTAACTCCAACATAGATTTCGGCGCTGCGTAGCGCTTCGGCGTACTGAATTCCGTGCTCTTTGCCGTCGCGTTCCGCTTTGGCTTTCATGCCACGTGCAATGGCCTCGCGATCGGTTCCCTTTTGGCTGGCGTGTTTCGCCAGAGCGTCAATTTTGGTTTCGATAGTGCTGCCGATATCAATCCAGATATTGGCGGCAGTCGTGTCATAATAATAAACCTCGGCCACCTCCCACGGTGCGAGTTTCTCCTTGCTCAAATGCTCCGGGTAATAAAGCGGAAAAGGCGAAGCGGTCACGGCGTCCATGGCCGCAAAAGCCGACGCGCGATGGTCCATGTGCTCATCGACATTTCGAGGATCAAAGGCGAGCAGAATGTCAGGATGATGTCGCCGGATCATGCGCACGATGTCGCCCCTCAATTTGTCTTTGGGCACCATATCGACCCAACCATCTTCGTACCCCAACCACTCGAGTACATCGACGCCTAATACTTTGACGGCTTGCTCCTCTTCGTTCTTGCGCAAGGCAGCCTGGCTCTTGAGTGTGGCCTTCTGGTCGTACGTGCCTTTGTCGTCGTTGCTGCAAACAACATAGACGATCTTGTTCCCGTTCTTCTTCAGCAGAGCCACCGTGCCGGCGCAGCGCGATTCCGCATCGTCAGGATGTGCTTGAACCACCATGACCGTTTTGCCGCGGACGGTCGCCAGTTCAGCGGCCGCTGCGATGTTGGAAAGTGTCAACAAGATCGAAAGGACCGTTGGATAGGTGCTCATATTATTTAAGACTCTAGCCGGCGGGTTTTAGTCCTCGACCGGCAAAGCTTGCTGAGACGCCAACATAACCACCTCAGACAAACTCGCAAATGGAATTCCGGTTGTCGTTACCCTCTCAGGCGCAGGACACAATTCTTCATGAATGCGGTAACGGATTGTCAGCGGACTTCGTTGCTGGCAGAGTACTACCTACAATTATGAAACCAGCGCTCAGAAGCCATTTCGCAAGACAGTCCAGGCCGTACGCATGGACGCTCCTGGCGCTTGTACTTAGTCATTGGCGCCTCGATGCCGCCGAACGGCACCTGGCCGGCCGTGAGATTTTCCGCCAGGAATGCGCCAAGTGTCATGGGCGAAATGGTGAAGGGGTCAAAGGCAAATACGACGGTCCTCTTCAAGGGGAGCGCTCATTGGAGAAGTTGGCGCGTTATATCGAGCGCAACATGCCGGACGATAATCCCGGCAAATGTGTGGGTGAAGACGCCAAAGCAGTGGCCCGTTATATTTATGAGACCTTTTATTCGCGCGAAGCGCGGGTGCGGGTGGGAGACTGGTGCTTTGTGGGTCCCGGTGCCAAAATCTGGGCGATGGACTCGATCGATATCGGAAATCGGGTCTTCATTTCTCATGGTGTGCAGGTGTTTGACAACAACTCTCACAGTCTGTCTGCCGCCGAGAGGCATGCAAGGTTCAAGGAGCTTCGCACAATTGGCCGCCATCTCACTCCAGAGACGGTCGTACACCGACCGATCAGGATCGAAGACGATGTCTGGATTGGCTTCAATGCTGCGATCATGAAAGGCGTTACAATCGGCCGCG
>Ga0137403_10006239_pt1 | contig 13680 bp, 9 predicted proteins | sample CZOMad2_1_16fung_FD_122057 | JGI IMG/M metagenome (GOLD analysis project Ga0137403, IMG submission 122057) | Vadose zone soil fungal communities from Angelo Coast Range Reserve, California, USA - CZOMad2_1_16fungal (Hybrid Assembly) | ecosystem: Environmental > Terrestrial > Soil > Vadose zone... | reverse complement strand
CTGCTCATCGCCGACGAAACGAAACCCGTCGCGCTCGCCGGAATCATGGGCGGAAAAAATTCTGAAATTAATGCAAGCACGACTGACGTTTTGATCGAGAGCGCATATTTCAAACCGCAAAACATCCGCGCGACTTCCAAGAAATTGGAATTGCGCACGGATTCATCGTATCGCTTCGAGCGCGGCGGCGATGTGGACATCTGCGATTGGGCGAGCCGTCGCGCGGCGCAATTGATTTGTGATCTGGCCGACGGCCAGGTTCTCGGCCACGCGATTGACAATTTTCCGCATCAAACTCCGGCCAAGCCGATCACGTTGCATTTCGCGAAGTCAAAAGATTTGCTCGGCATCGGCATCTCGCATTCCGAACAAGTTTCATTTCTCACGAAACTCGGCTTGACCGTGACCGAGCAAACTCCCGGCATCTGCACTTTCAAAATTCCATCGTGGCGCGTGGACTTGAAACGCGAGGTGGATTTGATCGAAGAAGTCGGACGACTTTACGGCATCGAAAAAATCCCGGCCACGCCACCGCGCGGCGCACTCGGCGCAAACGAGTTTGATTCGGTCTATGATCAAATTGCTGAAGCGCGAAGAATTTTAACCGGACTCGGCTTGAACGAAGCGCAGGGACAGACGCTGATTGCGAAGTCAGAAGTCAGAAGTCAGAAGCCGGAAGAAATTGTGGCACTCGCAAATCCATTGAGCAGCGATATGGACGTTTTGCGTCCAAGTTTGTTACCGGGTTTGATTCATTCGTTGCGACATAATGTTAGCCGGAAAAATTATGACGTCGCCTTGTTTGAAATTGGTCGCGTGTTCGCGAACGTGAACGGGCAGACGAAAGAGAATCGCAGCGTGGCCATCGCCATCACCGGCCAGCGCGCGCAAAATTTTTGGAGCGGCGATGAACGCGATGCAAAGTTTGATGCGTTTGACTTGAAAGGAATTGTCGAAGAGTTTCTGGAAAGCTTTGGCCTTCGCGGTGTCACATTTACGCGTCGCACGGAAAATTCACAGTTGTTCCTCGAATCCGCCATCGTGACGCTCGGCGGAAAATTGCCGTTGGGCGAATTCGGCCAGCTTTCACCCGCGCTGGCAAAGAAATATGATTTGCGCGACGCGGTCTTTCTCGCAGAACTAAATTTGGACCAATTGCTCGTGCGACGAAATCCGGCGAAGTCGTTCAAAGCCCTGCCGCAATTCCCCTCCAGCCGCCGCGATGTGGCGATGCTTGTTCCCGAAGCGACGACGCACGAGGCCGTGTTGCAATCCGTCAAGCAGTCCAAGCCTGCGAATCTGGAAACCGTGGAGCTGTTCGACGTGTTTCGCGGCAAGGGAATTCCCGAAGGCCAGAAGAGTCTGGCGTATGCGTTCACTTATCGTTCGCCGGAAAAAACTTTGACCGACGCAGAAGTCAATTCGGCGCACGCAAAAGTCGTTGATGCACTCAAATTGCAATTGAAAGCGACCGTGCGGGAATAGCTTGTTTATTTAAGCTTCAGTAAAAGCCAAACAATTCCAAAAATTGCCAATCCTGTTCCAACAATAATTATTCCAAATGGTAGTATGCCACCGGTCGGATCGCCAACTTCCAAAGTAGCAAATTCCGGTTTTCGAGGATTGTAATAAACTATAACTTGCTGTCCAACAGGATGCCTTTCTGACTTTTCTTGAGCTAATTTTTCATTTGCCGTATTGCGTTCAACTAATGCCAATTGCGACGAAGTGTATTTTTTTCCGTCTACTTGATATTCGTAAACGACTTTGGGGCATACCACATAATTGCGACCGCTTCCTGATCTTACCCATTCCGATTGAATTGTTGATTCAAGAATAGTTCCGGTAGTTTTTGGCCATGATTCAGAGTTTTGAAGTTTTTTCCGAATTACAAATCCAAGAATTAAAAGGCAAAAGCCAATAAGCACGCAAATGTATGGCCACAAAATTTGTAAGTTCATGGTTGATTAGTTTCAACAAACGGCGGCATCGGACAATCGAGCGTATCGGAAATCGCGCGGAGCAATTCCGCCTGCATTTCCACGATGGAACCATCCGCGCCGATGACGTGGACGCAAGCATCGAGCAGATTTTTTTTAATTTGCGGCGCGGCTTGAGTGAGACGGTTGAGCGCTTCGTCAATTTTATCCACACCGCATTGCCCAAGCGGTTGCAATTGCAATTCAGAATCATCGGGCGAACGCAAATACGGCGCGCCGGCGTCGAACGCGGCTTGAGAATCTTTCGTGTCGCTGCAAGCGAGCGCGGAAAGCAGCACGGCGCAATCCGGCACAAGCGGTTTGATGCTGTAATACTGCACGACCGGTTTGCGCGCGCTGTGGAATTGCGAGTCCAAATTGCGCTGCACAATTTTTTGCAGGACGAATTCAAACAGTTCGATTTTGCCGTCGGAATTGACGAGCCAATCAAGCGTTTGCGAAAAATTGTCATATTGTTCGCACGTCAATTGCTTTAGCGCGCCGAGGGCGAGATTGACCATCGGCAAATGCGCGTGCGCGGCGATTTTTGAAACGTCGGGAAACAGCGTGTCCGTTTTTTCACGAATTGTTATGCCGGCGCGTTTTTCCAATTCCGCCAATTGTTGTGTGCGCTGATTGTCGTCACAACTCAACAGCATCGCGTAAACCAATGCCGTAGCGTCGAGCGGTTCGCGCGCGGCGGCTTTGATGTTGTCGGGCAGCGACTCGCGCAATTGCTCGGCGTATTTCAAATGCAGCGGTGTGGCAGTGCCCACGCTCGACAGCACATATTTTTTTACGGCGGGCGACTGCGATTGCTGCGCCATCATTCCGCCAAGAATAATCATTTTGCCGTCAGCGAAAATCGCCCGCGGCTCCTTTGCGTGTTTAGCTGCTTCGGCTTGAATTTCTTTCGTGTCCACACGCGGAAATTTTCCATTCCACGTCTGATCAATGGCGTGGATGCGGTCTTCAAGCGGCGGATGCGTGGACATCATGTTGAAAAGCGGACGTGGATTGCCATTGCCGAAAAATAAATGGCCGGCGTCGGGCGCTTGCTCGGACATCAACCATGAACTATAGCCGTAGCCGCCAATTTTTTGCAACGCGCTGGAAAGTCCAAGTGGATTGCGCGTGAATTGAACGGATGAAGCATCGGCAAGAAATTCGCGCTGGCGGCTCACGGCGGCTTGAATCAAGCGTCCAAAAAAAACGCCGATGGAGCCGATGATTAACAGCAGGCCACCAAAAAAAATTGGATATGCGCTCCCTTTTCCACTGCCTCGTGCTCGCAAAAGAATTCTTCCAATCGTGGCGATGCAAAGAATTCCAAAAAGGATTCCGATGAGCCGGATGTTCAACCGCATGTCGCCATTCAAAATGTGGCTGAATTCGTGACCGATGACACCTTGCAATTCGTCGCGCGAAAGTAATTTCATCGTGCCATGTGTGACGGTGACGACGGCGTCGCTCGTTGAATGACCAGCGGCAAATGCGTTGATGCCATTTTCATTGTCCATGACATAGACTTGCGGCACGGCGATGCCGGAAGCGATGGCCATTTCTTCGACGACGTTAAGCAATTTGCGTTCGTCCAGATCGGTTGTATTTGAAGCGATGAGCCGTCCGCCGAGCGATTCGGCCAGCGCGCTGCCGCCTTCGGCAAGTTCATGGATTTTGTAAGCGCAACCGCCAAAAATCACTGCAAGCGTGCCGATGGCCGCGCCGAGAAAAATTTTCGCATCCCACCAAGAAATTGACTGTGAATTTTCTACATAGAAATGATGGCGTTGAATTCCAAAGTAAAAGCTCGTAAAAAGCACGACCAAATAAATCGCAATGATGATAAACGTCACGGCGATGGAAAAATAAAGGACAAGCCATTTGGTTTTTTTGCGCGCTTTGTCCTGTTGCTGAAAGAAATCCATTTTAATTTTTTGTAGCAGCGGATGTAAGTCCGCTCATTCTAAACAAAGCCGACTCACGTCGGCTGCTACAAAATTTTATGAAAATGAAACTTTTGGCGCGTCTTTTTGTTCCGGCTTGTCTATGACGAACAGTTCCGCCGCCATGAAATTGAACATCCCGGCAATGAGATTGCTCGGAAACACTTCGCGGTCGGTGTTGTAAGTCATCACGGAATCGTTGTAAGCCTGCCGCGCAAAGGAAATCCGGTTTTCGGTTGAACTCAACTCTTCGGTGAGTTGCATCATGTTCTGGTTTGCCTTCAAATCGGGATATTGCTCGGAAACCATCATCAATCGGCTCAATGTCCCGCCAAGTCCGGTTTCTGCGGAAGCCAGATTTTTTATCGCAGTCGAATCGCCGGGGTTCGCGGCGGCGGCTTTTGACGCGGCATAAGCGATGTTGCGCGCGGTGGTGACAGCTTCGAGCGTTTCGCGCTCGTGCTTGATGTAGCCCTTGGCAGTTTCGACCAAATTGGGAATCAAGTCGTAGCGGCGTTTCAATTGCACGTCAATTTGCGCGTAGGCGTTTTTGTAACGGTTGCGCATGGTGACGAGCTTGTTGTAAATGCCAATGATGAATGCGATGACGCCAACGACAACAACTGCGATGACAATTAAAGTAATTAGGGCAATTCCGCCAAGCGCGATGGTTGACGGTTCAGCCAGCATGATTCCTGTTTTCATAAATTTTCCTGTGTTAAATTTGATTAACAGCTAAAGCAAAGTCCGCAGGCGGGCAATGATAATTTCCGGCTTTTTTTGGAATTGCTTCAAGCTTGCGCGGGCAAACGGACGCGGAATGTTGATCCCTGGCCGGGCTGGCTTTCTGTTTCGATGACGCCGCCGTGGCTTTTGACGATGGATTGGGCCGTGGACAAACCGAGGCCGTGACCGACATCTTTCGTCGTGAAAAACGGTTCAAAAATTCTGTCGAGCAGTTCAGGCGTCATGCCCGCGCCGGTGTCCTTGACTTCGACAATCACAAAACGTTCTTTGCCTGTTCCAGTGTTGAATGCATTGATGGTCAATGTGCCGCCGGACGGCATCGCGTCGCGCGCGTTAGTGACCAGATTCATCAACACTTGATGCAATTGCGCCGGGTTGCCGATCACCGGCCAAAGGTCGGGAGCGATTTGTTTTTCAACCTTGATGGCTTTGTCAAAAGTTTCGGCGGATTGCGCGATTTCGCTGGCAAGCTGTCGAAGATTTACCGGCGCGCGTTCTCCGATGAGGCCGCGGCCAAACCACAGCAGCATTTCTTTGATGATGTCCGCGCCGCGCTTGGCGCTGCCCTCGATGGCGGCCATGATTTTCAAGCCTTCATCGTCATGGATTTTTTGCCGCAGCAAATCAATGGACATCAGAATCGGCGCCAGCGTGTTATTCAGGTCATGCGCCACGCCCACCGCGAGACGCCCGATGCTTTCCATGCGCTGCGCCTGCGCGATTTGCGCTTCAAGGTTTTTTTTGTCCGTAACGTCGCGCCCGATGCCAATCAGTCCGATGATGCTGCCATTGGCATCGCGCCAGGGAATTTTCGACGTGAGCAGCCAGTGCGTTTCGCCGGTTTTCAAAACCGCCTTTTCCTCACGATTGATGACCGACTGGCCTTTCAGGACAGACTGGTCATCGGCAAAAAACGCTTCGGCAATTTCTTTTGGAAAAAGATCAAAATCTGTCTTGCCGATGGCTTCAGCTTCCGTTTTGCAGCCGAGATTTCTCAAGTCCGCCGGATTCGCCATGATTTTGCGCGTCTGCGCGTCTTTTGCATAAATGCAATCGGGCAAATTATCAATCAACGTGCGCAACAAGTTCCGCTCCTGTTCCAATTTAATTTCTATTTCCACCCTCTTGGTGATGTCGCGGCTGATGGAAAACAAGCCAATGATTTTGCCGCCGCTGTCGCGCCAGGGAATCTTCGTCGTCAAATGCCATCGTGTGGAGCCGTCGCGTTGGACAATTTTTTCGTGGCGGTCAATTACCGGCTGGCCGGCTTGAATCACTTGATCACTGTCGCGCTCAAAACCTTCCGCCGTAGCGGGATCAAAAAAATCAAACGAGCTTTTGCCAATGGCATCTTTGAAATCGCGCAAGCCCAGTTCGTTTAGCTTCGCGTGATTGACCCAGACATTTTTGCCCTCGACATCTTTGACTGAAATTATGTCGGGTATCAGGTCAATCAGCGTGCGCATCAAATCCCCTTCATCCAATTTCTGAAACGCGCCACTTTCCCTTTTGAAATTTTCCGGCTTGTCCGAGTCTGTCATAATTCCAATCAAAAACGCAACGGCCCGGCGCGGGCAGTCGTCGGGCAGGAAACAGATGATTTTTATTCAAAAATCCCGCGCCATGCAAGCATAATTCAATTCCTCATGCGCCTGCAATTGTTGCGCATTTTTTGCCGCCGGAACAAAAAATCAACGCCATTCCCAAATCAGCGGCAAACTTGCCGCAGAAACAGATTTGATTCTTCCCGTTTAATTCTGCATTCTTCCTTCGCTTGAACATTCCCGAACATCGCAAGGCGATTGACAAGCTCGACGCGCACATCGTCCGGCTGCTCAACGAACGCACGCGCCACGTCCTCGCCATCGGCGACATCAAGCTCGCGGCGGGCGAGGAGATTTACGCGCCGCATCGCGAACGCGCCGTGTTCGAGCGCGTCTGCGAGGCCAACGCCGGGCCGATGACCGACGAGCAGTTGCGCGCGATCTACCGCGAAATCATGTCCAGCGCGCTCGCGCTCGAAAAGACCATGACCATCGCGTATCTCGGCCCGGAGGCGACGTTCACGCATCAGGCGGCGATCCGGCGGTTCGGTTCGAGCCTGCGTTACGCGTCGCAAAAAACCATCGCGGACGTTTTCACCGAGGTCGCCAAGAACCGCGCGGATTACGGCGTCGTGCCCGTGGAAAATTCTACGGAAGGCGTCGTCACGCACACGCTCGATATGTTCGTGGACAGCGATCTGAAAATCGTTTCGCAGATTGTTTTGCCGGTATCACACTGTTTCGTGAGCCGTTTCTCGAAAGAAAAAACAAAACGAATTTATGTTCATCCGCAGACGCTTGGACAGTGTAGAAATTGGTTGCAAAAGAATTTTCCGAACGTGGAAATTATAGAAACTTCTTCAAATGCAATTTCCGCGGAGCGTGCAATTCAACCCGATCATCCGTCTGTGACAAGATTGGACAAAAAAGGAATTCTCATCTTCACAACGGATATTAAACATGAAATTGGAACCGGCGCAATCACCTCTGAACTAGCTGCCGAAAAATATAAACTGCCAATTTTAGAACGCGACATTCAGGACAACGCCGCGAACGCGACGCGCTTTCTCGTGCTTGGCCGTCAATGCAGTCCGCCCACTGGCGACGACCGCACGAGCTTGATGGTCAGCGTTTCCGACAAAGTCGGCGCGCTGCACGAAGCCATCGCCGCGTTCCGCAAATTCAAGATCAACATGACGAAGATCGAGTCGCGTCCGAGCAAGCGCAAGGCGTGGGAATATTTCTTCTTCATTGATTGCGACGGCCACGCGCAGGACAAAAAAGTTGCGGGCGCGATAAAAATTCTCGGCAAGCACTGCAATTTTGTGAAAATCCTCGGCTCGTATCCAAACGCGGAGTAATCGCGTTTTCATGCCGCTCCAATTGTCAGTGCTTGGCTGCGAAAACGACGACGACGATCAGCACGACAATGATCAAAATGCCGATGCCCGCCGCGATCCAAAAGTATTGACCGACCTTGTTCCGCTTCTTTTTGAAAACAGTGCTGGAAGTGTCGAAGCCGGTCTTGCGTCCGCCTTGTTCCAATTGATCCAAACTCACGCCGCGCGGCATGATCATTGTGGCTTCGACCGGCTTTTTCGGCAAAGACGGGGCGGGAGAAGTTCCGGGAATTGTTGCCGCTGGCGTGCCTTCGGCTTCCAATTTCAATTCCACCTGCCCGAGCCGGAGCGTTTGGCCGGGTTTCAAAACGCTTTCGGTGATTTGCGCGCCGTTGACATAACTGCCGTTCGTGGAATTCAGGTCGCGAATAAAAATTTCGCCACCGCGCAATTGTGCCTCACAATGATGGCTGGAAACGGACGGGTCGGCGATTTGAAATGTGTTATCCTCGACGCGGCCGATGGTCGTGCGTTCCACGTTCAATTCGTGGGCGCGACCAGCCATGTTCTGATTCAGGATAACAAGTTTGGCCATAGCTTGATGAGTCCGATTATGGGCGCGATATAATTCAAGTCAAACGGAAATCTCGAAATGCGGCGAAAATTTAGCCGCGCTGCTCAATCAATTTGCGGAATTCGGCGAACAGCGGCGTCGAGTCATGCGGACCGGGCGACGCCTCGGGATGATATTGCACGCAGAAAATCGGTTTTGTTTTGTGGCGCAAACCTTCGACCGTCTGGTCGTTCAAATTGACGCGCGTAACTTTGACATTTGAAGGCAAACCGCTCGCGTCCACCGCAAATCCGTGATTTTGCGAGGTGATTTCCACTTTGCCCGATTCCAAATCCTTCACCGGCTGGTTGCCACCGCGATGGCCGAATTTCAATTTGAAAGTTTTTCCGCCAAATGCTTGTCCCAAAATTTGGTGACCGAGACAAATCCCAAAAATCGGCGTGCCGGAATCCACCAATGTTTTCACTTCGCGAACGATGTAATCCAACGCCGCCGGATCGCCGGGGCCGTTGGAAAGGAAAATGCCGGCGGGCTTGTGCTTGAGCGCGTCGTCGGCGCTCGCAGTCGCCGGCAGAACTTGCGTTGCAAATCCGTGCTGACGCAACCGGCGCAAAATGTTGTATTTCATTCCGTAATCGAACGCGACTATCGGAACGTCCGCCGCCGGAAGCGGTTTATGATTATTTTTTGCGTCGGCAATTTTTATTCCGCGAACCAGATCGAACGCCGCGCTTTGCTCGTCCTTCTCGTCCCAGCGAAAGGCTTTCTTGTGCGTCACTTCCTTGACATAATCCACGCCGACGAAAACAAATTCCTTCGCGCGCTTGACGGCTTCGGCTTCGGAAATTTCTTCCGTGGAAATAAAACCGTTCAATGCGCCGCGAACGCGAAGTTTTTTTGTCAGCGCGCGCGTGTCAATTCCTTGGATTCCCGGAATTCCATTTTTCTCCAGATATTCCGCCAATGAAAAATCCGCGCGCCAGTTGCTGACGACCGGCGACAGTTCGCGGATGACAAATCCCGCCGCGTGCGGACGCCACGATTCCACGTCCAATTCGTTGACGCCGTAATTGCCGATGAGCGGATACGTCATCGTGACGATCTGGCCTTTGTAGGACGGGTCGGTGAGGATTTCCTGATAGCCCGTCATTGAAGTGTTGAAGCAGACTTCGCCGCACGCGGACGCGCGCGCGCCAAAACCTTGACCATGAAAAATTGAACCGTCTTCGAGAGCGAGAATTGCTTTCATCAAATGCACAGAAAGTTACGCGAGAAATTTGTCCGAAGCAAAAAAAATGCGCGGCAATTTTTGCCGCGCATGAAAGTAAAAAACTGCGAACTATTTTTTCTTCGCGTCGTCCAGTTTCGCAATCAACGCCGCCGGACCGCCCGGAAGGTAGCCAACCTGCGTCCAGACCACCGTGCCGTCGGGTTTGAGCGCAATTAATGTCGGAAAACCCTCGATGTTATATTTTTTGAAGCGCGGCATTCGCTTTCTTCAAATCGTCGGACTGCGGTTTTTTGTTCGGATAATCCAACTGCACGAGCACGAGATTTTTGACGGCGTAATCGGCGAATTCGGACTTTGAAAACGTCTCGGCATCGAGTTTTTTGCACCAACCGCACCAGTCCGAGCCGGTGAAATCCAGCAATACCAATTTGTTTTCAATTTTGGCTTGCGCCTGCGCTTTCGGCAGGTCGGTGAGCCAGTTCAAATCCGCCGCGCTGACTCTCAAGAGCGCGAAACAGACGAGCAATGCGATGACGATTTTTTTCATAGTTTTGATTTTTGGATTTAGGACGCAAAATTTAGACCGCAGCCAATTCGTTTTGTTCAAACCAAACGATTTTTCCATTCACAATGGTCGCCACAGCTTTGCCTTTCAATTTCCAGCCGGAGAACGGACTGTTCCTGGATTTGCTCGCGGATTCTTCCGCGCGGAAAATCCATTCGCAATCGGGATCAAAAACCGTCACGTCCGCGTCCGCCCCGACGCTCAAAGTTCCTTTGTTCAAATTCAGCAAGCGCGCCGGATTGACGGTGAATTTCGCGATCATGTCCGAAAGCGAAATCCGTTTTGTGTGAACCAATTGCATCAGCGAAAGTGAAAGTTCAGTTTCCAAACCCGTGATTCCAAACGGCGCGTAGTCGAATTCCACTTCCTTTTCATAATCGCAATGCGGCGCGTGGTCGCTGCACAAAATCTCAATCGTGCCGTCGAAAAGTCCTTCGAGAATCGCCTCGCGGTCTTTGGCGGAGCGCAGCGGCGGATTCATTTTGAAATTGGTATCGTAGTTCGGCCACGACGGAAGTTCGCCATTTTGCGAATCGGCGAGGATTTTTCCGTCGTCGTTCCAAAATTTTTCACTGCCGGCAACCGCCGCGTCGGTCAAAACAAAATGGTGCGGACAGGCTTCGCCGGAAATCGAGACGCCGCGTTTTTTAGCTTCGCGCAGCAATGCCACGCTGCCCGCCGCGCTCAAATGCTGGCAATGAATTTTTGCGCCCGTCAATTCCGCGAGCAAAATGTTTCGCGCCACGATCATCTCCTCGCCCGCCGCCGGCCAGCCGCGCAAACCGAGCGCGATGTTCCAGTAACCTTCGTGCATCACGCCGTCGGTCACGAGCGAGTAATCCTGGCAATGATCCATGACGGGCAAATCAAACATCTTCGCGTATTCGCACGCGCGTCGCATGAGTTCGTTGTTCTGCACGCAATGGCCGTCGTCGGTAATCGCCACGACGCCCGCTTTTTTGAGCGAGCCGGTTTGCGCAAGCTCTTCGCCCGCGATATTTTTGGTGATCGCGCCGGCGACGAAAACGTTCACGACGCCTTCGCGTTCGGCGCGTTCGCGGATGAGCGCGACCGTTCCGGAATTATCAATCGTCGGCGACGTGTTCGGCATGCAGACGAGCGAAGTGAATCCGCCGCGCGCGGCGGCGGCCGTTCCGGTGGCAAGATTTTCTTTGGCCGTCTGGCCGGGTTCGCGCAAATGGACATGCAAATCAATCAGGCCGGGACAAATAATTTTTCCTTTGGCGTCGAAGGTTTCAATTCCCTTTGGCGCGGAAAGATTTTTGCCGACGGCGGAAATTTTTCCGTCAATGATGAACACATCCGTGGAAGAATCGAAACGATTCGCCGGATCAATCACGCGACCGCCGGTCAGAAGCAACGCTGCCATGCGCGGCCATGATAGCGCGAAGAATTGACAAAGCAAGCGCAAGGAATAAGATGGTCACTGTTTCCAGCGCGCGCTTGCCGCGCCGGAGCGCAAACGCGCAGGCGGGTGTAGTTCAATGGTAGAACGGCAGTTTTCCAAACTGCACACGAGGGTTCGATTCCCTTCACCCGCTCCATTGATTTGGAATAATGAAATCAATTGTTTTTGGCAATTTTGATTTATTCAAAATAGCCGAAATGAGAATAAAGGCGCATATTTTGCCTAGACATTCCCGGCAAATTCCGCGATTACAAAACCCATGCGCCCGTTCATTTCTTTCACCATCCTCTCTACAATTCTGACCGTTTTGTGCTGCTCCTTGCCGGCATTTGCCGATGATGAGGTCTGCGGCGCTTGCGATAAAAAAGTTTTGGTGACCGGCCAGTATGATCACGGCACCAGCGACACTTTTTTGATTGCGAACGCGCCCGGTAACGAGGCGGCGTTCCGCGATGAAATTCACGGACAAAACTTTTCACTCGCCGTGCCCGACCTTGTTGCCGGGAAATACACGATTGAAATCGGCCTGGTGGAACTCCAACGCGATCACGCCGGCCAGCGGGTGTTTGACATTCTTTGCGGCGATCAATTGATTGCGACCAATCTTGATATTTTCGCCGCCGCTGGTGGGAAGGACAAAGTCATCCGCATCCGCGCCGAAATCAATCATCCCGGAGATGCCGCGCACGGGCCGTTGAGCATTCAATTCATCGGGCGTCGGGGCGACGCCAAGTTGAATACTTTTGAAATCTGGAATGCCGCCGGTGCTTCTCTCGTTTCCATGAAGGTGGCGGATTTAATCAGCGGCGATGATGCGGCGGCTTTGGTTCCGCCAGTTGTCGCCGATCCGGTGTTGTGGAAAGACGCAACCCAGCCAACGGAAGTGCGCGTGAAAGATTTGGTGAGCCGCATGTCGCTCGCCGAAAAAGCGGCGCAGATGCACAACACCGCCCCGGCGATTCCGCGTCTCGGATTGCCCGGCTACAATTACTGGAACGAATGTCTTCACGGCGTGGCGCGTTCCGGCGTCGCGACGGTTTTTCCGCAGGCCATCGGAATGTCCGCGATGTGGGACACGCCATTGCTGCATGACATCGCACACACCATTGCCATCGAAGCCCGCGCCAAGCACAACGAATACGCCAGAACTCACAACGGCGACAGCGCCAAGTATTACGGCCTCACTTTTTGGACGCCGAACATGAACATCTTTCGCGATCCACGCTGGGGTCGCGGCCAGGAAACCTACGGCGAAGATCCGTTCCTCACCGCGCGGACGGCGGTGGCCTTCATCACCGGCTTGCAGGGCAACGATCCGAAATATATCGAGGCGATGGCGTGCGCGAAACACTTTGCCGTTCACAGCGGGCCGGAATCATCGCGGCACACTTATGACGCCGAAGTCCCGGAGCGCGATTTTTACGAAACCTATCTGCCGCATTTTGAAGCCGCCGTGCGCGAAGGAAAAGTCGGAACGGTCATGGGTGCTTACAACAGCGTCTATGGCGAGCCGGCGACTTCGAGCACGCTGCTATTGAGCGATCTGCTTCGCAAGCAATGGGGATTTCAAGGCCATGTCGTTTCCGATTGCGGCGCGATTTATGATATTTTTGCGAACCACAAAAAAGTTGCGACAGCCGAGGAAGCCGCCGCCCGCGCCGTGAAAGCAGGCTGCGATTTGTGCTGCGGAAACGAATACGCCGCCCTGCCCCGCGCAGTGAGAAAGGGGTTTATCACCGAAGCGGAAATGGATGTTTCATTATGCCGTGTGCTGGCCGCGCGTTTTCGGCTGGGCTTGTTTGATCCACCGGAACAAGTGGCTTTCGCGCAAATTCCATTTTCGGAAAATGACACCGCCGCCCATCACGCGCTGGCCATGCGCGCGTCGCGAGAATCTCTCGTTCTGCTGAAAAATGACGGCGTGCTGCCGCTCAACCGCGCCAGGATCAAACGCATCGCCGTCATCGGCGAGAATGCCGGTTCCGCCGAAATGCTGGTGGGCAATTACAGCGGCACTCCTTCCCATCCCGTCACCATTCTGGACGGAATCAAATCCGTAGCCGGATCAAATGTGGAAGTGACTTACGAGCCGGGCTGTCCGCTGGCCGTTCATAAAGGCGAAAGTGCAAAACCTGAAATGCTTGCCGCCGCAGCGAAAGCAGCGGCAGCGGCGGACGTGATTATTTATGTCGGCGGTTTGAATTCAAAGCTTGAAGGCGAGGAGATGCCGGTGAATTACGTCGGATTCGGCGGCGGCGACCGCACGGCGATTGAATTGCCGGAAGTGCAGGTGGATTTGCTCAAGGCGTTGCGCGCGACCGGCAA
>Ga0137403_10006238_pt1 | contig 13681 bp, 5 predicted proteins | sample CZOMad2_1_16fung_FD_122057 | JGI IMG/M metagenome (GOLD analysis project Ga0137403, IMG submission 122057) | Vadose zone soil fungal communities from Angelo Coast Range Reserve, California, USA - CZOMad2_1_16fungal (Hybrid Assembly) | ecosystem: Environmental > Terrestrial > Soil > Vadose zone... | reverse complement strand
GAGCGTAGTGGTCCTGGACGATCTCTCCGCTGGCAAAGAAGACAATCTTGCGGATGTCCGCAATAAAATTTCCTTCATCAAGGGCAGCATCAATGACCTGGAAGCGGTTCGTCGCGCCATGCACGAGGCCGATTACGTGCTGCACCTCGCCGCGCGCACCTCCGTTCCCCGCTCGATAAAAGATCCTCTTGAAACCAACAGAATAAATATCGAAGGCACTCTCAATGTCCTGGTGGCTGCGCGTGACGCCAAAGTAAAACGTGTGGTGCTTGCTGCTTCTTCTTCCGCGTACGGCGAAACGCCTACACTGCCGAAAATTGAAACCATGCAGCCGCAGCCGATTTCTCCTTACGGCATTACCAAGTACGTGGGCGAGCTTTATGCACAAGTTTTCGGAAAAGTTTACGGACTGCAAAACGTCTGCCTGCGCTACTTCAATGTTTTTGGCCCGCGCCAGGATCCTACTTCGCCTTATTCCGGCGTGCTCGCGAAATTCTGTACTGCGTTCCTGGAAAAAACCGATCCGGTGGTTTTCGGCGATGGCGAACAGACGCGCGATTTCACTTATATCGACAACGTGGTGCAAGCAAACTTGCTGGCCTGCGAAGCTCCAGCCGCCAGCGGAAAAGTGATCAATATCGGCACCGGCGCGCGCATTTCTCTGAACCAGACATTGCAACTTTTGCGCGAAATCACCGGCAACGAACTGCAGGCGAAATACGAACCGCCGCGCGATGGCGATATTCGCGACTCGCAAGCTGACATCAGGTTGGCCCGCGAAGCCCTGAAATACGATCCCACAGTAGATTTCCTTGAAGGCCTGCGCCGCACCTTCGCCTGGTACCAGGAATCCGAAGCAAAGGCCGCCGCAAAACAGAAAATAGTGAGTAGCGAGCAGTGAGTCAGGAACACCAAGCTGGCACCTAAAACTCACTACTCTCTATCCACCGCCCACTAGCCAGCAGTTGCTGCCCGCTGATCGCTGATATCTTCGTCAGGGCGTTACGGTCTTACCGTAACTCAGTGGCGCGCCGCCCTTCGGCACGTCGTAGTTATTCCAGAACCACAACGGCTCCAGTTTTTTCTGTTCCGGCCACACCTGGTTGAGCGTATCGCCTTCGAAGACTTCGCCGTTTTTCACCACCCAGTGAATGGTATTGGTGTTGTGAATATCGTCGAGCGGATTCTTGTCGAAGATCACCAGGTCGGCGAGTTTCCCCGGTTCGATGCTGCCAAGATCATCCGGCCGGCCAACAATTTTCGATCCGTTGACCGTCGCGCACTTCAACACTTCCAGAGGCGTCATCCCACCGCTGGCCAGCATCCACATTTCCCAGTGGTACCCGAGGCCCTGCAACTGTCCGTGACTGCCAACTCCAACCAGCCCTCCGGCGCGTTCCAGTTTCGTTACCTGCGCCGCAAGTTTGGGAAATTCGTATTCGTCTTTGCGGAACCAACTCGGCCGGCGCTTGGTCTTTTCGTCAATAATTCTATGCGGCGTAAAGCGGTTCAGTTTCGCGTTGTCATGCACCTCGCTGTATTCGTACCAGTAATCTTCCCCGAATGGCCCACCGTAGTTCACGATCAGCGTAGGTGTCTCCGCAATGCCCGACTGCGCGAACATCTGCAGAACGTCTTTAAATAGAGGTGTAATCGGCAGTGTGTGCTCGTTGCCGTGGAAACCGTCAATGACGTGCGTAAGGTCGAGTTTCAGATCCAGCGCGCCTTCCGTGGTCGGCATCATTTCCAGCTCTTTCGAAGCCTGCACCATATACTGCCGCTGCTTGCGGTTGCCCACCAGGTAGCTCTTGATGTTGTGCGTGCCGTAATATTTGCGGTATTTGGTGAGTACACCTTTGACTTCTTCCTCGGATTGAAAATTATTGTCGGAGAAAACTCCCGGGCCGGTAGAAAATGCGCGTTGTCCCAGGATGTCTCCGGTGTCCACCAAATCCTGATACGCGAACATGTCGTTGGTTCCGGTTTGCACATCGAGGCCGGCGGTGACTCCGTAAGCGAGATTCGCGAGAAACGCCCAGTTCTGCGTGTCTAGGATGCCGCGGCGGATTTCAAACCAGTGTGCGTGCGTATCAATAAACCCAGGCGTGATGGTTTTGCCTTTGACATCGAATACTTTAGCGCCAGATGGAACGCTGCCCCTTGCGCCTACGCGCGTGATGCGGTTGTTCTCGATGACCACGTCGGCATCCTTCAACACTTCGTCGCCCTTCATGGTGACGACAGTTGCTCCGCGCAGCACGATGGTTCCTTTTGGAGTTTTGCGCGGAAGCTCGATGGCGATGGCAATTTCCTGAACGTCTTTTTCCTGTTCCTTGAATTTCTGCGGCTTCTTCTCGTCTTTCTTGTCCTCTTTTTTTGTGTCCGTGGAATCTTTCTTATCTTGATCCGCGTCCTTGGCGTCGCCATCTTTCTTTTCGCCGTCTTTCTTCTCGTCCTTAGGCGGTTCGAAAGAAATCGCGCTGAAAGGCTGGCGGAAATAGCTTGCGCCAACGGCCCACGCTACGGTCTTGCCGTTATCTGCCCAGCCAAAATAATCCGCGCCGATATCTGTAACTTTTTTCAGCGGAACGGCTGGGCCGCTGACCATCACCGTGGGAGCTTCTCCGCCGACAGGCGGCATGGCCATCACGTAAAGCTGATTCTGGACGTGTGCCAGAACCCATTGGCCATCAGGGCTGGGGATCAAGTCATCTGCGGGAATCGGCTCCTCAAAGAAATACAGACCTTGTCCTTTCACTTGCAGGTGCGTGCGGCGATCCGTCCCGTCGTAGCGCAAGGAAACGAGTCCGCCGGGAGTGTAAACGTAAACGCGGTCTTTCTCGTTCGTGAAATGCGGGCCACCCGCGCCGCGCGCCGGAAGAATCAGATTCGGTTCGCCGCCATCCGCGGAAATCCAAACCAGATCAGCATTGCCGGTCTGGCCGCCATCGAATGCGCTGTTTTCACGGTCGTAGGCATTGCCGCGCAGCAGAACGATCTTGGTGCCGTCGGGCGAAAAAACTGGGTTGCTGTAAACCGCCAGGGATTTTGAAAGTTGCACCGGCGTTCCGCCGTCCGCGGAAATTTTCCAGAGCTGTCCGCCTTCGCTGGACCACGAAACGTAAGTGACCCACTTTCCGTCCGGCGACCAGGCCGGCTGAAATTCCGTGCTCTTTCCGTTGCTGAGGCGCTGCGCCTTTCCGCCCGGCAAATCGAGGGTGTACAGATGGGTCATCGCGGAAATGGCCAGCTTTTTTCCATCCGGCGATTCGGCAGGATCATGAATCAACCGAACCTTGACCGGACCTTGCTCCACCTTTTGCGGAAAATTGAGCTTGGGCCCGAGGTCTTGCGAAACTTCGGCGCTAAATGGAATCACGGATTCTGCGCCAGATTCGAGATTAAGCCGGCGGATTTTTCCGTCCTGGTTATAGACAACTTCCTTGCCGCCCGGTATAAACGCGTACCCGGGAAAGAGGTCGCGGGAAAAAATTGCTTCCTGGTCATCGCGCGTAACGGGATACCGCACCCAGTGATCTTCGCCGGTTTCCAGGTTGCGAAGGCGCAATCCGCTCTCCGTTTCGTACCGCGTTACATACAGCAGAAATTTTCCGTCCGGTGAAAGGAGCGGCCGCATGGCGCTGCGTGGCTGTTCAATGATCGTGTCTTCTTCGCCGGTCTTGCGATCTTTACGCTTAATCTGCCACAGCGGAAACATCGAGTTGTACGAAAAATCTCGGTGCCGTTCCGCGTAATAAAGATATTTTCCGTCGGCGGACGCCACGACACCCATGTCGTTGGTGCGATCTTCCCTCTTTGTCGTGGGCGTGGGTTTTGCTTTGGTGATCTGGACGCCGGTGCCGCCATCCACGTGGTACATCCAGATTTCCCGGGGGCCGATGCCGAAACGAGTTTTGGAAACGTAGACGTACTTGCCGCTGGGATCCCAACTGGGCGAAGCGAATTCGCTGTTGGGATCTTTGGAAACTTGTTTCGCACCGCTTCCGTCGGCATGCATGATCCAAACGTTTTCGCTGCCCTCGCGGTCAGACAGAAACGCAATCCACTGCCCGTCGGGCGAAAATTTCGGCTGAGTGTCAAATGCCATGCCGCCATCAATCAACTTTGCCTTGCCGCCTTCGATTGGCAGGGTATAAATGTCGCCGAGCAACTCGAACGCAATCGTCTTGCCGTCAGGCGAAGCATCGAGCGAGAGCCAGGTGCCTTCGTCGGTGGTGAAGCTGATCTTGCGATCCGACTTCAGCGGCAGCCCTTTTTTCTCGTCCTTCTTTTCGTCTTTCTTGTTTTCCTTTTTATCTTTTTCCTGCGCAATCTCCTGGGCACGCAGACGCGAAGTTACGGTCAAGCCGCTAAGGCTCAGAGCCAAGACCAGCAAATAAGACACCAGCGACCGCCGCTTGCCATTCGTCCCATTCATGCTTTTCTCCTTAGAATTTCCGCCGCCCGCGATGCAGAGATGCACACATGTTGTCGCAGCACTTTTGCTTTTGGCAAAGTTCAGACCGGCCACACCCAGCACCAACTGTGTTATGTCGTTCGAATCCAAACGTGATTATCCACACCCGCCCTGATGGCGATTAGACGTGCCGTGCGCTAAATGGTTTCCCCGGATCACCATTTCAGCGCCCGCGGTCGTCATCGTCTTGATCATTCCCGCCGCTACCTCGCGGCGCCGGCGGCGCAGGCACTATATGAGGGATTCCTGCTTCATTCATCCTTTTGTTGAGTGCCGCCAGGTCCTCGTCCACTATCTTTTTCACTTGTGCGGAAGCTTCGGCAACCAGTGGCGTTAGTTCGGCCAGCTTTTCTTTCTGCTGGGCGCCCGGCGCAGCCGCAAAGTCGTCCAGGTCTTCCATCAAATCCTGCACCTGCGAGGGAAGAGGCTCGGGTTTCCATTCGAACGGCGGCCCGGCGTTGCCCAGGCCTTGCTGCTCGCGTTGGTACTTCAGGGCAATCTGGTCGACTCTTTTCTGTAGCTCGTCGGCGCTCTTTACAATGGCCTCCGGCATTTTCGTGCCCTTAGGCTTCGCGGCTTCCGTTTTCCAATTCTCGCGCGCCGTTTTCAGGGCGCTCTGAATGCCGAGAATCGTTTTGCGGTCCTGGTCGTTGGACTTTGCCATGGCGTAAAGCTGCTCGGTCGCGGCACGCCGCACGGCACGATCTTCAACGCTCAATTGCAGCCGCGGATCGTCCTCGACAGTAACTTTCTGGGTAGCTTCCTGGCTGCCGGCGGTAATCTTGATGGCGTATTCCCCGGGTTCAGCGTACGGCCCGCGCGGGCCCTGACCATATCCTGCCGCGATTGCTTCCAATTGTTCTGGCGTAGGTTCGGCAGGCGGGTTGTAACGCAAATCCCAATTGGTGCGGTTTACGCCCGCAGCTCCCGGCCCGTCCAGCTCGCGAACAATTTTTCCATCTTTGTCAGTAACAACGATTTTGACTTTTCCTTCCTTTTTCGTTTCCTGCTTTTCTTCTTTCTTGTCCGCTGTTTCTTCCGCGCTCTTGGTGGCCGGAGTTTCGCCGGGTTTTTCCGAAAGCTTGCCGGTAGGCTTGGCCTCTGGCTCATCCGTTTTGGGCTTTTGCGATTCGGCCGTGGCTTTTTTCTTTTCTGCGGAATCCGGCTTGGGTTCCGCCGACTTGGGCTCCAAAGGAGGCAGAGCCGACTTCAGGTAATAGTTAATGACTGCTCCGGCCGGTGGATTCTTGGCCGCGAAAGCTTTTTGCCCGGCGCTCCAGCGCCGCGTGTGGATGTGCCAGACATTCGCGGCGCGCGGCGGAAAAAATGTCAGGTCGCTTGCCGCAACTGTTGCGTCCATTTTTTCCAGTGGCGCGAGGTCGTCGAAAATCCAGATCGAACGCCCGTGCGTTGCAAGCACCAGATCGTTTTCCCGTGCTTGCAATTCGATATCGTTTACCGGAACAGTCGGGAAATTATTCTTGAAGGCGGTCCAGGTTGCGCCGCGGTCCCACGAGATCCACAGGCCAAATTCAGTGCCGGCAAAAAGCAGATTGGCGTTGCGCGGATGTTCGCGCACCACGTGAACCGATCCGGCGGTATCGGGAATACCGTGGCGAATTGCCTGCCACGTTTCGCCGTAATCTGAAGTAGCGAAAATGTACACCGCATAATCATCCGTGCGGTGGCCATCGAACGTAACGTAGCCCGAGCCAGCGCCAGATTTCGAAGCCACCACCCGGCTGACGTAAGTTCCGCGCGGAACGCTCGCCAGCTGCGGCGCTACATTTTTCCAGCTTTTACCGCCGTCTCGAGTGACCTGCACGTTGCCATCGTCGGTGCCTGCCCACAGCACATCGGCAGTGACCGGCGATTCACTAATCGTCGTAATCGTCGGATATTCTTCGACTCCGTCGTGGCGCGAAAGTGTCTGCTTGTCGGGAGTCTTACCGAAGATCTGCAGCTTGTTGCGATCAATTCCGCCCGTTAAATCGTTCCCCAGTCGCGTCCAGGAATCTCCACGATCCGTGGACTTAAACAAATAATTTCCACCGTAATAAATGGTGTTGTGGTCGTGAACCGAAACGGCCACCGGCGAATTCCACTGAAAACGATAGTGCGGTTCGCCAAACTTTGCTTCTGGCTTGATAGAGCGTTCCTGCGCGGTGCGTAAATTGCGCCTCGCCAGATAGCCATCCTGCGATTCGGTGTAGACGGTCCAGGGTTCCACATTGTCAATCTGAGCGTAGAAGCCGTCGCCGCCGTGAATCAGAGTCCAATCTTCATTGACGATGCCATCGCGTGCCGGAGTTGAGCTAGGGCCGCACCAACTCCCGTTGTCCTGCAAACCACCGCAAATGTGGTACGGCTTTTCGTTGTCCAGCCCGATTTCATAAAATTGGCCGATAGCGATGTTGTTCAGAAAATCCCAGGTCTTGCCGCTGTCGTAGCTCCAGTGAATGCCGCCATCGCTTCCAGCAATGATGTGATTCGAATTGGAAGGATCGATCCATAGCGCGTGGAAGTCTCCGTGAATTTTCTGCACGCGCCGGGTAGTGAAAGTTTTTCCGCCATCCTCGGAGAAAAACATGGCCGCGCCCAGCACCCAAATCCGCAAATCATTATTGGGATCAACGCGCACCTGGCTGTAATAAGACGGGCGCGGATCGGTGTCGCTCATCTTCTTCCACGTTTCGCCTTTATCTTCGCTGCGGTAGATGCCGCCTTTTTCATGCTGCACCAATGCGTACACGATGTTCGGATCTTTCCGATAGATATCGAGTCCAATGCGTCCGGTTTCGCCACCATTTTCATAGGGCAAGCCCTTAATAAGTTTCTTCCAGTTCGCTCCGCCATCGGTGGTCTTGTAAATTCCACTCTCCGTGCCGCCACCATTAAAGCCAAACGGAGTGCGCCGCCGCGTATACGCCGCTGCGTAAAGAGTGTCAGGACTTTCTGGATCCATGGCGAGGTCGCTGACGCCGGTATCGTTGCTGATTTTCAGCACCTGATTCCATGTTTTACCGCCATCCGATGTCTTGTACACACCGCGTTCCGGATTTGCTCCCCACAGATGGCCAAGCGCCGCTGCGTAAACCACATCGGGATTTTTTGCATGAATAACCACCCGTCCGATGTGGTGTGTTTCCGCCAGTCCCATGTTCTTCCAGGTCTTACCTGAGTCAGTGGACTTATAAATTCCGTCACCCCACGAAGAACTCTGCCGATTGTTCGGTTCGCCGCTGCCGACCCAAATGACCGACGGATCAGAAGGCGCAATCGCAATGTCTCCGACCGTCGACACACCTTCTTTGTCAAAAACGGATTCCCAAGTAGTGCCGTTGTTGGTCGTCTTCCAGACACCACCGGACGCGACGCCCACATAAACAATGTTTGGATTGCTTTCCACGGCGGCGAAATCATCGATACGACCGCCCATGACGGCGGGACCAATCTCGCGAAACTCCAGTGCCTTGAATTTGTCGGTCAACGCGGGTTCGCCAGCAGCATCAGTGCTCGCTGCAGCAGTTTTTTCCTGGCCCTTGTTCTTCTTTTGCTCTTTTTGGCCAGGGGTTGCAGTCGCTAGCAGAAATACCATCGAGCAACACGCCAGAATCAAACGCATATACTTCCTCGTCATGAAACCTCCAACAATATTCGCCGCGGCCTGGAGCGGAGCCGCGAATGATACCGCGCCCAACGCCGGTATGCAGCAAATGAATTTCAGGTGAATAGGTCGGATTCGACTTCAAACGAAGCGGCGTAGATGCAGCACGCAACAAACCGGGCCAGCCACGTCAGCTCGGGTTTTTCCGTGCGCCGCACGCAACCTAAAGCGCGTGATAAGCTATCGAACTGTTTTTACTCTACCGCATGTTGCGCACTCATCCGACTCTGCAGAGCATGTCTGTAACCCTGCGCCGCAGTTTGTTCGCACTGTGCGCAGCAATTTTGCTTCTGCTGGGGGTACCCTGCCGCGCCCAGCAGGTGCGGCTGCCCTCCGGAAAAGGCCAGTACGCGGAACTTTCTTCCGACGGGCCGCAGACTCGTAAAGGCGACCTGTTCATCGCCGACAAAAACGTAGATTTGCAATACGCGACCATGCGCCTGCGCGCCGATCACCTGGAGTACAACGACACCACGCATGACTCCCTGGCGCAGGGTCACGTCCAATTCGACTACGAAAACGAACACCTCGAGGCCGACGAAGCGCACTTCAACTTTATGACTGGCGTTGGCACGTTCAGGAACGTGCGCGGCAGCATAAAAATTCTACGCAGGCCGAACCCCGTGGTGTTGGTATCGGACAATCCCTTGTATTTCGAAGCGCATCAGGTCGAACGCTACGCCAACAATGTCTTCGTGGTGCATCAAGCGTGGATCACAATTTGCGATCAAGAGCGCCCAACCTGGCAGATGTTCGCGCCGCGCGCCAGGATTCGCTTGAACAAATCGGTCGCGCTGGTCAATGCAAATTTCCGCCTGTTCAAAGTTCCCCTGCTCTGGCTGCCGTATGCGACCGCGCCGGCCGGGCAGAAAATTCGCCAATCCGGATTCCTGCTCCCCGACATCGGCAACAGTTCCACCAAGGGTTACGTTTTCGGCGACGCGTATTATTGGGCGCCCACTACCTGGGCCGACGCAACTATTGGCGTGCAGGACTACACCAAACGCGGCTCCTCGCAGCGTGCCGAAATTCGCTTGCGGCCAGCCGAAAATACCTCGTTCAGCTATACCTATTACGGCGTAATTGACCGCGGCCTGCCTAACGCGGATGGCGTACTTGCATCGCAAGGCGGCCATCAGCAGCGGCTCGAATTGCAGTCCGTGTTGCCGCAGGGCTGGCGCTTCGTGGCCGACTTTAACCAGTTGTCTTCGCTCACGTTTCGGCTGGCGTTTGCCGACACCTACGGAGACGCGATTAATTCCGAAGTGAACAGCGCAGTTTTTCTGAGCAACAATTTTCGCGGCTTCAGCCTGAATTTCGCGGGCGTGAACGACAAAAGTTTTCTGACCATCAGCCCGGAAACCAGCGTTTCGCTCCGCAATGTGCCGGAAGCGCGATTCGGCTCGGTGGAACAGGCGCCGTGGCGCAACCTGCCAATTTATTTCAGCTTCGATTCTTCCATCGGCGCGCTGCATCGTCAGGACGAGAATCTTGGGACGCCCGCCGCCGTGCAGCGCTCGGAGATCGCGCCCAAAGTAACTGTCCCGCTTCATTTCGGCCCCTGGCTGGACGTCGCCGCTACTGCCGCGGTGCGCACCACACGCTACGGCGCGTCCCTCGACACCGCGGGCAACTTAAGCACGCAACCCCTAACGCGAAACGACGGCGAATTTTCTCTCGAGCTTCGTCCGCCAACACTGGAAAAATATTTCGACCGCCCAAAGTCCAAACGAAAATACAAGCACACCATCGAGCCGGAAGTTACCTACCGCTATGTCACCGGTATCAACGATTTCGAGCGCTTTATCCGCTTCGATTCCGACGCCACCCTTTCCAACACCAATGAAGTCGAGTATGGCTTCACGCAGCGCCTTTATGTGAAAAACGGCGACGATCAGCCCTTGGAATTTATGTCCTGGAGTGTGGTGCAGAAACATTATTTCGATCCGACCTTTGGCGGGGCAATTGTGGATGGCGAGCGTAACGTTTTGCAGCCATTGAATTCCATCACTCCCTTCGCGTTTGCCACCGGGCCGCGCAACTCTTCACCAATCGTCAGCGATTTCAAAATCACCCCCGGCGGAAAATACGATGCCGAACAGTTGGTCGAATACGATCCGCAATTGAACAAGATCGTGGCCGAAGGAACACTGGTCAAAGTAAAACCTTACAGCGAATTTTTCGTCACCGTGGCCCACTTTCACATTCAGGATGACCCAATCCTTCAGCCGCTCTCCAACCAGATTCGCGCGCTGGTCGGGTACGGAAGTTTTAATCGCAAAGGCCTTAATTTTACCGGCGGCGTGAGCTACGACATCCAGAACAGCGCGTTGCAAAACCAGATCGCGCAAGTCACCTACAACGGCAACTGTTGCGGCCTGTCGTTCGAATATCGCCGCATCGCGCTGGGCCAGGTACGCACCGAAAATCAATTCCGCATCGCCTTAAACATCGCCAACATTGGCACCTTCGGCAATCTCCGCCGCCAGGAAAAAATCTTTTAGGATTCTTGGTCGTAAGAAAATACGTTCTCTTCCATCCACAAGCTATCCGTTGTTGCTATACTCTCGCGAAGTTCTTTCACAAAAGTGGCACCTCAATAAAATCGCCGGAGAAAATTGATGCGCACAGTTCATCTCGCTCTTGCCGTTTTCTTCCTCACACTGCCCGGCTCCGCGCAACAAACCGCTCCCGCAGCGCCTTCCGCACCCATCTTCAACATTCAGGAAGTAATGATCCCGGTACGTGACGGCGTCCATCTGCAAACTGTGATTCTCTCTCCCGTCGGCGCTACAAAACCTCTTCCCATTCTCTTTCGCCGCACTCCTTACGGTGTTCCAGAAAAAGCGCCCGAGCAGATGCCCGCCTCTCTCAAAGAACTCGCGCAGGACGGCTACATTTTCGTGATTCAAAATCTTCGTGGCCGCTTCAAATCCGAAGGCATTTTCCTGCTCTCTTCCTGGGTGGACCTGAAAGATCCCAAAACCACCAACGAAACCACCGACGCTTACGACTCCATCGAATGGCTCGTCAAAAATGTTCCCAACAATAACGGCAAAGTCGGCATGTATGGCGTTTCCTACGACGGCCTCACCACCGCACTCACGCTGCTGGATCCTCACCCCGCCTTAAAAGCCATCAGTGAACAAGCTTCTCCGGTTGATCAATGGATGAACGACGACGATCATCGCTACGGCGCGCTGCGCGAAAGCTACGATTTCGAATACGCCGTGCTCGAACAAGCTGACAAAAACAAAAACACAAATTTTGCTTTTGAGATTTACGATACCTACGAGTGGTATTTAAATCTCGGCCCGCTATCCAACATCAACGCAAAATATCTCCACGGCTCCATTCCCTATTGGAACGACTCAGTCGCGCATCCCGACTACGATGAATTCTGGAAAAAAGAAGCCTGGGTCAGCCAACTTCACGCCTCGACCGTTCCCAATCTCAACGTCGCCGGCTTTTGGGATCAGGAAGATCCCTGGGGTCCGTGGCAAATTTTTCGCCATGCCGCCGAACACGATCCCGATCACACCAACTTCATCGTCGCTGGCCCATGGTTCCACGGCGAGTGGCAAACTCCCAAGGGCGATTCCATCGGCATCATTCCGTTTGCTGGACACGAAACCGCGCGCGAGTTTCGCGAAACCCTCGAAGCTCCATTTTTCCGCTATTACTTGCATGGCGTTGGAGAAAAACCCGTCTGGCAAGCCAGCACTTTTCAAAGTGGCTCTAACTCCTGGCGCACCTACGCCGTCTGGCCGCCCAAAGAATCCAAGCTCACTAATCTCTATTTTCACGCCGACGGCACGCTTTCATTCGATCCTCCATCCCACACCGCCAACAATTCATCCGCCGCAAAACAATTCCGCGAATACATTTCCGATCCCGCCAATCCAGTTCCCTATCGCCAGCGCCCCATTTCTCCTACCTATCCCGCCGGCGATTGGCGCACCTGGGAGGTTTCCGACCAGCGCTTCGTGGATCATCGCCCTGATGTTTTAAGCTACGTCAGCGCCCCGCTCGATCACGACCTCACCATCACCGGACCGCTCTCCGCAAAACTTTTCGCCTCAACCTCCGGCACCGACAGCGACTTCGTCGTCAAACTCATCGATGTTTATCCCGAAACCGCCCAGAAAAACACCTGGGATCCCGAAGCTGGCCCCAAACCCGGCCAATTCGCGCAGTCTCTTAACGGCTACGAACTCCCCATCGCCATGGAAGTCCGCCGTGGCCGCTACCTGGAAAGTTTCGAACACCCGCACGCCCTAACGCCAAATCAGCCCGCTGAGTGGAGCGTCCCTCTCCGCGACCACGACCACGTTTTTCTAAAAGGTCATCGCGTCATGGTCCAGATTCAATCCACCTGGTTTCCGCTCATCGACCGCAACCCGCAAAAATTCGTCCCAAGTATTTACGACGCGAAAGCTGCGGACTTTTCTCCCGCCACCCAGCGCATCTACTCATCGCCCAAACTGCCGTCCCACGTAATCCTTCCCGTGATCCCGTAGCTGGTCCCATGAGCAACCTCAAAGTCTTATTCCGCTGCATTGTCTTCGCCGCTGCGGCAAGTTCCAGCAACGCGCAAATTGCGCTGAGACATACTCTCGCCGAGCAACTCGGCTACCCACCCGACGCAAAGCTCCTGATCGTCCATGCCGACGATCTTGGCGTCACTCACTCCGTCAACGCCGCCTCCATCAAAGCCTTCGAATCCGGCGCGATCAATTCCGCCAGTATTATGGTTCCCTGCCCGTGGTTCCCGGAAATTGCCGACTACGCCAAATCTCATGCCGAAATCGATTTCGGACTTCATCTCACTCTGACCAGTGAACGCGTTTACTACCGCTGGGGTCCAGTTGCTCCCGCCGGCAAAGTCCCCAGCCTGCTCGACAAGAATGGCTATTTCCATCACGACTGGACTCCGGAAACGCACATCGATCCCGCCGAAGCCGAAATCGAGCTGCGCGCGCAAATCGACCGCGCTTACGCCATGGGCGTGCGCCCCACCCATCTCGATTCCCATCAATATCGTCTGGATAGCACCAACAAGGATCTCTTCGCAGTCGCGCTCCGCCTCGCGCATGAATACAAGCTGCCGTTCTTCGTCACCCGCGACTGGTTCGCCGACTTTCTCTATCTCGAGAAAACCCTCGGCCCCGATGACCTAGTCATCGATCACACCGTCACCATCGACCCCAGCGTCCCGCCAGAAAGGTGGGCGGAGTTCTACAAAAACGCCATTCGCAACATGCAGCCCGGCGTAACCGAACTCGTCATCCACCTTGCCTACGACGACGCGGAAATGCGCGCCGCTACCCGCGAACGCGACACCTGGGGTGCCGCATGGCGCCAGCGCGACTTCGATTTCTTCACCAGTCCGGAATTCCGCCACCTCCTCCGCGACCAACACATCCAGCTCGTCACCTGGCGCCAAATCGCCGACCGTTCACAGCAGCAAAGACGCCCTCGCCGTTGAGCCCATACCAACAACTGTCAGGTATGTGCCCGGTCTAAAAGGTCACGCT
>Ga0137403_10006237_pt1 | contig 13681 bp, 16 predicted proteins | sample CZOMad2_1_16fung_FD_122057 | JGI IMG/M metagenome (GOLD analysis project Ga0137403, IMG submission 122057) | Vadose zone soil fungal communities from Angelo Coast Range Reserve, California, USA - CZOMad2_1_16fungal (Hybrid Assembly) | ecosystem: Environmental > Terrestrial > Soil > Vadose zone... | reverse complement strand
AAGTGGATCCGGATAACCCGGATTCAGCAGCACGTAGCGCAGCAGCCGCCGCCCGTCGAACCGCAGCAGATCGGAGATCGGCTGCGGCCCCGTGCGGTCATAGAAAAATCCCGCGCCGCCGCGCAGGACGATCTTCCGGCTCTTGCCGGGCGAATAGGCAAACGACGCCCGCGGCGAAAAATTATTGTCGTCGTGGAAATAGTTTTGCCAGTCGTAGCGCAGCCCGGCGGATATTGACAAATTCGGCAGCAGCCGGAAATCGTCCTGCACAAATCCGCCGAACAGCTTCTCCAGGAAGACAAGGTGACCTTCACCCTGCTGCCGCACGAAAGAGAACGGACGCTGCGCCAGATAATCCTGCAGCGTGGAAAAGGTGAATGTGCCGGCGAAGTTGGAGTAATCGTTCGAGCCGCGCCTGCTGAAGTCCGGGACGTTGAAGCCGGTCTTGATGAAATGTTTCCCTGTCGTCCAGGAAACCACCTCGCTCAAGTTGAAGTGATTCTCCGTGCGGAGCTGGTCGGCCTGCGCGCCGCCCGCGGTGAAAGCGTCCAGCACCACGATCTTCGGTCCCGGATTCACGCTGGCAGTCGGCGTATGATACCGCCCGAAACGAATCGAGAACATGTTCACCAGAGACGCGGAAAACACGGTGCGGTTCGGCTTGCGCCAGACGTTGCAGACGCGGCGTGACGGCGAAGCCTGGAACCTGGTCGATTTGACAGGCTGGACGGATTGGCGGATTGAAAAGGGCGCGGGGCAAACTGACTTTTCGGACTTTTTCGGGACGATGGAACTGCGGCCGTGGCGCTGGCTGTCGCTGGACACATTTGCGCGCTATGACCTGAATGACGGTGTGCTGCGCGAGTTCAACACCGAAATGCGCGTGATCGATACCGACCGTTGGATTTTTGGCGTGGGAACACGGTATTTGAAGGATGATAGCAACCTGGTCACCGGCGATTTCGCGTATCGGCTGACCCGCCACTGGACCGCACGCGTGTACCAGCGCTACGATATGGAAGACGGCACGTGGGAAGAACAGACGTACACGTTGCGGCAGGAAACGCATGACTGGTATATTGACTACGGTTTCCGCGACCTGGGACGGCACAAGGAGTTCGGCGTGCCCACGGCCAAGGCGGAGATGGCGGTGTTTGTCAGCGTAACGCTAAAAGCATTTCCCGCCAGCACTTTGAAGTTCAACTAAGTCGGCTGCGGAGTGAGCAATTTATGGTTAAGATAAGCATTGTCGGAACCGGATACGTCGGCCTCGTGACGGGCGCTTGCTTCGCCGAAGTCGGGCATCAGGTCATTTGCGTCGATAACGACCTGAAGAAAGTGGAGACGCTGCAAGCCGGCGGCATCCCGATTTACGAGCCGGGTCTCGAAGAGATGGTGAAACGGAATGTCGCCAACGGGCGGCTGCGCTTCACGGGACCGATCGCCGATGGCGTGAACAACTCCGAGGTCATTTTCATCGCCGTGCCCACCCCACCCAAACCGGATGGCGACGTGGACATGAGTTTTGTCGAGAGAGTGGCGCGCGAGATCGCGGCGGCCATGACCGAGTACAAGATCGTCGTGGACAAATCCACGGTACCCGTCAAGACCGGTGAAAAAGTTGCGGAGACCATCAAGCGTTACAACAAGCACAAGGTGGATTTTGACGTCATCAGCAACCCGGAGTTTCTGCGCGAAGGGTGTGCCGTGCAGGACCTCATGCAACCCGACCGCGTCGTGATCGGTGTTGGCGGCCCGCGTCCCGTGGCGAAGATGAAAGAGGTCTACACACCATTCAATGCGCCGATCATCGTGACCGACATTAACAGCGCGGAACTGATCAAGCACGCGTGCAACTCCTTCCTTGCCCTGAAGATCTCTTATGCCAACGCGCTGTCCGTCATCTGCGAAGCCAGCGGCGCGAACATCTCGGACGTCGTTCAGGGCATGGGCCTGGACAAACGCATCGGTCGCGCGTTTCTCAACGCCGGCCTCGGCTACGGGGGCTCTTGCTTCCCGAAGGACCTTAGTGCGTTCGTCCATATTACCGAGGCGCTGGGCTACGAATTCCGCCTGCTCAAGGAAGTCCAACAAATCAATTCCAGCCAGATCGCGCGTTTTCTCAAGAAGGTCCACGACACGCTCTGGATCGTGAAGGACAAGACCATCGGTGTGCTCGGGCTTGCGTTCAAGCCGAATACGGACGACATGCGGGAGGCCCCAAGCCGCGTTTTGATCGAGGAGCTCCTCGCGAACGGCGCGGCGGTCAGCGCGTACGACCCGATAGCGATGCCTGCGGCCAGGGGTGCGTTCTCGGGGCTCGCGGGCATCGCCTACGCGGATTCCCCGCTCGCCGCGCTCGACGGTGCGGACGCTCTTGCGGTCGTCACCGAATGGCAGGAGTTTCGCAGTCCGGACTTTCAGGCGATCCGTGCCAGGCTCAAGACGCCGGCGATCTTCGACGGACGCAATCTCTACGATCCGGCGGAGCTCGCGCGGTTCGGCCTGGAGTACTATCCGGTCGGGCGGGCGGCGGCGAAGGCGTAGGGACAATCGGGAGAAACAGGGAATGTACTTCGTCGTCACCGGCGCGGCCGGATTCATAGGCTCGAACCTCGTGCGTGCGCTGAACGCGCGCGGCGAAACTCGAATCCTCGCCGTGGACGATCTGCAGCGCAGCGACAAGTTCCGGAATATCGCGGCTTGCGAGATCTCCGATTTTCTCGACAAGGACGAATTTCGGAGGCGGATCGAGGCCGGGGATTTTTCCGGGTCGATCGACGTCGTGTTCCATCAGGGCGCCTGCTCCGACACCATGGAGACCGACGGCCGCTTCATGATGGAGAACAACTATGCCTACTCGAGGCGCCTGCTCGAGTGGTGCCAGGACGAGGAAGTGCCGCTCCTCTATGCGTCTTCGGCGGCGGTCTACGGCCGCGGGCCCGACTATCGCGAGGAGCGCGCGTGCGAGCGGCCGCTCAACGTCTATGGGTACTCGAAATTCCTTTTCGACCAGCTGGTGCGCGCGCGCCTATCGGAATCGAGCGCGCAGATCGTCGGGCTGCGCTATTTCAACGTCTATGGGCCGAACGAGGCGCACAAGGGCCGCATGGCCTCCGTCGCTTTGCACGCCTATCACCAGCTGCTGAGCGAAGGCAAGGTCAAGCTCTTCGTCGGCTCGGACGGCTATCGCGACGGCGAGCAGCGGCGCGACTTCATCTACGTCGACGACGTGGTGGCGGTGAACCTCTGGTTCCTCGAGCGTCGCAACGTCTCGGGTGTATTCAACTGCGGCACCGGCCGCGCGCAAAGCTTCAACCGAGTCGCCGTGGCGGCGATCAATTCGGTGCATGGCACGCAGGCGATGCTGCAGGATGTCGTCGCAAAGGGCTTGATCGAATACATCCCGTTTCCGCCGGCGCTCGTCGGCAAGTACCAGAGCTTCACCGAGGCAGATCTCGCGAAGCTGCGCGCCGCCGGCTATCCCGGCGAATTCATGACCGTCGAGCAGGGCGTGGCTGCCTACGTGAAGCAGCTGCAGGCCCAATGAAGAAAACGCTGGAAGACTTCATCGGCAATACGCCGCTCGTGCGCCTGCAGCGGCTGCCCGGGCCCGACAACGTCAGGAACAAGAACGTGATCCTCGCCAAGCTCGAGGGCAACAACCCGGCGGGCTCGGTGAAGGACCGGCCGGCGATCTCGATGATCCGGCATGCCGAGGAGCGCGGGCGCATCAAGCGGGGCGACACGCTGATCGAGCCGACCTCCGGCAACACCGGCATCGCGCTCGCCATGGCCGCGGCGACGCGCGGCTACAAGATGATCCTCATCATGCCCGAGCACCTCTCGGCCGAGCGGCGCCAGACGATGCGCGCCTTCGGCGCCGAGATCGTCCTCACGCCGCAAAAGGGCGGCATGGAGGCGGCGCGCGATCTCGCCGAGCGCATGGTGCGCGAGGGCAAGGGCACGATGCTCGACCAGTTCGCCAATCCCGACAATCCGCGCGTGCATTACGAGACGACCGGGCCCGAGATCTGGCGCGACACCGACGGACGCCTCACGCATTTTGTTTCCAGCATGGGGACCACCGGCACGATCATGGGCTGCTCTCGCTTCTTCAAGGAGAAGAACCCGAAGATCGAGATCATCGGCTGCCAGCCCGAGGAGGGCTCGCAGATCCCCGGCATCCGCAAGTGGCCCGAGGCCTATCTGCCGAAGATCTACGACCGCAAGCGCGTCGATCGCATCGAATCCGTGAGCCAGGCCGAAGCCGAAGAGATGACGCGGCGCCTCGCGCGCGAGGAGGGCATCTTCGCCGGCATCTCGTCCGGCGGCGCGATGCACGTGGCGCTGCGCATCTCGAAGGAGCTGAAGAACGCGGTGATCGTCAGCATCGTCTGCGACCGCGGCGACCGCTATCTCACCACGGGTGTATTTCCGGATTAACTGCGCCGACTAATGACACCCGTGCTCGCTTTCGACATCGAGACCATTCCGGACTGCGCCGGGATCCGGCGGCTCTACAACCTGCCGGAAGACCTGCCCGACGCGGAAGTGGCCGAGGTGGCGTTCCAGAAGCGCCGCGCGGCGAGCGGCAACGATTTCCTGCCGCCGCACCTGCAGCGCGTGCTGGTCATCTCGTGCCTGCTGCGGCAGGACGACGAGGTGTGGATCTTCTCGATCGGCGAGCCCGAGGTGAATGAAGCGGGCGCGATCCAGCGCTTCTTCGACGGCTTGAACAAGTACACGCCGCAGATCGTGTCGTGGAACGGGCGCAACTTCGACCTGCCGGTGCTGGTCGCGCGCGGGCTGATTAACGGCGTATCGGCCGCGTGCTTCTGGGACACCGGCCAGGACAACAAGGACGCCAAGTGGTCGAACTACATCAACCGCTTCCACGACCGGCACCTCGATCTGATGGACGTGCTCTCGCTCTACGGCAGCCGCGGCTCGCCGCTCGATGAGCTGGCGCGGCTGTCGGGCTTTCCCGGCAAGCTGGGCGTCGGCGGCGCCGGTGTCTGGGAGGCGTACCGGCGCGGCGAAATCGGCCCGATCCGCGACTACTGCGAGACCGACTGCGCCAATACTTATCTCCTCTATCTGCGCTTCCAGTTGATGCGCTGCGCGCTCACCCGCGAGCAGTACGAGCGCGAGGCCGCGCTGCTGCGCGCGTTCATGGAAAAGCAGAACCAGCCGCACTGGCGGGAATTCCTGTCGCTCTGGAAGAACTGATCCTCGACATCGACGGCCTCGACGCGGAAGGCCGCGGCGTCGCGCGCAAGCCCGACGGCAAGGTGGTGTTCGTCGAAGGCGCCCTCCCGGGAGAGCGCGCGGCCGTGCAGATCATGACCGGCGGCAAGCGCTTCGACCTCGGGCGCGCCAGCCGCCTGCTGAACGAGTCACCCGGCCGCCGCGCGCCGCGCTGCCCGTACTTCGGCGTCTGCGGCGGCTGCGCCACGCAGCACGCCGACCTCGCCACGCAGATGGCCGCCAAGGAGGACGGGCTGCTGCAGAACCTGGCGCGCATCGGCAGAGTCGAGCCCGAGCGCGTCCTGCCGATGGTCGCGGGCGACGAATGGGGCTATCGCCATCGCGCGCGCCTCTCGGTGCGCCACGTGCACAACAAGGGCGTGATGGTCGGCTTCCGCGAGCGCCGTTCTACCTATGTCGCCGACATGCACGAGTGTCCGGTGCTGCCCGAGCGCATGTCGCGGCTGATCGATCCGCTGCGCGCCTTGATCGGAGAGCTCTCGGTCCACAACCGCCTGCCGCAGGTCGAGATCGCCGTCGGCGACGCCGCCGCGGCGCTGGTGCTGCGCCACCTCGAGCCCCTGACCGACGCCGATCAAGCGCACTTGCGCGCCTTTGCGCGCGAGCACGGCATCCATCTCTGGCTCCAGCCCGGAGGTCCCGATACCGCGCAACCGTTCGAGCCGCGCGAGAGCGAGCTCTACTATGCATTGCCCGACTTCGACCTGCGCCTGCGCTTCCGGCCTACCGATTTCACGCAGGTCAACCACGCCGTCAACCGGCTGCTGGTGGCGCGCGCCATCGAGCTGCTCGACCCGCAGCCCGGCGAGCGCATCGCGGACCTCTTCTGCGGCCTCGGCAATTTCTCGCTGCCGATCGCGCGCCGCGGCGCCGAGGTCATCGGCTTCGAGGGCAGCCAGGAGCTCGTCGAGCGCGCGAGGCAGAACGCGATAGCGAACGGCGTCGTCGCGCAATTCGAGGTGACGGATCTCTTCGCGCCGAACCTCGCGCCCTATGGCCGCTTCGACAAGCTGCTCATCGATCCGCCGCGGCAAGGGGCGATCGAAATAGTGAAATCGCCGCTCGAGGCGCGGCGCATTGTCTACGTGTCCTGCGATCCGGCGACGCTCGCGCGCGACGCGGGCGTATTAGTTCACACTCAAGGCTATCGGCTCCTCGCCGCCGGCGTGGTCAACATGTTTCCGCACACGGCGCACGTCGAGAGCATTACACTCTTCGAGAAAGGAGGAAGCCCGTGATCAGAAAAATACTCGTGGTTCTCGCCCTGAGCGGCGCCGCGACCGCGTTCGCCGTTCCCAAGATCGAAAGCGTCGCCGTGCAGCCCAACCAGCCGAAATTCACCGGCGAGAAACCGCCCGAAGTGGAGGTCTCGGTCAGCGTCACGCGCACGAAGTTCGACAAGGGCGGCTGCGACGCGCGCCTGGAGTTCGGCGACGGGGAGGGGCGAACACTCGATTTCGACGTAGCGTCGAAGCGCAGCGCGCGGCATACCTACAAGAAGGGGGGCAGCTACACCGTCGTGGCGAAGGGCGCCGGCAAGACGCCGTGCGAGGGCATGGGACAGATGCCGCTGGTGGTGCAAGGGCCGCCGCCGCCGAAGAAGCCGGAGCCCAAGAAAGCGGAGAAGAAAGCACCGGCCAAGAAGCCCGCGGCCAAGAAGAAGGCCGACGACAAGAAGGCGCCCGCCAAGAAGGACGAGAAGAAGAAGGACGACACCAGCAAATAAAAAAAGGGCGCCTGGGCGCCCTTTTTATTTCCTGGCTTCTACTTAGTCGCCGCCGTTCAGTCCCGACTACCGCCGAAGATGCCGAGCAGCTGCAGCAGGCTCGTGAAGAGGTTGTACAGGGCGACGTAGAGCGAGAGCGTGGCCGAGACGTAGTTCGTTTCGCCGCCGCGCACGATCTGGTTCACCTGCCACAGGATCATGAGCGAGCTGAAGATGATGAACGCTCCCAGCAGCGCGAGGTAGACCGCCGGGCTCTGGAAGAAGATGTTCGCCACCACGGCGAGCATGATCACGATCGCGCCGACGGTGAGGAAGTTGCCCATCGTGCCGAAGTCGCGCTTCGACGTGCTCGCCACGCCGGCCAGCCCGAAGAACACCGCGGCCGTACCGCCCGCCGCCATCGCCACGAGCTGCACGCCGTTCGCGAGGCCGAGCACCGCCTGGAGCAGGGGCCCCATCAGGACGCCCATGAACGCCGTGAAGCCGAGCAGCAATCCGACGCCGAGGCCGCTGTTGCGGTTCTTCTCGATGGCGAAGATCCAGCCGTAGAAGATGCCGAGGATGGCGAACGACGAGATGATCGGACTCGCGCGCAGGAACGAAAGGTCGAGGTTCGCGCCGAGCAGGGCGCCGATCGCGGTCGGCACCAGGCTCGCCGCGAGCAGCAAATAAACATTGCGCAGGACGCGCCGGCCCGATTCGGTCGCCGCGACGTCGTGCGTCGATTCGTAGGTCACGCCGCGACCGGCGGGTTGGTCGTCGGTCCTGGTCCTTATTGGCTTCAGTTCCATCTGATCCTCCATTGTTGTGCCGTCTAGACTACCACCACCCAGCTAAAATGCGGGCCGACAAGGCTTTTTTCAAGCCCCGGAGAGTTGGCAGAGCGGTCGAATGCGGCGGACTTGAAATCCGCTAGCCCGCAAGGGCTCGGGGGTTCGAATCCCTCACTCTCCGCCACCGTGCCGCAAAGCAAAAAGCCCCGCGGAGCGGGGCTTTTGCGCGGAACCGGCCTCGGGTCTCAGTACTTCGAGCCCTTGCCTTCCGACGAACCGGTCGAGGAACTGGGCGTGCTCGGCGAAGGAGTCGCGCCCGAGGCGCTGCTCCCCGATGGCGTGCTGCCGCTGCTGCTGCCGGTGCTCGATTTGGCGCCGGTATGCTCGGGCGCCGCCGCGTGCTCTTCGCGGGATAGTTTGCCGTCGCCGTTCTTGTCCAGCTTGCTGAAGGCCTTTTCGTGCGGCGTGCCCTTCACCTCGTCTTGCGACAGGAAGCCGTCGTTGTTCTTGTCCAGCGCCTTGAACATGGCTTCGGCGCCGCCGTCGGATTTGGTCGCGCCGGCGCTGCTGCCCGACGAGCTGCCGCTCGACGCTTTGTCATCGGCCTGGGTGATCAGAGGCACTGCGAACGCGGCAGCGATGGCCGCGGCAATAAGGGTCGTGAGTTTCACTGGATCTCCTGGGGGAATAGGGAAGGCGTTGGGTCATCCAACGAAAAACCCCCATAAGCAAGATGCGCGCCGTCAGGACTTCGGTAAGCCCCGCGGGGACTTGATCTTGCTTCCGGGCAGACATGGAGACACGGCTCGCACTCGCGCCGAACGCGACCGGCATGATCCGCGTGGATCATGCGCGCGCGCGCCGTTGCACCTGATGGACGCGACGCATCTCTACTGCGCAGCCTGCCGCGCCGTCCGCCCGGTCGAGTTCGAGCGCCTGCTCGCCGCCGAGCCGTCGCTCGGCACCGCGGCGCGCTGCGCGCGCTGCGGCTGGCTGGCGCTGACGATGATCGGCGAGGCACGCGTGTATTGCGATGTCTGCGACGAAATCCGGCCGGCGCTGCTGCACGAATATCGGCCCGCGGGATTGCTCTCCGGCGGACTCGTGCGTTGCGCGGTGTGCTACGCGAGCCGCGCTCGGCTGTACGGCGCGAAGGTTTCCGCTAAGTAGGGCGCCTCGGCACCATCAGGTTGCCGACGCTGATCTGCACCGCTTCGTTCTTCTGGTTGAGCGTGGTCGTGCGCACCTTGACCACGCCGATGTCGGGCCGCGACTTGGACGGCCGTACTTCCAGGATCTCGCTTTCCACGCGCAGCTCGTCGCCCGGCCGCACGGGCGCCGGCCAGCGGAAATCGTCGAAGCCGGCGCCGACGATGCCACCCGCGGGCTTGAGCTCGCCCGCGACCAGGAGCTTCATGGTCATCGCCGCGGTGTGCCAGCCGCTCGCCGCGAGGCCGCGGAAAATCGACGCCTGGGCCGCCTTTTCGTCGAGGTGGAACTGCTGTGGGTCGAATTCCGCGGCAAAGCTCTTGATTCGCGCCGCGTCGACGCGAACGCGTTCCGCACCGCCGAATTTCTGGCCTGCCGCGAAATCCTCAAGATAGCGCACGGACGAGGGACTATACGCCACGGCGCTGCTACACTAAAAACCGCTCGCCATGAGAAGACGCAGCACCGTCTATAGCGGCTCGAAGCCGGTGCCGCCCCGCCAGGCGCCGCAGTCGCAGCCCGCGGGCAAGCCTGCCCCCCCACGACCGAGACCCTGGGCATGGCGCCGAGCGCTCGTTCCCGCAGGGTTCGCTCTTCTCGTCCTGGTCTCGGGCTCGCTGTGGTTCGCGCAACCGCGCAGCCTCACGGTAGCCGAGGTCGAAGCGATCGTGCGCCGTGCGATCGACGAGGTTCCGCCGAAGCCCAGTGCGACCGACGCTTTCGAGAAAATCCTGCCCTCCGTGGTCGCCGTGCGCGCAATGTCCGATGACGGCGAGGAGGGCACCAAGGGAATGGAGACCGGCAAGCAGGACGTGCAGCGCGGCACCGGCGTCGTCATCGTCGAGAGCGGCATCATCCTGACGAACCTGCACGTCGTGAACGGCATGCGCCGCATCCACGTCACGTTCTCCGACGGCACCGACACCGAGGCGGAAGTCATCGGCCAGCGCGCCGAGCAGGATCTCGCCGTGCTCCAGGCGAAGACGCTGCCCGACGACATCATGCCGGCGACGATGCGCTCGACGGCGGGCCTGCGGCCGGGCGATGAAGTCGTCGCGGTCGGCTTTCCGTTCGGCATCGGTCCCTCGGCCTCGGCCGGCGTGGTGTCGGGACTGAAGCGCGACTACGTCTCGCCCGAGGGCAAGCGCGTCCTCTCCAATCTCATCCAGTTCGACGCGGCGGTGAACCCGGGCAATTCCGGCGGGCCGCTCGTCACGCTCGACGGCGAGGTCGTCGGCATCGTCACCGGGCTTCTCAACCCGACCGAACAGCGCGTCTTCATCGGCATCGGCTTCGCCGTGCCGATCGAGAACGCGGCCTCCGCGATCGGCCTGTCACCTTTCTAGAAGGAGCGCCATGGAACAGCCCGCCACGCTCATGGAGCGCGTGCTCTACGAGGTCAAGAAGACGGTCGTCGGCCAGGATCATTTCCTCGAGCGCGTGCTGGTCGCCATGCTCGCCAACGGACACCTGCTGGTCGAAGGCGTGCCCGGACTGGCGAAGACGCTCACGGTGAAGACGCTCGCCTTGACCATTCGCGGCGTGTTCCGGCGCATCCAGTTCACGCCGGACCTGGTGCCCGCTGACTTGATCGGCACGCGCATCTACAACCAGAAGACGAGCGAATTCGCCACGTCGCTCGGCCCGGTGTTCTGCAACCTGCTCCTCGCCGACGAGATCAACCGCGCGCCGGCCAAGGTGCAGAGCGCGCTGCTCGAGGTGATGCAGGAGCGCCAGGTGACGATCGCGGGCGAGAGCCACAAGGTGCCCAACCCCTTCCTCGTCATGGCGACGCAGAATCCGATCGAGACCGAAGGCACGTACGCGCTGCCCGAGGCGCAGGTCGACCGCTTCCTGATGAAGGTGCTGGTCGGTTATCCGAGCGAGGAGGAGGAATTCGTCATCGTCGAGCGCGTCACCGGCGCCGCGCATGAGCCCATGCCCGTGGCGGACACCGACCAGCTCCTCGAGCTGCAGCGGCAATGCCGCAAGACCTATGTGGAACCGGCGCTCATCCAGTACGCAGTGCGGCTCGCCGCGGCGACGCGCCAGCCGGACAAGTACCTCACCTACGGCGCCAGCCCTCGCGCATCGATTCACATGATCGAGTGCGCCCGCGCGCTCGCCTTCCTGCGCGGCCGCGACTACGCGCTGCCGCAGGACGTGATCGACATGGTGCCGGACGTCGTGCGCCACCGCCTGGTGCTTTCCTACGAAGCGCTCGCCGAGGGGCTCACGCCCGACGAGCTCATCAAGCGGCTCATGCAGAAGGTGCGTCCGCCCGAAAAGCCGATGCAGGCCCATGTCCGCGTTGAAACCCGAATTGAAGCCCCAAGCCAGCCCCGCGCCCCCGCGCAATCCTGAGGCGGTCCTGCGGCGCCTGGAGTGGACGGTGCTGCGCCGTCTCGACGGGCTTTTGCACGGCGACTACCGCACGCTGTTCCGCGGCTTCGGCCTCGACCTCGCCGATATCCGCGAGTACCAGTACGGCGACGACGTGCGCCACATCGACTGGAACGTCACGGCGCGGCTGCAGAGTCCCTATGTGCGCGAGTACCACGAGGATCGCGAGATCACCGCCTGGTTCCTGCTCGACCTTTCGCGCTCGGTCGATTTCGGCTCGCGCGACGTGCAGAAGCGTGCAGTGGCGGCGGATTTCGTCGCGCTGCTGGCGCGGCTGCTGACACGCCACGGCAACCGCGTCGGCGCGATCTTCTACGGCCTCGACGTCGACCGCGTGATCGCGCCGCGTTCCGGCCGGCGGCAGGTGCTCGCGCTCCTGCACGCGATGGAGCAGAGGAAGCCCCTGCCCGAAGGCAAGGGCACGCAGCTCGGCGAGCTCCTGAAGAGCGCGTTCAACTTCATCCACCGGCGCTCGCTCGTCTTCATCGTCTCTGACTTCATCAGCGCACCCGGCTGGGAGCGTCCGCTCACGCAGCTCGCGCAGCGCCACGAAGTCCTGGCGGTGCGCCTGTACGATCCGCTGGAGACCGAGCTGCCCGACCTGGGCCTGCTCGTCTTCCAGGATGCGGAGACGGGCGAGCAGCTCTTCGTCGACACCCACGACGGCAGCTTCCGCAAGCGCTTCATGGCCGCGGCCGACAGGCGCGAGGCGGCGGTGCGCGGCGCGCTGCGCGACTCCGGCGTGGATGCGCTCGAGCTTTCCACGGAGGCGAACCTGGTCGACACGGTGATGCGCTTCGCCGACCTGCGCAAGCGCAAGCGTGCAGTGAAGCTGCATGACGTTCCAGTGGCCTGAGTTCCTCTGGCTCGCCGCCGCGCTGCCCGCGCTGGTGGTGCTGTACTTCTACGTGCTGCGGCGGCGCAAGCGATTCGCGCTGCGCTACTCCAACCTGCCGCTCGTCAGAGAAGCGATGCGCGGCGCCGGTTGGCGCCGCCACGTGCCGCCGCTCATGCTGGGCCTCGCGCTCGCGCTCCTCGTCGTAGCGATCGCGCGTCCGAGCGCGGTGATGACGCTGCCTTCGCAGCACGAGACCGTGATCCTGGCGATGGATGTCTCCGGCAGCATGCGGGCGAGCGACGTCGAGCCCAACCGCCTGGTGGCCGCGCAAAACGCCGCCAAGGCCTTCATCGCCGACCAGCCCGATAGCGTGCGAATGGGCATCGTCGCCTTCGCCGGCACGGCGACGGTGGCGCAGGCACCCACCAAGAACAAGGAAGACCTCTACGCGGCGATCGACCGCTTCCAGCTGCAGCGCGCCACCGCCATCGGCAGCGCGATCATCGTCTCGCTGGCGACGCTTTTCCCGGACGGTGGCTATGACGTGGCGAGCTTCTCCTACGGCGGCGAGAAGCGCCGGCCGCCGCCGAACTTCAAGCCGGTGCCGCCAGGCTCCTATGGCTCGGCGGTCATCATCCTGCTCACCGACGGGCAGCGCACCACCGGTCCCGATTCGGTGATGGCCGCCCGGCTCGCCGCCGAGCGCGGCGTGCGCATCTTCACGGTCGGCGTCGGTACGCCGGAGGGCAAGATCGTCGGCTTCGACGGCTGGTCGATGCACGTGCGCCTCGACGAGGAGACCTTGCGCGCGATCGCCGATCTCACGCGCGGCGAGTACTTCTACGCCGGCAACGCGGTGGATCTCAAGAAGATCTACCAGACGATGAATACCCGTCTCGTCATGGAGACGAAGAAGACGGAGATCGGCGCCTTCTTCTCCGCCGCGGCGGCGCTGCTGGTGCTCGTCGCGGGGCTGCTTTCGCTCGCCTGGTTCAACCGCATCGTTTGACATTCACACGGGAGCGCCTGATCCGGTTCTCGCACTGCGATCCGGCGGGCATCGTCTATTTCGTCAACTTCTTCGACATGGTCGGCGGCGTGGTCGAGGACTGGTTCCGCGAGGCGGTCGGGCTGCCATTCCAGGAAATGCACCTCGAGCGGCGCGTCGGCTTTCCGATCGTGAACACCGGCTGCGAATTCTTCCGGCCGGCGCGGCTCGGCGACACGCTGCGGCTCGAGCTCGCCATCACCAAGCTCGGCCGCTCGTCGATCGAGTTCGTGGTGCGCGGATCGGTCGGCGGCGAGGAAAAATTCCGCGCCAGCCACAAGGTGGCGATGGTTTCGCTGGACAGCTTCCGGGCGGCTCCGATACCCGAGGACATGCGCGCTAAGATGCTGCCGTACCTGCAATGACCGCCGAACGTTCCTTCATGTCGCTCGCCATCGCCGCCAGCGCGGTGG
>Ga0137403_10006235_pt1 | contig 13683 bp, 9 predicted proteins | sample CZOMad2_1_16fung_FD_122057 | JGI IMG/M metagenome (GOLD analysis project Ga0137403, IMG submission 122057) | Vadose zone soil fungal communities from Angelo Coast Range Reserve, California, USA - CZOMad2_1_16fungal (Hybrid Assembly) | ecosystem: Environmental > Terrestrial > Soil > Vadose zone... | reverse complement strand
TCGCGCGCCGGCCCCCTGGACCTGCGGCACCGCGCGATTTGATTTTGCTACTGAAATCTTTTTCTGGGCCATCTAACGATCTTGGGAAGCTTGCGTGGGCGGTAAGGTTAACGAAGGCTTCACGCTAAGCGATCAGCCAGCTTCAGAATAAGACTGGCCGAGATGGATTGTCAACGTTTTCATCTTTCGCCAATGCTTTTTAGCATTAATCCATAAACTGGCGCTGCCAGAGTTCAAGCACCAACAACTGAAACACCTGAAGATTGTAGTCTTCGCGGCCGGAAAGGTTCGCGTCGATGATGCACTGCACTTCGTCTGGACTAAACAGGCCCCGGCGGCGAATTGTTTCCTCGGAAAGCAGATCGTCAATCATCGGCCGGAGTGGGCCGCGCAGCCAGGCGCGAATGGGAGCGCCAAAGCCCGCCTTTTTGCGCCATACGATCTCCTTCGGCAGAAGCTTTTCCGCAGCGCGCTTCAAAATGTATTTGCGTTTTAGTCCGCGCAGCTTCAAATGCGGCGGCATTCGCGCACCCAACTCCATTAATTCGTAATTAAGAAAAGGCACGCGAACTTCCAGATTAGCAGCCATTGAAGTCTTGTCTGTATAAGCGAGATTGAGACATGGCAGAAAAGTTTTTAGGTCAACATACAGAAGCCGGTTGAGCGGCGCAGCCTTTTTGACGCGCGCGAAATAGCGGCGATGTTCGCGATACGCATCCAGGCCGCTCGTCTCTTTGCACATCTCTTCGGTGTAGAGTCGCTGTTTCATCACATCAGTGAAGTAGGTTCCGTAACCCAGATAACGCTCTTCGAAATTCAGCGCGGCGCTACGGGCAAACTTCTTGACATTACGAAAGGGAGCCGTCAGCCTTCCCGGCAACCCACCCGGCATCGTTTCAGCCACCAACTTCATAATTGGCCTGCGCAGAAGGTTCGGCACGGGATCGAAGACGCCCGCAATCTTCATGGCAAGTTGCCGTGGGTAGCCGGCGAACACCTCGTCGCCGCCCACCCCCGATAGCATCACTCTTAGCGTTGCGCGAGCCGCTTGCGATACCAGGAAACTTGAAAGCATGGCCGGATCAGCGATTGGTTCGTCTGCGTGATAAACAAGCTTTGGTAACAGACTGGCCACGTCCGGCTTGAGCATGATCTCGTGGTAGTCGGCCGCCAGAAGTTGGCTGACGCGACGCGCCCAAACGACATCGTCAGGAATGATGTCGTAACGCAAGTCTTGCGCTTCCATTCCGACGGTGTAGGTCGATACAGTTTGGCCGTTGCTGTGACGCTTCATCAGGGCCACGATTGATGATGAGTCAACGCCTCCAGACAGAAATGAGCCCAGCGGAACGTCCGCCACCATCTCGAGCTTGACGACGCGATCGAGAGTTTCCAGAACCCGATCGCGCCACCATTCGTCGCTTTCTTTTTCATCGACCTCGTCAAATGAGATGTCCCACCATTCCCGCACGTCGATGCGTCCGTCTTGCACAGTCAACCAATGACCGGGAGGTAATTTCCAAACGTTTTCGAAGAGAGTGTGGGGATCGGGCGTCCAGAGGAAGGTAAGGTACTGATTGAGCGCCTCGATATTCATCGTCGCTCGAACGAGTTTGGTTGCGAGGATGGCCTTTATCTCGGAAGCGAAGATGAACGAATCGCCGGCGCTGCTTTTGACCTGGCAGTAGTAAAGCGGCTTGATTCCCACGCGGTCGCGCACCAGCGTCAATCTTCGCTCCTGATTGTCCCAAACCGCGAACGCGAACATTCCATTCAGGCGCGGGAGACAATTCAAGCCCCATTCCGCAAAGGCGGTAAGCAGAATCTCAGTGTCAGTCTGGGTGCGAAATTGCCGGCCTTTGATCCTCAGCTCTTCGCGTAGCTCGCGGTAGTTATAAATCTCGCCGCCGAAAGTAATAACGTAGCGGCCATCAGCAGACAACATGGGCTGATGGCCGGCACTGCTGGGATCGATGATCGCCAGGCGACGATGTCCAAAGCACAGGCGACGCCCGGAATCGTCGATTACTTCCGAAGTCCAAACTCCCTCGTCATCGCGGCCGCGATGCTCAATGCTCTGGAGCATCGCGCCCACCTGCCGCTCTGGATCTAAGCTGATAAGCCCCGCAATGCCGCACATAGAATTAGTTGGCACAGACTTTAGTCTGTGAAATACTCAAACGAGAACTCGCGGCCATAAAGGAAGCGTTTTAACTGAAACACGCCTATTGTGGCGCGAAGAGTTTCGGCTGAGACGCAAAATTGCTTAAACTTGCAAAGCATCGTGGAACTAGCTCAGAACTCGGTCAAAAACCTTCAGATACTCACGAGTTACTGTTTCTGCGGAAAATCTCTCAACCAGCATCCTATTGTTAGCGCTCATTGCTTTTCGCACCTCGGGTTTGCTGAATAACGTAAGTATCGCTTCAGCCAGCTGACTGGGATTCCTTGGCTCTACCCACAGGCAGTTCTCCGGTTCCGCTAAATAGTCAGCTGCCGCGCGAATCCGCGTCGTGATGATTGGCAATCCCGCCGCTGCAGCATTAAAGATTACCATCGGAAAACCCTCGATGTGGTAAGTAGGGAAGAGTAGAACGTCGCCGTTGACATAGAAGTCCCCTGTCTGATCCTCGGGAATGTAGCCGAAGAAGCGAACATAGTCTTGCAGGTTAAGGCTCCGGACCTGGGTTTCCGCTTCTGAACGCGCCGGGCCATCGCCGAGACAGAGCAAAACAAACTTTTGGCCGCCATTGCGCAACAAGCCACATGCTTGGATCACGTCAAGCAATCCTTTAGTTGGAATGAAACGTCCGATGAACAGCAGTAAAGGCCGATCATCCGGCAAACTCCAATGCCGTAAGAATTTTGAATTTCGCTGGTGAGAGTTTCCTTCGACAACGTTCTTCACAAGAAAGACTTTCTTTTCCGCAATACCCGCGCACAGGAAATTTGCTCGTTCCTCAGATGATAAAACGCCAATGCCATCAGCGTGAGATAGCACACGCCGACGCAAGGCTGCCAACACGGGGTTCTTCGTTTCCAGCAAGCCGGCGTCTGAACCGTGAAATTTCAGAAAGAGTTTTGTACGTCTGAAACGGAGGCGTGGAACAATCAACGCATCGCGCAACAGCGCCTTCATGTCGAAAGCAGTGTTTATGTAAACCAGATCAAAATCGCTTTGGCGCAGCCGCTCTCGCAAAACACGTGCAGTCTTGAGTACTCGCCGAGCCCTGGAACGAAACGCGACATTTACTGCTGCATGGGCGTAGACCTCTTCCTCGGCCTCATGGCCCAATCGCCGCAACTCCTCAATGAATGGGGGCTCGCAGGCAGCGGGACCACCTTGCGCTCCTTGTTCCGGCATTCCGACTAATACCCGCACAAAGTCGTTTCTCCCAGCGGCGATGAATCAATTCTTTTCTTGGCACTCGTGATGCTGGTTACAATGATTCCCGCAATTCCACACATAGGTTATAAAGTAATGAGTGATGAGTAATGAGTAATGAGTTAGTCCAAAGTCAAATGTCCAACGTCCAATGACCGCTATCGGACGTTCAAAGGTCCAATATCAAACGCTTTTTGATTTTTAGACATTGGACTTTGGACATTGAACTTTGGACCTTAGTTTCAGTACTTATCACTCATCACTTTTTTAGGCTGTCCAGTTTGCAACGATTCCCTGATTCTAAACGTAGCGCGCGTGGTGGCCACCATCTCGTCCAGGGAGATTGGCGCAGTCCCACCGTCGCGTACCATCGCGCAAACAACGCGCGCCAGTTCGGCCTGGCCCTTATCCTGAGTCTTCAAGTCTTTGTGACTTTCCTTGCCGTTCTTGTAAGTAGTCGCGCGGCGAAAGTCTTCGAGCACAAACGTTTTGCCTTCGCCAAAAATTTCAATTCGTTCCTTCGCGGCCGACGTGTCGCCTTCGGCCACATAAGCAATGCAGCCGTTTGAGCCATCGGCAAAGCGCAACGTGATAAAGATCGAATCCGTTTCGACGACCTGTTGATTGTTTGCCTCGACAGCTTCAGCGAACACCGACACTGGCTGCGCTCCGGTCCAAAACTGCATCAAGTCAACAAAGTGACAAATCTCGCCAACAATTCTGCCGCCACCTTCGCGAGCGTCCTGGATCCAATGCGTTTTCGGAACGCGACCGGCATTTACGCGATAAAGAATTGATAACGGACCACTTCGGCCAGCAAAAAAGTCCTGCGCCTTTCGCGCTAGCGGCGAGAAACGCCGATTAAAACCCACCATCAGTTGACCTTTGGATTGCGCCGCCGCTTGCAGCACGTCGTCAAGTTCCGCGTCGTTTAGGGCCAAAGGTTTTTCGACAAAGACATGACGATTGGACCCCAGTGCACGCGCGACCAAGGCGGCGTGCGAATCGTGACGAGTGCCGATAACGACGAGGTTCACTTTATCGTCAGCCAACACTTCATCGGCGCCGGAAACTGCTTGCGCAAAACCAAACTTCTCGCCTGCGTCACGCGCCGAAGTACCGGACGCGGTTGCTATCGATCTAAATTCCACGCCCGCGGCTTTGAACTGCGGCAACAGCTTGCTCGTTACATAGTTGCCTGCGCCGATCATACCAAGACGGACTTTATTCGCCGCGGACGACGTCTCGCGTTTCTGGAGTGTAATCGTTCGAGTGATTTCCGCCTCAGTGTCGTATTGGAGCAACACGCCGAGGTAAGGTTCCGACGATCCTCTGATCAGATCGTAAGCGCGCTCTGCTTCAGCAATCGGAAAGCGATGGGTGATGAGTGGCTGAACATTGATTCGCTGTTCGGCAACCAGATTGAGGAAAGCTTCGATATTGCGCTGCTCAGTCCAGCGCACGTAAGCGAAGGGATAATCGTGGCCTCGCTCTTCGTAATCGGGATCGTAGCGTCCCGGTCCGTATGACATGGAAATTTTCAACGTCAGTTCGCGTTCATAAAAAGTTTGCCGCGGCACCTCCAAACCGACCAGGCCCACCGCGACGACACGACCCTTCCCGCGAGAAATCTCGCCTGCCAGTTCAATCGGCTCGTTGGACTGCGTCGCTGCCGTGATCAAGACCGCGTCAGCGCCCCGGCCTCGCGTCCACTGGATGATTTCATCTTTCGTCTCAGGTCCGGTGACCTTTGCGTGATCTGCGCCCAGCTCACGCGCGAGGTTTACTTTTGCCGATTCCAAATCGACCCCAAAAACGCGGCAGCCGTTCGCTTTCAAAAGCTGTACGGCGAGTTGGCCCAGCAATCCCAGGCCGATTACCACAAAAGCTTCGCCGAGCGTTGGCTCAGCAAGACGCACACCCTGCAGCGCAATTGCTCCCAGGGTGCCAAACGCGCCTGCTTCAAAACTTACTTCTTCAGGCAAGCGCACGCACAGGTTTTGCGGCACGGAAAGCACCTCTGCATGCGAAGCAAAATCTGCCCCCGCACACGCTACCCGGTCGCCGGCGCGAATGCCGGTCACACCGTGGTCCACTTCGGTAACAATCCCCGCGGCGCTGTAGCCCAGGGCTTTGTTCGCATCCAACTTCGCGCGCACGGCGTTAACTGTGCTCACCAGTCCCTCTGTTTTGTATTTTTGGACCACCTGCTTGACCAGGTCCGGCCGTTCACGAGCTTTGCCGAGTAAACTCTTTTGGGCCAACTGCAGTGAAATGCGCTCGGTGCCCGCACTCACCAGCGAGGCAGCGGTGCGAACCAGCACTCGGCCACGCTGCAAAATCGGGACAGGAACGTCCGCGACTTTTAACTCGCCTGTCCGTTGGTTCTGTAGGATCTGTTTCATGAAGAGCGAAGAAGACCAACTCGAGTTAGATAAATTTAATGCGGCGCGCTGCAAACATCACCATACGCAACAGCAACCAACCATGGCGCCACCGTTGTATATTTGTTTTCCCGTAGCTGCGGTCTCGGTAGCGAATAGGCACATCAACGATTTTCATACTCAGCTTTGACGCGCCAAACAGCAGGTCGAAATCACCAAACGGATCAAAGTCGCCGAAGTAGGATCGATTCGCGGCGATCGTTTCATAGTCCGCCCGCCATAAAGCCTTGCTGCCACAGAGCGTATCTTTAATAGGTTGGCCGAGCAACCACGAGAACGCGAGACTAAACGACTTGTTGCCGAGCAGATTGAAAAATCGCATTGCGTCTCGCTCCATTGGATAGACCAGTCGCGAGCCATTGGCAAAATCTGTCTTTCCCGAGCTGAGAGCGGCAACAAAGCGCGGCAGATCTTCCGGAGGAACGGTCAAATCGGCGTCAAGAATGATTAGCATGTCGCCCCTGGCATGCTGAAAACCTAGCCTGACTGCATCTCCTTTTCCTTTACCGGTTTGCTTCAACAGCTGGCAGGGCCGTTGCGGGTTTTCTGTAATCGCTTGCTTGATTGCCTCAAAAGTATTGTCGCTCGACCCGCCCTCAACGAAAACTAATTCCGTCTCGCGGCCCAACTCCGGCACGCGTGCGAAAATCGCTGGTATGTTGCCAGCTTCGTTACGCGCCGCAATCACCACTGACACGCTTGGCTTGGTTTCCGCCAGAGCGAATTGTGCCGGACGAGCCACCACAAAGTGTGTTAACGCCGCCAGATTGAGGGGCCAGAGTTTTGCCAGATAACAATCCGCGATGGTTGAAAGCGGAGGTAAACGAAAAGGCAGCAGGACTTCGGCACGATGCCGTATTACTTCGAAATCCGCAAGTTCAAGCAAGCCAGCTATGTCTTCAACGGTAAACCAGTTTTGATTCAGATTCGGACGCGCCAAACCGAGCCTTCTCGCAACCGACAACGGCAGTTCCCAAAGCCGATTGTAGAAGTTCAGGATTAGCCGCGTTCGTGCTGTAACCAACTCGCGAATCTGCTCGAACACTTTCTGCGCATCCCAGACGTCATTAATAAGATCTGAAAGAATGATGAAGTCGAAACTCTCGTCAAGTTCCATGGCGTGAGCATCTGCTTGGACAAACTTCAGTTCGGGATGGCGCACCCTGGCGCGTTCTATCATCTCGCTAGAGAAATCAATTCCGAGCCCGTACGACGGTCTTAGCGCCGCAAGCAAGTCGCCGCGGGCGCAACCAATTTCCAACACCCGACTGCCGGTGGGTACAAAGAACCCGTAGATTTCCGCGAGCCTGCGTTGGTATGCGCCGCCTAAACCGCGGTGAGAATCCATCCAGCGGGCAACTTTGTCCCAATGGGCCGTGCGCGCAGCTTGATAACTCAACTCGGCGAAGTCCCCACCGAAGCTGGCCTGTCTTGCAAGCGTCGCAGTGTCATGGTCAACTTGGTGAATGCCGTTGACTTCTTCAACCTTCATGATTAAATCTCAAAAGCTATTTCTTTAGTTTGCGTTCACTGCCGAGAAACGCGACGTTGATGAGTGCCTGGGAGATTACTCTAAACAATTTATGAAGAGCAACTGGATGACTGATCGAACATCAGTGGCCATTAACCGGCGATGAAAGTCACCTTTTCACCTTCTGTGCGAATGGCGCTTATCTGTGCGGTTATTTTTCTATTTGCGCTCATGGTTCGAGGATTTCATTGGCAGGATAACCCGATTCCGCCATTCTACGGCATGACGGGCGAATACAAAGCACACGCCCTTAACCTTGTGAACGGCGATTTGAACGGGTTTCTGCAGGGGCCAAATCCCCCCAGCGATGCAAATGTGGTGAAGCATCCACCTGGTTATCCTTTAATGATGGCCGCAGTCTACAAGATCTTTGGCGACTCGGATTCTGCCTTGCAATCCGTTCACATAGTGCTCGACGCCGTTGCCGCATTGCTTGTATTTCTGCTCGCCTATGAAATGTTCTCAACGGTGGTAGCAACGATTGCGGGCTTATTAGTCGCAATCTCGCCGCAACTCGCTTACCACTCAATCGCGTTGTTGCCTGATCCGGTCGCGACAGTTCCGCTCTTGCTTGCCGCGCATTTTTTTTGGAGAGCTCATAAGACTCATAGCGTCGCCTATTCTGCCGCGGCCGGAGTTTGTGTGGGCATCTCGTGCTGGTTCAGATCAAACGCACTGCTATTGCCATTATTCCTTGCCGCCATCGTTGCATTTCTCTTTGCACGTGGTAACCGATTGCGACACATGGTCGCGCTTGTTGGTGGAGCGATCGCGTCAATACTGCCCGTCACCATTCGCAACTATCTGGCTTTCAAAACATTGATTCCATTATCGCTCAGCGCCGGCATCACGCTGGTCGTAGGCATCGGCCTTTTCGACAAGGAAAAGAAATTTGGCTTACCGGCAACGGACATTGGCGTAACTCAATGGGAAGCACAGCTCTACAATCGTCCCGATTATCTCTGTGGTCGCTTCGTTCCAGACGGTGTTCTACGCGAGCGGCGGCGCATGACGCAGGGAATGGCCGTGATCCGCGCTCATCCGGTTTGGTTCCTCGGCGTGATGGCCCATCGCGCCACAGACATGTTGCGGCTCGCGAGGGTTGAGTTAATAGCTGCTCAACCAGCGACGACTCACTCACTCGACCAATCGAATGCACATCCCATTTGGTCTTTCACGCCTGCGGACATCTACAAAGCCGACTCTGCGATACCGCAACTGTCCCTGGTAAACGTTAACGCCCTACAAAAAGTTGAAGGGCCCGCAGTCGATTGTGGTCCATACCATAGCCCGATGGAGTTTGCGGTGAGCGAATGGAATTCATCAGCCGGCATTGTACGAGAGCAAGCACTGCGGTTCGCCGGCGAAGCATCTACCAAATTGTGGATGTCGCCACCTTTTGCAGTTAACAGAAGTAATGACTATTTGCTTCGCCTGCCCATACGAATTCAAAAGGGGAGCGTAATCGTTGAAGTAGTAGATGCCAGGCGCGGCACTGTGTTGGCCTCGACTCCGATAGTGCACTCAGTTAACTGGGCCGAGCTCAGTCCCGAACAGCAACCATTCCAGACGATCGAAAGGCCGTTCGTAACGTTCGCTGGCGATCAGGTGATGGTGGTCCTTAGAAACGGCGACCGGCGACCCGCCAACCTTGTTGCTGACGTTGGAGGCCTGGAGGTGTTTGCACTTGGGCCTTCTGCTCATGGCTGGACGCGATATCCACGGGTAGTCATCAGGGCCATACAAAAATTATTTTTGACAGCCGTGTTTTTGCCTTTGATCTTCATTGGCTCAGGCGCGTTGATAGTTTCGCGGCGCTGGGAAACGCTGGCGCTGCTCTGGGTGGTGCCGGTCTATTACATGTGCGTGCAGTCAGCACTGTGGACAGAGTTTCGCTACACACTGCCGATGTACTACTCTCTTTTTATTTTGGCAGCCGCCGGCCTGCAAATCGCGGCGCAAACACTCTGGCGTTTTGCTCGAGCGCGAACCGCGCCGGGAGAAAATCGAAATAGGCAATGATGGCGAGGAATTACTTAAGCACGTCGTCAATGAACTGCCTGAGCTTTTTCGAGTTGCGATCGGGAAACGCTTCATTGATCTTCGACCTGTCAGCGTAGATGACGCTATCAGCAACGAGCGTGGCGCGCCAAAGCGAGTTGTAGACTCTCGCAGGAATCAACCGTTCCAGCGAATGGATAGGATGGCGGAAAGCGGCGGCCAACATCCAGAAGACCCCGGGAAGATTTATCTGCTTGTACTTGAATCCCAATCTTTCATGAATAATTTGGTTTATTTGTGCGAGTGTCATCGCTTCTGTTGACAGCGTAAACACATTCGCAATCCCCGGCTGTGCCGGTCTGCTGGATATTTTTACTATCAGTTCGGCTACGTCATCCACGTGAATCAGATCCGTAAGACCGGGCCAGTTCAACCGAGTCACGACCGATTTCTCGAGCACCTTTTTTCGCAGCACATCAAAAAAGCTATTCTCCCGCGCGCCGGTCCCCCAGACGGTGGTCAATCTACAAATCGTCAGGCAAAACTTTTGCTCGGCGGCACGTTTGATAATGAATTGTTCACCTCTTAATTTGCTTCTGCCGTATTCATTCGTCGCTTGTGGTTCGCAATCTTCGCGAAAAGGCAATTTAGCGTTTGGCCTTCCAGCGAGGAGCGCAGTCGTGCTGATCTGCATAAAGTGCGCTCCTGCATCCAGGGGCCGAATCGCGTTGAAGAGATTTTGCAGGCCGACATCGTTGCAGGAATGATCTCTATTTTCAGTGTCTGTGTTGGCTGCGAGATTGATGACTAGTTCAGGAGACCGGGGGAGGCGGTCCAGTCCTTTTCCGGTAATCAGGTCCCCTTCGATAGTTTTCAAATTAAGTTCGCCAAGAACTTGTCTGCCGCCTTCTTCTAATTTATTTGTGACATCTCGAATGAGACAGACTATTTCCGTATTCGGATACTGTTCGATCAACCGGGCAGCTACTCGGGTGCCAATGAAACCACTTGCGCCTGTAACGATAATCATTCTGTTTTATCGACGTTCAGTTCGACGGTGTAGTGAACCATTGTTGAGGCCGACAAGATCCTGCGTTAACTTCCGGCCACGTTCTCATACAACGCAAGCAAGTTTTTGATATGGGTATCAATACTGAAGCAGCGGGTAGCGTAAGCCTTTGCCTTTCCGCCGAGACGCGCGCGCAAATCCCCATCTTGCGCCAGCCTTAATAGCTGATCGGCCAGTTGTTCTGCGTCACCCGTACGAAACACCAATGCGCAATCGCCATTGCTGGTCACTTCCAGCAGCGCGCCAATGTCAGAAACAATCACAGGCAGACCGACCAACATCGCTTCTACGACAGCGATGCCTTGCGACTCGTTAACCGACGAATGCACGTAACCATCAAGCGAATGCAGAATGCTGGCAACGTCCGAGCGCTTGCCGAGAAAGTGCACGCGATCTGAGATATTGTTCTGGCGGGCTATCTCCAGACATTGTTCCAGCAGTTCTGTTGAATCTTTGAACGCTCCACCAACGAAAACGAAATGGGCGTTGGGCACGCGCTGAAAAAACTTCGGCAACGCGAGGCAGATCGTTCGCTGGTCCTTCCGCCCGTCCGCGTAAAAATTTCCGATCATGCCAAGCAGCACGTCGCTTTCGTTTAGTCCGAACTCCGATCGCAAACCTCGATCAGCACACTGCAAGCGTGCCGGATCGACTCCGTTGGGAATAACATGAAAGTTCTTTGCTGTCTCGAGCCCGGCTTCGTTCAGGCATTTTAAAAGATCGTTACTGACTGCAACCCCGGCATTCAGACGCGGCGTAACAAACTTGAGCGCCACGCGATTCTTTGTGTCTGCAGTGCATAAATGAAAAGTCATCACTCGCTTCACATTTGTGCCGCGCGTTGCCAGATAAGCGTGCAATGATTCGACGGCCTGGTGAGTGTGCACTACTTCGATGCCGCGGTCTTCTATGATTCTTCCCAGGCGCGTTGCTAACCGCAAGTCAACTGGTAAGCGGCGCTGCAAACGATGAAAGACGACACCCGAGCTGCGAAAATCGCCTTCAAGATCGCCGCCACCCGTCGCCACAAACGTCAAATCAAGGCTGCGCGCGCGCGCGTTGCGGCAAACGTCCAGGGCCAGCATCTCAGCGCCGCCGCGATTCAATGAATCGAGGATGTGCATTACTTTCATGGGAAACTTGAGCGGTTCATATAATATAGAAAGCTGATGGAAGCGCCACTCAAAATAGAAAACCCCCTCGCTGCCGCGCAATTAGTTTCAGTTGTTGTTCCTTCCTACAACCATGTGCGTTTCGTCGAAAAGTGTCTGCGGTCCATCATTAAGCAAACGCTTCAGCCTCGCGAACTTTTTGTCATCGACGATGGTTCGAGCGATGAATCTCCGCGCATCATCGAACGTACTTTGAAGGGGTGCGCTTTTCCCGCGGAACTGATTGTGCGGCCAAATCGTGGCCTCTCAGCAACACTAAACGAAGGATTGCAGCGCAGCCGCGGCGAGTACTTCGCTTATCTTGGTTCCGACGATCTTTGGCTGCCACAGTTTCTCTCAGCGCGCGTAAAAATATTGGCGGAACGAGACGAGGCCGTGCTTGCTTATGGCCATGCTTTCTCAATCGACGATGCTGAGAAAATTATTGACTGCACATCTGACTGGGCTGCATACATTGATGGCGATGCGCGACGGATGTTGCTGACCACGCTGGCCCCGCTGAGTCCAACTGTTGTTTACCGTCGGAGGGCGTTGGAGCGCTATGGCTGGAACGAAGCGGCAGCGCTGGAAGATTATGAACTCTATTTGCACTTGAGCACTGATGGCGATTTTGTGTTTGACCCACGTATTCTTTCTGCCTGGCGACAACATGAATCCAATGCCAGCTCGAATCCTACGATGATGTTTCAGGAAAAACTGGCGGCCCAACAGCGCGTGGGCCAATCGATGGGCTTTAGCGCAAAGGAACTGGAGCAATACAAAGGGCTGGCGACCTTTCGCAGTGCCCAGGAATTCATGCGCCGCGGTCAGAAGCAGCGTGCATTTCAACTAGCGCGCGGCAGCTGGCGCGCGGCAGCCTCGGCCGGAGAGGTAGTACGAATGGTTGCGGGACTGCTGACTCCGAACGCTCTGATAGGATCGCGCCGGGCAAAGCGGCAACAAAAAGCCCACGCGCGCTATGGTTCAATTGAAATTTGAATTGAATCTCGGCTTCCGACGAACAGGTTTGCAACCCATACAATTTAGTGTTGAAGCTGTCTGCTCTTTTCATTAACACCGTGGCTTAAGCCCGGTGATTGAAATATCGCAGCAAAAACCGAAACCGTTTAGAACGGTTTCCCTTCCGAGCCTAGCCGCTAATCACCGGGCTAGAGCCACCGTGCTAATGAGATCAAGGGCAAAGGCGCGCGCACCGTGCTTAGTTTTCCGTCTTCACAAAACCATAGACATCCTGATGATCGTCCCAGCCATACTGCTCGAAATATACTTCGCGCAAGTTGCCGATTTGTTTAACTCGCGCGCGAATCCAGGCAGGCGAAGTCAGCGAGATTCCGTAATCCGGCATGTAAGGATAATCAGTGTAGCCGTAACCATCAGTGCGGTGTGCCGAAGTGATGATCGGTATGGCCGGCTTCGCAATGCCGTAGTCAAAATCTCCGCTCAACATCCATTCGGCCACGCGATCGCCAGCCGCCGTAAAAAGTAGCAAGCCGCCCGGGGCCAAATGCCGTTCAAAAAATTGAATGAGCGCAGTTATACGAGTCTTGTCCAGATGAGTAACCAGCGAGCCGCACCAGATCAGATCAAAATGATTGCCCAGCGACAGGTGAGACAGATTGGCTTTTGAATAGACGCCACTAACTGAAAAGGTCTCGGTGCAGAAATCGACGCCGTCAGTTTCCAAATCACAGGCAGTGATGGCAGCTTCAGGAAAACGTTGCACCAGAAATCGCAAGACACGGCCATGTCCACAGGGCAAATCAAGGATTCGTTTTGGATCGTGAATGTTCGCAGCGCCCACCGCTTTATCGATGAGCGCGAGCGCCGCGGCCAACCCGGCGTCGCGTTCCGGTCCCGGCGGTAACGTGGTTGTGCGGTTCGTCCCGGCGCGGGCCACGAGCGTTAACATTTCGGCGATCTGCATTCGCAGCGCGAGCCGGTCGGCGTCGGGCAGAAGCGTCACGGCCGGGCGCTCGGTCCAGTCGGTGTCTTCGAGAACCGCGTAGCGGGCGAGCGCGGCGCGGGTGCGCCGTTCGCCTTCTTCGGCCTTTCGCGGGTCGTGGCCATACACGCCGAGCAGT
>Ga0137403_10006234_pt1 | contig 13684 bp, 9 predicted proteins | sample CZOMad2_1_16fung_FD_122057 | JGI IMG/M metagenome (GOLD analysis project Ga0137403, IMG submission 122057) | Vadose zone soil fungal communities from Angelo Coast Range Reserve, California, USA - CZOMad2_1_16fungal (Hybrid Assembly) | ecosystem: Environmental > Terrestrial > Soil > Vadose zone... | reverse complement strand
CTTCAGTCTGACGGTTGCGCTATTGTTCCTGTGCTCGCTGGCATCCCCCGGCGCTGTCGTGGGGCAGCAAGCATCCCAAACTGCCGCCGTTCATCAAACTACCCGGGGCGAAAACGACATGTGGTGGAAGCGCGCGGTCATTTACGAAATATACCCACGCAGTTTTCAGGATTCAAACGGCGACGGCATCGGCGACCTCAATGGCATCACCAAGCGCCTCGACTACCTGAAAGACCTCGGAGTCGACGCCATCTGGATCACACCGATGTATCCCTCACCGCAAGTGGACTTCGGCTACGACATCGCCGACTACACCTCCATCGATCCGCAGTACGGCACCTTGGCCGATTTCGATCGCCTGATGAAGGAAGCGAAGGCCCGCGGCCTCCGCGTGATCATGGATTTGGTTCCGAATCACACTTCGGACAAACATCCCTGGTTCATCGAATCCAGTTCTTCCCGCACCAACCCCAAGCGCGATTGGTACATCTGGCGTGACGGCAAAGGCCCCGGCCAGCCCCCTAACAACTGGCAATCCTGGTTCGGCCATTCCGCGTGGAAATTTGATCCGCGGACCGGTCAATTCTATTACCACTATTTTTATACGGAGCAGCCCGACCTCAACTGGCGCAATCCAGAAGTCCGCAAAGCTATGTACAACGTGATGCGCTTCTGGCTCGATCGCGGTGTCGCCGGATTCCGCCTCGACGCCGTTTCACGGCTCTTCGAAGATCCGAATCTCCACGACGACCCGCTTTTGCCCGGAACAAACGCTTACGGCGACCAAAACATCGAGCATAAGTACACCGATAACCTGGCGGAAGTGCACGAAGTCTTGAGAGAGATGCGGCAGGTGGTCGATGAGTATCCCGGCAATCCCGTGCTCATCAGCGAAACCGACGAGCCCGACATCGCTGAACTCTCCAAACTTTACGGCAGCAAGCTCGACGAAATCCAACTCCCGATGGATTTCCAGGTCGCCGACGTGAACCAGCTTTCGGCCGCCCGCTTCCGTGAATTGATCGACCAGGTCGAAAGCAATCCCGCCGGCGGCCAGCCTTATTTTTTCTTCAACAACCATGATCAGGACCGCACGTGGGACCGCTACGGCGATGGCGTGCACAACGAAGCCATCGCCCGGCTGCTGGCAACGTTACTGCTAACCGCTCGCGCCACGCCGCAACTCTACTACGGTGAAGAAATCGGGATGGTCACCACGCCGCCGGCCCGCAAAGAAGACGTGCGCGACCCCATCGGCAAACTGGGCTGGCCAAAAGAAAAAGGCCGCGACGGCGAGCGCACTCCCATGCAGTGGGACACCTTAACGAACGCCGGCTTCACAACATCGCTGACGCCCTGGCTCCCGGTCCCCCCAAGCTATAAGCAGCGCAACGTGGCGGTTGAGGAAAAAGACCCCGACTCACTGCTCAACTTTTACAAGCAACTAATCCGCCTGCGCCGCGCGGAACCCGCGCTCCGAGACGGCGCCCAAATCACCGTGAATTGCCACGACGTCGACGTCCTCTCCTTCGTTCGAAAAAATCAAAACAACGGCGAATCCGTACTCATCGTCCTGAACATGAGCAACAAATCCAAAACCGTCACGTTCAACCTGAAGCCCCAAGGAATCACTGGCAACTCTGCGAAGCCCCTGCTCGCCTATCCCAAAACTAGTCCAACTGAAGTTCCAGTGGACGCAATCTCGCTCCCGCCCTTCGGTACCCTCGTCGCGGTCGTTAAGTGAGGGCTTCGACGATGATGGCGATGCCTTGTCCACCGCCGATGCACGCTGTAGCCAGGCCGTAGCGCAATCCTTTGCGGCGTAGTTCGTTCAGCACCGTGATGACCAGGCGCGTGCCGGAAGCACCGAGTGGGTGGCCGAGCGCAATCGCGCCACCGTTCACATTGGTTTTGTCGCGAGTCAGACCGAGTTCTTTTTCGACGGCAAGGTATTGCACGGCGAAGGCTTCGTTCACTTCCACGCGATCGATCTGCTCCAGCTTCATTCCCGCCAACTGCAACGCCTTGCGCGTTGAAGGCACCGGCCCGATCCCCATGATGCTCGGATCCACGCCAGCCACGGCCCACGAAACGATGCGTCCCATCGGCTTCAACCCGCGTTCCTTGGCAATCTTCTCCCGCGTTAGCACTACCGCCGCCGCTCCGTCCACGATGCCGCTCGCGTTCCCCGCGGTCACCATCCCTTCTCTCTTGAACGAAGGCGGCAGCTTCTCCAGTATTTCCATCGTCGTTTCTGGCCGCCGGTGATCGTCTTCCTTCACCAGGATCGTCTTCTTCCCTTGCTTCACTTCCACCGGCACGATCTCTTCCGTCAGGTAGCACGACTTGAACGCCGCCTCCGCCAACTGCTGGCTGCGCAGCGCATACGCGTCCGCATCCTTGCGCGTAATCCCCGTCTGCTCCGCCAGCTTTTCCGCGGTCAGCGCCATCGGCAACCCGCAATACGTGTCCGTCAACCCGACAAACAGAAAATCCTCCAGCGCCCCTCCGCCAAGTTTAAGCCCGGTGCGTGCCCCGCGAATCACAAACGGCGCTTGCGTCATGTTCTCCATCCCGCCCGCCAGCACCATGTTCGCCTCGCCCAGCAGCAGCCGCTGCGCGCCCTGCACGATCGCCTCAATGCCGGATCCGCACAAGCGATTCACCGTCACCGCCGGCGTCTCCATCTTCAGTCCTGCTTTCAATCCAACGTGCCGCGCCCCATAAATCGCATCGGCGCTGGTCTGCATCACGTTGCCAAATATCACGTGATCGAACTCCGCCGGGTCCGCGCCCGACTTCTGAATCGCCGCTTTGCTGGCATGCGCCCCCAGATCAATCGCCGACACCTCCGAAAACGCCCCCGTATATCGCGCCATCGGCGTGCGCGCACCCGCAACTATCACTACATCCGTTGGAAACATGATTTTCCTTTCGTATTAAAGCTTAGGAATTTCGGAGAGCACGATAACGTCTCCGCCACGCTTGCGGGCTTCCTCCACGCTGAATTCCGCGCGATTAATCAGGTCGGTCACGATATCTTCGCTGTCATATTCCTGCCGAGCCGCCGCTTCCACAATCCCGGCGCTTAGCGTAATCTGCGTCGAATCCCACGGAGGCCTGACCCCCGCCGCCGCCCGCTTCAACTTGTCCACCAGGTTTTGCGCGCCGGAAAGATTCGTGTCCGGCAGGATAAACGCCAGCGCCCACGACGTATATTTTACCGCCATATCGTTCTGCCGGACGATCGGCTGCAGCGAACGGGAAAGCTGCTCCAGGAATTTCTCCAGCGGCACTTCGCCCTGCGTCCGCAGCATATCCGCGCCACGGTCAATCTGCAGCACTGCCAGCGAAAGCGCCGTCCCCTGTGTGCGCGCGCGATCGGCTTCGTTCAGCAGGCAGCCTACATACGAACTTCTGCTTAGCAAACCGGTCTTCTCGTCCGAGACGCCCATGCGCCGCACCAGGCTGCGCAGCCTCGTGTGGCTGACGCTCATCATCATCTGGTCGCCGATGGCCTGCAAAAAATAAGTCTCATTCGGCTTCCAATGGTGCGCCTTGTCGTGCGCCACAATCAGCATTCCCGCGGGCGCCTGGGTCTCCTTGTCCGTAATCGTCACTCCCAACGCCGTAGCCAATCCCAATTCCTTCAATATGGATTCGTCGGACGCATCAACGATCAGCCCGCCCAGCTCGTCCGGAACCGCTTTTTCAAGCTGCGCCAGCAAGAACACCACTTGCGCCGCCGGCGCCGGTCGCAAGCCCGAAGTGCAATGCTCAGCGGACATTTCCGGCGGCCGCCCTGGCGCTCCGATCACCGCAAACGTGCGTCCGGCCTTCATGTACGCGCCTACTTCGTTCGCTGTGGTATTCAGCATTGCGCGCGGAGTCTGCTGCCGGAAGATTTTCTGGTTAATCTCTGAAATTTTCGTCAGGTCGCGCAGCGTCTCCACCGTGTAGCTGCCGGTTCTCCCGGTCGGCGGCGTTGGCTTCTCTTCGATCACCGGTGCTGCGCCCGCGGGCTTCGGTGGAGGCTGGGGCTTCACGGCTGACTTCGGCCACCAGTTCGCCGTCTGGTAAAGGTTTTGCAGCCGCGGATTGCGCGCTTCTTCGCCGGGAAACATCGAAGCGATTTTCTGCAACCGTTCCACGGCCTTTGCCTGCAGCGAATACTGCAGAAAAATCTCCGTCTGCACGATCAGGTCATCCAGCGCCTGCATCTTGCGCCCTTCGTCGTTCACGGGAGGCGGCCCCTCCAGTTCCCGGCTGGCCTCGGCCTTGGGAGCCGGATTGTTTCTGGCTTGCACGTTGGCGGTGCGCGCCATCCGCCCAGCAACCCGCCGTAGAAAAGCCTCGTCGGCATGTCCGCGCAGCCGCTCCAGACGTTCCTGGCAGCGGTAGTCGTAGGAATCGATGTCCACCAACCGGTCCAGCGCTTCGCAAGCCTTTGGGAAAAATCCTGAATTAAAATTCGCGTCGAACAACCGAATCAGAACCTCAAAGTATTGGGATTCGCGATTCAGTTCGTTGTATAGCCCCGCCCAGTATTCCAGGATCGGGATGGACTCCGGATGTTTACCGCCAAGCGATTCCAGTTGAGTAGTAAACTCCACGACCTTTTTGTCGGCAAACAGCCGCCGCTTCAGGACCTGCAGGACCTCCACCGATTTGGAGTCCTGGTCCGCGTTGGCGTAAGCGTCGGCCAAATCAAAGAGCCGCACAACGCCCTCATTTTTCTCCTTCAGCAGCTTCTCCAGAATCGAGCGCGAACGATCCAGCTGCCCGGACTGCAGCAGCGCATCGGCAAACGTATCCAGGAACGGCACGTCGTTTTCCGTCGCTGCAAACGGCTCCAGCAACGCGGCAGCCTCCCCAGCCGCACCGTTTTGCAGCTTGGCCTCGGCATAAAGCAGCGCCACACTGCGCTCATGCGGCGCCAGCGCATATGCCCGCGCCAGCAGCTTTAGCGCTTCCACCGGTGAGCCGGCAGTGGTCGAGAGCTGGGCGGAACGCAGAAACGCGCGCGCGGCCAGCGTATTCTTTCCCAGCTGAGCCGCAATCTCCGCCACCTTCATTTGCCTGGAAAGCTTCTCTGGGTCCAGTTGCGCGGTGCGTTCCCAGCAGAACAGCGCATCTTCGTTGCGCCCCGCTTCAGAGAACATCTCCGCCGCCTTGATGTATTGCTCGATGGCCTCTTCGCCGCGATTCTGTTTTTGGAGCAGGAAGGCGTAGCGCGCGATGCGTTCGGGGGATTGAATCGCCAGCGTGTTCCGCAGGAAGCGGTTATAAATCGCCAGCGCCTTGGTCTCGTCCTTGGGGTCGATCAGCAGGTCGAACAGGTGGCCGTAATAGACAGCGGCGCGATCCGGTTGCTCCATGCGCGTATACAAGTCACCCAGCGCCTGCGAAGCCTCCAGATGCTGCGGGGAGCCGTCGAGCACGGCGAGATACGCCTCGATGGCGTCCTCAACGCGGTTCTTCTCCAGAAACTTCTTCGCCCGCTCCAGTTGTTTGCTGACGTCTACGGCCATCAGGGATTTGCCTTAGGTTTCTTGCCGGGTTTCTTACAAGGTAGCGTTCACCGCCACACTGGGCGCTCTGAACGCCATTTCCACTATATACCCCCGTTGAGATGCCGCCAAAAGCAGAGTGGCTACGCGTTGGGCAATCCGGCAAGAGGCGGACTGAGAGACGCGCAAACTTCGCGCGGCTTCAGTACGTTCAAGGTCTGCTTATGGCGCGGTCAGGACGGAGCTCAGGCAAAAATACAAAGTGGCCGGAGCATCATGCCCGGCCACTTTAAATACTAAAGGGTTGTGTGGTTCTTACTGTGGAGTATTGCTTGCGGTCGTCTGGGCCACGGATTTTGCGGCGTCGGAACCGTTGCTCTGTCCGCCGTCCTTCGGTTGTGCCGGCGTTTTGCCGTTCTTGTAGGATTCCAGCGCTTTCTCAAGCGTCTTGATCTCGGAGTTGGTCGATTTGATGTCGCCAAGCAAGAGATTGGCCTTCTCGGTAAGCGTGGCGCGTACCATCGGGTCGGTCTCGGTCTCCAACCGTTCCTGCGCGTTGGAAAGCAGATTGTTGAAGTTTTCCGACATGCCCTTCCGCTGATCGATGGCCTGCTGCGTTTCTTCCGCCGTCTTCGGTACGTGCAGCACGATCGGGGGTGCGCCCAATCCCTTCGGGCCAACCTGACTCTTGGGCCCACCTGCAACATCAGTTGAGTCTGGCTGCGAGTTTGCCGCCGCAGCCGATCTGCTGTCCTGATACCTGTCGGCCGCCGTCCGCACTGCCGGGATGGAGTCCTCAGTCCAGACCTTTTTCGGTTTGGGCTTGGGCGCCGGCGCCGCCTCATCCTTGCTACGTAGCGTGGCTGTTTGCAGGGTCGCCTGCTGCTGTGCAAACGCCGGAGCTGCCAGCGCCGCGCAGAAAATCAGGCTCGATGCGAATCTAATTTTATGCTGCCAATTCCTCACAAACCCTCCTCAGCCTATTGCGATATTTCCCGGAAGCTCAGCACCGAGTAGTTCAGTCCCTTGCTGGCATTGGCGATCCAGCAGCTGTCGTAGTAGACCCCGTTGCCGCCGCCGCCATTCCAATTGACCACCGGAGCGCCCAGAGTAGCCAGCGGATGACCTTGAGCATCAAGCGTCTTGGCGACAAGCATCGCGCCGTCATACTCGTTGTTGCCTCCGCCGTTCTCCTGCAAGCTTCCCTGGCCCACCACCAGCACAATACCGCGCCACCCGGAGTTACCGGAGAACGTCAGCGTCCCGGTCACCACCAGGATGCCGTAGCCGGTGTTATTTCCCGTGAGCGTCAGGTCACCCGTGCTTCCTGGAACGTTCGGGTCAGCCTGAACCACGGTGATTTGGGGATTCGATGCCGAACCCAGGTTGATAGACCCTTGGCTCGCCGGGCCGGTTACGACAGTCCCAGCCTTCGCGATCTGGGCAACCAGATTGTTCAAGCTAGACACGCTATCCTCATTGGTTGGAAGCGTCACGTTTGCGACACTGGGCGTTCCGCCTGATCCAAGGTAGTGGTTTAAGCGATTGCTAGGAATGCCGCTTGCCGCCGTTGCGATGTCTGCTGGCGAGATAACACCAACAGCGGGTTTGGACAGTTGCACAGGCACAGTGCAAGTGGGCGCAGGATTCGACCCGGACCGGTCGTTTCCGTTCATGTCGAACGGGTTCGAGTTCGGGGCATTATAGGTCGGCGTCAAACCGTCAAAGGTCAACGCCGATGGGAACTGCAAATTCATGTTGGTTTGCGAGACGGTGTACTGCACCATTCGCTGGCTGCCCGACGGGGTCACCGCCAGCGCCGTAACTTCAAACACCTGATACTGCGTGGAGCCAACCGGGTTTAGGCCGACGATCGGACCAGTGACCGAGCTGTACGGGAATTGCTGAGCGCCGTCGTAGTACAGCGGGTTGACGGGGTCGGTGAAACCGTCACCGTTTACGTCCACGTTTTCGGACTTTTCCGTCCGCGGGGTGATGCGCACCCACTTATAGAGTGGGCCAGGAACGCCGGCCTGTGTCGAAACCGACGCGGTCGTTGTAGCTGTGGCTGGGGGGTTCCCTCCCCATTCGTTGATATACTGCCTGTCCGCGTATTGATTGCCGGCGGACATATCGATCGGGTTGACTACTTCGGCGCCGGCGGGATTCAAAATGTACACCGCCTTCCCGACGGGCATCATGCCAGTGGCCGGATCGATCAGAAGTGCGGCAATAGAGTTGGGGTGCCCAGCCCACAGCCGCCCGCGCGCCTCTTCCACGCCTGCTTTGGCGTCATAGAAGGCTTGCACCGACGACTTGTAGTTGGAGTTGAGAGAAGTTTCCGTGCCGGCCATTACCATGAGCGCTAACGCCACCACACTGATCAGAAGCAATGCAAAAATGGCGATGAAGAGCGCCACTCCGCGTTCCGACTTCCTGCTGGTTTTTGGTGAACGGTTCCGCATATTCATTTTCTCCCTGTTTCTCAACCCTCGAAACTACTGGTTCGGATTAATTCTCATAGCCTGACCCGTTAGCACTACTACGCGATACCTGTTCGTGTTTGGGTCGGGTCTCTGTGACTGAACGATGAGCGTAATGTTCACTTCCCGGATGTTTGGAGGCTGAAACGCCGTTCCGTTGTCGGGTAAATAGGTGAATATCGGGACCGCCGCGTTCCCCGGAAAAAGCTGTGGATTACTCGCCTTCAGCGTGGCCATCTGCGCCGCCGAGGCGTTGTTCATGACGTTTTCCAAGTACGGAACAAGCGTCCCGGTCGTTGCGCCAACCGGGTCAACACCGGCCTTATTGGCAACGCCACGCATAAGAGTCGTTCCCACCAGTGAATACCGAACCCACTGCACTCCGTTCCCGGTTCCCAAGTCCGCCTCGGTGATCAAGTCAAAACCCGTGGGGGAGGTGCATGTCGCGCCAAGCGTGCACGGCACTGCAGGATAAGCCGGCATCCAGGCAAATGGAGTTGCCACCTTCGTTGGATTAAGCGCCGCCGTTGCGGCAAGGAAAGAGTTGGAAGGAGGATAACCCGCGGTATGCACGTCCCGCGTGATTTCGTCCATCGCCACATTGGCTTGCTGAAAGGAGTTCAGGTAGTCCTTCTCTCCTTTGTAACGCTGTAGCGAAACACCAAGCAGCGCGAAAGTAATGCCCGCGATGGTTGTGAAGAGCAGAGTGGCGATCATCAATTCGATGAGTGAAAAACCACCCTCAGCGCGTACCTTTGTCTGGCTTGCGTTCTTCATTTTTGCACCAACGTATCCACAACTGCGGGATTCAAAATCTGCGTCGCGCTGGTGCCGGAACGCCGGCAGGCAACGATGAACCTCTTGCTGACCACCACGCCGGCACTCACATTGCTGATGACCGCCCAGCGCATCTGGTAGCTGGCCTCGGCTGAGTCGCCCACATCGTTCGGGTCGGAAAAGGTGAAGTTGTAACCCGCCACGGCCGCAGCGTTAAAATTGATGCTTGGGATGGTCCCTAACATGACGATCGGGCTGCCAAAAATCGTGTTCGTCACCGTCTCGCTTCCCAAGTTGACCACCCGGCCATCCGCATCGCTGAAGTTAGCCGACGTCAGCGGTTGGTTGATCATCTGGTCCATCTCGCGCTGGGCAAAGACCATCGCGGTCGTGTCCACGCGATTGTTCAGGTTGGAATTCTGGCTGGCGGGCACCAACTGAACCACGCCCGCGATTCCAACCATCAGGATCAGCGTGGCCACGGCAAGTTCCAGCAGCGTGAATCCGTCTTGACTCCGCTTATTTCCAGCTTTGCGTGACATAAAGTAATTTTCTCGTTTCACAGTGTTCCCCTCATCCATCACATCGTTCCCCAGTTGCCGCCCGCCGGCGCGGTCCAGGACTTAGCCTGGCCCATCGGCGTCAGCGTGATGGCCCGAAATCCCCCGTTGTTGTTCGTCAAGCCGAGTGAAATAAACCAGACCGACTGCACGCCGGCGCCGCAGGTCGTGTAGTCCACAACGCCGCGGGAATTGAAACTGATGCAGCCTCCGCCAAGCGCCGCGGTATTCGCCAGCCCGGTTGTCGCCGCTGCCGGCGCACCCGCCGGTGCAACCCGTACGGTGGTGGGCACAACATAGACGGGGTCGGTATTCACATACGCTCCGCCCGCAAGATCCACGTAGAAAGCCGCCTGGCCGTTAACCAGGGTCTGCCGGAGGCTGATCGTGCTGTTCCGGCGCACGGCGTTAAATCGCGCGACTTCGATCAGGTTCTGCACAGAACTGGTCGCCACGTTGAGCTTGTACACGGACATAGAGGTAACGAGTCTTGGCAAACCGATGGCGGAGAGCACGAGCATCAGGCCAAGAACCACAACAAGCTCCACCATGGAGAACCCGCGTTGCACTGGAAGTCGATCTTCTCGCATATTTTTCATAGTCATCAATGACCTGTCGTTGCCGCGGAATGCTGGCCCAATTGCGTCTCAAACTAACGGACGGACGCGTTCTGCGCGCCTTCGTAGCTCGATGACTATTTCACAGGTTTGGTGTGTTTGTTCCTATAGGACGAAAGTCCTGTTTTGCCTGAACTAGCAAGACCTGTCCCTGCTTCCAGCGGGCGGCGGAAATACTGTCCGCTTGGCCAGTGACCCGGAATGGCACACCCGTAAATCCCCAGCATTGTGGCTCTAAAATGCTCGGCGCCGCCGGCATCGCGGTGCAGGCTGACGCTTCCCCATGTTTGTGGCAAACTAGATGTTTACGCGGCACGCTTTCGGGCAGGGTGAGCAGCCCTCATCTGGCAGCAAGGCCCGCCGTCGAACACTCAGATACACCCTCAGGGAAAATCCTGGCGGTAACGGATACGAATGGACCCAAAGTTCATACGCAATTTCTGCATCATCGCGCACATTGACCACGGCAAGTCCACGCTGGCCGATCGCCTGCTGGAAATGACCGGCGCGTTGACCGAGCGCGAAATGCACGAACAAGTCCTCGACTCGATGGACCTCGAGCGCGAGCGCGGCATCACCATCAAAGCGAAAAGTATTCGCCTGCACTACAAAGCGAAAGACGGAAATACGTATCGCCTGAATTTGATCGACACGCCAGGGCACGTGGATTTTTCCTACGAAGTTTCGCGCGCGCTTTCCGCGTGCGAAGGCGCGCTGCTCGTTGTGGATGCCTCGCAAGGCGTGGAAGCGCAGACGGTCGCGAATGCTTTCCTTGCTGCATCACACAACCTGACGATTCTGCCGGTGATCAACAAAATTGATTTGCCGGCGGCGCAGCCGGAATTTGTAAAGGAGCAAATCGAAAGCGTGCTCGCGATTCCGGCGGAGGACGCGTTACTGATCAGCGCGAAAAGCGGCATCGGCGTCGAAGACGTGCTCGAAGCGATCGTTGCGCGCGTGCCGGCGCCAAAAGGCAGCGCGGAAAATCCGTTGCAGGCGCTAATTTTCGATTCGTGGTTCGACATTTACCGCGGCGCCGTTGTTCTCGTGCGCGTGATGGAAGGCCGCCTCAAGAATCATGTGAAAATCAAACTCGTCGCGGGCGACGACACCTACGAAGTCGAACAGCTCGGCACGCTGACTCCGAAACCGATCGCGCTCGAGGAACTCGAAGCGGGCGACGTCGGCTTCATCGTCGCAAATATTAAACGCGTGGCCGATGCGCGCATGGGCGACACGGTCATCGAAGTGGCGCGTCCCGCGCCGGCGCTGCCGGGATTCGAGGCCATCAAGCCGATGGTCTTCGCCGGATTGTTTCCCGTGCTCGCCGACGACTACGAACCGCTGCGCGACGCGCTCGGGAAATTGCAATTAAACGACGCGGCGTTTTTTTACGAGCCGGAAAATTCCGTCGCGCTTGGCTTCGGTTTCCGCTGCGGCTTCCTCGGCCTGCTGCACATGGAAATCGTGCAGGAACGGCTGGAGCGCGAATTCGGCCTGAACTTGATTACCACGGCGCCGAGCGTGCGCTACCGCATCACGCGGGTGACCGGCGAAGTCATCGAAGTGGACAGCCCGGCGAAATTTCCAAACCCCAGCGACATCGCAAAAATCGAAGAGCCCATCATCAAAGCGATGATCATCACCAACGAGGATTCCGTCGGCGGAATTCTGCAGCTCTGCCAGGAAAAGCGGGGCACGCAGAAAAATTTCGAGTATCTTTCTCCGACGCGCGTGATGCTCACTTACGAGCTGCCGCTCAACGAAATCGTGCTCGACTTTTACGACCGCTTGAAATCCGTTTCACGCGGCTACGCTTCGCTCGACTATCATCTTGCCGACTACCGGGAATCCGACCTCATCAAGCTGGACGTGCTGGTCGCCGGCGAACCGGTGGATGCGCTGGCGCTGATCATCCATCGCGACTTTGCGGCGGAGCGCGGGCGCGATCTGGTGACGCGCTTGCGGAAACTTATTCCGCGGCAGATGTTCGAGGTTCCGATCCAGGCCGCGATCGGCAGCCGCGTCATTGCGCGCGAAACCGTCGCGGCCATCCGCAAAAACGTTCTCGCCAAATGCTACGGCGGCGACATTTCCCGCAAACGCAAACTCCTCGAAAAACAAAAAGAAGGCAAACGCCGCATGAAGCGCGTCGGCCAAGTCGACATCCCCCAGGAAGCCTTCTTAGCCGTATTAAAGGTCTCCTCCACCGACGAAGAAGACTAGCCGTGCCATGAATTCGCTAATTGACGTCCTTACGACAAACAGCACGTCGGAGGAAATCGCAAGAGGATTTCAGGAATATCGCAATTTCTTGGCCGCGTCGAAAGATCGGTTTCCCGCATCAGCTTACGACTCTGCCTCTGCGCCCTGGCACTATGATTACGGAGACGATCGTTGCCCTCATGACTCGTGGCTCGAATCCCTCGTGATTCGAGAACCTGCAACTGGAACGCGCAATGAAGTCAGGGCAATCGAGATTTCAGTGAGCTTGCTGGGCGCTTTCCACGATGGGCACATGGAACTCCGTTACGACGGTGTTCAGTCCTACTCGCTTGGGGCGAAGAAACCAAAAAACAACATCGGACCCGGCGACTGGCTCGCCGATCAAATTTCTCTTTCCGAGCAGAACTAATGTCGTTCACGAAATTCTGTTCAGCGGTGGTTCTGGGTGGAAGATCGAGGCAAAGGACATTCGCTGTGAATGGATACCAATCTCTTAGCTCTTGTCCTTGACTTCGGAAATAAGTTTTCCGCGCTGAAGCTGGACGGAAACGAAATCACCAATCGCCACCTGCTCCACCGACCGCAACACATTTCCCGCGGCGTCCGTAGCGATGGCATACCCACGCTCCAGCGCCTTCATTGGCCCACGCTCCTGCAACTGCAAACTGCGTCGCTCTAATCGTTCCCGCTTCTTCTGCAGAAGCCGTTCCGCGCGCATGCTCAACTCCACGCTGCGCTTATCCAACCGCAGCCGCAGCGCCGCAATTTTCATCCGAAAATCAAATCTCGCGATCCGCAGATGCGCCAACGTAAATCTCTTCCGCGATTGCTCCAGCCGTGCCTTCAATCCCAGCGCCACGCGTGAAGTCAGCTCGTCCGCGCGTTGCCTCCGCTGCCGCAGCAAATCCAGCGGACGCCGGAATCCGCGCCGCGCGCCAAGCTCGTGCACTCGACGGCTCAGCACCGAAATCCGGTAACGAAGCTGTTCACCGAGCGCTCGGCGCAGGCGCATGACGTGATCGTCGAATTCCCGCCGCGTCTGCACGACAATCTCGGCAGCCGCTGAAGGAGTTGACGCCCGCACATCCGCGACAAAATCCGCAATCGTAAAATCCGTCTCATGCCCAACTCCCGAAATCACGGGAATCTTCGACTCAAAAATCGCTCGTGCCACAATCTCTTCGTTGAACGCCCACAAATCTTCCATCGAACCGCCGCCCCGTCCCACGATCAACACGTCTACCGTCTTCTGCAAATTAAAAAACTTGATCGCCTTTACAATCTCCAGCGCCGAACCTTCGCCTTGCACGCGGACGGGAAACAGCGCCAAACACACATTCGGAAATCGCCGCCGCAAAATCCGCACCACATCGCGCACTGCGGCTCCTGTAGGCGACGTGATCAATCCGATTCGGCTCGGCAGCACCGGCAGCGGCTTCTTATGCTTCGCGTCAAACAACCCTTCCGCTTCAAGCCGCTTTTTCAGTTGCTCGAATGCCAACTGCAGTGCG
>Ga0137403_10006233_pt1 | contig 13684 bp, 10 predicted proteins | sample CZOMad2_1_16fung_FD_122057 | JGI IMG/M metagenome (GOLD analysis project Ga0137403, IMG submission 122057) | Vadose zone soil fungal communities from Angelo Coast Range Reserve, California, USA - CZOMad2_1_16fungal (Hybrid Assembly) | ecosystem: Environmental > Terrestrial > Soil > Vadose zone... | reverse complement strand
TCCGAGAATTTGCGTGGGGGACAACTCAAAGGGATCCATGTTCCTAGCCCGCTTTATCGCGAGCTTCGTCACCTCACTCAATTGCGCGACACCTTTGTGAGCGAGATGGTGGGGATGAAGCAGCGCATCAAGTCGTTGTTGCTCATGGAAGGGATGGAGTTTCCCCCTGCCCCGGCCGGTAGCCAATGGTCGTTCATGGTGAAGAATAAACTGAGAAAGCTTCCCTGTTCTGGGACCGTGCGCTTTAAGCTTGATCAGTGGCTCGACAGCTTGGAGTTTAACGAGAAGCAGGTGCTTAAGACGACTCGAGAGATCCGCCGCTTCTGCCACAACGATCCTGAATTGTCCCAGTGTATCGAGTATACGATGAGCGTGTCGGGGATCGGCTGGATTGTGGCCAGTCAGCTTCTGGCCCGCATTGGCGATTGGCGAGAGCTTAGAAACATCCGCCAACTGGGCGGGTTTCTGGGTTTGGTCCCCACCGAGCACTCCACCGGAGAGAGAACCGATCGGGGTTCGATCACCCATACGGGAGATGAACGGTTGAGAAGTAAAATGATCCAAGCTTCCTGGTCGGCGATCCGTAAGGACGCTGAGCTGAGGGAGTTTTTCCGTTTGATTTGCCACAGACATCCACGCCGTCAAGGACCCAGGGTGGCCATTGTGGCGGTGGCGCGAAAACTCAGTGTCCGGATTTCCGTGGTCTTGATGAAACAAAGACCGTATGTGGTGAGAGAAAAAGTTCATTCGGCTCCTTTGACCCAAGAGGAGACATCGTCCCAGGGAACGACTCGACGACAGGCAGAACCGGGAGACAACTCCTGACGGTTCGACCCTTGAGACAGAGATCCCGGGGCTTGGTGCCTTAGAGAGGGGCGCATTGCGAGTCAGTGTGACGGCCGTGTGCCGTGCCACGCATAGCAGCAAGTCTCTCTTTGGTCGGGGATGGTTTAATTTAATAGGAGAAAGAAAAAACATAAGAGCATTTTGCGTTAGCGACTTGACATCCACATAGCAGCCCGTCGAAGCATGAGGCTCTCGAAGCATTCCGAATCTTTTTTCAGGAAACCTGCTGGGGGCTGCAAAAATACTTGACCGAGCGATCCGAAAATGAAGTAAAATTGCACAATCACGTGCAAAAATTATTTGAGGAGCGGTGATGAAACGAATCGTTATCTGTTTCGACGGGACCTGGAGTAAGCCGGCGGATGAAGCGTTACCGTCAGCCGGCCGGGTGGAAACCAACGTGTGCAGGTTTTACGAGTCGGTAAAGGATCAAGCGGCGGACGGCACCAAGCAGGTGAAATGGTACGACCAGGGCGTCGGAACCAAATGGTATGATCAATTCATTGGCGGCGCGATCGGGGCCGGCCTCGAGATCAACATTGTCCAGGGCTATGAGTTTCTCGCCAAACATTACGAAGCCGGCGATGATGTCTATGTTCTCGGATTCAGCCGCGGCGCCTACACGGCGCGTAGTTTGGTGGGAATGATTCGCAATTGCGGATTGATCTATCCGAAACATCTGCCGCTGCGTGTGGCGATGGCTTACGGCATCTATCGGACGCGGGGCGACAACGTCGATTCTTTTACCGCCAAGCTTTTTCGCTCGTCGTTTAGCCGGGAGATTAAAATTAAATTCATTGGTGTGTGGGACACCGTCGGCGCGCTCGGCATCCCGCTCGATGTGCTCAAGGACGTCAATATGAAATTTTATGAATTTCACGACACCAAATTGAGTAACATCGTTGAAAACGCGTACCACGCGGTCGCCATCGATGAGCATCGCCAGGATTATATGGCTACCTTGTGGAATCCCGACACCGCGCCGCAGCAGAAGCTGGAGCAACGCTGGTTTGTCGGCGCCCATTGCGACATTGGCGGCGGGTATAACGATCGGCGGCTTTCCGATATGACACTCGGCTGGATACAGCAGAAAGCGAGCGCCTTAGGCTTGGCGGTGGACGCGGTGCAAGTTGGACCGAAGAATTACCTCGGCGCTTTCACCGATTCTTATGGACAGTTTCTCGGCGGCATTTACGCCCGGAAGAACCCGCGGCATTATCGCTCGGTCGCCGCGACAAAGTTCGGCAACGAAGTTATCGATGATTCGGTGCAGCAACGGCGCAAAGAAAATCGCGACTACGAGCCGCAGAACAATGGGCTGCCGAAGTTGAGCTGATGAAAGGAGCCACGAGTTGCTGCTTCCGGCGCGGTCGATATTTCCGATGCATAACCAAATACCTTCCTCTGAGCCGATCGGATCCTGCGAACCCTACAATGTAACCCTCGTCTGCTTGTGGGAGCGGAAAAGGTGAGGGGCATGTCCGCGCCACTCGACATCCTCGTCACCGGCGGGACTGGTTATATCGGTCAAAATCTTATCCCGGTGCTGTTGGCGCGCGGGCATCGCGTGCGCGCGCTGGCGCGCCAGGAGTCTCTCAACCGCGTGCCGGCTGGTGCAACTACGGTGGTGGGCGATGCATTGCAAGTCGATTCGGTCACGGCAGCGATACGGCCGGAGGATACGGTCGTACATTTGGTCGGCACGCCGCATCCGACTCCGAGCAAGGCCGATCAGTTCGAAAAAGTGGATCTGGCGTCAATCCGGGCTACGGTGAGCGCGGCGAAGCAAGTGGGAATTTCTCATCTGATTTACCTGAGTGTCGCTCAGCCGGCGCCGATCATGCAGGCTTATCTGTGGGTGCGCGCGCTCGGCGAGTCGATGATTCGTGAGGCGAGACTGACGGCAACGATTGTCCGTCCATGGTATGTTCTCGGTCCTGGTCGCCGGTGGCCCAAAGCGGTCGTACCGCTTTACAAGATTGCCGAAATGATTCCCGCAACCCGAGCCACTGCGGAACGTTTAGGTCTTGTGACCATCGAGCAGATGGTCAATGCGATTGTCTACGCGCTGGAGAATCCGCCCGCGCGGGGCCAGCGAAGAACCATCGACGTACCGGGAATTCGGCGCGCTCGCTTGTGAAAGATTTTTATGTCTCACCGCGCTCAGAATATTTTCGCGAAGCGTCCGCAAGGATTAGACCGCGAAGATTTCCTAACTCTTTTTGAAACTTCATCCATCAAGGTCGAACGAATCACCTCTCATTCTCACAGCAGCCCGCCGGGTTTTTGGTACGATCAAAACTGGGATGAGTGGGTGATTGTAATGCGCGGCAGCGCCACTTTAGAATTTGAAGGGAATGAAGTAGTTGAGCTTAAGCAAGGTGACTATGTAACAATCGCTAAGCATGTCAAACACCGGGTTGCCAATACGGCTCAGGAAACCGTCTGGCTCGCCGTTCACGGCAAATAAATAAGTATCGTGTTCAAGGTTCAACGTTCAAAGTTTAAGGTCTGAAGCCCAGCATACTGGGTTTTAACTCCAAAACATTGAACCCGGAACCTTGAACTTTGAAGCGCGTGTTACCGCGCGCTCGGTCGTGCCCAGGGCTTACCGAGGGCGCTATAAAACGCGCCCGAAACAAAAAACATCGCCGCTACGACCCAGAGCATTGGCTCGTAGGATTGCCAACGGTCCCAGATCGCCCCTGCAACCACCGGGCCGAGGACGCTGCCCCAGACATAAAACATACTCATGTAGCCGCGAATCTTCGCGAAGTGTTTGCGACCGAAGATATCGCCGACCATAGCCCAGGCCACCGGATAGGTGGCTTCGACAGTGGTGAAGAGCAGTATGAAAAGCCAGAGAAGCCCCAAGGAGCTGCCGAAGATGAGCAACAAAATGGAAACTCCGGCGGTGAAAAGAATGAACGATACCAGGCGCGGCTTATTGACATTGTCGGCGAGCCAGCCGAACAAGAGGGTGGAAATAAAACCAAGAAATGCAAAAGAGCTGAGCAGGAACGTCGCCTGCTGCTGGGTCATTCCTTTCCAAATCATCATCGGAATGAAGTGAGTCGATATCGCATGATACGAAGCGTTTCGCACCGCGGCGCCAAACACGAGCGCCCAAAAAGCGAAAGAGCGGATCGCTTGACTGGCGGTGACATCGACCTCGGTTATTCTCCGTGGCAAGTTTTTTTTATCCTCGGCGGGCAAAACTGCGTGATCATCGCCGTCGGGCGCGAGTCCCATGCTCTCCGGCGAGCGGCGAATCGTTAGGCAGAGAGGAACACCGACTATCAAAAAAGTCAGCCCCGCGAGAGCAGCACCCCAACGCCAGCCCCACGAATGCACAATGAAGCTGAGCACCGGAGCAATCAGTACACCGCCGAGGCCGTAGGCGGCGCTGTTGATCGTCATGGCGCGGGCACGCAGGCGAATAAACCACGTGTTGGTCAGCGCCATCGGTGCGTGCATGAAACCGCCGGCGTGGGTCAGAGAAATCAAGCCAGTGTAAACGATTAGAAAGGTGACGTAGCTTTCAATTTGAGAGAGCAATAAGTAGCCGGCCCCCATCATCAAGACGGCGGCGAGCATGACCGGCCGCGGCCCGTAGCGGTCGAGCAAGTGGCCGATGATCGGTCCTTCGATTGCACCCTCGGCGCGAGAGAGGGAAAACGCGAAAGAAGTCGCAGTTCGGGAGAGATTCAATTCCTGGCTGAGCGGCAAAAAGAAAACTGTGAAACCATAACTATGTAAGCCCGCGCCTAAAACGCGGACTGCCGCCGACGCTGCCACCATGCGCCAACCATAAAAAAGTCCTGTAAATTGACCGAGCATATGTCCCAGTTGTCGGTTCGGAAGTGGGATACGAGGCGGAGAATTTAGGATCGCCCATCACTGTATAAGAAAGCACTACAACAGCTGCGACGAATTGACAATCGGACTGCTGATGCAGAAACAATTGTGACTGGAGACTCCCGGGCAGTGCGGCGCGCGGGAGAGCGCGGGAAGGATCCCGCTCCGCTTCACTCGGCGTTGTCGTCTGCGGCCTTGACACGCCGCTGGCGCACCGCCGTGGCTAAAATGTCGATAAGGCTGCGCGTGTCTTCCCAACCAATGCAGGCGTCGGTGATACTTTGGCCATAGACGAGTTCTTTGCCTGGGATCAGATCTTGACGTCCGGCTTTGAGATGGCTTTCGACCATGATGCCGAAGATCCGCGAATCACCCAACGCGATCTGCGCTGCCACGTCGTGGCCGACCTTTACCTGATTGGCCGGATCCTTGCCACTGTTGCCGTGGCTGCAATCGATCATAATGCGCGCGGGGATGCCGGCCTCGGCAAGAGTTTTGGCCGCGGCGTCGACATTGGCGCAGTCATAATTCGGCTGCTTGCCGCCGCGCAAGATGATGTGACAGTCCTCATTACCGGCGGTCGAAACGATCGCCGAATGACCCGCCTTGGTGACCGACAGGAAATGATGCGGCGCATGCGCGGCGCGAATCGCGTCGAGAGCGATTCTTACGTTGCCGTCGGTGCCGTTCTTAAAACCGACCGGACAAGAAAGTCCCGAGGCAAGCTCGCGATGCACTTGGCTTTCTGTTGTGCGCGCGCCGATGGCGCCCCATGACACCAGATCGGCAACGTATTGCGGTGTGATCATGTCGAGAAACTCGCACCCCGAGGGCACACCGAGCTCATTGAGCTCGAGCAGCAGATTGCGGCCGACGCGGAGTCCGTCGTTGATCTGAAAGCTGCCATCGAGATTGGGATCATTGATGAGCCCTTTCCAGCCAACGGTCGTGCGCGGTTTTTCAAAATAAACGCGCATTACGACTAACAGGTCATCCGCACATCGGTCTTTAGCCTCTTTGAGTCTCACGGCATATTCCTTAGCGGCCTTCACGTCGTGAATCGAGCACGGGCCCATGACAGCCAATAAACGGTCGTCCGCGCCGTGCAGGATCCGATGGATCGCCTGGCGCGTTTCATAAACCGTTTGGGCGGCTTTCTCTGTGATCGGAAAATCATCCAACAGACGCGCTGGAGGAAGTAGCTCTTTGATTTCTTTTATTCGAAGATCGTCAGTACGGTATTTCATCTCGACACTTCTTTAATCGGGGCATTATAGACCAAAATACCAAGAAATATAATCAACCCGAGACCAGACTGAAGTCCGAGTTGGTCGCTATTTTTCGAGCGTTTCATGGGCGACGAGTGCTAAGAGGAATGCCGATAACACCAACAGCGGCGCGTATGCGAGGAAGGGCACGCCGGGATTGAACGTGTCAGCCAGGTAACCACCGAGCAGGGGTGCGCCGATGCCGCCGGTCTCGGCAATGGTTCGCCTGACCGCTTGCAGTCGGCCGCGCGCGCTCGCGGGAACAACATCGAAAGTTGATGTCGCCAAGGAACCGAGGGATAAGCCATTAGCGATGCCGAGGAATGAGATGAGCACGGCCAACTGGAAGAAATTTTCGGCAAACGGTATAAGCAAAAAGGCGATCGCTGGAATACCGGTGCTAGGGACCGTCGCCCACTTTCTGCCGACCTTGTCGATGACGAAGCCCGCCGGGAAAATCATCGCGAACACCGATGCACCCGAAATGGTGAAGAGCATCCCCACTTCTTTGGGCGAGAGTCCGAGGTTGGAATTCGCGAGCAGCGGCAGCATGCTTTGGGTCGTCACCCGATGAACGAAGCTCGTCAATGTGGCGAAGACCAGGACGACGTAGGTCGCGCGAAGCTCAGGATGAATTTGATGAAACAACTCGCGCAGCCCGCGCAGCCTTTGCCAGAGCGCGCCGATTCTCCAGCTGGCTACACTTGTCGAACTCGACGCTGGATTTTGCGCGGGTCGGGTTTCTTGATGGGCTACGGTTACTCCCAAAAGTACGGATACCGCCGCGCATGCCGCATACGCAAAAAAGACGGCGCGAAAAGCGATCGTTTCAGTCAACAGACCGCCGATTAACGGACCTAGTGCTAATCCAACATTGTTGATGCCGTGAAAGCCGCTGAGCACTCGGCCTCTTTGTTGGGCGGGGACAAGATCGATCCCGGCAACTTCCCGGGCGATCACCCAAATGCTCTCACCAATGCCGAGCAAAAAGACCAAAACCAAGATCAAACTGAACCAGGGGATGAACCCTGCGAAGAGCGCTGCCGAACAAGCGATAGCAGGGCCGGCTGTTAGCGCCGCGCGGGTTCCCAAACGGTCGAGCACCACGCCGCTTACCGGCATCCCGGCGAACCGGCCGACGGCCAAGGCCGTGATCGTTTGCGCCGCCGTGCCGGGGCTGATGTCGAAAGATTTTGCCAGCACAGGAAGCGCCGGAACGATCATTGACCACATCCCGGCAAGTAGTGTGCTCGTATAAAGTGTGATGAGACCGCGGGCCGTCGGGCTGAGTTTGGAGAACCTAGTCATCGGCGAATTTCCGTCGCGCTTTTTCCCCGTAAGCCGTACGCTGCTGACGAAGAACATCGCGAACCCAAGCCGAGCGGATTTACGCGTCGAAAATTCTTCCAGAGCATGTTAAAGAGACCAAGAGGAAGGATCGAATTAGACACGCCGAGAAAATCTTATGTGTCTACTTGCCACGCATTTCCACTGGGAGCAAGTTGCCGCTCGATGGCGTGCTGGTGATCGGGGACACTAATCAGCGAATCATCGAGCCGTTACTTCACTGACGGTCCCTTTTGCGCTGCTGGAATTATTCCATGCGAACCATGCGTTTTTATATCGGCTTGTTTTTGATCAGCTTCGCGGTCTTGACGTTGGAGATTGTCCAGACACGGATACTTTCCGTCGTCGTCTGGTATCACCTGGCATTCCTGGTGATCAGTCTGGCGATGTTCGGTTTGACCGCCGGCGCCGTCTGGGTCTATCTCAAAGCCGCACGATTCACGGAAAAAACTCTGTCCTATGATCTTGGCTATTTTAGCGGCCTATTTGCATTTGCCACGGCGATTGGCCTCGCCGTGCAGATGACGCTCGCCCCGATAATCACCCGATTCTTTACGACGGTTTGGGTTTGGACCGAGCTTGCGCTCTGCTTGTCCGTGCCGTTTTTCTTCGCCGGTGTGGTCATCAGTCTCGCGCTGACGCGCAGCCCATTTCCAATTGCGCGGGTTTACGGTGTCGATCTGCTTGGGGCTGCGAGCGGTTCCGTCGGCGCATTGTTGCTGTTGAATGTAACGGATGGACCTTCGGCCGTCCTGTGTATAGCGGTTATTGCGTCGGTAGGGGCCATAGCGTTTTCATTTTCTAAGATTGGCGAACTGCCCGAGATCAAACCGGCGCTCCATGGGTGGCTTTGGAATCGTCAGTGGAGTTTTCTTTTGCTCCTTGTGGCCGCTGTCATTAATCCGTTTCTCGAACATGGTCTTCAGCCCATCGCCGTCAAGGGAAAGTTTGAATTTCCTGGCACTCACGCGCTGCGCCAGTGGAATTCCTTCTCTCGGGTGGACGTCAGCCCTGTTTTCAGAGGCTTGCCGATCATGTGGGGACCGTCTCCCAAGATGTTTGAGAAGCGCTGGATCGCTGACCAAGTGGATTTGTTCATCGATGGCGACGCGGGCACCACTGCGTATCGGTTCGACGGAAATTTCGAGAATGTGGAATTTCTAAAGTACGACGTTACCAACCTTGCCTATTTTCTTCCCGGGCGCGAACGCGGTCTGGTCATCGGAGTAGGCGGCGGTCGGGATGTTCTATCGGCAGCGCTTTTTGGTCTCAAGGAGATCACGGCGGTTGAGCTAAACCCGATACTTGTAGATCTTCAGTTGCAGGATGCGGGTCTGCTCCACTTCACAAACCTTGCGGCGATTCCCGGCGTTCGCTTTGTCGCCGACGAAGGGAGAAGCTGGTTGGCGCGCAGCCGGGAGTCCTTCGATGTCATCCAGATGAGCTTGGTCGACACTTGGGCGGCGACGGGCGCGGGCGCTTTTACTCTGAGTGAAAACGGCCTCTACACGGTTGATGCGTGGAAGCTATTTTTGAGTCGATTGACTCCGAAAGGAGTTTTGACCGTCAGCCGGTGGTACGACCCCGCCACTCCCGATGAAACGGGAAGGACCGTCAGCTTGGCGGTGGGAACCTTGATGGAAATGGGGGTGCGCGAACCGCGCCGACATTTGTTTCTTGCCGCGCAAAAGCGCATCGCTACTCTCGTCATGGCGAAATCACCGCTGTCGGCGAGCGACGTCGAAGCGCTGGAGAAGGCTGCGGCATTTTACGAGCATGAAGTGTTGATTAGTCCCAGCCGCGATCCGGCATCGAAGGCGCTCTCGCGGATCGTCAACGCGGCGGACGCAAAGTCGCTCTATGCGTTCACTTCCAACCTTGCCTTTGACCTGACTCCGCCGACCGATGAGCGGCCGTTTTTTTTCAACCAGCTGCCTCTTTCGCGGCCATGGCAAGCGCTGGAGTTTGCGCGCGGCGCTCTGGCAAGCACGTCTGAAGGCGGTGGCGTCAGGCGGGGAAATCTTGTGGCCACCGCCACCTTGCTCATTCTTTTCTCAATAGCGTTCTTTCTCGTCGCGGCAGCGCTAATTATTCCACTTCGCTCGGCGTTGAAAGACGTCGGCAGCCGGCTCGTGACCACCGGCACGCTTTACTTTTCGTTAATTGGGATTGGTTTTATGACGGTGGAAATCGGACTCTTGCAGCGCATGAGCATCTTCCTCGGCCATCCGGTTTACTCGCTGAGCGTGCTTCTCTTTACCCTCATATTGTCGACGGGCATCGGCAGTTTTCTTTGCGACAAGCTGCTCCTCAGCAGTAGCGCGAGGCTCGTTGCCTGGGGAATTGCCACCGGCGTTTACCTAAGCGGGTTGGCGTTTTGTTTGGGTCCGGTATTCGGCGCATTTCATGATGCCGTTCTGTTGGCGAGGATCGGTCTTTGTGTGCTGTTTATCGCCCCGGCCGGCATTTTAATGGGCTTTGGCTTTCCTAGCGGCATGCGGTTGATTTCATTAATCGATCCCAAGCCGACGGCATGGTTTTGGGGAATCAACGGCGCCGCGGGCGTGCTCGCTTCCATTGGTTCGGTTGTGCTCAGCATCGCGCTGGGGATTAAGGCGACGCTCATACTAGGAGCGCTATGTTATTTTCTATTGATTCCGGCCTCGTTGGCGTTGCTGCGGCCTCAAACGATTACCGCGCGAAAAAAACCGCACCAAACTCAAGTGGCATCCCGCAAAATGGCCAAATCATCTTCCGCTCGTCGACGCTGATTCTGGCCGCGATAAAAATATTTGTTATCGCCAAAATTCGCTGCCTGAATAGATTGGTCGAGATCAAAACTCTGCGTTTCCCGGCGTGCGTGGAAAGGGAATCACGTCGCGGATGTTTTTGAGACCGGTGAGATACATCATCATACGCTCCAGCCCGAGGCCGAAGCCGGAGTGGGGCACAGAACCGAAGCGGCGCAGGTCGAAATACCACCAGTATGGTTTTTCATCCAGTCCGACATCGCGCAGCCGTCGCAAAAGCACATCATGGCGTTCTTCGCGCTGGCTGCCGCCGATGATTTCGCCGACTCGTGGCACCAGCACGTCCATCGCGCGCACGGTTTTGTCGTCGTCGTTAACTCGCATATAGAACGCCTTGATGTCCTTCGGATAATCAGTGACGATGACGGGTTTCTTGAACACTTCTTCGGACAGAAATCGCTCGTGCTCGGTTTGCAAATCGTTGCCCCATTTGACGGGAAATTCCCAAGTTCTGCCCGACTTCTCCAATTCTTGAACCGCGTCGGTATAGGTGATGTGGCCAAAGTTCGATTCGGCGACGTGTTCCAAGGTGGCAAGCACGGATTTCTCGATGAACTGATTGAAAAACTCGAGATCTTCGCGGCAATGATCGAGCACGTAACGAATCGTGTATTTCAAAAACTCCTCGGCTAATTGCATATTGTCTGGCAACTCATAAAAGGCCATCTCCGGTTCGATCATCCAAAACTCCGCCAGGTGACGCGGCGTGTTGCTGTTCTCGGCGCGAAACGTCGGGCCGAAGGTGTATACCTTGGAAAAAGCCAATGCAAAGATTTCGCCCTCGAGTTGGCCGCTCACAGTGAGATAAGCGGGCTTGCCGAAAAAGTCCTGCTGCCAATCGACTTTGCCCTCCGGAGTGCGCGCCGTTTGCTGTAGATTCAATGTTGTCACGCTAAACATCTGTCCGGCGCCTTCACAATCCGACGTGGTAATGATCGGTGTTTGTACGTAAATAAAGTCCCGCTCTTGAAAAAAAGTATGGATCGCATGGGTCAGCGCGTTACGCACGCGGAAGGCCGCGCCGAAGGTGTTGCTGCGCACGCGCAGATGGGAAATCTCGCGGAGAAATTCGAGCGTGTGTCCCTTCTTTTGTAGCGGATAGGTCGCCGGATCGGCGGTGCCGTAGACGTGTATCGACGTGACCTTCAGCTCAACGGCCTGTCCCTTCGCCGGCGACTCGACCAACAATCCAGTGGCGGCAACGCTGCTGCCGGTTGTGACTTGCTTCAAAGTCTCGTCGGGAACGACGCCCGCATCCACGACTAGTTGTATGCTCTTAAAGCGAGAGCCGTCATTCAATTCGATGAAAGTAATGCCCTTGGAGTCGCGCCGCGAGCGTACCCATCCGCGCAGCGTAATTTCACTACCTGTCGCAAGCTGAAAGGCGTTTCTTATCGAAACTACATTGACTGCCATCAATTCAAGTATCGGAGCTTTGGGGAAAATGTCAAACCGAGATCATCGCTGGCGCGAGCACGAGGGATGAGGTGTGGCCGACAGGATCATTTTTTAGCTGCGGTCCGCTCCGTGGGTTCGATCTCTTTGTAATAAAGCGTGTAGTCGTCGCTGACTCGCAAGGTACGCAGGTTCATTTTCGGCAAATCAGAATTTGATTCTGGAAAATAAGGGTCGGCGAGAAAAACAATACGCTCCGTGCCCGGAGGAATTTCGACTTGTTCCGAAAGGGTCGTCTGGCCATTGTGGGCGCCGAAAACGTACCAATTTTGCCCGCGAAGGTTACTTTGCTGGTCTGCGAGATAGACCAGGTACTCCGGTAGGTAGTATTGGGTGTGACGGTAACCTGAAAATGTGGATCTTTGGCGTCCTAAAATTACTGTGCCTTGGCTGGGAAAATTATTCCTGATGCCCGAAAAGATCGACGCGAGCAAACGCTCGTGGGTTCGCAGTGCCGACACGGAGAAACCGCTGCTAGCGAGACAAAACACAAGACTATTGGCGGCCACGATTAAAGACAGAATGAAAGTCGGCGCGTGCACTCCGGCAAGTGTGGAAAAACCGGTCAGTTTCTTTAGAGCCTCTAGCGCTTGTCGCACGGCGGGGGGAGTCAGCAACAAAAAGGCCGGCACTATCACGAGACCGTAGGAGTATTTGTAGGGAGGGATAAAGACGAGACTAAAGAATAGCAATGCGGGGGCTAACCATGAGGCGAAAAAAAGTAGTTTGGTTCCCGCCAATTCCCGCCATTCCCCGGTTCGGAAAAGAGCGTAGGCGCTGAATAGCAAAAAAATCGTGCCTATGCCGAGGCCGTAGGATAGAAAACCGAGCAAAGTGAGAAGCGTATCAAACGGCGATGACAACTCCGAGTGCCAAATCGATTGGGGAGCGTTGTTATACTGCCATAGTTCCGAAAGGGCTGAAAAATATCGCGCGCTGCCTGCCGTGGCAACCAACATCGGTACGAACCACAACATGAGTGTCAGGATCAGCAGCAGTGAAGCTATTGCAAAAGTCCGCCAATCGGCTTTCGCGAAACCGAGCAACCAGAGCGGACCCAGAAATACCAAGAGGTCTTGACGGAATCCTGCCGCAACTCCTAACACAACAGGAAACAGGTAAATCCAACGGCCCCGTTCGTTGAGCAAGCGCCAGGCGAAAAGCCCGATTAGACTTGCGAAGCATGCGGCGACAACATAGGTCAGTGCAACTTCGCCAAAGAACCAAAACAATGGACTGGTTGCAGTGAGAAGTGCCGCCCACCAACCTTCTCGACGGCCAAAGATCGCGCTGCCGAGGTTGTAAATGACGGCAACGGTTAGAGCGCTGGCAACAATGCTGAGCCATACGAGGCTTACATTAGCGTCTCGAACAAAGTAATTGATCAATCGCGCGGTATAAACGTAGAGAAAATAACCAGGCGGGTGAGGTTGATTCAGATACACGTCGTAATCGCGCATCCCTAGGGCGAACTGCACAGAATCGTGATCGTAAAGGAAATGGCTGCGGAACGGCAGACGAGTGAGTAGCGTCAAAAAGAAAAAAATTAGCGTCTGAAAGCGCCAATTTTCATCCGTGTTCACCAGCCGGTGATGGAAGTAGCTAACAAGCCGGTTTCCCATTTTACAGTCGGTCCCTTGATCTGTCGTGAGGAGAAATTGTAAGCCGCTAGAGGTACTAGGTCAAAGGCGCCGTTTGCAAGCTTCTTGCGCAGCCAGTTTTTATCGATCGCTAGAATGGCCGTCGGCTTTTCGTAAGAAACTGGCGTTCATAAAGAGATTGAAGCTCGGCGAGTGTCGTGATCTGTGCCGGGCCTTTGTCGTCGCGGATTCTTGTGATGCGCGCAAAACGCAGTGCGAACCCCGAGCTGTACTGTGGGCTACGCTGTATTTCATTGTAAGTGACCTCGACGACAACCTCGGGCCGTACGGCGACTGTATAGCCGTCATCACTCAACTGAAGCGACTGCAGCCTGGCAGTCATCTCGACAAACTGCTTATCGGTGAGACCCTTAAAAGTTTTGCCCACCGGGGCGTATCCTCCGGCGTTATCGGAAACCGCAAGATGATAATTTGAGAGCCAGCCGCGTCTTCTCCCGGA